>Ga0210388_10004586_pt1 | contig 10823 bp, 13 predicted proteins | sample IncBWC19OmetaG_FD_155485 | JGI IMG/M metagenome (GOLD analysis project Ga0210388, IMG submission 155485) | Forest soil microbial communities from Barre Woods Harvard Forest LTER site, Petersham, Massachusetts, United States - Inc-BW-C-19-O ...
GACGGCCGGGAGCACAACTTCCGCCCAGTCCTGGCAGGCGAGTGTCCAGCGGTCCAAGATTTGCGATTCCTGTCGTGCTTCCTTGCGCAGCGAAGTGGTGAGACGCGAGCGCAACCCGGAGGGCAGCCCACGGATGGCGCGCACGATCTCTTCCTTGCCTTTGCGGTCGGCGATCAGAATTGTTGCGGAATTGATGCCGTTGGTGGATTGCTCCAGCCTTTTGCGCAGTGTGGGCGGAACGTCTTCGACGGAACGATAAACTTCCGTCTTGTTTCCGACGGAGATGAATATCGTTGAGCTTTTCAAAGTCACTCGCGACATGGCGGCGTTCAACCTCCGGCTCGGATCGAGGCAGCTTCAGGCAGCTTCGACGGCTTTAGCGCGGAGCCTTCGTTCCCCGCATGCTCTAATATTACCTGAATGAAGGCCAGCGCGGCTTTCGACAGGGCTTTGTCCTTGCGATAAATCAACGCCACTTTGCGGTACATCGGTTCCGGACCAAGCGCCACGGCTGACAGCTTACCACTCGCTACTTCCTCCCGGCAATGGGAAGCGGCCAGGAAGGAATAGCCGAGTCCAGCCATCACAAAACGTTTGATCATCTCGGTGGAATCAAGTTCCATGGAAATTTGGATTTCGCCTTCCACCGGTTCCAGCCACGCGTTGAGGCGGGCCCGCGTAGTGCCGGACATGGGAAGCAGCAAGGGATGGCCGGCCACATCATCCGGCAACACATATTTCTTGTTGGCCAGCGGATGTTTTCCAGGGAGCAGCAGAATGATTTCGTCAGAATGGATTTTGGCGACCTGCAGTTTCTTTTCCTGGATGGGCAGTTGGGTGATTCCGAAATCCGCCAGGTTATCGAGCACAGCATCAACCACGCGAGAGCCATAGGAACGGTCCACGGACAGTTGGACGTTTGGGAATTTCTTTTTGTACTCGGAAAAGACCACAGGGAGTACGTAGATGCAGGTAGCTTCGTTGGCGGCGATTACCAGCTCGCCGCGCGGAACGCGTTCCAGTTCGTTGATAGTGTCCTGCGCCCGGCGGCGAAGGTCGAGAATCTGCTCGGCATAGCCGGCGAAGATTTTGCCGGCCGCGGTCAAGGCGATTTTGGTGCCCAGGCGCTCGAACAATGTAGTGTTGAGTTCCTGCTCAAGCTGGCGCACCTGGGCGCTGATGGCGGGCTGGGTACGGTAACACGTCTGCGCCGCTTTTGAAAAGCTTTTCAAGCGGACGATTTCAAGGAACGTATGCAGCTGATCGAGATCCATTGGGAACCCGGACGAACGCTCGCCTCGATCGGGAGGGTTGCATCAATTGTAGCAAGACATGGCTTACGGCATGGCTGCCGAGTTGACTTAGGAGTTGGTCGCTTGGTAGGTTACGGTCTTCCGAACTGTTCACACGCTGGCTTGCGCGCGCGGCTCGGTTTTGAGGCTATGACTGGTAACCGCGTACAGTCGATTGACGTTGCCCGCGGGGTCATTATGGCGCTGATGGCCATCGACCACGTGCGCGTCTTCGCCGGTGTTCCGGCCGGTGGCGTAACGGCTGGGCTGTTTCTCACGCGATGGGTTACCAATTTCTGCGCGCCCGGGTTTGTGTTTTTCGCCGGGGTGTCGATCTTTCTGCATGGGCAAAAATTCGCAGGCGAAAGCGCCCGCGCCACTCGTTGGCTGGTGCTGCGTGGAGCCTGGCTGGTGCTGCTGGAGATGACTTTCCTGCGGCTGGCCTGGACGTTTAATCTGGACTTCGCCCATTACATGCTCGCTGGCGTGATCTGGATGCTGGGCTGGTGCATGATCCTGATGGGAGCGCTGGTACGCCTTCCGGTGTGGGCGAACGCGGTATTTGGGCTGGCCATTATCGCCGGCCACAATATTATCCCGATGGTCATGAACGGGCCGTTCGGATGGTTCTGGAAGATCCTTTATTTTGGCGGTGGGATCGCGGTGGGAGGGGCTGCGGAGCCGAATTTTTTCGTGCTCTATTCCATCATTCCGTGGATTGGCGTTATGAGCGCGGGCTATGCCTTCGCGGTTATTTTACGGATGCCACCGGAGCGGCGCGATCGGATCTGCTACGCGATTGGGATCGGCGCTGTCTTCGGGTTTCTGGTGCTTCGCTACTTCAACGTCTACGGAGATCGTCCCTGGGTGGTCCGTCCGCAGGTGCCAGCGTGGATATCATTCCTGAATACATCGAAATACCCGGCTTCCTTACAGTTTTTGTTGATGACGCTGGGGCCCACGATCGCGGTGCTTCCGCTGCTTGAAAGAGCGCGGGGGAAGATGGCCCAATGGCTGACGGTGCTGGGCCGGACGCCGTTGTTTTATTACCTGCTGCACATACCGTTGATTCACGCGGTGGCCGTGGGGATCTCGCTGGTTCGCACTCCATCGGCGACATGGTGGTTGTTCACCAATCACCCGATGCGGCCGGCTGATGTTCCGGAAGGATATACCTGGAGCCTCGGGTTGTTGTATTTGGTTACCGCAATGGTAGTGACAGCGCTCTATTTCGTGTGCCGGTGGTTTGCTGAATTCAAATCGCGGAGGAAGTATACGTGGCTCGCATACTTATGATAGCGTCACGTGAGCGTGCAGCCAGGGGACAAGTTTGTCGAAGCTGAATTGATTGGATTCGTAGAGCGAGATGACGAACGCGTAGGTTTCCAGCGCGTCGGGCGTGAGCCTGGCGCTATTGATGGCGAGAAATGTATACATGGCCGCGAAAGCGGTGCGCTTGTTGCCATCGACGAAGGCGTGGTTTTGAGAGAGGCTTTCCCAAAGGGCCGCGGCCTCCTCAATCAGATTGGCGTAGTAACCGGTTTGCGGGCGGTAGAGGGCGGCTTCCAGCAGTCCCTGATCTCGCAGGCCTGACGCGCCGCCGTACCGTTCGATCTGGTCGGAATGCATGGCCAATACTTCGGCCACGGTGAGGTAGTCCGTCACTCAGCGAGCTTCTTGTAGAGCGGAGCGTACTTTTCATGGCTTGCTAGATATGCGCCCATGACGTGAGGTCGCGGGGTGCCCTTCTTGCGCTTTTCGAGCAGGTCGGCGAGGGCTTCATCTACCAGCGCCTGAAGTTGACGGCCTTCTTTCTCGGCGAGCATGCGCACCTGCACCAGGATGTCCGGATTCACCTGGGTTGCGAATTTCGCGCGGGTGGTGGTTGTGGTGGGCATGGTTAAGGTTATCATGATGGATCATGATATGTCAAGATTTATTCGTAAGCGTCAGATATGCTGAAGGTTATCGGCGGTTAGTGTGTCGCGGACATTGCCGGTGTTTAGAGTTCCGGCGGGTTCGAACAGCATCACGTGGACTTCCTCGCTCGCGACTGGGCGGTGCTCCGTGCCTCGTGGTACGATCACGAATTCGCCCTCGCCGAGTTGCATGGAGCTTTCGGCTCCGGCGGTGTCTTTATAATCCATCCGGAAGGCTCCGTGGAGCACTAGGAACAGCTCATCCTCCGATTCATGGTGGTGCCAGACGAATTCGCCCTGAAACTTGACCAGCTTGACGTGCTGGCCGTTGAGCTCGCCAACGATCTTAGGCGACCAGTGATCCTGGAAGGTGGAGAGCTTCTGCGCGATGTTGATCTTGTGCATTTATCCAAAGTAGCGCAGAAGCTCTGATCGGCAGAGGTTGCTGGAAAACTTGTTGGCAGGCGGAAGCGAAGCGCCTGCCCCACAGAGCAGCATAGCCGCAACCAAAGCTGGGCCGACGAGGGCGTCGGCCGCGGACCAGGGGGTCCGCCCCACAAATCGTCGCAGGCTGCGAAGATTTTCAGATCTAGTAATACATGCTCTGCGTCTGTTACCGGTGCCAGTAGCCACGATAGTAGCGATGGCCGTAGTAGCGCGGGCCCACCCAATAGGCGCCGGGATAAACCGGACGGGGATAGTAGCGCGGGCCAACATAGACAGGCGCGACAACTGGACCCACGACACCAACGCCAACCACCACGCGGGTTGCCGCGAACATGGAGCTTCCGGCCAAAAGAACAAGAGCTAGCAATTTTGTTTTCATTTTTTCTGCCTCCTCACGATGTAGGGGAGTGCAAATGTCTCGCCAAACAGCAACACTCTGGGAATCAATGGATTATGTAAATCTGGCAGACTTTACCTTGGCCGCTCATCACCACGGCTGGTGGTTCTGAGCCAGGAGCTTCAGATTTTCGACCTCACCGGCAACTTCACGCTGGAAGTCGGGATCGGCTAGACGCTGGGCGTTGGACTCCGCGCTCAAGAGCATGGCGCGAACGGAAGCCGTCAAGAGAAACGCGGCGGCGCCCAGATCCGGCTGTATCGACGCGGGCGTCATCGGGATAGCTCCGGCGCAGAGTTTCAGACCCATTGCTGCCGCGCGCGCTGCTTCGAGCGGGATCTCGATAGCTTTCCGGAGCAGTAGTGCGGCTGGTTCATTTGGTGTCCCACGGCTGGCCATATATGCGGCGAACGCGGCGGCGTCTTCATCGGCGTGGCGCGCGAGTTTACTGGATTCTGCGCGGGCAGAGGCTAGCATTTCTTCGATCTTCCCAGGATCTCCTCGGAAATCTCTGCGATTGCGCGCGATCTCCAGCACCTTGATCAAAAGGCTCAAGGCCAGGCTGGCTGTTATCGCCGCTGTTGACACACCGGCGGGAACCGGGTCGCGTCCGGCGAGTTGGGCGCGAAATTCTTCCAAGGTCGATTTCCAAATTGAGTCCGGCATGTTCAGGACAATCCGACGACGCGTCCTGTCTCGGGATCCAAGTCGACATCGTAGTAGGCTGGCCGAGTGGGTAATCCAGGCATGGTGCTCATGGCGCCGAGCAGTGGATAGAGAAAACCCGCGCCCACGCTGGCGCGAATGTCGCGCACGGGCACGATGAATCCGGTGGGGACGCCTTTGAGATTAGGGTCGTGGCTCAAGCTCAAGTGGGTCTTGGCCATGCAGATGGGAAGTTTGTCGAAACCGTTGCGAGTGTACAGCTCGATCTTTTTTTCGGCTTCCGGAGAGTAATCCACACCCGCGCCGCCGTACATTTCGCGCACGATGGTCTCAATTTTTTGCTTGATGCTTGAATCCAGCGGATAGAGGAAGCGGAAGTGGGCAGGTTTGCGGCACGCGGCGATTACTGCTTTACCCAATTCCGCTGCGCCCGCACCGCCTTCGGCCCAATGGTTCGACATTACTGCATCTTCGGCGCCCGCCTGGATGGCTACGCGGCGCACAAGCGCGATTTCCGCAGCGGTGTCGTGTGAGAAACGATTTACCGCAACCACCACGGGAATTCCAAAGGCGCGCGCATTCTGAATCATCTTTTCCAGGTTGGGCAAGCCTTTTTCCAGCAGGCTGAGATTCTCTTCGGTGTAGGCCGGATCGAGCGGCTGTCCGGCAACCACTTTCGGACCTCCGCCGTGCATTTTTAAAGCGCGGATAGTAGCCACCATAACCACGCAGTTGGGAACCAGGCCGCTGTAGCGGCATTTGATGTTGAAGAATTTCTCCATGCCGATATCTGCGCCGAAGCCGGCTTCGGTGAGGACGTAACCGTCGGCGCCTACCAGCTTAAGTGCGATCTGATCCGCCACTATGGACGAATTTCCATGAGCGATATTGGCGAACGGACCGGCATGCACGAACGCCGGCGTTCCTTCGAGCGTCTGCATGAGGTTGGGCATAATGGCGTCTTTCATCAAAACGGCCAGCGCACCACCCACGCCCAGATCGTCAGCGGTGATGGGCGTGCCGGCGCGATTGGTTCCGATTACCATGCGGCCCAAACGATCGCGCATGTCGGCGATACTGGTGGTGAGCGCGAGAACCGCCATGATCTCGCTGGCTACGGTGATATCGAAGCCGGTGACGCGTGTCCGGCCTTTTTCCTCCGGACCTTGACCGATGGTGATCTGCCGCAACATACGATCGCAGGTGTCGATGACGCGACGCCAGCTGATACTATCCGGGGCAATATCGAGGCGCGCGAAGCTGCTGCGCTCTTCAGGGGTGAGTTGATGAGGGTCGGTTTTTGAGATCCCTAGATTGCGCAGGCGGCGCAGCATCACGGGAGAGAATCGCCGGCTGCCGTCTTTTGATGGCGGGCAGAGGCGGTTGAACAACGCCTCGTCAGTCTGACTTTGTTCGTGGAAAATTCGCGTGTCGATGGCCGCGGCCAGGAGATTGTTGGCGGCGGTGATGGCGTGGATATCGCCGGTGAGGTGGAGATTGAAATCCTCCATGGGGATGATCTGGCTATAGCCGCCTCCGGCCGCGCCGCCTTTGATGCCGAACGTGGGGCCCTGGCTGGGCTGACGAATGCAGGTGAATACTTTCTTGCCGAGGTGCGCTCCCAGTGCCTGGCTAAGCCCAACCGTAGTGGTGGTCTTCCCTTCGCCGAGTGGGGTAGGTGTGATGGCCGTCACGACGATGTAATTGCCGTTCGGAGCTTCCTTGAGCCGATTGACGATGGACAGGTGAACCTTGGCTTTGGACCGGCCGTAGAATTCGAGCTCATCGGGTAGAATGCCGGTCCCGGCGGCGATCTGGTCAATCGGGATAGGATTCGAGGCCTGCGCGATTTCGATGTCGGAGGCCAATTTTAGAGTCATTGCGTCAATCATACTAACTGTTCCTCGGTTCTTCGGTTCCTTGGTTCGTTCAGGTGGGCCGTTCGGGGGTGAAAACCTGGGGTTCGTGCGTGACTTGAAAGTTCACGGATCGTGCTACAAAGCAAACTTCGTGCGCTTTGTGGTGAATGGCCAGGGCGTCGTCAATGCGTGAGGCGTCGGTGATGGTCATTCTGGGATGAAGTGTTACCAGGGTGAATTCGCCGGAGCCGTCGGAATGTTCCACCATTTCGCCCGAGGCTTCGTCGGAGTAGTGGGTGACAACAATGCCGGCGTCGGTGCACAAGTGCAGCACCCAAAGCATGTGGCAGGCGGAGAGCGAGGCCACTAAAAGATCTTCCGGGCTGTAGCGGGACGGGTCGCCACGGAAGTGGGCATCGGAGGAACCCTGAATTGGCGCTGCCTTTTTGGCGGCGGTGATTTCATGATCGCGGCTGTAGGTTTTGTATTGACTGGTGCCGGGACCGAGATTGCCGGTCCAGGTGGTGATGGTTTGGTAGTGGTGAGTTTTAGACATGGTTTCGGTCTGACAAACCATTGTGTCCCCTTGCTTACGCGCGGGGCTACTTTGGGCAGCCAGGAACCAGAGACCAGCAGCCAGGAACCAGCGACCAGAAACCGGCAGCCGAAACCAGGAACCAGAGACGACCAGCCAGCATCCAGGAACCGGCGACCAGGAACCAGCAACCAGAAACCAGCAGCCGGGAACCAGAAACCAGAAACCAGGAACCAGAAACCAGCCAGCGGCTGCTGGCTTATGGTAATTTTGCAGTAGCATGAATCGGCGCAACTTTCTTCGGAATGCAGCGGCTGGGACCATGGCGCTGCACGCGTTTGCGAATGGGACGAAGAAATATGGCACCGATCGCGTGAAGCTGGGGCCGCGCGGCGTAGAGCTGAGCCGGCTGGCCATGGGTACGGGCACCGATGGCGTGGGTGGGAGCTCCAACCAAACGCGCAAGCTGGGGATGGTGGGCCTCGCGAATCTGTTCGATGCCGCTTACGATCAAGGCGTCACGTTCTGGGATTCCGCGGATCAATACGGTACGCATCCGCATGTGAAGGAAGCATTGAAGCGGGTGAAGCGCGAGCGCGTGACCATCTTAAGCAAAACGCACGCCTCTACCGAAAAGGAAATGCGGGCCGATCTGGACCGCTTCCGCCGCGAGCTGGGTACCGACTACATCGACATTCTACTGCTGCACTGCATGATGGATGACGACTGGCCGGAGCGCAAGAAAGGCGCCATGGCCGTAATCTCGGAAGCGCAGGAGAAGGGCATTGTGCGCACGCATGGCACTTCCTGCCATACGCTGGGCGCGCTGAAAGCCGCTGCGCGGCATCCGTGGGTGGAAGTGGACCTGGCGCGCATTAATCCGGCGCGGGCGCAGATGGACGCCGATCCGGCAACGGTGATCTCCGTTCTCAAACAAATGAAAGCGGCGGGGAAGGGCGTGATCGGGATGAAGATTCTCGGCGCTGGAGCGCTGCGTAACCGGGTGGACGAGAGTTTGCAGTTCGCTTTGTCTTTGGATTGCGTGGATTGTTTTACCATCGGAAGTGAGAGCCGCGCCGAGATGGAAGACTTGCTGCGGAAAATTCCCGCGGCGAGCGTGCGGGGCTGATGTACTTTTGACAGATATAAATGGGAGGAAACACATGTTGAAGCTGATCAAGATGACTTTGTGTTCCGCGGCTGTTATGACGATTGCATCCGGTCTCAACGGGGCTGTTCTTCATCCGGAGATGACCGTAGCGGCGGACGCAGGAACTTATGCCAAACCGGCTGGGACGTTGGGAGAGAAACCCGCCGAGCCTTGGACCGCGACCACAGTAGCGGCAGGTGTGGATAAGAAGCCGCAGCCAGGTAAAGTTGTTACCGAGGTGGGGGAGATCATTGACCTTTCCTGCTATATCCAGCTTGGCAAGCACGGCGAGAAGCACAAAGCTTGCGGTACCAAGTGCATTACGAACAACCAGCCGATTGGACTTCTCACCAAAAACGGCGAGGTCTACATGCTGATGGAGGAAGAGCACGATCCGCGGCGCGACGGACAGACTACATTCCGTCAAGCGGCCATCGACAATTTCGCGAAGATCATCGAAGTTACGGGTACGGAGGCTTCGGTGGGCGGATACAAAGCGATTTTCGTTCAGGGATACGTGAAGAAGTAGGAACGCGATCCATTGCGTCGCAAACCTTTCGGTTCGCAGGCGAAAGCGCCTGCGCCACTTCGCCGGATTGCCGGTCGGCAAAGAGTGACCTTAACTGCAGTCGGTCTACTGGCGCTTTTCGCCAGCGGCTGCAACCGGGAACACAAGAAAGTTATCGCGGTTATCCCGAAGGGGAATTCCGACCTTTTCTGGCAGTCTGTTCATGCCGGGGCGGTGAAGGCCGCTCGCGAGAATAACGTGGACGTGGCCTGGGACGGGCCGGCCACGGAAACCGACTACGGCGTACAGCTTCAGAAGGTGGACGCGATGCTCAGCCGGCGGGTGGACGCCATTGCGCTGGCGCCCATCGACCGCCAGGCGCTGGTGAGCGTGGTGAATCGCGCGGCGGATCGCAAAGTTCCGGTAATCATCTTCGATTCAGGCATCGATACGGACCGCTTCGTTGCTCAAGTGGCTACCGACAATTACAAAGCCGGCCAGATTGCCGCCGAACGGATGGGCAAGATTCTGGATGGTAAAGGCACGTTAGTGATTGTCGCGGTGAAACCCGGCGCGGCTTCCACCGAAGCACGCGAGAAGGGATTTGAAGATGTCATCCATCAAAAATTCCCGGGCATTAAAATCCTGGATAAACGCTACGGCATGGCGCTGGTTTCGCAATCTTTGGCTGTGACTGAAAACATGCTGACCGCGCATCCGGATTTGGATGGGATCTTCGCGTCCAACGAATCCACGACTATTGGCGCGGCGCAAGCTTTGCGCAACCGGTCACGCAAGGCGAAGTTGGTGGGATTCGACTGGACTCCGACGCTGTTGGACGATCTTCAATCGGGCTTAATTGATTCGCTGGTGATTCAGGACCCGTTCCAGATGGGATACCAGGCTGTGATAGCAGCGGTGAAACATCTTGCGGGCCAGCCGGTGACGAAAATCACCGACTTGGCGCCGCGGTTGATCGATCGCGAGAACTTGAATGACGCGGCGATACAGGCGCAGCTGCATCCTGATTTGCAGAAGTATCTGGAGTAGCTACCAGGAAACTAAGGATACCTGGGTCATACGTACCAGGCACCGACTCCGTTGACGGCGGGACCATTCGGTTGGCAGGCGAAAGCGCCTGCCCCACGTCGCCTGCCAATCCCAACTTTCACGCACCGCGTCCTCAGAGGCGAAGCTGAGAGGTTTAGCTGATGGCGAAGCTGCTGGTGATTTTTGAAAAGATGGTGCTCACGGAGGGCATTAGGCTTTGCGGGAAAATCCCGGCTACCACCACTGCCAGCGTTGCGGCCAACAGCGCGTATTCGATCATATCCTGGCCGTCTTCCTCCCGCCAAAGTTTGCCCAGTAGTGTACGCATCTTCGTGGCCTTCCTACATTCCATATTGAAGCCGACGCACGGGTAGTGCAACCGAGAAATAACCGTAAGTCGATGGGCAAACACTCTTAGCCAAAAAGTACTACCGGCTTTACTGCGCGGTCCTGTAAGAACATAGCAGCACATCCCCGGTTTGCGGGACGACTGATCCAAACGTGATGGTATTGCCGCTGAGCGTGTAATCTACACCAACATCCATTCTCATGCCGTTCCGGTAGACATCCAAACTGGTGGAGGGATTAGGTGCTTGCACCAGTGTGTACGTGGCGTTAACACCATTAATTGCGCCGGAGGGTGTTTCGGCATCCACAAAACCAACTCCTGCTAGAGTGGTCAACCGGTAGTCCGCAAGCAATATGTCGGCGGGGCGCGGCACAGCGCCGGCGAGGAAGGTGATGGCGTTGCTGGCGATGGTGTAGTCCAGGTTCTGGCTCAACCGCAATCCGTTGCGATAGAGAGCCATGCTGGTGGACGGGTTGGGGATGTTGGCGAGAGTAAATGATGTATTGACGCCGTCCAGGGTGCCGCCGGGGGTCTCGGAATCCACAAAGACAGTGCTGCCTCCACTACCGGTTCCACACGCGCCTGAGGTTCCATCCACGTGCATACAGTCCGACAGGTTTCCTACCGCGCCATCTATTCCGCCCGATACAT
>Ga0210388_10004589_pt1 | contig 10821 bp, 7 predicted proteins | sample IncBWC19OmetaG_FD_155485 | JGI IMG/M metagenome (GOLD analysis project Ga0210388, IMG submission 155485) | Forest soil microbial communities from Barre Woods Harvard Forest LTER site, Petersham, Massachusetts, United States - Inc-BW-C-19-O ...
TCGAGGCTCATAAGGGTTGGTTTCTTACTTTTCATACTTATTGTTTCTGTAAAAAAGGTTCCTTCAAATATTACCCAGGAAGTTTCCTCAATGTCTTTAGCGTGGTATACGAAGCGTAATAACCCTTTTTCTAAAAAATAATAATGATTGCAAAAGGTATTTTCCTGAATTAGAATTTCACCCTTTTCAATTTTAATTGTTTCAAAAGATGAAAGTATCTTTTCGATTTCAGTTGAATTAACTGAAATAGTTGAATTAATTTTTTGCCTGAATAAATCCATTTATTCCTTCACCTTATCCTGGAAAGCTATGCTCAACATTATGCCGCAAATTACTATTCCCAAAAAAACAAAAAACAATAGAAGTTTACGGTTCCAGGTTGCTTTACTTACTTTCAAAAGAATATATCCTACAAGCAAATTAAAACAAGCCCATAATACATTGCAGGTTGGCGAAGAAAGCCCTTTGCCGGGTGGGCTTGCAAAGGGAGTAGGGAAGGGGTCTCCGGAAATTCCGTGAATAAAATGTGGCACTACATTGGCAAGGAAAAACCCTGCAAAAAGTGCAGCAATATAATGCAGCACCTTAATTTTAGGTTCGGTTGTGTTTTCCATAGTTTACAGTTTGTTACCGTAATACTACGAATTTTTTCGTTTCAACAATATTGCCCGAATGGAATTGCATGTAATATGTTCCGGCACGCAAACCGGTGGCATAAAATAATTCGGTATGGCTGCCTTGTACTTCGTCTAGTTGTTTTTCAGATACCTTTCTTCCAAATACATCAAACACAGTAAATGTCGCTTCTCCGCTCTGCGGAATAGTGAAACTTACAGAATACGATTGCTGCACCAATGTAGGATATAGAGAAACAAAATGAGTTAAAGGTGGTGACATATTATTTGTGCTTGCAGTATAACCAACCCTATTAAATTCTGCCCCCACATGGCCCGATGTTCCCCAGGCTGCAACACGGAAAAGTTTAACATCTGTAAGCGTAGTCGCCATATCCATAGGTGGATTTGCACGAACTGCACGCAATTGCGAAAGTTCGTCCAAAATGGAAGTTGAGTCGGGCAATACATTATGCACTTTGCTGGTAACTACATCGCAAGCAAATCCGCTATTGCCCGTATTGCCAATAAAATCAGCATTTGCAGCAGGTGCGGTAGAATCTATCCAGGTAGAGTCTGTAGTTTTACCTTTGGTATTACCGGTTCCATAATCATTATATCCGCTCAACACATTAAAGTTTGTTCCGCTGCCTGTAAGGGGCATATAGGACCATGGCACATTATTAAAATGGTTCAATAGTAAAGTCAATGTTCCACTGTAATTATCGGTGTTTAGCATAGGATAGGTTGAGTTAAGCAAGTTCCATGACATACATGCAACAGTTACTTTTCCGAAGGTATTGGTTAAGTTCAGCAAACCGCTGGTACGCGCCCAGTCGCCTTCGTTCCACATGCCTTCCGCATCCATTCTTCCTCCATCAGTTACATTAAATAAATTTTGCGAATCACCGGTAGCACCTGCCAACAGTGATATTTGTCCGTCTGTATTACCTCCGCTTGACAGTATGGGCCCTCCTGTAGCCTCTACCATAGCAGTATTACCAAAACCCGGATAAAAGCACATCATAGTTATATCGCTGTTTTCAATTTGGTTGGCCCAAAGCCCGATGCTGCAAGGCTGTGTCCATTGAGGGCCTCCGGCATTAAACTCCTGTCCAAAAATACGTCCGCCTATTTGGTCTGCATCTTCTATAACTAATGCTTCGGGGCCGACATAAGAACTATAATTTGCATTCAGCAATAAGTCTTTTATGGTTACCCTGCTTGGGCCCATGCATAGCATTACCGGGCCAACATTGTTACCGCTCCATTGGAGGCTTGTGGTTGCATTAGTGCCAGTTCCTAATCCATCACCTATAATTTGCATATCGGCATTGGCAGGAACAGTTAGGGTTGTATTTACATGAAAAACGCCTTTTGGAATATGCACAACCGGTTTAGAACCTAATGGCAACAAAGCAGCGGAATCTATTTTACTTTGAATTTCTAAAGCATCATTTCCGGTGCCTTTTGCTACTTCGAATACTTTGCGGTTTAAATTTTGTGGTGTTCCGGGCAACGAAATGGTAGTTGGATAAGGTATTGCAGTTGTATCTTCCACAGCATTATCAAGCGGATAAAATTGTCCCCAGGTTTCATCAGCCGCTGTAACCAATCCGGCAGGATCTTTGGTTATATCTGCACTGGAACCATCTAACAAGGTAAATTCATTCACTTCCCACCATTGCTCATAGGTATTAGCTCCACCGTTTTCAAAACTTGGATTTAGTGCAAGGTTCTTCGCAAGATTGGCAGTTTCTACAAAAGAAAAATTATCAAACCAGGCAGTACCAGAGCTGCTGGCAATGTATTCATCTTCCAAAAATAATTGTGCGCTTAAAGCATTGTTAGGTGCTGTAAGTGTTTTGGAATATAGCGTCCAGCCATTTGTACCTGTGATAATTCCAACTGTATCAGAGCGAATATATCCGGTTGGAATAGCGCCGGGAGCAATTGGCGAAGAAGTATTATACCATAAAACGAGGATATAAGCATTCGTAGTTATAGCATTGCTTTTCATCCATCCGGAAACATTATAAATGCTATCTGCATGCACTTTTATATTCTGGTAAACGTATCTGGGAAACGCTGCCAAAGCCATTTTTTCAGAATATGTACCGCTTTCGGCAGTAGTATTATCAATTGAGCGTCCACCTACGTGGTCGGCAAAATACCAGGGCCATTGATTAGGCAATGCTTCCAATTCATACATGCTGTATGCAGCAGGAGTTTTTATATTGTAAGTTATGGGATTACCGCCTCCGGTAAATGTTTGAGTGGTCTCAACATCCAGCGTATCCCACTTATATCCCCAATTATTTGAACCAAGTAATTGAAAGTTTAATGGAGAATCGCCGCCGCCGCTTACAGGTGCTGAAACGGTATATTTAAGAGCCGTGCGGGTTGTGCTATGCGGGCAATTCCATTTTATACCGTAAGGCATAACCTGTGTGGTAAAGCTGGTTGCACCATTGCCGTCAATTGCTTTCTCAATTTGTTTGTTTACGTTGAATGAACTTCCAAAACCATGGTCCCAACTATCATATTCCGGTTGAACAGGCCAGTCGGTCCATTTGGAATTAATTTTTGATTCCGTGTTCCCGATAAACATATTCGGATTGCCTACCCGCACCGGTGAAAGAGAGTCTTTTGTTGCACGGATTATATTATCGAGCATCACAGTGCTGCTTCCGGCATCAGTATAAAATGAATCAACATTGCTATATATTTTATTACCACGCTGGAGGTTTTCATAACCATTATAAAAGCATTTCGAGTTTATGGAGGTATTACCGGAAATAACATTCTTGTATGGCGAAGAACTGATATCTACATCCTTCGACCGGAGGAAAACATTGTTATAAATCTGGCAATAACCAATACATTGATTGACGCCAATATTGCAATCCTGAAACAAACACCACCACACCCATTGGTCAAGGCTGTTCCAGTTGCAGCTGGCTATGCCGCTTGCACAGTTTATAAACGAACACCTGATAATTGCATTCTCGGCTTGTCCGTTAGTTGGAGCACTAAAATCGATTCCGATACCGGAGTTAAAATCTTTAAAAACCAAATCGCTGTATTCATTATGCGTAGAAAATGCGCCGGTTTTAAATATACCACGGTATGCATTATTATTTCCTTCGAAAGTGAGGCGGCTTATGCGCATATACCAACCATTTAGGTTAAACATGGCACAGGCAGAATACCCGGCATTACGCAGTGATGGCCCTCCCCAGGAGATAATGGTAGTGGCAGGGTCTTCTCCAATTATAGCCATACCGTCGTAATTTCCACCGGGATTATACAATGAATCGTCAATTAAATATGTTCCTGCGGGGAAGTATAGTACATTGAAACTATCTGCTGAAGAATTCCGCAATGCCTGCAATGCCGCATTAATGGCGGGTGCATCATTGGTAACACCATCTCCTTTGGCTCCAAAAACTGTCTTTACATTTTTCCAACTGGGGAATGGGCCGGAAAATTCTTCACCTGTTTGGTAATAAGAAACACTCTGTGCAAAACCTGGGACAGAAATCAGGGATAAAATGCTAACGAAAAGTAACGTGGTAAATTTTTTCATCAAGGGTAGATTGGTATTTGTAAGGTATAACGCAACTCAAAGCCAAATTATTGGGTAGCACTAAAACTAAACATATTGTACGCTGATAATCTGACGAATACAAACGTTAACTTACGCAAGGATTAAACAAATCATCGCTTGGCTTATACTCCTTGGGCAAATAATGATTGTGCGGGTGCGGCTTTCCATCTTTCAGTGAAACGAACACCAAATGGGCATCGCAGATCTTTTCAATATTTCCGAATTCATCCTCTTTGGTAACATGCACAAATACTGAAATGGAGGTTCTTCCCAATTTATAAATGGTAGAGGTCATTTCAATAATATCGCCCAGTTTTGCAGGCTTTAAAAAGTCAACACGGTCGATGCTGGCGGTAACTGTATTATCGCACTCGGTACCATATAACATCCTGCGTACAGGCTTCAATCCGGCAATGTCCATTGCAGCTAAAATTTTTCCGCCGAAGAGCGAGCCTTTGTAATTTAAATCTTCGGGGAAGACCGTGAAGGAGTGGATGGCGCTCACATTTTTGAGTTCGCGTTTTTCAGTATTGGCTATTAATTCAAGTTCCATAATGGGTATAAATAGAGGTAGTTAAGATGTAGAAATAAAAGGGGACAGGACCGCAGAGAAGGACTATATCAATGTGCTGTTAGCACATATACTGTCGTGACATAGGCATACAGCAACCCCGATGGGAATTGAACAGATATGTTTGTGTTGCCTTCATGTCTTCGTATACGAAATCTAAAATTTGACGCTGCAAAGATATGTCATTTCTATAATTCAAAACAAGAGGTAAGTGAAAAATTTACAAAATGGTAATGTAGGGTATTACTTCTGCCCATGACTTTGTCATCCTGAGCAGAGCGAAGGATCTCTTTATAGTGGAGATTCTTCACTTCGTTCAGAATGACAATCTCACTTAATAGAAAACCAACTATCCCGCCAACTGCCTTCTCCTAATCATTATAAGCACCACTACCAATCCATTCATAAATATTTGTGAGGCGGGATATATCCATGTTGCAACTATATAATTCTGTAGCGCGAAAAAAGAAAAGAAATGTTTTATGGAATTTAAACCGAAGGAAACCGCTTTTTCCTCATCGGGAAAATAATAGCATTTGCGAAGCGTAGGGCCGTAACCAAGCACATCTATACTTGCAATTAAAACGACAGAAGCGGTCGGATCTTTGGTGAAGAACCAGGGTATTAGTGCAAGTAATGCAACACTTATAAATAAAATATCAGATAGCGAATATGCTTTATCATATTTAAAAAGTGAAATTACTCCAATCGCCAAACATACCGTACAAGTAAATCCTGTGGACCATGAACCGGAGCCTGCACCTTTTGTCCATTGGGCAATAAAGACTACGGCTGTGGTCAGCGTCCATAAAAGCCATGAGAAAGCATGAGGCTTTATTTTGTCTTTAACGGTGCTGTGTATATAAATGATGTATGCCGCTATTCCTAAGCAGACAGCAGTACCTCCATATATATCTTTAGGCGGAATAATCATTAAGACAAGTATACGGAAAAACATTGGAACTCGGATGACGCGGATTGTTTATGGTAAACGCAGATAAATACTTCTGAGAGATTCCTCACTTTGTTCGGAATGACAAGATTTTTAGCGGAATGGGGGGAAGTTGCGGCGGGCGAAGCCCGCCGCAACTTCCCCAAAGCAACAGTCCCTGTCATTCCGAATGAAGCAAAGCGGAATGAGGAATCTCTCACAGTATTGATTTTATCTATTTTAAATCTTAAACAATCCGCGTCATCCGCGTTCCATCACTTCCAATAATCCTTCATCAACTCAGTCATCCACGCAGGTTGTGTGACTTCTTCCCTAGGTAAAAATTCTTTCGCTACCGGTTTAATATCCAATATAGGTGTATCGTTATCGGCATCCAAACCCTGAACGGTGAGTATTCTGCCATTGCGGGAAATGAGTTTTACAATCGTCAAGCCTAAATGGTTTGGACGGTCTTTCTTGCGTTGTGCGAAAATGCCGACACTAGGCCAGTTTTTATTACCGCGGGGATGTGAGACTCCGTCAACAGTATCCGTTTTACTTGCTTTATTAAAATAGAAAATAATTTCCAAATGCGAGAATGTATCAATTCCATCCAAACACGCTTCCGGTAAGTTATCGGAAATAACAATTTCAGAAATTACATCTCCCCAATAATCATCTTTCATTCCGCTGCGGGAATTCTTTACGAAGGCGATAGGAGTGAGAGTGATTTGCATAATACAAAATCAAAATCATTTTGATATAATACTAGTATATTTGCTTACAAATATATAGAGTAATGCAATATATTCTTCTTTTAATTCCATTAATCTTAGGATTCATGGATTTTGTTTTTGAGGCAAGAGATAAATCTAAAAAGGGATTTTTCAAGCAAATAACGCCTGCAGGTTGGATTTATTCATTACTCACAATTACCTTAATAGTGGGAATAGGTTTAGAAATAAATGAGGAGAAAGCATATAAAGGTTACATGAAAAGCTTAGGTAAAAGGGCAGATTCTTTAGGGATAATAAATACTATAATTGGAACAGAGAACAAACAGTTAACGCTAAAAAGTGACAGTCTGATTAAAATTCTTGAAGAAAAATCTGATTCCAATAAAGAACAATTAAATGAAATAAAAGATAGTACAAGTGTACTTCATTCTGCAATTGATAATAAGAATAAGGAGATAACAGACCTTGAAAATGTTAAAGAATACACGTTCTACTCCACATTAGGTATTAATGGTTTAGCCCCGGGGTTGACTCCAGTTAATATGGTACATGGGCATTATTCTGCCGGATCTTTAAATGAAAAAATGGAGAAAGTTTTAATTTACGGTAAAGATGGAGAAGTAACAATGAAATCTTATGTGTCAATGTTACCTATAATTGATTCAGTAATAAAACAATACCCAAAATTTCCTTTTGGTTATATCGTAAAATCTAATATATTATTGGCACACAAGGATAATAGATGGAAATTATATGCGAACAAGGCGCTTGAAATTTTGAAAATTACCACCTCAATACAAGGACATAATAGCCAACAAGATTCCGCCCTAAAGAAAGTTAATACTATTTTAAAGGACAACAAGTAATTTAGCTATCCCCCTTTGGAGCTTCGCCACTGCCGAACTTAGCTTTTCTTCTTTCAGCTCTGTTCATGCCGCTTGCCGGCCTTGTGGGTGGAGTATGTGGTTTGCTTTCGGCGCTGCGTTTCTTAAATGCATCACTTCTGTGGTCGCCGCCGCTGCCTACTTTGCGTTCAAATGCGCCTCCGCTTTTCCGTTCGCGTGGTTTATAGTCGCTGCCGCTGCTGCGTTCTCTTGGTTTAAAAGCAGAGTCGCCTCCGTTTCTTTCACGGGGTTTAAAATCACCGCTGCGTTCTCTTGGTTTGTAGTCAGAGCCACCACTGCTTCTTTCACGTGGTTTGAAATCAGAACCACTGCTGCGTTCTCTGGGCTTATAATCGGAACTGCCACCGCTGCTTCTCCTGTCGAATCCGCCGCTGCTGCGTCTTTCACCGCCTCCGCTGCTTCTCCTATCGAAACCGCCGCCACCGCGTCTGTCGCCTCCACCACTGCTTCTCCTATCGCCACCTCTGCTGCTGCCGCCTTCGCTGCCCCAGCCTTTTTCAAAACGAGTATCGCTGGAACGTCCACCGCCTGAGCGGCCTCCGCCATAGCTTCTGCTGCGCTCCCTTGGAACACCTTCTTCACGGTTGCCGCGAGATTCAATCTTTACAGGGCGTCCACGGTAGGTTGCTCCATCAAGTCCGTTCATCAGTTGGTCCTTCATTTCGTTTTTCACTTCAATAAAAGAGAAACTGTTTTTAATATCTACCCAAGTAAGGTCTTCTGCCGGAACATTGGTTGTTTCCGATAAATATTTTTTCAGGCTATCATTTCCGAAGCCATCCATTTTGCCCACACTTAAGAATAATTTCACTACGCCCGGAGGAGTTTCGCGTCCGCTGTATTCATCCATCGTACTGCTGCCGCCCGAATTAAGGTCCGGAGCATTGCGGTAATAATCGAGGAAACGGTTGAACTCTATCGATACAAAACGTTTGATAATTTCTTCTTTGCTTAAATGCTCCAACTGTTGCATGATATTCGGGAGATATTCTTTTATCTCTTCTTCATTCACCTTTGCATTATCTAAGCCTTGCACCAAATGGAATAATTGCTTTTCGCAAATCTGGAAACCGGTAGGTATTTCCGCACGTGTAAACTTTTTATTCGTGAGCTTTTCTAAGGTCTTGATCTTATACTGGTCGCGTGTATTTATAATAGCGATTGACATACCGGTTTTTCCGGCACGGGCTGTACGACCGCTGCGGTGGGTATAGTTTTCAATTTCGTCAGGCAGGTTAAAGTGGATAACGTGGGTAATGTCGTTTACATCAATACCACGGGCTGCCACATCAGTTGCAACAAGCAGTTGCAAAGTCCGTCCGCGAAAACGTTTCATAACATGGTCGCGCTGTGCCTGCGATAAATCGCCATGCAGGGCATCGGCATTGTATCCGTCTTTAATTAATTTATCGGCCACTCGTTGGGTTTCAATTTTGGTGCGGCAAAAAACCAATGCAAAAATATCGGGGTAAAAATCGGCAATACGTTTTAATACATTGTAACGTTCACGCTCCTGCGTAACGTAATACATGTGTTCAATATTTTCATTGGCCATATTTTTAATTCCCGCAGTAACCTCGATAGGGTCCTTCATATAATTGCGAGAGATAGCCAATACCTCGTTCGGCATGGTAGCCGAAAAGAGCCAGGTGTTTTTGGTATCGGATGCGGAGGAAAGAATGAAGTCAAGGTCTTCTTTAAAACCCATGTTCAGCATTTCGTCGGCCTCGTCCAATACTACATATTTAATATTTTGAAGGTCCACTGCACCTCTGTTGATAATATCGACCATACGTCCCGGTGTAGCAACAACTATCTGTGCGCCGCGCCTTAAGTCATCTACTTGTCCGCGGATACTTGCGCCTCCGTATACGGCCACAATATTGGAACCATGTATGTTTTTAGAAAAATTCTTTAAATCGGAAGTGATTTGCATACACAATTCGCGGGTAGGAGCCAATACTAAGGCTACCGGCCTGCGTTCTGCGAAATCAATCAAGGATACTAATGGTAAACCGAAAGCGGCGGTTTTTCCAGTTCCTGTTTGCGCCAATGCTACTATATCACAGGAATCGCTTAATAAGGTTGGTATTACTTTTTCCTGGATAGGAGTAGGGGTTTCGAAGCCAAGTTCGGTAATAGCGTCTAATACGGGTTTTAATAGCCCGAGTTCTTTAAATGTTGTACTCACGTTGTTTGTTTAGTTAGACATCAACTTTCACAAACAGATAACAGAGACAGCAACCCGAGTAAAAATTGATAATTAGATGCAAAGGTACGCTTTTTATCCGTATAAGGGGAATTCAGAGCCCCGACCTGCAAAAGTCGGGAGCCCGAGGGGCAATGATTTAACGGCCTTTTAGGGGTTTTGGGGCTAAATGCAATAAGTTTACTGCCTGTTTTACAGTATTTTACTATCTTTGGGCCATCAATTAATATAAGATACCCAACGTTTACCCATAAGTTAGCGTAATGGTATATAAAGACCTAAAAGCCAACAATATTTAACAACAACAATTTCTATTAATACAAATTACCATGAAAAAAAGTAATCTTAAAAGGGTATTTCCTTTTAAAAAAGGGCTGCTGTATGCCATTATATTATTGGGTAGCCTTACCCTTGGCAGTTATAAGAGTATGGCTTGTACAGCAAGTTTTACCTACAGCGCCGGAGTTAACGGACACTACACATTTACCAGCACTTCTTCAGGCTTTGGCCCGGGACTACAGTATTCCTGGAATCCGGGCGATGGAAGCGGATGGCATTATGGCGGCTCACCTTATAACTACACATACACCACCAATAATACCTTCACTGTACAATTAGCTGCCAATGACAGCACCTGCTTTGATACAGCATCTATGGCAATTACGGTATCAAACGTAACTACTCCTTGCACTTTATCGGCCAATTTCACAATTAGCTATGGCCCGGGAGGGCAAGTTACCTTCACCAGCACTTCTACCGGAACCAATGCCAATACCTTTTATTATTGGAAACCGGGCGACAGTAACCAAAGGTATCAGGAACCAAGTACCTATACCCATACCTATCCGGGCAATGGAAATTTCTATGCATGGCTTGTAGTGGAAGATACCGGAAGCGCTTATTGTATTGACTCCGTAGAAGAGTTGGTTCATATTACTAATGCGCCTTGTAATATAACCGCTGGTTTTACCTATGCTTTAGATACGAACGGGCAAGTTACCTTCACAAATACATCCACAGGAACACATTTTGGTGATATATACAATTGGAACTTTGGCGATTTAAACAGCAATTCAACCTGGTCTTATGGCCCGTTTGTGTATACCTATGCTTCCAATGGAACATACACTGTTACACTTATTGCAGATGCCGATTCTTCTGTATGTGCCGATACCATTTCTATTCCGATTACTATTTCAAATGCATGCAATATGAGCGCTAGTTTCACCATGCAATATGACAGC
>Ga0210388_10004592_pt1 | contig 10819 bp, 12 predicted proteins | sample IncBWC19OmetaG_FD_155485 | JGI IMG/M metagenome (GOLD analysis project Ga0210388, IMG submission 155485) | Forest soil microbial communities from Barre Woods Harvard Forest LTER site, Petersham, Massachusetts, United States - Inc-BW-C-19-O ...
AACTTTACCGTCGGCAATCAAGACCGCACGGTCGGGCAAGTACCGCCCTGCGATCGAATCAAACATAAGCACATGATCGACGAGCGTCGGCGTCCGATTAGCGGGGCTGAGAAACTGATGCGCGACTTCTCGGACCATGTCGGCAGTGGCTTGATCCTGCAGAGCCTTCAACTTGGGGCCGCTCCCCTCGTATCCCTCCGGCAACAGGGATATCACGCCGGCATTGCCAAAAAAATGATTGTCGCTGTCGAGCCAAACAGGGGAAGGCGAAAAGCTGTAGCCTCGAAGGAAGGCCAGCTTGACTGTTTTGGGTCCGTGCGGACCGTCGATCTGTGCCGACCGGCCGAAAGAGATGCTGGCATGACCGGTGGGGAGTAATTCGATCCCCTTGTCGCCGGCGGCGACCAGCGCCTCGACACCCATCTCACTGTCAAGCCATGGCCCGCCGTACGCATTGTAGCGTCGGTTGCCGAAGGGCGCGGAGCCGGAATCGACAACTGTTTTCCAGTGCGCAATACCGGCGCCGTCGACGGTGAAGTCTTCGGTTGCGTCACCCTGATCGGTGTAGCCGCGGATGGCGATTGCCGTCGGGCGGCGATCGCTGCCAACCGTCACCAGTTCGTCCTCTTCAGTCACCCAACCCCGCAAGGACATCGACATGCGATAGGCCACCCGTCCGTCAGGCCTCGTCCACGACCAAATGTCGCCATGTTTGCCGGCCGTCGAACTGATCGTGTAGTGGCGCGCGTCGGCGGGCGGTGTGCTCAACTGCTCCTTCGGCATCGGCGCGGCAACGGCGAGGGTCGCGGTTGCGGCAAACAGTGGCCCGAGCAACAGTCGGCGCATTTCTTTCCCCTTACTTAAGATTATCCGCCATTCTCCGTCGGCCGGGCGGTTCGGACAACAAAGATTCACCAACACCAGTAAGAGAACACGCGAGACTTGATCGCACCACATTCCCGATGCATAGTTCGGATAACCTCGCAACCATTCATAAAACGCGAGTCCCCATGGGGTGTTCATGCGACCCGATTCCATCGCGAAGCTTGCTGTGGCCTTTGCCGTAGTCAGCGTCGGCGCGAGCTGCGCCACCTCTAAGATCGTATCCAGCAACGTTCAGCACGTCGTCAAGGGTCAGCCGATGGACACCTCGGGTCTCAGTCAGGCCGTGGCGTCGGATACGCACGACATGGAGGCGAACCTGGCGGTGCTGCGGCGAAAGGTCGCGGAGGCGTACGCGCAGCTACGCACCAACGTGCAGAAGCGCTGGGGGCAAAACGACGCCAAAATGGCGGAGCGCACGGTTTATGTCAAATACACTCAGGGCTACAAGAGCCGGGTGATCACCGATTTCGATCACGGAACGCTCACGGTGGAGACGCTCGATGAGACGGACCCGCGTGGCAGCCTGAAGGCCGCCATCGTGGCCTCGCTCTTGACCACGAACGATCCGGCGGCCGTGGACCTGTTCACCGACAAGGACGTGAATCTGAACACCGGCCGCAAGCCCTACCTCTACAGCTTGGTGCACGACAATCAGGGCAAGTCGATCCAAAATCGGCAGCAGGCCGAGGCCTTCGCCAAATATCTCATTGCGCAAAAAACGCAGACGCGCCCCGTCTCTGCCGATCAGGGTGCCCAGACCGCGTTATTCGTGAGAATCAACATGGTCAAGAACTTTGAAACCAAAGGAGCCGATCATTACCGGGCCGCCACGGAGAAATACGCGGCGCAGTACCACGTGAGCTCCAGTCTCGTGCTTGCCATCATGCGCACGGAGAGTAATTTCAACCCGTTCGCGGTGAGCCCGGCGCCGGCCTACGGACTGATGCAGCTGGTGCCGACCAGTGCCGGCCGTGCCGCACTGAAGCGTGTGCAGGGCGTGGATGACACACCGACGCCGGAATACCTGTTCGATCCCGAGCACAACATCGAACTCGGTACTGCTTACCTGAGCGTGCTCAGCGACACCGAGTTTCGCGCCGTCGAGAATCCGGACTCACGCGACTACTGCGTGATCGCGGCATACAACACCGGACCGAGAAACGTGACCCGCGGCTTCTCCAACAACAAGACCGAGGCGATCAACGAGATCAACCAGCTCGATCCGCCGGCGCTGTTCGAACGGCTGCGAAGCAATTTGCCCTATGAGGAGACGCGCCAGTACGTGATCAAGGTCACGGGATATCGCAAGCAATTCGTCACCGCTGCTTCCTCTCCGGCCACCGCAATGCAGTAAGGCGGCCCGCATGCACAACCCGCGCTCGCAATGGCTTCATAGACTCCATCCGAAGAGGCTCGACCCCTCGATTGGGCCGATCGCCGGACTCGCCAGTGCCGTGTCGGTCATCGTCGGCTTCATTGCGCAGAAAGCGATGGGGCATGGCTGGCACAAAGCCTCCATCGCGCTGCATCTGGCCAAGAAACCTCTGATCGTCAGGCTCGCCCCGGCGATTGCGGCTGTCGCCGTCGGAATAGCAACCGCGGCGGCACTTCTGCGGTTCTACAACTGGTGCCGCGAAGCGCGCGTCAGAACCGCGGCGCTCAGCGTCGAGCAAGTGGTCACCGAAATACCCTCGAACTCCACCCAGGTCGTCGAGCAGAACGCTGCTCGGGCCGAGCGACTGTAGTCATGGCACACGATGTGGTCGGCCTGGCCGAGTATGACACGGCGCGCGGATCGGCAGTTCCGCTTCCGTTGCCGTTCTGGGTGTGCCTGGCGGTCGTGTTCGTCGGTTGGTTCCCCTGCGATACGCTGTCGACGACGGTAGGGGCCCTGCGCCTGCACTTTCATTTCTTCGATCTCGCTGCCGTCATCGCCCGTCCGTCCCGGCTGGTCACCGGTGTCAATCGGGGAGATGTCCTGACGCTTCCGTTCGGTGTGCTTTGCCTGGCAGCGCTTGCCGCACCGCTCGCGCCACGCTATCTGCGTCATCGGCTCGCGCGGTTCGGACCCTATGTACCGCTCTGCCTGATGCTTGCGTGCGGTGTAATCCTGTACATCGTCACATCGGGCGACATGTTTACCGCGGCTCCCGGAGCCGGCAGCATCGCCAATGCACTCACTCGATTCGGCAATTCGGTCGCCGGACACGCGAGCGCCATTGCCGCGAGGCACATCACGATCGGTCTCGGCGTGTGGATGTCGCTCCCCGCGACGGTCTATCTCGCCCGGTATGGCCACGTAATCGCGGTCGCCCCGCGGGATTGGCGCGCGCTGTAGCTTTTGTCCTACTGCAACTCGGGCCTCGCGGGATGAGCCTCGCGTATGTTTCTCGACTAACGTTTCATCCTGTCGAGTACAAGGCCGGGAATTTCAACGCCCGGTGCGATTGAACTTAACCCGATCACATTTGTTTTAGAGAACCTCGTGCCGGAACCCAGTACAAATCAGATTTCGGAAGCTTTGGAGTTCAGTCGATTTCGCTTCAAATTGATTCAGTTCTTGAAACTGCCGTTCAATATTCGCGAGCCCGCGTTACGAGAGGTGCTGGAACGAACGTGTGGTGGTGTGTATAGAAATTATCTCGCTCGCGCGGAGCGCGTCGCCGAGATTCTAAAATCCGAAGATACGCTTGAAATTCACGTCGGTGTTCCGCCAGCCATGAGATCAAATGCACACGACGACGCGACTCGGGCCTTGAGTTGACAGAGATCGCCCTTCCGCTGTAGGTTTAGCCAAGGCTCGGAGCAGCCTGCCGCTTGCACCCCGTTTCGGGGTAAGGTGAATGCGTCCACACGTGAATTTTTGATCCTTAACCGCCCGGCGAACGGATCAGTAACGCAAGCGCTGGTCATCCAATGGTTCGCTGTGAATGGAGGATCAGACGATGTTCACGCAGAAAAATGCCAAGACCATGGCGAAAGCTCTCCGAGTCTCTCTGGTCGACCGAAAAGTCTCGCTTTCCCGCAGCGCGTGCCTAGAGATAGTCGCACGACAACTTGGTTTTGCTGATTGGAACACTCTCTCTGCCAAACTGCCTGCCCAAGGAGAACTCGAGAATCGAATCGCCGTGCCCTGGAGCACCTGTTCCTTCTGCGGTAAGTCGCGGCACGAAGTGCGGTCCCTCGTTGGCGGCTGCGGGGGCTGGGAAGCTTTTCGCGCGAGCCGCGGGCCGGAGAGGAGCAACGTTTTCATCTGTGATGAGTGCGCCACGTTTGTCGCGCAGCACTTTGCTGACAGCTTTGGAAGCGCCAAAGAATTTCCCGAGATCTGAGCGTACAGCTTCGACTCCACGATCTTTTGTCGTCTCCGTCTTATTTGTTTTGCGACGCCGGCTTTGGCTCGACGTAACCCGCGGCCTTCAGGCGCTCCATCGTAATCGCCCGCGCGGGCGCCAGCAGTTCCAGGGTCGACTGCTGGGGTGCGTGGCGAATCTGCCGTAATTCTTGGGCCGTCAACGTTGGCGGAAAATCGGGAAAAGCCGCCTGAAGGTTGCGCAACAAAGCACCCCGAAGATAGACCATCGTAAGAGCAGCTTGAGTGAGTTGAATTTCGGTATCGATCTGCGCGGGACTTAAGTGTGACGGGTCGGCATCGGAGAGATCAAAGCGCTCCGCTTCCTCTATGGCGCGTGCGGATTCGAATTGGATGTCGTTCACTTTCTTCAGAATGAAATGCAAGGTGCTGTTAGCTTCTATTTCCTCACGGGGCAAGAGCGTAACCGAGCCGCTCTGCTGGATCGCGTCCCACGCAGCGGAGCTAAATTCATAGTTGCTGGTTGCCCACAGCAGTACACCCGGCAGCTTCTCCTGCGGCGTGCCCGGGTGCTGCTGCAGATACTGGAATACCAGAAGGTTGTTTTCGAGTTCGGCGGTTCCCCAGCGCCAGGCGACCGTATTTCCAGCAAGCGTTTCGTAATTGCCCTGACGCTCCAGTCGCAGTGCCTGCCGCATCTCGGCGCGCTGATTGCGGTTATGGAAAAATTCGACCGTTTGCTGGATGCCGACGGCGATGCAAAGACCCACGACAATGGTGGCGATATGTATGAAGAAGTCTCGCCAGGCACGTACCGGCGCGTGGATCGAGTGCACGTCGAGCATACCGGGAATCTCCTCCTGCGACGGGTTTGAGGGCTTGGCTCGCGTATCTACAGAACCCGGCTTGGGACAAATGGTTGCATCCGCCTTATGGCTGGCAATTATAGATTACTCCTGCTCACGCGGGCAGCCGCGACTCGACAGCGATTTTTTTGGGTCTCGCGCAGAGCACTCCAATCAGGATGCACAATGCGATGAGGCACCAAGCGAAAGTGTCGCCGAACCGGGTGTAAAAAGTAGGCCCGGATCCGAGCGGCAGCGATGCAACGAGCACGGTCATGCCGGAGGACTCGGCAGTTTTCCGCGCAATCACACGCCCTCGCGAGTCGCTCGCGGTCAGAAGCCCCTCATCGGCGGCACGCACAATGGAAAAGCCGTTCTCGACCCCACGCATGATTGCCATTCTGGCGTGCAGCCACCCATCTTTACCGAAATCGCCCGCCGGCACGCCCATCAAACGTATCCCCTGTCGCGCGTCGCCAAGAATGGTGCGCGGAAAATCCATGTCCTTGCAGATCTCCATCGCACGACTTTTACCCAACCATCCGGAAGAATGTCCGGCCGTAAGCTCGCTCTCGACGAACGGCACGAGGTGACGCTTCGCGTAACTGCGAGTCGTGCCGTCCGGCTGCAAGGCGAACGCCAAATCGGAGGGCGGGTCACGTTCATAAACGCCGGCGATGATCTGGACGCCGGTCCCCTGCGCCACGGCCAACAGCGGTGCCAGAATCGCGTCGCGCCACGCGGGTCGGCTCACAATTCCCCCTTCCGCGGTTACCGCGAACTCCGCGCCGTGTGAGGCCGCTTCTCGGATAGCGCCGGCGTAGCTTCTCGAGACACTGAGCGCAGAATCAAGAGTGTCGCTACGATAAGCTGTCCCCATGGCGCCTCCGTCGACGAATGCGCTGACTGTGATGGATGCCGATGGAGATTGCGACAGGCGAATCGCGCCAAAGACCAGGTTTATCGCGCAAACGCCAAAGCCAATTGCGAGCAGGCGCCTGGAGCGCAACGAGCTGTGCAGACCCATCGCCACAGTGTTCGAAAACAAGCAAATCAGGAACGTCACGCCATGCATGCCGAGCAACGATGCCGATTGAATCATCCATGGTGCTGACATCTGGCTGTATGCCAACGAGCCAAAACTGCCGTTCGGTGCTACGCGGCCGTAGAGATACTCTAAGGCCGCCCAACAGGCGGGATAAGTGAAAAGCGTTGCCAGTCCCGAGGCCCGCCGCTGCGCGAGCCGCGCAAAAATCAAGGCCAAGGGAAACAGAATCGTAAGAGGCAAAAGCCCCGAGAGAATCAGCAGAGGCGAAACGGAGGCGTAGCACTGAAATGCGTAGATCTGCCCCGCCAGCCAAGCGCTCATCGAAGCAACGATCAGTTGCCAGATCGGCGCATCCGAATACGCGAGCCACACGAGGGGTATTAGCGCAAGCCAGGCAAAGAACCACATATCGCTTAAGCCCTGCGACAGGTACAGCAACACACCGCTGATTAAGGCTGCCGATACCGACCTCATGTCGACCGCCGCTTGCGATAACTCGAAAACGACTTCAGGGTATTGCGCATCATCGAGCGATACAGCTTCGTGAACTCTGCGTCGTTTGCAAAACGACCGGCACGATGCATGGACACCAGTCCTTGAGCCAACGCAGACAAGGTCAGCGCCAAATCGAGCGCTGCCACGTCGCCCAGAAGACCTTCTGCTTTTGCCTGATCGATTTTGGTCACCGCCATTGCGATAACCGGAGAGCGACCCGCGGCGAAATCCTCCGGGTACTGCCGTGCCTTTGGCGCCGGCAGGAAAAATGCGGCCTCGACGCGATGCGGCTCCTCGAGCGCGAACGCCAGGAATTCATCAAAGAGCCGTTCCAACCATTGCAGCGGCGCCTTCGCTCGAATGGAGGCGGTCCGTTCCTCCCACGCCATGAGACCGTCGGCCATCAAGGCATTCAGCAGTGCATCTTTGTCCGCGTAATGGCGGTAAAGCGACATGGGCGACATGCCCGACACTTGCGCGATCCGACGCATCGATAGACCCGCAATGCCCTCCCGCTCCAAAACCTCTTTCGCCGCGGCGAAGATTCGATCTTTGCTCATGCGTACAGTGTACACACATAAGTGTACGATGTACACATGCAGTCAAATGGGGGCGCGGCTTGAGGCCGTCTCCCGGCCCTGCACCCGCGGCGCCGACCATCAGCTCTTTATTTCGCCATAGTTCTTTAAAATTGAACCCCTCCTTGATGAACAGGTCTTAGTCTGCAAGAACACCTGCGGGGGAGAAACAGCGTGACAAAGATAATGATCATGGGGATTCTGATCTGCAGCGGAGCCGGCGCAATCGCCGCTGAGCCGCCGGTTGAACTGGCCAACAGCCGCGCAGATGCCCGAACGCCTGAAGCAGTGAAAGCGGCCGACGCTGCTTGGCTGGATGCGGAGATCAACGGTGACTACAAATTTCTCGAATGGTTCTTGCTGGACGGATACGAGTCCATCGATGCAACGGGGTCGATCTTCTCAAGGGCGGCGCTGATCGAGAGTCGGCGCCGGCGCGGACGATCGGATGAATTCGCGAAACAGGTGCGCGAGTGGCGAGAACAACACCCCAATCACGCGGAGGTGAAGATCTATAAAGATACCGCGGTCCTGACTTGGGTGGCAGATGACCGGAACTCCAAGACACCGGTCTATTCCTGCGATATTTTTGTCTACCAGAACCGCCACTGGCACGCCATTTACTCGCAGCACTCGACCGCGGCGGGCTAGTCGCGTGGCACCTTGACCATCTACGGGAAGCTGCTATCGGGCGCCTAAGTCCCTGCCTGCCCCGATAACGCTCTCTGAAACTCCGGAGCTTGCAGCATTGAACTCACGGTGTTAACCAGAGCATCGGACAGTACCTCGTAGTAGTTCTCCGCCTTGTAAGACCGTCCGAACCGTGTGGCCTCACCAGAGGCCAGACCCTTCCACAGCGTTTTCCCATCCGCGTCGCTTACGACAAGTTGAAGCGCCACTTCCGATTTGTAAGTGTTTCCCTCGCGCACGAAAAACTTGGTCACCTCACCCTTGATGAGTACCGCGCCGCTGCTGTCGACCGTTTTAATGCCCGCTTCGTCAAATAGCTGCCGGATGTAAACAGCCACAAACGCCCCAACGTCAGCGGTCGTCGTCACCGGCTTAGGATTGCTGCCCTCTACGTTCTCACCAATGGCCTCCTTGTTGTCACGCCCGTCAGTAAAGTTTCCGATCGTCACCGTCGAAGTAGACATCTGCGTCGTACCCAGCCGCAGGCTCGACGTCGGCTTCCACTCAAGCGGTATGTGCTCGAGCAACTTCGGTTGCGATGACGCAACGAGCGAAACGCTTAAGAAGAGAATTGAAGCGAAAATCGTACGAACCATAGATGGGGCCCCCTCCCGAGGGCATCATATCCGAAAAGCCCATTCTTTCGAGACTGAACGACTTTTAACGCGCGAAGTCGAACAAAGATAGGCGAATCCAAGTGAGGATTTTATGCGCAGGATTTTCAGGTTGTGGCGACTGGCTGGCAGCGATATCCGGCTCCTGTGGGTGGCGTTGCGCCATCCGAACCGCCCCACTTGGCTGCTACCGGCAACCCTCGCTTTGGGGTTCTTCGCCTTAGATCCCTTTAATTTCGCGATTCCGGTTTTGGGCGTCGTTGACGATCTGTTTCTGCTGCCGTTGCTCCTCCACGGCCTTGCTAAAATTGCGACTTACGTAACGACGATACCCTCATCACGCTCGCGCGACGATCGCGTGGTATCGGTGCAATAAGGCGCTCCGCCTTGACGGCGGCCAATACTAAAAGCGCAGCGACAGACAGCTCAAACCACCGTCCATTTTGGCATATTCGGACATGTCGAGCGCGCGAACGCGGTATTGCAGTTGCTCAAGGGTGCCGGCCAGTTTGGGAAATCCCGACGCGATGAAAACCTCATCGTTCATGCGAACTGCGTTGGCGGCGTACATTTCGCTGGCGTCGACTTCAATCACGTCGCAGTGAGCTAACTCATCGGTGGACGGGAACCCTGGAGCAATCAGGAAACGCCGTTCGCCGAGATACGCAATACCCGACTTCAGATGTAGCAGCGAGGGATGTTGGCGTATATCCAGCGTCGATGAAGTGTATCGATGGCGCGCCAGAATCGCCGCCAGTTGCGCGGCGCCTGCTTCGTTGGTGCGCTGGGATAGCCCGATTAGAAAATGATCGTCCACTTGGCATATATCACCGCCATCGACTGTGCCCGGCGCATCGATCCGCTCCAACTGAGGCCTGAAGCCACGCACCGCCTTGGCCACCGACTCGACTTCACCCGTACGAGTCTTCGCGCCAGGTCGCGTTGCGATCGCCACTCTCTCCGCGATGACGAAGGTGTCCTCGACGAAGGTGCCGTCCGGATAACGGTCATCCGCGCTCATCACGGTCACTTCAACTCCGCACGCCGCCAGCGCGCGGCAATACGCGGCATGCTGCTCGAGTGCCTTGCGAAAATCGGGCGCGGACGCCGATCCCGACATCGTCAAGCCCTGCGAGAAATTCTCGCCCGGAAGACGCACAATTGCTTTGGTGAAACGCATTGGCTGGTACCCCGGCATGCGCCCGCGAAGGATCCCGTCACCAGATGCGGACACGCTGATCCGCGGGCAGATAGTAGGTCTCTCCGGGTTTCACGCCGAAGGCCGCATACCACTCATCGATGTTGCGGGTCGGTCCGATCACGCGGAAGGCGCGCGGCGAGTGGGGATCGGAAGCGACTTGCTTGCGCACATAGTCCTCGCGAACCTTGCCGCGCCAAGCTTGCGCCCAGCCGAGAAACACGCGCTGATCGCCGGTGAATCCGTCAATCACCGGTGCAGGCGCACCCTTCAATGAGCGGTGATATGCCTCCAGCGCCACATTCAACCCGCCAAGGTCTGCGATATTTTCGCCCATGGTCAAATCGCCATTGATGTGCGCACCGGGAACCGGCTCATAGCTCGAGTATTGCGCCCCCAGTTTCTTCGCTCTCGCCTCAAAAGCCGCGGCGTCAGCCGCTGTCCACCAGTCGCGCAATTGTCCCGAGGAGTCGAGCTTGCGTCCTTCGTCATCGAAACCGTGCGTCAATTCGTGCCCGATCACCCCGCCGATCGCGCCGTAGTTGATGGCCGGATCGGCCGCGGCATCGAATATCGGCGGCTGCAGAATGCCGGCGGGAAAAACGATGTCGCGCAGGGAGCCGTTGTAGGCATCATTGGTCTGCGGCGTCATGCTCCAGTCGGTGCGGTCCACGGGACCATTGAGCCGCGATAAGTAAAAATGCCAGTCCGCTTCGGCCGCGCGGCGCACGTCGCCGAGCAAATCATCGGAGCGAATCAGCACCGCGGAGTAATCGCGCGGATGATCGGGATAGCCAACCTTGATTTGATAGGTGTCGAGTTTTTTTAGCGCCTCCGCTTTGGTGGCCGGCGTCATCCAATCCAGACGCTCCAAGCGCGCCCGCATGGCGGCCTTGACGTTCGCCACCAGTGCTTCAATTTTGGCCTTGGCGGCGGGAGGAAAATAGCGCGCGGTATACAACTGCCCCACGCCGAAACCTAAGTTTCCGAAGCAATCGACGCGATCGCCCGTGCAATCCTCGCCGCTTACGGCGTGAATCGCTCTCTTCCATCGCACCGGCTCAACCAGCTGGCCGGAAAGAATCTTGTCGCGGAACCCGGACCGAGCGGTGGAGAACGGCTTCGAAAGATAAAATGCGGCGTTGTCGGCGGC
>Ga0210388_10004594_pt1 | contig 10817 bp, 10 predicted proteins | sample IncBWC19OmetaG_FD_155485 | JGI IMG/M metagenome (GOLD analysis project Ga0210388, IMG submission 155485) | Forest soil microbial communities from Barre Woods Harvard Forest LTER site, Petersham, Massachusetts, United States - Inc-BW-C-19-O ...
GCGGCGACCCAGTGCGCCGGCTGTGCTTGTATCACCAGGTACGCTTGATCCGCTCGGAGCTCTATACATGCTCCGCCACGTGGATTGGCAGCGCACGCCCGAATTTCGCGCACCTGTATTTGACGGAGCAGATCTCGTCGAGATGCGCGCGCATTTGGACGTAGCGAACGAAATCGTGGCGGTGAATGCCGGAAATTTTTCGGTCGCTTGCATTTCCGTCCATGGGTATCAACACGGGGAAAAATTAAAGCAGGAAAGCCTTTCGATATGCTTCGCGAACGATGCCGCCCGCACACCGATACTACTCGAGGCCGAAATTCCTTTGGGAAGCGTGCGCGTCGAGCTTAGTTCCACACCGCGCTAATTGGAAGGGTTGAAGCTTTGCAGGCGCTAGTTTTCCGGGACGACCCAATCTTCCGGCGGGAAATCAATCTGCCAAAACGCGGGCGAAGGAGTCAGGAACTCAACGCCCATCTGCGCTTTTCCGGCCTGCATGTTACCGAAATACACTACCCGGCATTCCTGCGTTTGATGCGTGGCGCTATTGGAAACAAATACCTTCTGATTTACCACCACCTGAGCGGATAACGAAATCAATGCGCCGTGGGCGTTCACCACCAGCGTACGCGTCTCTTCGGTGAAATCCTGATTCTGCGCGCTTTTCCCCCGGACCTGTATAGGCACGCTCAAAAGCACGCGCATACTGCGCCGGCGGCCGGGATCCGTGGCCCAGCTTTGACGCTCTTTCTGAGAAGTCAGCGAAGAAGCCATAATGAGCCACCATAGCCTGCGCGAGCGTTTCCGGCAATGGGACTAACGGACAGGTGCCTTATTCAGTTAACAGGCGGGAGTTTAGAGAGCAAAGGTCGCCCAAACACGGGGCTAGGGCCAGCCACTACAGCCATGACGTCAGCAGTTTACGATCTTTTCGCGATGCTCTTTCACGCGCCGAGTAGCATTCCGCGTATCTACCACCAGCTTCGCGTTTTTCACGATTTCTTCCATGTTATAGCTGGAATGGTCCGTCGCAATCAGCACGCAGTCGTACTTTGCTATCTGCTCCGGCGTTAAATCCACCGAGCGCATGTGGGAAAAGTCGTAATGTCGCATCTTGTGCAGCGCCGGGAAATAGGGATCGTTGTAATCCAGTTTCGCGCCGCTGGCCGTCAACAATTCGAGCAGCTTCAGCGAAGGGGATTCGCGCAAATCGTCCACATCCTTCTTATAAGCCATTCCGAGCAGCAGCACTTTCGAGCCTTTCAAGCTCTTCTCGCGCTCGTTGAGCGCTCTTACCAGCGCGTCCACCACGTGATAAGGCATGGCCGTGTTGATTTCGCCCGCCAGCTCGATAAACCGCGTCGCGAAATCGTATTCCCGCGCTTTCCAGGAAAGATAATAAGGATCCACGGGTATGCAATGCCCTCCCAGCCCGGGTCCGGGATAAAACGGCATAAAGCCAAACGGCTTGGTCGCTGCGCTATCGATCACTTCCCATATATCCAGGTCCATGCGCAAAGAGAGCTGCTTCAGCTCGTTCACCAGTGCAATGTTCACACAGCGGAAAATGTTTTCCAGCAGCTTCACCATCTCGGCCGCGCGCGTGGAACTCACCGGAACTACTTTTGAAACGATTTGCGCGTAAAGCCCCGCAGCCGCGCGCCCGCTGGGAGGATTGATGCCGCCCACGATCTTGGGAATCTGCGCCAGCCCGTACTGCTTGTTTCCCGGATCTTCGCGCTCGGGAGAAAAGGCCAAATAAAAATCTGTCGTGGCATTCTGCGTCCCTTCGCTTTTCGCGATGGGGCAACGCAAGCCGCCTTTTTCGAGAATCGGCAGCACGAGCTCTTCCGTAGTTCCCGGGTAAGTAGTGCTCTCCAGAACGATCAGCTGGTTCCGTTGCAGGTTCGGAGCAATCGATTGCGCCGTTTTTTCCACGTAGCTCAAATCCGGTTCGCGGCGCTCGTCCAGCGGGGTGGGAACGCAAATCAGCACCGCGTCCATTTCACGCAAGCGCGAGAAATCCGTGGTCGCATCAAAACGCTTGCCCTGTACATGCTGGTTAATTTTTTCCGCTGATATATGCTGGATATACGACTGCCCGGCGTTGAGCTTCTTTATTTTTTCCTGATCGGTATCAAATCCCGTAACTTTATGGCCCACATCCGCAAACCGCAGCGCCAACGGCAGGCCCACATAGCCGCACCCGATAATGCCAATTTTCAGATCTTTCCCTGCAAAATACTCCGGCTTACGGTCTACGGCCATTCTTTTCCTCTCTTGGCGAGCGATTGCGACGCAGGTTGCAAACGTCTAGGAACCGCAAATTTGGGTGCAAATCACTATAGCAAGAATCCGAAGGAGCACAAAGATCGTGCCAAGGAGGAGGTTCAAAGATCGCAATCGCCACAGCGTGCTCGAAAACCGTGCAAGTACAGCTCTGCCCTGGCGCGCAGTTTCGCTCGCGGATCATGCCATTTACGATTAAAGGAAAGAAAGGAGGCTAATACGCGTTGCGGCCGACCACAGCGGAAAGAATCGTCAACACGATAATGCGCAGATCGAAAAAGAAGCTCCAATTTTGCAGGTAATACAAATCGTACTCCAGACGTTTTTGTATGGAAGTGTCGCCGCGCCATCCATTTACTTGCGCCCAACCCGTAATTCCCGCTTTCAGCCAGTGGCGGTTGTTATAGCGAGTTATGTCGTTAAGGAATTTCTGAACGAAGTGCGGCCGCTCCGGCCGCGGGCCTACCACGCTCATTTCACCCTTCAGCACATTAATAAATTGCGGCAGTTCATCCAGGCTCGTCTTCCTTAATAAAGTCCCGAAGACGGTTCTTCCGGGGTCGGTTTCGGTAGTCCAGTGAGTGTCGCTCTCCGAGCAATCGCACACGTTCATCGTCCGAAACTTCAGCATATGAAAAACTCTGCCGTTAAGGCCCAAACGATCCTGCGAGAAGAAAACCGGGCCCGGTGACGTGCAGCGTATAGCCAGCATAATGAATGCGAACACCGGCGCGATCGCCAGCAACACAAAGGTGGAAAATACGATGTCAAATGCGCGCTTCAGTAAATTATAGTCCAGCGATTCGGCGGGCGTGGTTGTCAGGTCCAGCATCTGCATGCGTCCCAGTTGGAACAATCTTTCCCGGGCAACGATTCCTTCTCCCAAGTCCACGATGGCGCGAATTGGAATTCTCAAATGTTCCAGCGCCCTTAGTATCTTGGGTATTTCGTGAAACTCGGCTGGATCGACTGCGATCACCGCCTCGTCAAACCCTTGTTCCACGTCCAACACGCCCAGCGCATCCAGCTCGTGCACCGGCTTATCAGTGAAGGCTGCCTGTTGCCCCGGCAAGCGTACGAATCCAGCCACTTCGCAGGGCCCCAGCGGCATTTCCTGCAAACGCATGGCCGTCTTGTGCGCAAAATGGTCTGCGCCGACAATCAGCAGACGAACCGGCCGCCCTTCGCTTATCTTCAATCGAACATAGACGCGAAAGCACCCGCGCATCAGCACAGTTAGAAACAGCAGCATCAAAGCCCACACGGCGAACAGTCCGCGCGGGAACACGAAGTCCTGGCTAAAGAACAGCGCGGCAAGCAGTACCGCGCTCGTCGCCGCATTCGCAGACAAGGCGGCGCGCGTCCCGGTGCGCTCGCGGAATAGCTCGTCCACATTCGTAACGCCATAGCGCTCGGCCAGAATGGCCCACACGAATGCAGCCAGAGCCAATATCCTGAAATGCCCATAAGAATCGAATTGCGCTTGGCGCTCCAGGCCACCCCGGACATGCGTCCATATCTGCCATCCGCATTCGAACGCCAGGAACGGAAGCAAATAGGTGACAACTCTTAGGCAGAACCGGTAATACTTCAGGCGAAGAATCATTGACGGAACCCCTTGCTCGGCGTGTTTCTACCGGGCATTGAACGCTTGTTCCGTCGCGGCCTAACGCGATTCGAATTTCTGCGTTCAATCGAACAAGCAGTGCGTGGAAGGGGGCGTTGCTTACAGATGCGAACTTACTGTTTGTAAACGGCTAAACCCCGGGCTGCGAGAGAGACAAACAAAGGCAGAATCGGAATTTAAGTCTCCGGAACCTCTTCTACTGCAAGTGAAAGTCCCGTGGTGCATAACACAGTCAGGAAGAATTTGTCATACGCTTCCAACACGCTCGCTTTAGTGAAATGCATTTCGGCGTAAAGACGCGCATTAGCTCCCAGCACGCGGCGCAATTCAGGATCTTTTTGTAATGCGAGCATTGCTGTGCTGAGGGTCTCAGGATCTTCAGCGGGAACGATCACTCCGCATTGCGCGCGCCGGATTACGCGAGCGGCTTCGCTGTTCTCGTTCACAGCAGCGACAATGGGGCGCCCCGCCGCCATGTAAGTCAAAAGCTTGCACGGAATTACCGCATCTTCCATGGCCGCAATCTGGTTCAGCAACAGCACGTCCGCGGCTGCATACATCTGCGGCATACCCTCGGCGGGCTGCAGCGGCAGCAGGCTCATATTGGGCGCGCGATCTTCCGCCGCGCGTTTTAATGCCGGCAAATCTTCGCCTTCCCCCACAAGAACCCAGACTAAATCAATTTCGCCCTGCGAGTATTCCGCCGCGTTCACAACATTGATCAAGTTTTGTTTCTTCCCCATATTGCCGCTGTGCAGAATCAGAAACTGGCCGGCACCAAAGCCATTCGCCCCTCGAAACGTTCCATCGGATTCAACCGGCCGGATTCGCTCGGTATCTCCCCAGTCAGGAATCAGCCGAAATTTCTCAGCCGGCACACCGCGAGCCGTCAGCTTCTCGATAAACCCCTGGCACAGGCAGACGACCGTTCGTGCTTTCCTATATAAAAATCCCTCCAACGCTAGTGCCATGCGAATCGCCAAACCTTCTTTCAAGATTCCCGTGGCCAGTGCGGCATCGGAGGCCAAGTCGGTAAGCTTCATCACATACGGCACACCTTTTATTTTCCCCAAAACGTAGGCGGCAAGCCCCACTGTGGGAGGTGGGCAGGAACAATAAATCACGTCGCACTTGGGCGTAAAAAGCGCGGCCACGAACGCTGCAATGGTGAATGTGAAATCGTAAGCCAGGCGCTCCAACACACGGCTCGCCTTGTGAGGAACGTAATGCGCCACGCGATGCACTGTCACACCATTTAGAATCTCGCGCCGGTGTAACGAGCCGCGATAACCGTCCCACACTCGCCACTCGGGATAGTAGGGAAACGCCGTCACCACGGTTACCTGGTGCCCCTGCGCGACAAGATGCTCACACAAACCCGTTGTAAAAGGACCTACGGAGGTCCTTTCCGGAGCGTAATTTATTCCGATGACGAGAATTCGCACAAGCACCAGCGATAGGAGTTTTAAAGGACGGAAAACCGATGGGCTTTAACGAGCTTGCGCCAGCTCCAATTTCGTTCGTGCTTCCAGTTTTGACTGGCCCAGCTCGTGAGCGACCCATGCATATGTGATGGCCAGCCCATGCTCCAGCGAGATAGAAGGCTCCCAGCCCAGCGTTTTCCGCAGCAGACTGTTATCGCTGTTCCGCCCTCGCACTCCCTGCGGCTTGCTGGGATCGTGGCGCTTGGTCAAATCTTTCCCGGCGATCGAGCTAACCAAATCCACCAGCCCGTCTATGCTCACCAGCCGGTCAGTGCCTAAATTCAAAGGCTCTCCGTAATCGGAGGCCATCAGGCGCAGCAATCCTTCCACGCAATCATCCACGTACATGAACGAGCGCGTCTGCTTTCCGTCGCCCCATATATCGACGACCCCGCCGTCGGACGCTAGCGCTACTTTGCGGCAAACCGCGGCGGGAGCTTTCTCGCGGCCTCCATCGAACGTTCCCAGCGGCCCGTACACATTGTGAAAGCGAACGATGCGCGTCTCGAATTTATAGTCCTGCTGGTAGTACAGGCAGAGTTGCTCGGCATAAAGTTTTTCCCAGCCGTAGCCGGGCTCAGGATCTGCTGGAAATGCGTCACTCTCTTTCAGCGAGGTTACCTGCGTATCCCGTTGCTTTGACTGCGCGTACACGCACGCCGAAGACGAAAACAAGAAGCGGCCCACGTTTTGCACCCGGCTGGCTTCCAACATGTGCGCGTTTATTAAAATGTTGTTGCGCGCGAGTTCAGCATGGTTCGCGGTAATAAAACCGATTCCGCCCATGTCTGCCGCGAGATTGTAAACTTGATCGATTCCGCCCCGCGTAGCCAGCAGGCAATCCTCGAACCGCCGTAGATCCAGAATTTCAAATTCATCCGCCTGCGAAGTTTCATACTGCGGAAGTTTCAGATCGGCGCCGCGGACCCAGTAGCCCTCCCTTTTTAAACGCGTAACCAGATGATGCCCGATGAAGCCGCCTGCGCCGGTAACTAGAATGCGGATTTTATTTTTCATGTTTTAATTTGTCCTTTTTCGCTGCGGAGCCGCTGCGGAAAAACCGTGAAATTGAAAATCGAACGGATTAGATCTTCGTCGCTACCACTACCAGGCAGTCGCCCCGGCCCAATTTGTTGGCAACCCACAAAAAAGGAAACAAAAGGAGCTTTCCGATCAACATAGTCAGAGGAAACAGAATCGGATTTCGCAATTGCCAGGTTGGCTTGCCGCGACTAAAAAACGCCGCCACCAGCATCGAAGAAGCCAGCCAGGCCGCCGGGGACACTTGGCGGACTTTGATGCGATGGCAACCTGCGCAAACCAGCATTCGCTCGAGCAAGCTTGCGGAGAAATGCGAAATGTGGAACGGCACGTGCCAATTGATCCAGCAGCGCCCGAAGACGGATCTCAGCCAGCTTCTGCTATTGGGACAGCTGATCCAGATTTCGCCTCCCGGTTTCAACACACGCACGGCACTTTCAAGCATCTGCCGCGGCGCAAGTGAGTGCTCCAGCACGTTGGACAGCACGGCAACGTCGTACAAAGTGGCAGGCTGGTATTCCCCCAGTTCGCGCGCGTGCACCGTGAATCCGTTCGCTCGCGCCACCGCTGCAGCCCGCTCGCTTAATTCCAGCCCGGTGGGTTGAAATCCATTTCCGGCGAAAATCTTCAGGCTGCGTCCTTCATTGCAGCCGATATCGAGCAGCCGCCCGCTACCTTTGCGGCTGTGAAAGGAAGCGTCGCCATCGAACTGCATCCATAGCCGGTACAAGAATGACGCAAGAAAACGCTCGCGAGTCTTGGTGTAAAACGTTCCTTGCTCGCCGCCGAAGTTGTAATAAGTCTCATACAGTGTTTGCAATCCTTCAGCGTCAGGAGCGGGAGAAGTCTGTTCCAGCCCGCATGTGGCGCAGCGTCGCACTTCGTAACGGCCGTCGATTCCAAAACGAGTGTCGAAAAGTTCGCTCTCCGAATCCGCCAGCGCTCCTCCACAATGGATACAAGCAGCTTGGTCCCGCGTGCCGGCTTCCGTCACCGTGCCAAGCACGCCGGCAACTGAGTGTTGAATCTTAGAGCCGCAGTTCGCAGTTATTTCTGGCACATTATTTCTGGCACAGCAGCACCGGCTGCCAATCTTCAGGCCCTACCAGCATTTGCGCGGTCCGGAAACCGATATCGCGAGCAGTCTCAAACAAAAAGCCTTCTCGATACGCTACAGCCGCTTCCGGCATGGCCGGCGACTCTACCCAAGCGTTACCCACCTGAAACTGAAACGTGTGGCGATTGCCGAATGTCGGCGGCGGATGGTCCATCGAAAAACAAAACATGGCCATGGAGCATCCCGGCTTCAACACCCGATAGCTTTCGCGGTAATAGTTCAGCATTTCTTTTTCGAGAAGATGCGTGAACAGCGAAGACGAGAAAACCAAATCCGCACTCTCGTCTTCCAGAGGAAGTCTGTAATAAGTTCCGGCGGATCCCTTGGCGTTGTAGGTCTTGCTGCTGTGCTCGGAACGGTAGAATTCGAAGCGCGTGCGATCAAAATTCGCCCTGCACCAATTCAGCATTTCTTCGTCGATATCGATCCCGATGTATCTCCCCGAAAATGTTTCGTATTTGAATTGATAGTCCCGCAAAGGATGAGCGAATCGCCCGCAACCGCAGCCGATATCCACAATCGTGGAATCCAGGCGGAACAGTCCGGCATGGAACGCGTGCGTCCAGAAATCCCGCGCCTCATTTAGATAAAAAATCTGGTTGGCGAAAATCCTGTTTCCCACTCCCACACGTATGCGCAAGTGGTTCGGGGGGATTCGTGAAAATTCCTCGTACAAACAGTTCGGCAATAGGTCGAAGGAATCTACGACCATTTTGAAAAGTGGGTTGTAGGTCAGCCGTGCGGCAGATGGTATGACTCGCCGGATTGCTCGTTCAAGTTTCATATTGTAGGGGTCTCTAAGTCCTTAGTGGTTTCGTCAGCGATAGTCAGCGTGCCCTTCAAGAACGATGCTTGGCCAGCAATTCTTTCCGGTCATAACCGGTTTCTCCGATCTCGTCGATCTGGTATCCCCAGGACGCCAGCAGCTCTCGGCATTCCCGCTCGACGGTGCAGCCGTGCGTAGCCAGAAACAACACCGGCCGGTACCACTCGAAGATAAAACTGGCTCCGCGCAAAGCCATGAGTTCAGCGCCCTCGATATCCATTTTGATCACGTCAGGCGGTTCCACCCTGCCATTTTCAATCAGTGAATCCAGAGTGGCCGTCGATACCGTTACGCTTCCGCTCTCGGCAAGCTGGCCCATTAATCCGGTAGTTTCCACTTCAAAATTTGCCTGTCCCGTCACGTCGCAAATGGCAAGCGCCAGGACCTCCACGTTTTCCACATGATTTAATTTCAAATGCCTTCGCAAGTACGCGAGATTTCGCGGAACCGGCTCAAACGCATACACCTTGCCGCTGCCAACCAGTTCGCTGGAAAGCAGCGAATAAATTCCCACGTTGGCGCCCACGTCGTAGAACACGGAACGCGCCCCCACTTCTTGGCAAATCATTTGTTGTTTTTCATCTTCATACAATCCTAGCCAGCACGAGTGAACGGCCGAGCCCGCTATCCAGCGCTTCCCGCGGAGAGGCCCTTGCAAAATCGGCACCACCCATTCGCGCGGGACCAGCGCCAGTGGAAGCCGCGCAATTCTTCCCAGCGCCGTTTCATTCGAGAATGCTGGAAAATTCATATCGGTTCGGAAAGGAGACGCTTGTGTGTTACAGCGCTTGCTCCGTTCAGCCCTTTCTCTAACCGCAAGATCGCGGTCAATCCAAAGGCCAGCACCAGCGTCATAAAGTTATCTTCAAAGGAAGATCGCGCAATCCATATGAAAAGCACGAACACCGCGGCGCCCAAGAGCGCATGGTTTTGCATTTCTCCGGCTTGGCTCCAGGAGAACTTCACAATCGCCGCGGTTATCAACGGAAAAAGCAGCAAAGACAGCGGCCCAAAATTTGCCCAGCATTCGCCCAGTTGCGTTACCGCCAGGCTTACTCCCGTGCCGGGCTCGTAAAACGCTCCCATCTCAAGCGCAAACCCGGGCGGTTTTTCGGGATAAATGCTTCTGGGCAGCGCAAAATAAAGTACTCGCGCGTAAGATCCGCCGTACAAATAGCCGTGCTTGGATCCGAAATCATTGATCATATGGAGAAGAATCAGCGTGTCGTTGGCTTCGAAAGCGTCCATCAGCGAAGTGATCGAGCGGTTGCCCAAATCGCCTTCCGCGTAGGTGGAAATATCCGATCCGATGGTGCTCAGGTTGTGCCGAAAATAATTCCAGGCGCTGAAAATTAAAATCAAGGCCGGCGCCAGCGCAAGAAAAATAACCAGCGGCCGTTTCCGGCGGTACAGCCAGCACGAAGCCCCAAACGAAATCAAATACAGCCCGAAGAAAATTCGGTTTCCGGTCATCGCAATCTGCAGCAGGAAGAGCAGCAGAATCACGGTGGAAAATCGCCAGCTGAACTTGCCGCTCTTTACCTGCAAGTGCCCGAACAGCACTGCCGCAGCGGTGAACAGAACCTGATCGGCCAGCGCGATTTGCGAGAACAGCACATACCAATCGCCCAGCCGGCTTACCAAATCTTCCTGTCGTTTGAACCAGTGGGAGACCAGAAATATTTCCAATCCGCCCACCATTTGAATCATCGTTACATAAGTAAAAATGGCCAATCCGCCCGTTATCAGCAGGACTTTCTTTAGTTTCGATTCGTTTATCTTCGCGTCAATTCTCCGTACGGCGTTTCGCTCGCCAGGAGTGAGCAGAATTACGATCAAAAACGAGAACAACAAAGACGCCCAGATCACCGCCACCGGCAGGAAGAATTCTCCGGTGGAAAGATCCACCTTTGAGTAGTTGGCGTTCACTTCGTAAAAACTCGGGATTTCGTATCCGCCGAGAAGCACGATGATCGTCAGCGGCGCCACAATAAAAAATCCCAGTCCCAGCATCCACCCAAGTATGGGAGTCAAGCGCGCCTCTTTCTGGCGCAGCTTCAACATCGCCTTCCAGAAACTGAACACCAGCAATCCGATCATCATCAAATAAAGAAGTCTCATAACTGAATCCACGCTCGGGCGGTCTGTTTTCTTATTCTCACTCGAACTTCAAGGCAGGTTTCACGCCGCCACGATTTGATCGAAAAGACTTAGATACTGCCGAGCTACGTTGCTCCAGGAATAGAACGCAATATTCTCGCGATTATGCGCGGCTTGCGCGGACGCCTTGGGCTTATCGTCCCAAACCGATAGAAGCGCCCGAACCAGATCCGGGACGCTACGCGCCTCGAACAAATTTATCTGCAATCTCTGCCCGAGTTCTTCGTGCGATGGAATTCTGGAAGCGATAATCGGCGCTCCGGACGCGGCTGCTTC
>Ga0210388_10004596_pt1 | contig 10816 bp, 10 predicted proteins | sample IncBWC19OmetaG_FD_155485 | JGI IMG/M metagenome (GOLD analysis project Ga0210388, IMG submission 155485) | Forest soil microbial communities from Barre Woods Harvard Forest LTER site, Petersham, Massachusetts, United States - Inc-BW-C-19-O ...
TGCTGGGGACCATCTTTACCAAAACACCCATGATGGCCGTCTGGTGGATTAGCTTGTCGATCGGCGGTTTGGCCGCGTCCGCCCCGGTGGCGTGGTCCGCGCCTAGTCTGCTGGCGCCTCACGACAGTGTGGCCAAGGTAGGCGGCATCATGAATTTCGCCAACCAGATTGCCGCGATCGCGGCGCCAATTGTGACGGGCTACCTTATTGGTTCGCGCAACAATTACTCGCGCGCGTTTATCGCGGCGGCGATTGCCATTCTGGTAGGGATTGCCGGATACGCGTTCCTTCTCGGCAAAATCGAACGAATCCCGGAGCCGGACCCGGCGCCAGGGTCCGTGGGAGGAAGTGTCTCTATATGATCTGGCCATTGCTCGTATATTTCGCAATTGTCATTGTTATGGCAGCTGCGATTTTGTTTGTCTCCTACCTGTTGGGGCAAAGACATTCCGAACCCGCTACGGGTGAGCCCTATGAAGGCGGGATTGTTTCGGAAGGCTCGGCGCGGGTGCGTTTCTCAGTTCGTTACTACCTGGTGGCCATGTTTTTCGTGGTGTTCGATTTGGAAGCTGTTTTCGTGTATGCGTGGGCCGAAGCCGTCCGCGAATTGGGCTGGGCCGGTTATGGCGCGATCTTGCTGTTCATAGCGGTGCTGGCCGCGTCGCTCATTTATCTGTGGAGAGTTGGCGCGCTGGATTGGTCGCGGGAGCCGCGCCGTTCCAGGGTGAGAATCTGATGCAGTGGTCACTAACCAAACCGGATGTTACGGGTCTGATCTCGACCCCGGACTCTCAGCCGTTCGAGCAGACCGTCCGCCGCAGCGTGGTCCTTTCGCGGCTGGAGGATCTGGTGCAGTGGGGCCGCAAGAATTCCGTTTGGCCCTTCAATTTCGGGCTCTCATGCTGCTATGTCGAAATGGCCACCAGCATCACCAGCAAGTTCGACGTTTCTCGTTTCGGCGCTGAAGTGATTCGCGGTACGCCTCGGGAAGCGGACCTGATGGTGGTGGCCGGCACGGTCTTCCTGAAAATGGCGCCGATCGTTCAGCGGCTTTACGAACAGATGATGGAGCCGCGCTGGGTGATTTCAATGGGTTCCTGCGCAAACTCGGGAGGCATGTACGACATCTACAGCGTGGTGCAGGGAGTCGACAAGTTTCTTCCCGTCGATGTTTATGTTCCCGGCTGCCCGCCGCGTCCGGAAGCTTTTCTGGAAGGGCTGCTGTTGTTGCAGAAGGCCATTGGCGCCGAGCGACGTCCACTGAGTTGGGTGGTGGGATCGCAAGAGACCGTTCGGGCGCCGATGCCATCTCTCCGCGATCTGATGCAGCCGGCGCGACAGAAAGAGATCGTGCTAAGGGACCCTGACCAGGTATGATCGCCTCCCTCACCATCACGCAGGAAATTACCGATCGGCTGGGCGGCGCAGTCGTGCTTCAGGACACGCTCGACCAAATACCAACCGTCTGGGTCGGCAAAACTCGCGTGCGGGACCTGCTTCGTTTTCTCAAAGAAGAAGTCGACCGGCCGTATCGCATGCTCTACGACCTCACGGCAATTGACGAACGCATGAAGGCGCATCGCGATTCGCAGCCGGCCAGCGATTTCACGGTAGTCTATCACCTTCTTTCATTTGAACGGAACGAATACGTACGGGTTAAGGTGGCTCTTGCCGAGGATCGGCTGTCCCTGCCCAGTATCACGGATATCTGGCCGGCCGCCAATTGGTACGAGCGCGAAGTGTGGGACATGTTCGGAATCGTTTTTGACGGACATCCACATCTCCGCCGCCTGTTGATGCCGGAGAGCTGGGTGGGCCACCCGCTGCGCAAAGAGCATCCCGCGCGTGCCACGGAAATGGGGCCGTATCACCTGACGTCGGATAAAGAACAGTCCGAGCAGGAGGCGCTCCGCTTCCGTCCAGAGGAGTTTGGAATGAGCAAGGAACGCGACGGCTCCGATTTCCTTTTTCTCAATCTTGGCCCGCAGCATCCGGGCACGCACGGTGTCCTGCGCATCGCCCTGCAACTCGATGGAGAAGAGATCGTAGACGCTATTCCCCAAATCGGTTTTCACCATCGCGGAGCCGAGAAAATGGGCGAGCGTCAGTCGTGGCACAGCTACATCCCTTACACCGACCGCGTGGACTACCTGGGCGGCGTGATGAACAACCTGGCCTATCTCACCACCGTGGAGAAGATGGCCGGTATCAAGGTGCCGCCGCGCGCGCAGGTGATTCGCGTGATGATGTCGGAGTTGTTTCGTATTATCAGCCACCTGGTCTGGTACGGCACTTTCGCTCAGGACCTGGGACAGATGTCGCCGGTCTTTTTCACGTTCAACGATCGCGAGCGCGCTTTCGGAATTGTGGAGGCCGTCACGGGCGCGCGGATGCATCCGTCCTGGTTTCGAATAGGCGGCGTCACAGCAGATTTGCCCAAGGGTTGGGAGCGCATGTTTCGCGATTTCATCGATTACCTGCCGGCCCGCCTGATCGAATACGACCGCACGGTGATGCGAAACCGGATCTTCAAATCGCGCACTCAGGGCATCGGGACATTCAACGTGGATGAGGCTATCGAATGGGGCGTGACCGGTCCCAATCTGCGGGCTTGCGGATTTGAATGGGATTTTCGCAAGCAGCAGCCTTATTGCGGATACGAGCAGTTTGAGTTCGACATTCCGACGGCTCAACACGGCGATTGCTATGACCGCGCGGCGGTGCGTATCGAAGAAATGCGGCAGAGCCTGCGGATCATCGAGCAATGCATGAAGAATATGCCCGAAGGCCCGTATAAATCGGACCACCACTTGACCACACCTCCGCTGAAGGAGCACACCATGCACGATATCGAAACCCTGATCACGCACTTCTTGAGCGTGAGTTGGGGACCGGTGCTGCCGGTAGGTGAAGCGCTGGGCGCTATCGAAGCAACGAAGGGCAACAACGGTTACTACCTGGTGAGTGACGGCAGCACGGTTTCGTATCGAACCCGTATACGGACGCCTTCCTTTGCTCACGTACAGACATTGCCGCTGCTGTCACGGGGTTTGATGATCCCGGATTTGGTTGTAATTTTGGGGAGCTTGGATTTTGTTCTGGCGGATATCGACCGCTGAGGAGTTCAACTGATGCTAACCGCGGAAGAGATTAAAGAGATTGAGACGGAGGCGGCGCACTATCCCAGGCGCGATGCCCTGTGCATTGACGCGTTAAAGATCGTGCAGCGTCACCGTGGTTGGGTCTCTGATGAAAGCGTCCGCGATATCGCCGGACATATCGGCATGTCCCCCGCGGACGTAGATAGCGTGGCTACATTTTACAACCTCATTTTTCGGAAGCCCGTGGGACGGCACGTAATCATGGTTTGCGACAGCGTGAGCTGCTGGATCATGGGCTACGAGCGTATGCGGAAGCATCTGCACGAGCGCCTGGGAATCCAACTTGGCGAGACGACGCCCGACAATCGGTTTACGCTGCTGCCAATTGTTTGCCTGGGATGCTGCGATCATGCCCCGGCAATGATGGTGGACAGCGAACTGCACAGTGATTTGGATCCACAAAAAATCGACACGGAACTCGAGAAGTACAAATGACAGCGAAGAACGAAAAGCCGCTGACTCAGAACATGCGCCCGGATGGGTCTTTCCCGGACTTGCGTGCTTACGAACAGGCCGGCGGTTACCAGGCTATCCGGAAAGTTCTGAGTGGTGGGATGACGCCGCAGGCGGTCACGGCTGAAGTGAAGGACGCGAACCTGCGCGGCCGGGGTGGCGCCGGTTTTTCAACTGGCTTGAAGTGGTCTTTCGTGCCGTTGGGTAAAGATGCTCCCAACCCGACCTACTTGTGCGTCAACGCCGACGAGATGGAGCCCGGCACGTTCAAAGACCGGCTGCTGATGGAGCGGGATCCACACCAGCTCATAGAAGGCACGATGGTTTCCTCATTCGCCATTGAGGCTGACATTGCGTACATCTTTCTGCGCGGAGAATATACGCTGGCCGCTGAGCGGCTGTCGCGCGCCATCGCCGAAGCTTACGAACAGCATTACCTCGGCAAGAACATTTTTGGTTCCGGCTACAGCCTGGAGCTCTATTTGCACCTTAGCGGCGGCCGTTACATGTGCGGCGAAGAGACCGGACTGCTGAACGCGCTGGAAGGCAAGCGCGCCAACCCCAGATCGAAGCCGCCGTTTCCGCCAGTGGTGGGTTTGTTTGGAAAACCCACGGTGGTCAATAACGTCGAGACGCTGTGCTGCGTGCCCCACATCATAAACAACGGCGCGGCGTGGTTCCGCGGATTGGGCCGGACCAAGGACGCTGGAACCAAGCTATTCGGTGCGAGCGGGAAAGTGAAGCGCCCCGGCCTGTGGGAACTGCCCATGGGGACTACCGTTCGAGAAATTCTTGAAGAGCATGCGGGCGGGATGCGCGATGGCGTAAAATTTCGAGGCTTGTTGCCTGGGGGCGCATCGACCGACTTCATTGTCGAAGAGCACCTGGATACGCCCATGGATTTCACTGAACTCTCCAAATTCGGCAGCCGCATGGGCACTGGCACCATGATCGTGCTGGATGACCAGACCTGTCCGGTGGGCATGACCTGGAACCTGATGCACTTTTTCGCGCGCGAATCCTGCGGCTGGTGCACGCCCTGCTGGAGCGGTCTGGGATGGGTGGATCGGATTTTGGAGGCCATGGAAGACGGCCGCGGCCAGGCCGGCGATCTGGACAAGCTCACATCTCAAGCCAAGATGTGGGACCCCGGCAACACATTCTGCTCACTGGCGCCCGGCGCCGCGGAGCCCCTGCAGAGCGCATTGAAATACTTTCGTGCCGATTTCGAGCGGCATGTTAGCGAGCACCGCTGCCCCTGGAGATAGGTATGGCGACCGTCTACGTTGATCACAAACCTTACCAGTTGAACCCGGATGAAAACCTGCTCCACGGTTGTCTTTCACAGGGTCTCAACTTGCCCTACTTCTGCTGGCACCCGGCGCTGGGATCGGTTGGGGCGTGCCGGCAGTGCGCCGTCAAACAGTTCAAGGACGAGCACGATGAACAGGGCAAAATCGTGATGTCTTGCCTGACGCCCGCCAAGGAAGGCACGCGCATCTCCATTGATGATCCTGAAACGGCCGCCTTTCGCGCCGGAATTATCGAGGGACTCATGCTGAATCATCCGCACGACTGCGCAGTGTGCGATGAGGGCGGCGAATGTCACTTGCAGGATATGACGGTGATGACCGGTCACGACTACCGCCGCTACGAATTCGACAAGCGGACCTTTCGCAATCAGAACTTGGGTCCGCTGGTGAATCACGAAATGAACCGGTGCATTCAGTGCTACCGCTGCATTCGCTACTACCGGGACTATGCGGGCGGCGACGATTTGAACGCCTTCGCGACGCGCAATACGGTTTTCTTCGGACGCCACGAAGATGGGCTGCTGGAAAATGAATTCAGCGGCAACCTGGTTGAGATTTGTCCAACGGGCGTGTTCACCGACAAAACGCTGAAGCGCCATTACGCCCGCAAGTGGGACCAGCAGTTTGCTCCGTCGGTTTGCGTGCACTGCGCGCTCGGCTGCAACATCGATTCCGGCGAGCGCTATGGAACGCTGCGCCGCGTAGTTAACCGCTATAACCACGAAGTGAACGGCTACTTCTTGTGCGACCGCGGACGCTTTGGCTATGAATTCGTCAACAGCGAACGGCGTTTGCTTCAGCCGATGCTCAAAGGCCAGCCCATTTCAGTCGCTTCGGCCCGATACCATCTGACGGAAAGCGTCACGAACGGCAAAGCGATCGGGATTGGTTCGCCGCGCGCTTCGCTGGAAGCTAATTTCGCCTTGCGTACTCTGGTGGGTCCGGAGCGCTTCCATTCCGGGATGGCGGACGATGAGGCGGGGCTGGTGGGCTTGGTGGTCGACATCCTGAGGCGCGGTTCTACGCGCACGCCGACGCTGCGCGAGATTGAAGAGAGCGACGCTGTCTTCATTTTGGGCGAGGATATAACGAATGTCGCGCCCAGAATGGCTCTCGCTGTTCGTCAGTCCGTTCGCCAGAAACCCTTGGAGATTGCCGAAGGGTTGAAAATCCCGTTATGGATGGACCATGGGGTGCGTGACGCACTGCAGAATGCAAAGGGTCCGTTTTATATTGCGACGCCGTATGCCACCCGTTTGGACGCCATCGCGACGGCGACATTTCATGGGGCACCGGACGACTTAGCCAACCTGGGATTCGCTGTGGCTCAGGCGCTTGATTCGGGTGCGCCGTCCCTCGAAGATTTCGCTCTGGCGCACGAGATCGCGCGCGCACTCAAAGCAGCAAAGAAGCCGCTGGTAATTTCAGGTACCAGCTGTGGGAGCGAAGCTGTGATTGAAGCGGCGGCGAATGTGGCCATGGCCGCGCACGCCGCGATCAGTTTCACCGCTGCAGAGTGCAATACGGTGGGCGCGACACTAATGGGCGGAAACCCCTTGAGCGCGGCATTTCAAGCGGTCCGCGATGGCCGTGCCGATACGGTGATCATCCTGGAAAACGATCTGTACCGCCGCGCGCCCGCTGCTGAAGTGGACGCCTTTCTGAAGGCTGCGGCGCACGTGATTGTTCTGGATCACCTGGCTAATCCGACGTCCGAAAAAGCCGAGCTGGTTCTACCGGCGGGAACTTTCGCGGAATCCGACGGTACTTTTGTCAGCAGCGAAGGACGCGCACAAAGATTCTTCCAGGTATTCGTCCCCCGGAATGATGTTTCGGCAAGCTGGCGGTGGTTGAAGCCGGATCATTGGCAAAATCTCGACGATGTCCTAGCGGCCATGTCCGCGGCGCTACCGCAGCTTGCGCCCGTACGTTTCGCCGCGCCATCCGCCTCATTTCGGATTGCCGGCGCCAAAATCCCACGCTCGCCGGTGCGCGAGAGTGGGCGGACGGCCATGCTTGTGAACATTGATGTGTCCGAGCCAAAGCCTCCTGACGATTCCGATTCATCACTAGCCTTTTCTATGGAAGGTACGCCGGAGAAGCCGCCTGCCGGCCTGATTCCATTTTTTTGGTCGCCGGGTTGGAATTCCATTCAGGCGGTCAATACTTATCAGAAAGAAATTGGAGGGCCCTTGCGCGAGGGCGATGCTGGCCTGCGCCTCTTCGAGCCAGCGCCCGTGAACGGCCAAGCCTACTTCAGCAGCATTCCGTCGGCATTTGAGCCGCGTCAGGGGGAGTGGCTGCTGGTGCCGATACATCACATTTTCGGATCGGATGAGTTGAGCCTTTCGGCGCCCGGCATTGCCGAACTCGCGGCGAAGCCATACGTGGCAGTGAATTCAACGGATCTTCCCGACGGTTTGGAAGTGGAAGTAAGCTCGACCAGCGGCACGTTCCGGTTGCCGGTGCGTCTTCGTTCTGATCTCCCGCCTGGTGTTGCTGGTCTGCCTGCCGGATTGCCCGGCCTGGCCGGATTCACGTCGCCGGTCTGGGGAAAGATCGCGAGACCGACATGACGAGTCCATATCCAATCCTTTCGATCCTTGGAATTATTGTCGTCGCGCTGACGATTGCGGCCAACCTGATTTGGGTGGAGCGGCGATTGCTCGCGCTTTGGCAGGACCGGTACGGGCCGAATCGCGCGGGGCCGTTTGGGTTGCTGCAGGTGGTGGCTGACTCCATCAAAATCTTCATGAAGGAGGATTGGATTCCTCCTTTCGCCGATAAACTCGTTTTTGTTGTGGCTCCCGCGGTTGTCTTCGTAACGGTGCTGATGTCCTTCGCCGTGCTGCCGGTGGCGCCGGGGATTATCGTTAGCGATCTGAATATCGGCCTGTTGTTCGTTCTGGCCATGTCGTCGCTGGGAGTTTATAGCGTGGTGCTGGCTGGATGGTCGTCCGATAACAAGTACGCGCTGCTGGGCGGCTTAAGGGCGGCGGCGCAGATGCTGAGCTACGAAGTCTTCATGGGTCTGTCACTGATGGGAGTGGTGGTGCTGGCGGGGTCGTTCAGCCTCAGCGCTATCGTCGAAGCCCAGAAGAAAGTCTGGTACGTGATTCCGCAGTTCCCTGGCTTTGTTCTCTTTCTGATCGCCGGTTTGGCCGAGACGCGCCGCATCCCGTTCGATCTTGCCGAAGCGGAGAGCGAACTGGTGGCCGGTTACCACTCCGAATACTCGGGGATGAAGTTTGGCATGTTCTTCGTCGGAGAGTACATGGGAATCACATTGATTTCGGCCCTGATCTCGGTTCTTTTCTTTGGCGGCTGGCTGGGCCCGGTTCTGCCCGGATGGCTCTGGTTGCTGATCAAGACGTTTTTCTTCATTTCATTCTTCGTTCTACTGCGGGCGTCTCTGCCACGACCGCGGTTCGATCAGCTCATGTCCTTTGGTTGGAAGGTGATGTTACCTCTGGCTCTGGCCAACGTGTTGTTGGCCGGCGCGGCAGTGCTTATCTGGAGCTAGAAAATGTTTAGCATACTCAGAACCATCTGGTACGTATTTCTCCACTCTTTTCAGAAGAGAATAACGGTTCAATATCCGGAGCAAAAGCCGTACCTGGCGCCACGCTTCCGGGGCAGGATCATTTTGTCGCGGGATCCTGACGGAGGCGAGCGCTGCGTGGCTTGCAATCTTTGTGCGGTGGCGTGCCCGGTGGATTGCATCGCGCTGCAGGCCACCGAAGATGAAACCGGGCGGCGTTATCCCGAATTCTTTCGCATCAATTTCTCGCGTTGCATCTTTTGCGGCTATTGCGAAGAGGCTTGCCCGACCTACGCTATCCAGCTTACGCCGGACTTCGAGATGGGCGAGTTTCATCGGAAGAACCTGGTTTATGAAAAGCAGGATTTGCTGATTGATGGTCCTGGAAAGCACCCAGGCTACAACTACTGGAAAATTGCGGGAGTTCAGATCGGCGGTAAGGACAAGGGTGAAGCAGCACACGAAGCGCCGCCGGTGGACGTGCGCTCGCTGTTGCCGTGAGGAACTATGGAACTAACTTTTTATATCGCGGGGGCAGTGGCTGTCCTATCAACTTTGCTGATGCTGACTCGCATCAATGTGGTGCACGCCTTGCTCTATTTGATTGTGTCGCTACTCGGCGTGGCGGTGGTTTTCTACGTGCTGGGTGCTCCGTTTGTGGCGGCGCTGGAAGCCATCGTCTATGCGGGAGCCATCATGGTGCTTTTTCTGTTCGTGGTTATGATGCTCAATCTCGGAAAGCACGCCGCCGAGGAAGAGAAACAGTGGCTGACGCCTGGGATTTGGACCGGCCCTGTGCTGCTGGCCAGCATTCTTATTGTTGAGGTGATTTATTTGTCGCGAGGCAGCACTGTTGGCCTGGGTATTGGCGCAGTGCAACCGAAGGAAGTGGCGATAGCGTTGTTTGGTCCTTACTTGATTGGAGTGGAGCTCGCCTCCATGCTTTTGCTGGCCGGCCTGGTGGGCGCCTATCACCTGGGCTTCCGCAAAGCAGAAAAACCGGAGATTCAACATGACGCAAATTCCCATGAGAGACGGATTGATACTAGCGGGGATCTTGTTCTCGCTGGGACTGACCAGTCTGCTGGTACGCCGTAATCTGATTTTCGTTCTCATGTCGCTTGAAGTAATGCTCAACGCGGCAGGACTGGCATTCGTAGTAGCCGGGTCACGCTGGCACCAGGCCGACGGTCAGGTTGTGTTTATGTTCATTCTAGCCATGGCGGCGGCCGAAGTGGCCGTGGGATTGGCATTGGTGATGCAGATCTATCACCGCTTCAAGTCTCTGGATGTGGACGAAGTGAGCGAGATGAGGGGTTAACGTGATCAGCTTATTGTGGCTAATACCGGCATTGCCGTTCGCGAGCGCTCTGGTGCTTATGCTCGCAGGCCCGCGTTTGACGCGCAGGGCCGTAGTAGCGGTGGGTGTGGGCTCAATCGGACTCTCGGCGTTAATCACGGCTCTGGTGGCAATCAGCTTTTTTAGCGATACCCCCGCGGGCGGTTCGTACACGCAGGTTCTTTGGACCTGGATCAACGTAGCGGGCTTTCAACCTGAGATCGGTTTATACCTTGATGCGCTGTCGCTGGTGATGGTGCTGGTGGTCACGTTTGTCGCGTTCCTGATTCATATTTATTCCGCCGAGTTCATGCTGGGCGATGAGGGTTACAGCCGTTTCTTCGCGTATATGAATCTGTTCGTCGCATCGATGCTCACGCTGCTGCTTGGGAATAACCTTTTGCTTCTCCTGCTCGGGTGGGAAGGTGTGGGCCTGTGCAGTTATTTACTGGTTGGATTCTGGTACCTTGATCCCGCGAACGGGCGTGCGGCGCGCAAGGCTTTCATCGTAACCCGGATAGGCGATTCTGCCATGATGCTGGGTTTGTTTCTGTTATCCACACAGCTGGGCACACTAAGCATTCAGGAACTCATGCAGCGCGCTAGCCAACAGTGGCACGCCGGATCCACTTATGCCGTTGCGGCTGCTCTGTTGCTACTAGGTGGCGCAGTGGGCAAATCGGCGCAGCTTCCGCTGCAGGTTTGGTTGCCGGACGCGATGGCCGGCCCCACCCCAACCAGTGCCCTGCTCCACGCGGCGACGATGGTTACCGCGGGAGTGTATTTGATTGCGCGCACACACGTGCTGTTTTCACTGGCTCCGGCGGCGCAATTGGCGGTGGCAATTGTGGGCGCTGCCACGCTGCTGCTCGCCGGATTCAGTGCCCTCACGCAGCACGACATCAAAAAGGCGCTGGCCTACTCCACCATGAGTCAGATCGGCTACATGTTTCTCGCGCTCGGTGTGGGCGCCTGGCAGGCGGCCATGTTCCATTTCATGACGCATGCG
>Ga0210388_10004598_pt1 | contig 10813 bp, 8 predicted proteins | sample IncBWC19OmetaG_FD_155485 | JGI IMG/M metagenome (GOLD analysis project Ga0210388, IMG submission 155485) | Forest soil microbial communities from Barre Woods Harvard Forest LTER site, Petersham, Massachusetts, United States - Inc-BW-C-19-O ...
ACGAATCTGTTCGCGTTCAATCCGAAGGAGAGCTATCCGCCGGACGAGTGGATCAAAGCTGATTCGTTCTGGAAGCCGAAGGCTGCAGCTCCGGCTCCGGCGGCTAAGCCTGCTCAGTAGCTCACCCCGGGCATGCGATATAAGACAGCGAAGAACCTCAGGCTGAACAATACGGCCCTCCTTTCCTGACGAGTGGAGGGCCGTATGCCGAATGGCTTCAGAATTTGTAGATCAGATCCATTCCGAAGAAGAATTGGTTGCGCGCAGTTCCGTTGTCGTAACCGCGATTGTCCCAGGAGTGATCGAATCGTAATTCCGGTCTCAACATGACGGTGTTTCCGATGTATTTCGTCGCGTAGAGCGTATTCTCCGTGTACTTTCCGCGGATGCCGGTACGCTGGCCCTTCTTGTCGTCGAGGAAGTCCGAACGGAATCCGACAAAGAGCTTCGAATTGAACTCGCGGTTGACATAGTTCACAAAGGCATACTCGGGAGCCGTGCACCGCACCTCTCCTGCTGCGCAGAAAGCACCATTGGCTCCGATCTCCGTCGGCACGGGGTTGGCGACGTTGCCAGCGACGTTCGGGACATCGTTCTCATACATGTACCAGGCTTCGGTGGCCATGTGCCATTTCGCATTGAACTTGTGATACCAGGTACCGTCGTAGTCCTGGAGGTTGTTGTAGGCGTATTTGCCGTTATTGATGCCGTTCGCACAGGCATAGAAGTCGTCGTGGTTGCTTGCGGTCGCATAATCCAGGCAGACGATTGCCGAAGGTTTCGCGTCAGGAGTCCAAAGCGCCACGTCATGCCCTCCTGATATTCCGGCCTGAATCATCCACTGCTTCGTCAGCTTCAGAGTTGTGATCAGACCGGTATCGGTAAATGGGTCGATCGTATACAGCAGCGAGTGGGTCATGTTGTAGTTGTTCGGAGCCAATTGCGCTTCGATTCCGGGCACGGATAGAAATCGTCCGATGCGAACGTCCAACCCTTGCTTTACAGGGAAGTAGAGATCGACGTACTCCAGCACCGGATCAAATCCGTAGACATGGTTTTTCTGGAGCAACTGCTGACTGAAATATCCCTTTGCCGTCGTAAACCGGTAGTCAATGCCGTAAAACCCCGTCACATGAAAGCCCCAGTCAAAGTGCGTGTTCTGCACAGTGTTCGGCAGCCGCTCTATATAGATCACAGCCTGGTTCATCTCGACGCGGTTCGGAAAGATGTCATAGGACAGTGGAAAGTTGTTGTTCGACGAGGTGCTGGCGTTCACGCTTCCTGCTACCCATCCGTACACCTTCGTCCGATTATTTTCCTTGCCTAGCGCTGTCATCAGCGGATAGACATTGCCATCCGGAACTCCGATTAGAGGAGATCCTCCGTAGCCCCAGTCGGAACTGGGAAACGGCGGTGAATCGAGGGGCGCTTCCAGAGCGCGGCGAGCAGGCGCCGGAGAACTCGGCAGCTTCCCAGTCCAATCCCTCCAGTAATACTCTCCGAGCCGTTGAAAGAAGTTTCCTTGCAAATTGGCGCCGGTCGTTTGCACCGACGTCGTCCCGTGCTTCTGCAACTCCGCGGGAACAAGCGGGATGTTATAGGTAATGCCTTCATTCGCTTCAGCGCTGGCATCTGTCATGCTGCCGTCTACACTCTTCGAAACTTCAGGCTCCTGCGCCACTACGAAACCCATGGCGCACATAAGAAAAAGGCTCAGGCACGCAACTCGCGCCGAGCCATGCTTCGTGCTAAACAATCGCATACATCTCCCTGCCGGCGGCCGCATCTGACCCTGATCGGTCGATTGGCAACCACAAAAGTCGGCATGTCTAAGGGTATGCCGCGACCCATAAAGGAACCATAAGCAAGGCCTAAAGAATCTGTATGTACGATGCCCCGACTTACAAAAGTGATTCGCTGCGGATTGACAGTAAAGCTCTAGAGGGCTACTCAAAGCAACAGGCTTCAGGAACTCTTTCCGATGGGGACAATCCCCGATATGCTTACAGCGCAGTTGATTTTGAATGCCTCCCGGAGGCCTGTACGTTGGTGCCCACTCTCTCTTCCTCCTGCCTTCGTCGATGCCTGACGATTGCGTTCGTCTTCGCTGCCTGTGTCTTAGGAGATCGTTCAGCGCTCGCCGACACCTGCAAGATCACAGCCGCCTATACACCCTCCGAAGCGGACGTGGCCTTCTTTCACAGTGACTATGATCGCGCCGTGACTCTGTATCAGGCGCAGTTGGCGCAGAAGCCCGGTGACCCGGCATTGATTGCAAGCCTGGCCCAGGTGTTTCTCAGACAGCAGAAGGTGAAGGAAGCCGACGACATCGTCCAGAAGGCTCTTGCGCAAAATCCTCAATCCGCGATTCTGTTGACCTCGCTCGGCGAGATACAGTACCGGGAGGGCACGCCGTGGCTTGCCGGAGCCTCCGCGAAGGCCGCTGAAAAGGCCGATGTCTGTTATCCCGCAGGGCATCTGCTAAGCGCCAAGGTTCTGCGACTCAACTCTTATTACGGGACTGCCGCGAAGGAGATTGCGACGGCACACACACTGGATCCCCATAATCCGATGGTTCGGCGAAGCTGGCTCGATACTCTTCCGATCAAAGATCGCATCGCTGAGCTGGAGAGTTATCTTGCCACCGGAGGCGGCGATGACGCGGAAACCACGAAAAGCCTTCACTTTTTCCTCGACTATTTGAAGCAGCAGGTCGCCCAACCGCATAATGCGTGCCGGTTGGTCTCCAATACCGAGACCGCCACTATTCCCTTTGCGCCGTTGATGAGCGATGGCACCCACATCCACGCATTTGGTCTTGAGGTGAAGTTCAACGATCACAATGCTCGTCTGCAGATCGATACCGGTGCCAGCGGCCTGGTAATTAGCCGCTCCGTAGCAGACCACGCGGGCTTGAAGCAGTTCAGTCAAATAGAGATTGGAGGCGTCGGGAGTCAGGGACGCAAATCTGCGTACACTGCCTTCGCCGACGACATCAAGATTGGCTCGCTTGAGTTTCGTGATTGCAGGGTCGAGGTGATTGATCAACGCAACGTAGTCGACATCGACGGCTTGATTGGAATGGATGTCTTCTCGCGCTTTCTGATCACGCTCGACTATCCCATGCGGAAGCTGTTGCTAGCGGCACTGCCCCGCCGGCCGGACGATGCAGGTACAAAGGATCTGACACTCAAGACCACCCGCAGCGAGGATGACGATGATTCGCCCGATGGAACTGATGCAGCAAAAACCGCCGCACCCAAACCTGCTCCGTCTGGTCCTCGCGACCGCTACATTGCGCCCGAGATGAAGGACTGGGTTCCCGTCTATCGCATTGGACACAGTCTGTTGCTTCCGGCGTCACTCAATAAAACCGAGCAGAAGATGTTCATCCTCGACACGGGAGCTTTCAGTACGACTATCTCGCCCGACGTCGCGAGGGTGGTCACCAAGGTGCATGCCAACGACAGCATGAAAGTACGCGGCCTCAGCGGAACTGTAGACAAGGTTTATACCGCAGATGCCATCACGTTTCAGTTCGCCAATATTTCGCAGAAGGTCGAGGACGTCGTCGCCTTTGATACGTCGTCATTAAGCAAAAATTTGAATATGGAGGTATCCGGACTCATCGGATACACCGCCTTGGCTCACCTGACCATCAACATCGACTACCGCGACGGTCTTATGAAATTTGCCTACGATCCCAATCGTGGCTTCAAACCGCAGCAGTAGTGGCTCAAAGTCGAGACATGTAACAAAGCGACGCCCATCCCTCGCCAAATGCAAAGGATGGGCTCTTTCGCCTACACCGGTTTTGGGTTGCGCTCCTCAAACTGGCGCTGATGCCAATAAGGGTAAGCAAGCGGCACTTCGCTGGCTGCGTCGAGCTTTGCGATCTGCTTCTTGGTGAGCTGCCATCCGATGGCACCGAGGTTCTGCTTGAGCTGTTGCTCGTTTCTTGCGCCGACGATGATGGTCGAGACCGTAGGGCGATGGAGCAGCCAGTTCAGCGCGATCTGCGGGACGGTCTTGCCCGTCTCTTTTGCCACCTCATCGATCGCGTCGACGACTTTGTAGAGATATTCCTCGGGGACTTGGGGGCCGTAGTCGGCGGTCTGGTGGAGGCGGCTTTCGGCAGGGATCGGCGAGCCGCGACGAATTTTGCCGGTGAGGCGTCCCCAGCCGAGCGGCGACCAGACGAGCGTGCCTACGCCCTGATCGAGCCCGAGCGGCATCAGCTCCCACTCGAAGTCGCGCCCGACGAGCGAGTAGTAGGCCTGATTGCCGACGTAGCGCGACCAACCGTAGCGGTCGCTGACGCTGAGGGACTTCATGAGGTGCCAGCCGGAGAAGTTGGAGCAGGCGATGTAGCGGATCTTGCCTTCGGTGATGAGGTCGTCGAGGGCGCGCAGGGTCTCTTCTACGGGCGAGGTCGCGTCGAACCCGTGTAGGTGGTAGATGTCGATGTAGTCGGTGCCGAGGCGCTTGAGCGATGCATTGGCCGCCTGCATGAGGTGATAGCGCGACGAGCCAACGTCGTTCGGCCCTTTGCCGAGGCGGAATGTCGTCTTCGTCGAGATGAGGACGTCTTCGCGTTTGAGGTGGGCGAGCGCCTTGCCGAGGACGATTTCGCTCTGGCCGTCGGAGTAGATGTCCGCGGTGTCGAACATGTTCATGCCGGCGTCCATACAGATATCGACGATTTTTTTGGCTTCATTAATGTCGTCGGTTGCACCCCACGCATTGAAGAACTCGCTGCCGCCGCCGAATGTGCCTGCACCGAAGCAGAGTTCCGGCACCTTCAGGCCCGATTTACCAAGTTGACGATATTCCATTACACACTCCTTATAAGTTTCTGATGTTCGAGCGCGGCGTGGCGGTTCAGCGGGTTATAGAAGATTATTTTTCGGCCTTCTTCGGGAGATTTGTGGTAGCGTCGCGAACGATCTTCCATCCGCCTGGTGTCTTCTCGACGACAAGGAGAAAATATCCGTCTGCATTGCCTCCGCCGGCCGCAGTCCGTTCGAGATGGTAGTTCCCGGTCACGGTGGCGAAGTGTTCGTCTAGCGGCTGCACTTCGAGTTCGGTGAAGCTGAGTGTGCCCATCCTCTCTTTTGAGGAGTAGTTCTTGCGATAGGCGTCGACCATCTGCTGGTAGCCACGGGAAATCTTCGAACCCATAAAGAGAATGTCGGGCGAGTTCTTGTATCCGGTGGCGAAGGAGTCGAGATCGCCGCGATTCCAGTCGGCGACCTGCCTGTCGAGGACGGCGCGGATGGCCTGGGCTTCGGCTGTGGTTTGGGCACGCGCGATGGGCGAGCCAATGAGGACAGCGACGATAAAAAGAAGAGGAAAAGAGCGAAGAGTTCGCACGGGCATAAGTCCTTTGTAACCTGAATTCTCCCACATAATCCGCTGATTGATCTTTTCGAACGACATCACACAAGGCACCACCCTCTGGTTTACGTCGGCGTTTTCAGATGGAGAAAATATTTTCTGCGGAATCGTTTGCGTCATACTCGGCGTCTGACAAGTGATCAAAATGGGAAATGCTCGATGAAGAACGGCACAATTTCGCTTCTTATACTGTGCACATCGTTCACGGTCGCAGCGCAGAAACCTGCTGACTATCCGCAGACGCTCCATGTCACCAGCTCTCACTTGATATTCGATCCCTCCGGAAAGAATCCAGTCCCCTCCTTACAGATCGACGCAGTTGTAAACGGCAAACGATACGTACTTCTTGGCAGCGCACCCGCAGCTCATGTCCATATCGTCGGTGGATTTCATTCCGGCATCCTTCCGGTCGGCGACTACAGGGCCAGGAGCGTCCTTGGCGATCACAAGCCTGACAACCTGTTCTTTCTGAGTTACGAGATCCTGCTTTCCGATGGAAAGACAGCCAAATTCGATGTCGTGGGCGAAGGCGACTAGCTCTCTGGCTATGGCTCGACCGGCTTGTCGACCTGCGACTGATAGATCTCCTCGACGCGTTCGACGGTGTCGATCTCGCTGATTGGTTTGTCAGTGCGAATCCGCACGATGCGGGGGAAGCGCATGGCGAAGCCGCTGGCGTGGCGTCCGCTGCGCATGATGTTGTTGAAGGCCACTTCGAGAACCATCAGCGGTTCGACGGTGCGGAAGAAGCCGCCGTCTTCCAGCGTATGGTCCATCATCCAGGAGCTCAGTTCGCCGATCTCGGCGTCGGTGAGGCCAGAGTAGGCCTTGCCGACATTGAGGAGTTCGCCGTCGCTGGCGTAGTTTGGGCCGCGGACGGCGAAGGTGTAGTCGCTGAGGATGCCTGCGCGCTTGCCGTGGCCGAACTCTGCGCCGGTGACGACGACGTCGAGTGTGGCCAGCTCGCGCTTGAGTTTGACCCATGCGATGCCTCGGCGTCCAGGTTGATAGATGGAATCGGCGGCCTTTAGCATGACGCCCTCGTTGGCGCGCGCACGGGCTTCCGCATAGGCGCGGTCGATGTCTTCGGCGCTCTCGACGAGGCGTGTGGGGGAGATTCTGAGGCGTTCGAGGCGTTCGCTTTCGGCGGCAGCGAAGAGGACTGCCTGGGCATCGCAGGCGCGCTCATCGATCGTGATCGGAGAGGTGGTTCGCTCGACCAGTTTCTCGACGACAGCCTCAAGCCGGTTGCGACGATCGCGCAACGGTAGCTCCAGGAGCAGCTCGCCGGCGGCGTATATCAGGTCGAAGGCCATGAAGATGACGGGCACCTGCCGACGCCAGGCATTCGAGACGCGCTTGCGGCCGATTCGCTGGCCGAGGACTGCAAAGGGTAAGGCACGGGCCTGCTCGAAGTCCCAGCCGAGTATCTCTCCGTCGAAGATGAGCGCGCCGTCCTGTTGCGGATGCACCTGCGCGAAGGCCTCTTCGAGTTCGGGGAAGCTCTCGGTGACGTCTTCGCGATTGCGAGAGTAGATGGCTACGTGGCCGGGCTGGTCTGCGTCTCCGCAGTGCACCTGCGCGCGCATGCCGTCGTATTTGTCTTCCAGGAAGGCTTCGACTTCGTGAGGCCTCGGTTCTTCGAACGCCTGCGGAGGCGGCTCCTGGGTTTCGGTTGCGGTCGACTTCCCGGATTTCTTCGGTTTCTTCGCGGCGGACGACTTCGCGGGCTTTTCGGCAAATCGCTCGACCGCCTCTTCGGGTGTCTCGACCGGCGAGGCGAGCATGAAGCCGAGGGGATGAAAGAGACGCATATGGGCCTCGGCGAGGCTTCCGGTGAACGCTCGCTTCACGACGTCAGCGAGGTCCGCTTCGAGCATCACGGCTCTTCGCACGGCTTCGACCGGGACGTTTGCAGCCGTTGCGATGGCCTCTTCGACGAGGCTTTGTTTTACGCCGATGCGCATGTCGCCGAGCATGAGCTTGAGGAGATACTTCGCTTCGAGGGGCGTTGCGCGACGCAAGAGGCCCTCAACAAGTAACGCACGAATTGCTGTTGTCTTTGCGACTGCCATCGCGGCGAATATTTCAGCTACTTCGGTGAGTGTGAGTTGCGGCGGCGTGGCTGTGGAGGGGGAGGCCAGCAGGAGATCAAAGGCTGCGGCGCCCATATCGCCGTGCTTCCTGTAGGCAGCGGTGAGATCGATGTTGGTTGCGCCGCTGACCACGAGCAGAGCTCTGCTGAGGAGCGCGCCGCCTGCGTTCAGCTTGCGGGCATCGGCTTCGGCGAAGGGCGTTCCTGCCAGATACAGCGCGAATAGGCCGGCGTCGTTGCTCTCCGGGCCTTTGGCATGGATGCCTGCGATGGCAGCCGCCATGGCAGCACGTTTTTTGAGCTTGCCCGGTTCTCCGGCAAGCTCCTCCGCCAGTCTCGCAACCTCGGCAAATTGTGCCGCCATATTCCGCAACCCCTCGATGCCAGTGGGCTTATCGTGATCTTGTTTCGTTCAGATGACGAAGAACCGCGGCTGTCACCTCCGCGGGAGCCTCGCGCTGCGGAAAGTGCCCGACGCCATCCAACAGCACGCGCTCATATCCGGCGGAGAACCTGCTTTCCTGCCCCTCAGTCTCTTTCGCCGCGACGCAGCGGTCATCGCCACCTTGGATCATCAGGGTCGGGGTGGACAACACCTGAACCCCGTTAAATTTTTCCTGCAACTCATCGTATGTGGGTTCCGATTCTTCCCCCCGCATCCAGCGCGAACGATAGTAGCTCAAGGTGACTCGAGCCCAGTCGGGGTTGGAGAAGCTCTCCGCCGTCTTGACGAACTCTGCTTCTTCAAACCAATCTGGCGGACTCCAGGTATCCCACTGAATGCGCGCGAAGCCGATGGGGTCTTCCTTTACCTTTGCTGCGCCCTGGTCCGTGCACTGAAACCACTGATACCAGAAGCGGCGCGCCTGCTCGAACGAAGGTGCCTTCGGAACAGTGGCTGGTTGAAACGAGACGGACAAGGTGGCTATGGAGGTAATTCGTTCGGGAAAGAGAGCTGCCATAGTGTAGGTCGCGCGCGCACCCCAGTCGTGACCGACGACGGCGAATCGTTGCAGTCCCAGCGCATCGGCCAAATCGATGGCGTCCTGCGCCAGAGCGACTCCCGGCCCGACCCGAGGAGTGTCGGCGGAGAGAAACCTTGTGGGTCCGGAACCACGAAGGTATGGCGTTATCGTGCGCCAACCTTTCTGATGGAGTCCGGAGGCAACTCGCGCCCAACCGCGCGGGGCGTCGGGCCATCCATGCAACAGAAGAACCGGTGTTCCGTCGGGCGGACCACCGTCCTCGAACGCGATGTCTAAACGTTCTGTTCTTACCGTTTTCACGGCCAAACCTCCGAATCTAAGCAGCTTAAACGGAACCCCCTCAATAGATGCATTCCGCACCCTCGAAGCATGGAGTAACATCAAATAAGGTATGAACGCAGTGGCAAATCCGGTGTTTTCCTCCCTCGTGACCGCCTCCCCGGCGCGCCACGACTTTGCCTAGCTGCGCCATCCCTCGCTGATCCCCGCATCCCAATTCTTTCACCCTGCCTCTCAGGAGATATGTCATGTTCGACCGCCTCGATCAACTCGAAGCCCGTTACGAAGACCTCGGCCAACAGATGTCCGACCCCACGCTGGTCCAGGACCAGAAGAAATTTCAGGCTATCGCCAAGCAGCACCGCACCATGGAGCCGACCGTCGAGAAGTTTCGCGAATATCGAAAGGTGAAGGAAGGCATCGCCGAAGCTAAAGCTATGCTTGCCGACCCTGACGCTGACGTGAACGCGATGGCGCAGGAGGAGCTGAACGCACTGGAGCCGCGACTCTCACCGATAGAGGAGGAGCTGAAGATTCTGCTGCTGCCGAAGGATCCGAACGACGAGAAGAACGTGATCCTGGAGCTGCGCGCCGGAACCGGTGGCGACGAGGCTGCGCTGTTTGTCGCCGAGGTCTTCCGCATGTATATGCGCTTTGCGGAACAACATAAGTGGAAGGTCGAGATTCTTTCGCAGACGGAGTCCGGCATTGGCCACGGCCTGAAGGACATTACTGCCATCATCGAGGGAGACAACGTTTATTCGCAGTTGAAGTACGAGTCCGGCGTGCACCGCGTGCAGCGCGTGCCTGCGACGGAGACTCAGGGGCGCGTCCATACTTCGGCGATTACGGTTGCGGTTCTGCCAGAGGCCGAAGAGGTTGACATCAAGATTGAAGCGAAGGACCTGCGGATCGATACGTTCTGCTCCTCAGGCCCGGGCGGGCAGTCGGTAAACACGACTTATTCGGCCGTGCGTATCACACATCTGCCGACCAACACTGTTGTGAGCTGTCAGGACGAGAAGTCGCAGATCAAAAACCGCGAGAAGGGGATGCGCGTTTTGCGTGCGCGGCTCTACGAGGTTGAGGCGGAACGCATCCACCAGGAGCAGGCCAAGGACCGCAAACAGCAGATCGGGTCCGGCGACCGCTCGGAGAAGATTCGCACCTACAACTTCCCGCAGAACCGGCTGACGGACCATCGCATCGGGCTGACGAACCATCAACTTGCCATGGTGATGGAAGGGATGCTGCAACCCACGATTGACGCGCTGATCGCGCACTATACGGCGGAGAAGCTGAAGGCGGAAACTCAAGCCGCCTAAGCGATCTTGCGCCGGCAGCGGGAAAATCCGGTACGCTGGTTTTGGCATTCTTGGCGCTCGTCGGCGAGAATTCATGTCAGCGTTCTCAAGGGGATTGACCCATGCTTAGGCTTCACCGCAGCGTTTGCACGGCACTGCTTTTCGTTTTGTTCGCTCTTCTTCCGGCCCACACACGTACAGCACGCGCTCAATCCGACGGCGCTCCGCCATTGCCGTTCAATGGCATTGCGCACGTTGCCATTCGGGTGCACGATCTGGCGGCATCGGTGGCCTTCTACCAGAAGCTTGGGTTTGAGCAGGCGTTCGATCTGCGCAAGAACGACGTGCCCTACGAGTCCTTCATCAAGATCAACGACAGTCAGTTTATTGAGCTCTACCCTACGACCGAGCACGATCCTGATGCCGGGTTTCTGCATCTGTGTTTTGAGGGCGTGGATCTGAATGCCATCCACGACGATTACGTCACTCGTGGACTGACTCCAACGGCTGTGCGTAAGGCCGGTGCGGGGAATTTGCTGTTTACTCTCGCTGGACCAGAGCAACCCAGCGGGCCGCAGAACATCGAGTACACACAGTACATGCCGGGCTCGCTCCACTCCAACGATGAGGGCAAGCACCTCGGTCCCGATCGCGTGGCCGACAAGCTGGTCGCCGTTGCGCTGGCGATGAAGGATACTGCGGCAGCACGCGACTTTTACATCAACCAGCTGCTCTTCAAGCCGATTGCAGGC
>Ga0210388_10004599_pt1 | contig 10812 bp, 7 predicted proteins | sample IncBWC19OmetaG_FD_155485 | JGI IMG/M metagenome (GOLD analysis project Ga0210388, IMG submission 155485) | Forest soil microbial communities from Barre Woods Harvard Forest LTER site, Petersham, Massachusetts, United States - Inc-BW-C-19-O ...
CCGGAAGCTGCTGACCGAGGTTTATCGCTCCCTGGGCGGCGAAGCACCGGATATTTTGGCCGAGCCGATCAAGCGCCAGCCCGTACCCGCGGTGTTTTTGCCGCCGTCAGCGTTTCTCAAAGTGAAAGTGGATGGGCGCGAATCGACTTACTTTGAGTGGATGGGCGCCGGGCTTTATTCCACCGACCGCCGCAGCAGCGCGATGCACGGCAGCCTGATGCTGCTGCACGAAATCCGCTATGGGTTCGATGAGAAGCGGTTTCATCTGCGGGTCGACGTATTTGCCGACGCGCTTAAGGAACTGCACGACGCGGAATTCCGGATCACGTTTCGCGCCGAGCAGGAATTGCGCGTGGTCGTCCGATTCGAGGGGGGGCACGTGACCGGCTACCTGGTCGAGTCCCGTGACCTTTGCTTACTCGGGCCGGACGAAGTTGTGAAAGTTGCGTTCGACCGGATTCTGGAAGTGTCTGTCGCGAAAGAAATGTTTTTGCTCGGCAATCGAAAATCCGTGTCTCTTGGCGTTGCGTTGTGGGAGGGCGGGCTGCCTATGGACCTTCTCCCCACGGAGGGAATGCTCGAGATTCAGCTTGGCGAAGACAATTTCGCTTGGCCCGTAGCGCAATAAAGACCATGCGTAAGATGCGGGCCAATTCAGTTCGCGTGATTTAGTTCTTCTCTGACGACGCGCCGCAGGATAGCCTCGAGAGGCTCTCCTGCATCACGAATATATTGACGCAGTGCCTCGTTCATCAAAGTTTCATAATCTCCGCCGCCGGCATGGTCGGCCTTCTCGCGAAACCAATCGAGGACATCATCGTCGACGTGGATTGTGAGTTTGGTCTTGCCCCTCGGAATGGGAACAACCGCGCCATGCTTTGCTTTCTTGAGATCGTGTGTAGGTTTCATAGGGCTTCCTTGTGCCGTCGGCCTTCGTGAAGAGCTCTCTCACTTATAATCCTGCCGCCCGATCGGTGGAAAATCAATCCACAAACTCTGGTAAATGTCGCGCTGCCAGCTTCGAGGAGAAGTCGTGATTCTCTCGAATCTGGTTGAAAACCAGCGAAAGTGGTGGATTCCAACCAAGGCTATCGGATTGCTCCAATCGCGTGATTTCCAACAGCCTTGGTAACTCTCTGATTTTAATAAGGTAAGGTCATCCCATCGCACAATTGAACTTTGGCACATGCATTGCAGTTACTGCTGCGTCTGATCGAGTAGGCAAGCGCGGGACAAGAAGATCGGGGTTACCGCGCAGGAGTCGAGGAGGCCTCGATATGAGATATCTAAAATATGCGGTTCTGGTTGGGCTTTTCATGGTTGTGGCGGGGGCGAGCACGGCCCACGCTCAAGTCCGAGTTGGAGTCGGAATCGGAGTGGCGCCCGGATATGTTGGTCCGCCCCCGGCATGCGCCTATAGTTACTACGGATATGCTCCGTACGCTTGTGCGCCATACGGCTACTACGGGCCTGATTACTTTGTAGGCGGCGCCTTTATTGGAGCGGGTCCGTGGTTCCACGGGTTCTACGGCGGCCATGGTTGGTATGGCCGAGGGCCTGGCTTCTATGGTCGCGGCGGATACGCCTACGGTGGCGGTTTCCATGGCCCAGTCGTGCATGGTGGCGGTGGATTCCACGGCGGCGAAGCTTTCCACGGCAATGGCGGATTCCATGGCGGGAATTCATTCCATGGAGGCGGTGGGTTCCACGGTGGGGGCGGCTCCCATGGCGGGGGCGGCCATCGGTAAGACGGTAAAGAATTAAAGTCTTTCATTAACGGCTGGCAGCCTTGGTTGCCAGCCGTTTTTGTTTTGCGAGGCGCAGAAATCAATTGCAGTTCAAGAGATTTAACACAGAGGACGCAGAGGGCCAAAGAGGAGCGCAGAGAAAACATTCACGCGATATCTGAGGATTTTGTGGAGCCTGTGATTGCCCTTTTTGGAAATTCTCACCTGTCACTTCAATTTGCCTTCGCTTAGAACAGCTTGATCGTGAGCGAAGTCGGCCGCGTCCCCACCGGGATCATCGTAATGATGCTTTGCGTGCGCACGCGGATGACGGCGAGATCGCCCGAGTCTTCGTCGGCGACGAGGAGGAGGTCGCCGCTAGGATCGAGGGCGCACGGGCCGGGGTGAGTCCCTGTGGGGATCTGCGTCAAGAGATGCCGGGTAGCCATTTCGATTGGCGTGACCCCGTTCGCGGCGGCATCGGTGACATAGACGAGGGATGCGTCCGAGGTCATCGTCCCATCGGTAGGTGCCGAGCCGAGGACCATGGATTCGGAAATCTCGGTCCTCCAGGTGTCTACGATTTCGAGGCCGTGTGAGGTCGGAACGTTTACGTAGAGCTCTCCGCCGTCCGGCTTGAGGAGCATGGCAGCGGGCGCGCCGGCCAACTGCAGATTTGCGACGAGGACGCGCCGCTTCAGGTCCACCGCGGAAACTTCGTTCGATCCGGTTGCGGAAACGAAAGCGACCGAATTGTCGGGCATGATTGCGACTTGCTCGGGGTGTGAAGCGACAGCAATCGTGGCCAGCGAGGCGAGCGTCATAGCATCGAAAATTTCCACGGTCGAATCGTCCCGATTGGGAACGACAATTTGCTTTCCGTCAGGCGTCACTCGCGCAAGCCATGGACGTTTCCCTGTGCGCGCTCTGCCCACGATTTGTCCTGTCCTACAGTCGATGGCTACGAGCGTGGACGAACCCGAAGCGGCCACATAGACGCGGTTTCCGTCAGGCGAAAAATCCAGGGCGAAGGGCGATTGGCCCACAGGAATGCGCGCCAGAATCTGCCCGTTCGCGGAGTCAATGGCAAACGCGTATCCTCCCTCCGTCGAAACTCCCCAAACCTGATTGAATTTGGGATGCGCCCGCAAGCCCGAAGGAGAAGGCCCGACTGGAATCGTGGCGATCTTGCTCACGCGAATCAGGTCGACTACGGAAACCGTGCCGTCCCCCGCATTGCCAACAAAGGCGTAAAGGCGCAAACCGGGGCGCAGAAAAGAAGGCCTGCGCTCACGGGCGATTTCAATGCCGGACAGGGCGAGGATCAAAACGGCTGTGATCAATAACCGGTAATTGAGGCGGCGGGCCATCGCAAGCCAATGATATTGCCACAGAGGCGGCAAGGCATGGAGCGGAAATGGCACAGAGGGTTAAAGTTAGCTGAAAATTTGAAAAAATAAGTGTAGCCGGAAACGCGTGGCACGCATCAAAGGCCCTATGACACCTACAGTCCCGAGCCCTAGTCTTAGGCCCCGGGAAGTGCTTGCTGCCTGGGGAAGAATTCTTGCCGGTAGTTCTCCCATTCTATCCATCGAAATCACGCGGGAGTGTCCGCTGACTTGTCCCGGATGTTATGCCTATGGGGATACGCATCTGGGCGGCGGCGTTACGCTCAGCGAACTGAGCGATTACCGCGGGGATCAATTGGTTGATGGAGTACTTCGCCTGGTGAAGAAGCACAAGCCGCTCCACGTTTCCTTGGTCGGCGGCGAGCCCATGGTGCGGCATCGCGAGCTGAGCCGCATTCTTCCGGCGTTGGCGAAAATGGAAGTGTACACTTTGCTTGTTACGAGCGGTGTAATTCCGATTCCTACCGAGTGGATGACCCTGCCGCGAGTGCGCGTGGCGATTTCAGTCGACGGGCTGCCCGAGCATCACGACATTCGGCGAAAGCCCGCTACCTATGAACGCATCCTGAAAAACATTGAAGGCTGCAGCGTCAACATTCATTGGGTGATTACGCGCCCGATGATGGAGCGCCCGGGCTATCTTGAGGAGTACCTGAAATTCTGGAGCGAGCGCGACGAAACGAATCGCATTTGGCTGAGCGTGTACACGCCGCAAATCGGCGAGCAAAGCGCTGAGATGCTGACTCCCGCGGATCGCGAAACGCTGGGTAGGGAATTGCCGGCACTGGCGAAGAAGTATCCGAAGTTTCTCTTTCATGACGGCCTGGCGAAGGCATTTCTTCACCCGCCGAAGAATCCGGACGATTGTCTCTTTGCAAAAATGTCCGCGAATTATTCAGCCGATTTTGAAACGCGAGTTGAGCCTTGCGTTTTCGGCGGCACGCCGGACTGCTCCCAGTGCGGATGCGCCGCAAGCAGCGGCTTGCATTGGGTCCGCGGCGTCAAGGTGGCTGGCCCGGTGAAGGTCGATCATTTTATCGCCTCGTCGGTGAAAATCGGCCTCATGATGAATCGGCTGCGATCGCGGAAGGCAAAGCCTTCGCGGTGGACGCCACCGGACAACTCTTCAAACGACAAACCTGACAAGTTGGTCCAAATTCAGCCCTAATTTAAATAACCTTTTAATTGAGTGATCCTCGATTTCCAAGAGTCCCGGAGGGACGCCAGACCGTAGCCCACAGCGTAACCTGTGGGAAAGAGTGCTTGCGGCCTAGGCTACGATGTTTCGTGCCTCCTGCACTCTGACTCAATACAAAGGGTGCCCTCTACCGGGTCCCGGATATGATTGATGCTTGTCCGCCCATCCGTTAGAATAGTCTGTTTATTACTCCACTGAGGTTTGACTGAGGGAATGGCTGACCCACTGATCGGCGCGGAACCCGCCTACGACGCGAGCGACGAATATCGTCCCGAGCCTGAACCGATTCCGGAGCCCCCTGCCTGGCAGGACGGGGGCTTCCGCATCGGGATTCACACTTCGATCGCGGGAGACATCGCCGGGGCGCTTGACTCCGCGGCGAAATTAGGCGCGAATGCGCTGCAGATTTTCTCTTCCAGCCCGCGGATGTGGCCGCGCGGGGGCGCGCGCATTGCGGAGTTGGACGCGGCGAGGTTCCGCGCGCGGCGTAAGGAGCTTGGCCTCGGGCCGCTCGTCATTCACGATAATTACCTGATCAATCTTGCGTCGCCCGATCGCGTGATGCGCGTGAGATCGATTCAGGCGTTTCATGATGAGCTAATTCGTGCAGTTTCACTGGGCGCCGATTTTCTGGTGGCGCATCCGGGATCAGGGCGTGGCGGCGACAGGGATCAAGCCATCTCGGAAATCGCGCAGGGCATGCGACAGGCGGCGAGAGGGATGAATCTCGGCGGCCTGAGAATCCTCGTGGAAAATACTTCCGGAATGGGATCGGCGGTAGGCGCGCGATTTGAAGAAATCAAGGCGATCCTGGACCAGACCGGAGATTTGCCCGTTGGAGTCTGCATCGATACGGCGCACACGCTTGAAGCGGGTTATGACATTACGACGGATGAAGGACTCGAGTCCACGATCGCCGCGGTGGATCGGACAGTGGGGCTGCATCGAGTTTATGTGTTGCACGTCAATGACTCGAAGACGCCGCTGGGATCTCGCTGTGACCGTCACGAGCACATTGGTCGAGGGAAGATTGGTCTTGCGGCGTTTGAGAGAATCCTCAATCATGCGCGGCTCGGTCCTGGGGCGCAGGGATTGGCGGGGCGCGCGTTCATTCTCGAAACCCCGATTGACCGGCCGGGGGATGACCGGCGGAATGTGCGGGCGTTGTGGGAACTTGTGGGAATTAGCGTGCGGCAGGCTCCGAAGGCGGAGAATGGGTTCTCGATGTTGAAGAGAAGGGCAAAAGCTTCAACACAGAAGGCCCAGAAAGCCCAGAAAAAAGCGAAAGCTCGGAGGAAGAAAAAAGCTAGACGCTAGACTTGGCGCGCAATCCCCAGCGTGGGATTGCGCAGATTGCACGGAGGCGGGACAGGTACCGTGGCGGAATACGATCCACAATCGATTGAAAAAAAATGGCAGGCGCGCTGGAACGCGGATCACTCGTTCGAGGCGGATGCCGATCCATCGAAGCCGAAATATTACGCGCTCGAGATGCTGCCGTATCCCTCAGGCACGATGCACATGGGCCACATGCGCAACTACACGATCGGCGACGTGGTGGCTCGTTTCCGTCGCATGCTCGGTTTTCATGTGATTCACCCGATGGGCTGGGACGCGTTCGGGCTGCCGGCGGAGAATGCAGCGATTCAGCGGGGGATACATCCGCGCGAGTGGACTCTCACGAACATCGCTTCGTTCAAGCGAGTGCTGCAACGGTTTGGATTCAGCTACGACTGGCGGCGGGAAATTTCGACGTGCGAGCCGGAATACTATCGCTGGAATCAGTGGCTATTCCTGCGAATGCTGGAAAAGGGAATCGCCTACCGCAAGCGCAGCCGCGTGAACTGGTGCCCGAAATGCGCCACCGTGCTGGCGAACGAGCAGGTGGTGAACGGGTGCTGCTGGCGGCACGAAGATACTCTCGTCGAAGTGAAGGAAATCGAGCAGTGGTTTCTGCGCATCACGCAGTATGCCGATGAACTGCTCGATGCGCTTAACGAGCTCGAAGGCGGCTGGCCTGAGCGCGTGCTCACGATGCAGCGCAACTGGATCGGGAAATCGCGCGGAACGCGTGTGCGATTTGCGGTTGACGATTTTCCCGGCACGTCGATCGAAGTGTTCACGACACGCGTGGACACCATTTATGGCGCGTCCGGCCTAATCCTCGCCCCGGAACATCCGCTCGTCGAGAAGCTGATTGCGGGCGTCGAAGGGCAGGCCGCAATCGAGGAAAATCTGCAGAAGCTGCGGCGGCGGACGACCAAGGCCGCGGATCTCGCGACGGCGGAAAAAGAAGGGTTTTTCACGGGGCGATACGCGACCAATCCCTTCAGCGGAGAAAAAATTCCGATTTGGGTCGGAAATTTCGTGCTGATGGAATATGGAACGGGCGCGGTGCAGTGCGTTCCGGCGCATGACGAGCGCGACTTTGAGTTCGCGGTGAAGTTCGGATTGGCGATTCCCATCGTGGTGCAGCCGAATGACGGCCCGCGCCTGACCAGGGAAACGCTGCATGGCGCCTTCGTCGAGTACGGCACGCTGGTCAATTCCGGGCCATATTCCGCACTCTCTTCGGAAGTGGCCATCGAGCGAATGTCGGTGGACGCCGAAGCGCGCGGCTTTGGCAAGGGCGAAATCATTTTCCGGCTGAAGGACTGGGGCATTTCGCGCCAACGCTACTGGGGCACACCGATCCCAATTATTTATTGCGATAAGGATGGAATGGTTCCAGTTCCTGACGAGGATCTGCCCGTGGTGCTTCCGCCGATGGCGAAATTCTCCGGGCTGGGCGAATCGCCGCTGGCGAGCGTGCCGGAATTCGTGAATGTGAAGTGTCCGAAGTGCGGCGGTGCGGCACGGCGCGAAACGGATACGATGGACACATTCATCGATTCGTCCTGGTATTTCTACCGCTACGCCGACCCGCACAACGACAAAGCCATGTTCGATCCGGCGCTCGTGCGCTACTGGCTGCCCGTCGATCAATACATCGGCGGAATCGTTCATGCCATTCTGCATCTGCTGTACACGCGGTTTTTCTGCAAGGTGATGCGTGACGTAGGCCTCGTTAATCATGATGAGCCGATCAATCGCCTCTTCACGCAGGGCCTCGTGCTGAAGGGCGGCACGGCGATGTCGAAGTCAAAGGGCAACGTCGTTGGCGCGGAAGAGATGGCGGACAAATATGGCTGTGATACCGGTCGCCTCTATACCCTGTTTGCCGCTCCGCCGGAAAAGGATCTGGAGTGGAGCGAGCAGGCGATTGAAGGTTGCGCGCGATTCCTGCAGCGCGTGTATCGGCTCGTGTCCAGACACGCGGACCGTCTTAAGACTGTGAAGGCAGGTGCTGTGACTGCGGCTTCGCTTTCCTCCGCTTCGGTGAAAGAAAAAGTCTTGCTGCGCAAGGCACATCAGGTGCTGCGGCGCGTGTCGCACGATTTCGAGACGCGCTGGCACTTCAACAGTGCCACGGCGCTGCTGATGGAACTGGTGAACGAAATTCACGCGCAGGAACCGCTCGAAGAAGGAGTGCGCCCGGAAATCGGAAAGGAAGTTTTCGAGCTGCTGATCATGATGCTCAATCCCATGGTGCCGCATCTCTCCGAGGAGCTTTGGGAAATCCTCGGCCACTCGCAGGACACGCTCGCGCATGCGTCGTGGCCGAAATTCATTCCCGAGCTCGCCGCGGAGGATCAGGTTGAAATCGTTGTTCAATTCAGCGGGCGGGTGAAAGCGAGACTGCTCGTCGAAGCGGGACTGGACAAAGAGAGCCTCGAGAAACGTGTTCTCGCCGACCCAAAGATCAAGCAACTTCTGAATGGCCAGCGCGTATTAAAGATAGTGGTCGTGCCGGACAAACTCGTGAATCTGGTAGTGGGCTGATGCGATGCGCGTCGCGTTTTTCGAGGTAAAGGATTGGGAGAAGGCATTCTTGTCGGAACGGTTGCCCTCCGACCAGGTCTATTATTCTCCCGGTCCGCTGGCGATCCCGAACGAGGAGCTCCGGGGCCTCGAAGCTCTTTCCGTTTTCATTTATTCTCATGTGGCTCGCGAAGCGCTGGACGCGCTGCCGGACTTGAAATTCATCGCCACGCGCTCAACCGGATTCGACCATATCGACGTGCAGGAGTGCCGCAGCCGCGGCATTGCGGTTTCGAATGTGCCTTCCTATGGGGAAAATACGGTTGCCGAGCATACGATCGCTCTGCTGCTGATGCTGTCGCGGAAGGTGCACCAGTCGGTTTTGCAGATTCGCAGCGGCCGCGTGGACCTGGCCGAGCTGACCGGATTCGACCTGCAGGGCAAAACGATCGGGGTGGTCGGCGCGGGGCACATCGGGTTGCACGTGATTCGAATCGCGCGCGGTTTTGGTATGAGAGTGCTGGCTTTTGACGTGCGCCGCGACCCTTTTCTGGCCGACCTATTGGGTTTCGAATATGCGACCATGGACCGACTGCTCGCCGAAAGCGACATCGTGACGCTGCATTCGCCACTCACCGAGAGGACACATCACCTCATTGGGCGCGAGCAGTTTACCGGGATGAAGAATGGCGCAATGATCGTGAATACGTCGCGCGGCGGGCTGATTGACACGGACGCCCTCGTCGAAGCGCTCGAAAGCGGTAAAATCGGCGGAGCGGGACTCGATGTGCTCGAAGGCGAGGAACTGATCAAAGAGGAGAAACAATTGCTACAGCAGCCCCTCGACGTGGAGCGCCTGCGGACGGCGTTGCGCAATCGCGTGCTCTTGGCGCGCGACAATGTCGTGTTCACGCCGCACAATGCGTTCAACAGCAGGGAGGCGCTGGTGCGAATCCTGGAAGTGACGCTGGCGAATCTGGAGGCGTTTCGCGGAGGGCAGACCGTGCGCCGCGTGGATTGAAGAAATTTCAAATTTGATTTTCAGATTTGAAATGTTTGGGATTTGAAATTCGAGGCGCGCCAGCGCGGGAAAGAATTGAAGTTGAACGAGCATGAGCACGTCAGAAAAGATTCGGCCCCGAGGGGAATGAATGAGCGAACGAGGCGGCATCGTCGTACTGGATTTCGGCGGGCAGTACACGCAGTTGATTGCCCGGCGAATCCGCGAGCAGCAGGTGTTCAGCGCGATCCTTCCGTGCACGGCGGGAATCGAGCAGATCCGCAAGTTTGAGCCGGCGGGAATTGTTCTCTCCGGCGGCCCGAATTCCGTGTACGACGCGGGGGCGCCGCCATGCGACACCGGCATCCTGTCCATGGGCTTGCCGGTTCTGGGGATTTGCTACGGACTGCAGTGGATGACGCACAATCTGGGCGGGCGAGTGGAGCGCGCGGATCGCAGGGAGTACGGGCGGGCCGAACTGCTGGTAAAGGATGGCTCGCCGCTGTTTGCTGGGCTGCCAAAAAAATTGCGCATCTGGAACAGCCATGGCGATCACGTGCGCGCACTGCCGGCGGGCTTTCATATGACCGGGGAGACAGGGAACGCCGTGTCCGCGGCGGAAGATCCGGCGCGTAAGCTGTACGCCGTGCAGTTTCATCCCGAGGTTCGCCACACCGATTGCGGCTCGGAAATCCTGCGCAATTTTGTCTTTGAAATTTGCCACGCCAAGCCGCTGTGGAGCGGCGCGGCCTTCATCGCCGAAACGGTAGAATCGATCCGCAAGCAGGTGGGGGATAGCCGGGCGATTTGCGCATTGAGCGGGGGAGTGGACTCGGCCGTGGCTGCGGTCATCGTCCATCGCGCCATTGGAGACCGCCTGACGAATATCTTTGTCAACACGGGCCTCCTGCGAAAGAACGAGTATCGCGAAACCCTCGAATTGCTGCGAGACCGGATGGGATTGCAGGTGAATGGCGTGGACGCGTCAGAACGCTTCCTCACGCGTCTAAAGGGAGTAGTGGAGCCGGAGGATAAGCGCAAGAGAATCGGCGGGGAGTTCATCGCCGTGTTCGACGAGCAGGCCCGGCAACTCGCAACCGGCCCGGACCGTGCGGGTTTCCTCGTGCAAGGCACTCTCTACCCGGACGTGATCGAGTCCGTGGCCGTTCGAGGTCCCTCGCAGACGATCAAGACGCATCATAATGTGGGGGGCCTTCCGAAGGACCTACCGTTTGCCTTGATCGAGCCGCTGCGTGAGCTGTTCAAGGACGAAGTCCGCAGCATCGGCCGCGAACTGGGGCTCCCGGAAGAGATGCTGACCAAGCACCCGTTTCCCGGGCCGGGACTTGCCGTGAGGCTTCTGGGCGAGGTGACGGAAGAGCGGTTGCGGCCTCTTCGCGATGCGGACGCGATCGTGGTCGAAGAAATTCGCCGCGCAGGATTATACGAGAAGGTGTGGCAGGCGTTCGCCGTGCTGCTCCCGGTTCGCAGCGTGGGCGTGATGGGCGATGAAAGAAGCTATGGGTTCACCATCGTTGTCCGCGTTGTGGAATCGGAAGACGCCATGACGGCGGATTGGTCGAGGCTTCCGGCGGAGGTGCTGGAGCGCATTTCGAC
>Ga0210388_10004600_pt1 | contig 10811 bp, 9 predicted proteins | sample IncBWC19OmetaG_FD_155485 | JGI IMG/M metagenome (GOLD analysis project Ga0210388, IMG submission 155485) | Forest soil microbial communities from Barre Woods Harvard Forest LTER site, Petersham, Massachusetts, United States - Inc-BW-C-19-O ...
AGGGGATGATGGCCTCAGACCGGACCATCGAGGAGATCCAGCGCTCGTTCGTCCGCTTCAAGGACGAGATCGAGACGGTGGAGAACGACCTGCGCGATCTCATCGCCGGGTTCGAGCGCGAGGCCAAGGCGCCGGCCGGCAATCCCGACGGCCGCCGCGAGCTCGAGCGCGAGATCACCGAGGCCAAGCGCGCCGCCGGAGATCTGGTGCGCCGGATTAGCAGCCTGGAACGAAGAATTTCGGCACAAACCGACGAGTCGCCCACGGGCGGCGCGTCGACCGCCGGGAGCGACCTTTATTGACCCGTGGCCAAGCCGACCGACCGAGGAGGAGCCCATGGATGAATTGGACGAGACGGACGATCTGAACCCACAGCACGCTGGCACCGTCGAAGACGAGGACGCGCCGCAACCGGAGGTGGCGCGGATTCGCCGCAAGGTGCACTCCGCCGGACGTGACGGCCGGGTGCGCTCGAAGACCATCGCCCCCAAACGGCTGACGCGCGACGAGCGCCGGCTGTCGGAGCTGCTGGTCTATCCCGACGACGTCGACCGACCAAAGATGCGCGAGCATTGCAGCCAGATGGCGCGCCCCTGCCCGTTCGTGAGCTGCTCGCACCACCTCTACCTCGACGTGAACCCGGAGACGGGAGCCATCAAGCTGAACTTCCCGCACCTGGAAGTCTGGGAGATGGCGGAAACCTGCTCGCTGGACGTCGCCGATCGCGGCGGCATCACGCTGGAAGAGGTGGGCGCGATCTTGAACCTCACCCGCGAGCGAATCCGCCAGGTCGAAGTGCGCGGCCTCTGCAAGATCAAGAACGACGACACCGGCGGCGAGCTCGGCGTCCCGCCCGAACGCTTCTGACCCACAGCACGGCGGTGGCTCCGCGAGAGCGGTAGCCGCCGGCGCGTGAATCCGCGATACTCATCCACGTGGAGCTGCGCGCGCTCACCTTCCTCGATGTCCTTCAACCGCAGCTGGCGGGATTTCTGCAGACGGTCTCGCAGGGCCTGCTGCCGCTCGACGGCCAGTCTTCGTTGATCGTCGAGATCACGCCCGGGATCGCCATCAACGCGCTCACCGACGTGGCGCTCAAGCAGGCGCGGGTGACGCCCGGGATGCAGATCGTCGAGCGCGCCTATGGCCTGCTCGAGCTGCACGCCTTCGATCAAGGCGAGGTGCGGGCGGCGGCCGCCGCGATCCTGGCAAAGCTCGGTGTCACCGAAAATGAACGCCTGGCGCCCCGGATTCTGTCGCGCGAAATCATCACTGGCATCGACGGCCACCAGTCGGCCATGATCAATCGAATGCGACACGGAGAGATGTTGCTCGACGGACAGACCCTCTACACACTCGAGGTTGCGCCGGCCGGCTATGCCGCCTTCGCCGCCAACGAGGCGGAGAAGCGCGCGGAGATCGGCGTGCTGGAGGTGGTGACGTTCGGTGCGGTGGGGCGCGTCTGGCTCGGGGGAGACGAAGAGGAGATCCGGCAAGCGTCCGCTGCGGTCGATGCGGCGCTGACCTCGCTCCCCGGGCGCGCCTCGGAGAGGCACTCGTGATCCTCGACGCGATCGATGCCACGCTGGCGGAGCGGCTGCTGGCGGCGGCGCTCAGCTCTGGCGGCGACTACGCCGATCTCTACTTCGAGCATCGCTCGGGCGCCGACTTCGTGCTCGAGGACGGGCGCGTGCGCACCGTCGGGCGCGGCGTGACCTTGGGGCTCGGCGTCCGTGTTCTGCGCGGCGACGCCACCGGCTACGCCTACACGGAGGAGCTGGCCGAGGATCGCATGCTGGAGGCGGCTCGTACGGCGGCGCAGATCGCCTCCAGCGGCGCCGCGCCAGGGCCGATCTCGATCCAGCCGGTGGTGCTCGCCGATCGCTATCCGGTCATGGAGCCGACCGAGGCGCGCGCGGGCGTCGACAAGATCGCGCTCCTGCGCCGGGCCGACGCCGCGGCGCGGGCGTTCGATCCGCGCATCGTGCGGGTGGAGGCCTCGCTCGCCGAGGAGCAGCGCGAGATGCTGGTGGTGACGTCGGACGGCCACCTGGCGCGCGACAGCCAGCCGATGATCCGCTTCGGCGTCAGCGCCGTCGCCGAGGAAGGGGAGGGTGCGGGGCGGCAGCGGCAGGTGGGGCGCTCCGGCGGCGCCGGGCGCTTCGGCCTGGAATTTTTCGCCCGTCCCGGGCAGAGCCCCGAGGAGCAGGGGCGCGAGGCGGCGCGTCTGGCGATCGGGATGCTGCACGCCGTGGAGGCGCCGGCCGGACCGATGGAGGTGGTGCTGGGGGCGGGCGAGTCGGGGATCCTGTTGCACGAGGCGGTCGGGCACGGCCTCGAGGCCGACTTCGCCCGCAAGCGGACCTCGAACTACGCCGATCGGATCGGACAGCCGGTCGCCTCGGCGCTCTGCACGGTCGTCGACGACGGCACCGTCGACAACGCGCGCGGCTCGATCAACGTCGACGACGAGGGGAACCCCGGGCGTCGCAATGTCCTCATCGAGAACGGCGTTCTCGTCGGCTACATGCAGGATCGCCTGTCATCGAAGCACTTCGGCATCGCCCCCTCCGGGAACGGCCGCCGGCAGAGCTTTCGGCACGAGCCGCTGCCACGGATGACCAACACCTTCCTGGCGCCAGGGCAGGACGATCCGGAGGAGATCATCAAGTCGGTCACCCGCGGCGTCTACGCCAAGCGGTTCGCCGGCGGGCAGGTCAACATCTCGAATGGCGACTTCGTCTTCGCGTTGACCGAGAGCTATCTCATCGAGGACGGCAAGCTGACGGCGCCGCTCAAGGGGACGAACCTGATCGGCAACGGGCCGGAGGTGCTGCGCAACGTGACGATGCTGGGCTCCGACTTCGAGCTGTCACAGGGGACCTGGACCTGCGGCAAGGACGGGCAGTCGGTCCCGGTCGGTATCGGCACCCCGACCATGAAGATCAGACAGATCACCGTCGGTGGGACCAAGACACGATGAGGTCGCGATGAGCGCCGCGCGCGTCGAACCCACGGGGCGGCGCCTGCCTGACCCCAAGACCTGCCAGCGGCTCGCCGAGCAGATGTTGGCGCTGACCCTGAAAGGCGGCGCCGACGGCGCGGAGGTGTTGGTGCGCGACGGCACCGAGCTCGAGGTCAAGGTCCGGCTCGGCGAGACGGAGCTGATCAAAGAAGCGGGCAGCCGCGCGCTCGGGCTGCGCGTGCTCAAGGACGCGCGCTCGGCCGTGACCTACACCTCCGACTTCACGCCCGCGGCGATGGAGCAGTTCGCGCGCGAGAGCGTCGAGCTGGCGGCGCTCTCCGAGCCCGATCCGGCGGGCGAGCTCCCGGCGCGCGAAGAGATGGCGCGGGAGCTCCCCGATCTCGACCTCTGGGACGAGTCGGTGCTCTCGCTCGACGTCGCCGAGGGGCTGCGGCGGGCTCGCGCCGGCGAGGCGGCGGCCATGAAGCTCGACAAGCGGATCACCAACTCCGACGGCGCCGTTTTCGGACGCAGCGTGGGCGCCTCGGCGTTCGCCACCTCGGCCGGTTTCTCCGGCTCGGCGCGGGGGACGCACGTCTCGTTCGCGGTGGAGCCGCTTTGCGACGACGCCGACGGCAAGAAGCGCAACGGCGTCTACTGGAGCGCCTCCCGCTTCGCCAGCGGGCTCGGCGATCCGGAGGCGATCGGCCTGGAGGCCGCGCGCCGCACGCTGGCCAAGCTGGGCGCGCGCAAGATCCCGACCGGCGCCGCGCCCGTGGTGTTCTCGCCCGAAGCCGGTCGCGGCCTCGTCGGCCAGCTGGCCGGCGTCCTCTCTGGCGGCGCACTCTGGCGGCGCAGCACCTATCTCGCCGGCCGCGAAGGGACGGCGGTCGCCTCACCGCTCTGCGAGCTGGTCGACGATCCGCTGATCCGGCGCGGCCCCGGCTCGCGCGCCTACGACGGCGAGGGGCTCCCGAGCCGCACCAACGTGCTCGTCTCCGAAGGGATCCTGCGGACGTTTCTCTGCGACGTCTATGCCGCGCGCAAGCTCGGGCGCCGCTCGACCGGCTCGGCGACGCGCGCCATCGGCGGCGGTCCGCATGTGGGCGTGTCGAACCTGATCTTGCGCGCCGGCCGCACGCCCGCCGCCGAGCTCGAACGCCTCGACCGCGCCCTCTACGTGACCGATTTGATGGGCTTCGGCTTCAACGCCGCCACCGGCGACTACTCGCAGGGGGCGGGCGGCTTCTGGATCGAGCGCGGCGAGCGCGCCTTCCCGGTCACCGAGATCACCGTCTCCGCCAGCTTCGACGATCTCTGGAAGCGGGTCGATGCGATCGGCGATGATCTCGACACGCGCTCGTCGGTCCAGTGCCCGACCTTCCGCGTCTCCGAGATGATGATCGCCGGCAGTTGATCGACTTCGGCAGTTAATCGGTCGTCCGGACGAGGGGCGCCAGGGTCGCGATGACGAAGGGGTGCAGCGCGCCGTTGGAGGCGACGATGCCGCGGCGGTTGTAGAGATCCTCCCGGTCGTAGATCAGCGGCTCACCGTCGACGTCGGTCATGTTGCCGCCGGCGCCGCGCAGGATCGCCTCCGGTGCGCAGGTGTCCCAGATCTTGGTCCGGCCGCCGGTATAGACGTAGAGGTCGCGAACTGCCTCGCTGACCAGGCCGATCTTGAGGCCCACGCTGCCGACGTTCATCTCGTCCTCGACCTGCAGCGCCTGCTTGATTCGATCGATGCGCGGCGTTCGGTGGGTCTTCGAGGCCACCAGCCGGATGCCGGGGGCCCGCTCGATCGTGGTGGTGTGCAGCGGCGTCCGCAGGCCCTGGCTGTCCTCGACCCAGGCGCCGCCGCCGACGATCCCGCCGTAGACCTTCTCCGACAGCGGGTGCGCCACCGCGCCCACGATCGGCCGGCCGTCGATCGCCAGGCCGATCATCACCACGAAGCCGGTGTCGCCCAGGATGAAGTCGCTGGTGCCGTCGATCGGATCGACCATCCAGATCCGGCTCCGTCCGAGGCGCGCGCCCGAGTCGGGAACTTCCTCGGACAGGACGACGTCCTTGGGAAATGCCGCCGAGAGCCGCTGGAGGATCAGGGTGTTGGCGGCACGGTCGGCCTCGGTGACCGGCTCACCGCCCGTCTTGCTCTCGATGACCAGGCGCTTGCCATGATAGCTGCGCACCAGCACCGCCGCCTCGCGCGCGATCTTCGCCGCGGTCTCCAGCTCGCCGGTGTGGTCGCTCATCGGGCGCCGCTCCGGGCCAGATCGCGCGCCAGCGCCGACCGGCCGGCCAGCAGCACCAGGCCCGCCAAGACCGGCAGCGTCACCGTGACCAGCACCGGCAGCTTGAGGCCCATCCGATCGGAGGCGAAGCCGATCACCGTGGGTGAGGAGGCGTCACCGAGCAGGTGAATGGCCATCGTGTTCATGGCGAAGCCCCACCCGCGCAGCTGCGCTGGCAAGACGTTGGCCATCGCCGCGTTGAGCGGCCCGGTGTTGAGGAAGAGGAAGGTGAGCGCCACGAACATCGCCGGCCAGAAGATAGCAGGCGAAGGGGAGACGATCCCCACCACGGCGAACGGAACCGAGAGAATCAGCGACGCGCCGGAGAGCAGGAAGTGGCCCGAGGGATGGCGCGCCGCCATCCGATCGCCGAGCCGCCCACCGATCAGCGTCCCCACCAGGCCGGCCGCCGCCAGCACGCCGCCGAACATCAGGTCCGCAGAGGCGAGCGGCAGGTGGCGCACGCGCACGAAGTAGGTCGGCATCCAGGTCGCCAGCCCGCCGATCACGAAGGTGTAGATGATCTGCGCCGCGGTATTGAAAAGGAAGCTGGGGATCCGCAGCAGCGCCCCGGAAGACGGCGGAGAGGGGGGCTGGGTCGCGGCGCCCGGGGTGCCACCGACGTCCAGCGCGCCGCGCGGCGGATCGCGCAAGAAGAGCAGGGCCAGCGCCAGCAGCGCGCCGGGCGTCCCGGCCAGAAAGAAGGCCCACCGCCAGCCGAAGCGCGCGTTGATGGCGCCGCCGAGCACATACCCCAGCGCCGAGCCGATCGGAATGGCGGCGTAGAAGATGGCCAGCGCGCGTCCCCGGCGCGCCGGCGGGTAATAGTCGGAGACGAGCGACGGTGTGACGACCACGTAGCTCGCCTCGCCGACGCCGGTGAGCGCGCGGGCCACCACCAGCGCCAGGAAGGTGGGGGCCAACCCCGACCCGAACGTCGCCAGGCTCCAGACGAAGACTCCGAGGGCGGCCAGCTGGAAGCGGGGCTTTCGATCGGCCAGCCAACCGGCCACCGGAGAGACCAGCGAGTAGGTCAAGATGAAAAGGGTAGAGAGCGACCCGGCCTGTGAGTCCTTGAGGTGGAGCGCAGCGATGATCGACGGCATCACCGCGGCGGGGATGAAGCGGTCGAGGTAGTTGAGAAAGTTCAGACCCGTCAGGATCGCCAGCGCGGCGCTTGGAGAGGGGAGAACCCGGCGGGGCATGCCCTTGCGTACCACGTCGCCCGGACGTGGTGTAGATTCCCCGCCATGCCGAACCTGAACGACATTTTGTTGGTGCCGGGGAACCGCCCGAAGGTGGTCGCCGACTGCGGAAAGCTGATCGAAGAAGAGGTCGACTCGAAGGGGGGGCTCTCGGGTTTTGCGGTCAAGGCCGCCTTCGCCGTCGTCAAGGCGGTCAAGCCGGGCTTCATCGGCGAGGCGGTCGATCACATGCTCGACGACTTCGTGAATCGCCTCGAGCCGTTCTGGGCCGACGCCCAGGCGAAGAACGAGCCGATCGGCGCACTGATGAACGCGCGCGCGGGTCAGGTGGCCGACGCGCTGCTGACCATCAGCGACGAGCGCGCCGCGCGGTCGACCAACGGCACCCTCAAGAAGACCTACGAGAAGCTGCGCCCGACGGGCAAGAAGCACGTCGAGGCGGCGGTGCCGCGGATCGGGCGCCTCATCGCCAAGTACACCAGCGCCGCGCCGGCGGCCTGAGCGCTGGCCGCGGAAGCGCCGCGCGGCCGGCCTGAGCGCCGCCCCGCGGACACGTGCGGGTCGTTACTGGTTGCTCTTGGCGACCGTGGGACAGCCGCCGATTCGCGTCGGCGCGACCGCCACGTCGTCGTACCAGATCGACCCGCCGTCGGTTTTGTTGTAGCCGTCGTAGCCGAACTTGAAGTAGGTGAGCGCCTCGGTGTTGGCCGGGTAGCCCTTGGCGTCGATGAGCTGCGTGTTGTTGATGAACAGTTGCTGTTCCTTGCCGGTCCCGTCGTAGGAGATCTCGACGCACTCCCAGGTCATGGCCGGCAAGACGTAGGGGTTCGTGCCGCCACCCGAGAGGCGCCCGTAGCCGGTCGGCCACTGATCGGAGTCGGAGGTGTTGAACGCGATCCCGACATCCTCGGCGAACTCGATCATCAGATCGCTCGGGCTGTCGCCGATCGACCCGCCGGCGTAGGCGTTGTGCGACGAATCGCCGCCGAGAGCGGAGGCACCCATGATCCAGAACCGGACCCAAAACGCGTTGGGGGTGGCCGGGACCGCCAACATCCGGTAGGCGCTCCCCGACGACCCGGCGGCACTCTCGGACTTGACCAGGAGCGACGAGTTGCCGGCGTGGGCCTGGCTGGTGTCGATGGCGAAGTCGCGGCTCCAGTCGCCGGGGGCGGCGTTGACCATGTAGACCGACCCGGCCGGCTGGCCGGCGGTCTCGAAGCCCGAACAGAAGGTCGCGTTCGAGGGGCAGCCGCTGGCCCCGGCGGTGCCGGTCGATCCACCGGAGCCGGTCGTGCCGCCGGTGCTGGCGCCGCCGGTGCCGGTCGTGCCGCCCGTTCCGTGGGCGCCCGCCGCGCCGCCCGTGCCCGCGCTGGTTCCGCCGGTGCCGGTGACGCCACCGGTGCTGGTCGTGCCACCGGAGCCCGTCACGCCGCCTGTGCTGGTCGTGCCGCCGGTCCCGACGTTCGTCCCGCCGGTGCCGCTGGTCGTGCCGCCAGTGCCGGTGCCGGTCCCGCCCGTCCCCGTCGAGCCGCCGGTGCTCGTCGTGCCGCCGGTGCCGGTGCCTGTCGAGCCGCCGGTGCCGGTCGTCCCTCCCGATCCTCCGGCACAAGAGGCGCCGGCGGTCGCCATCGCCAGGGCCACCAAGATAAGAGAACGTGAGCCGAGTCGTCCGTCGCGGGGGCGTGCGTCCATCTAAAGGTTCTCCAGGCTAGTGGGGGAGGGGGCAGAGGGCATCTTACCTGAGCTGCTGCGGCTTGAGTACGGCGTCCTGCCGCGCGTTGACGCTGCGCTATGGACAGGAGAGCGGGCCGGCGGAGATCACGACGTCGTCGTACCAGACGGTGGCGCCGTTGGGGTTGTAGGCGAAGTACCCGAACGAGAATGAGTTGAAGGCCTCCGCCGCCGGCGTCCAGGCGGCGGCGTTGATGATCTGCGTCGCGCCCGAAAACACGTGGACGTTGCCCGTCGTGCCGTCGAACTCGGCCGTCATGCAGTGCCAGCTGTTCGCCGACAGGGCGCCGTTGATCCCGCAGGTCGTCCCCGTCGGATAGAGCATGCCGTTCTTGTTCAGCAGGACGCAGCCGTTCTGTTCGGACAGCTCGACGTAGTTCCCCATGCTGTAGACGGGATCGGTGCCCGCTCCGAAGAAGGAATTGTGGTTGGGCTGGCCGATGGCCATGTCGCTCTTGATGTAGAGGCGGACCCAGAAGGTCGCCGGGACCGCGACGACCAGCGTGCGGACGCTGACGCCGCTCGAAGGATCGATCCGCAGTGACTGGTTGCCGTCGAACGCGCCGCCGCTCGCGTCGAGGTCCATGACCGCCGCCGCGCCGCCGAAGGTGGCCCCCGGCTCGTTCGGGTCCTCGAAGGTCGCCATCCCCACCGGATCGTTCAAAGGGACACCGCTCGCCTCTTCGAAGTCGGCGCAGAAGATCGCGCCCGACGGGCAGAATCCGCCGGTCGCCCCCCCGCCGGTTCCCGTCGCGCCGCCGGTTCCCGTCGCGCCGCCGGTTCCCGTCACTCCGCCGGTGCCCGTCACGCCGCCGCTCCCGGTGCCGCTCGATCCGCCGCTGGCCTTTGAGCCCCCGTAGCCAGTCGTTCCCCCCGTGCCGCTCGACTTGCCGCCCGCACCGGTCGTGCCGCCCGCTCCGCTGCCCGATCCGCCGGCTCCGGTGGTGGCACCGCCGCCAGGCATGCCCGCCGCCCCGCTCACGGTGGAGCCGCCCGTTCCCTTGAAGCCCCCGGTGCCGGTGGTCCCGCCCCCTCCGGACGAGGCGTCCGCCCCGAGCGTGCCCCCCGTCGGATTGTTGCTCCCCGCGTCCAGCGGATCGATCGAGCCACCCGAGCCCGTCGCGCTGGCGCCGCCCGTGGCGGTTGCAGCCGTGCCGCCCGCTCCGGTCGTGTCGGGCCCCAGCCCGCCGTTCGATGCCGTTGAGCACCCCATCCCGAGCGCGCAGACCGCGACCGTCAGCCAGATGAGCGAGCTCGAACCGAATCGTCCGTGACGGGGACCTGCGTGCATCAGAAGTCTATCCAGTCTAAGGGTGAGCCAAGGAAACACCGATCTTACCCCGGGCAGAAGGTCCCTGAGGCCCCCTTCTGCGCGCGAGGCGGAAATAGTCCCGGTTCTCTTATCAGTGCTGATGCTCGGCGCGTCACCGTTGATGGGGCACGGCAGTGCCCGCGCTCGCGCAGAATCGATCCTCGACCGTGCACGCGGCGCCGCGCGGCGCCCCGCCTCAAACGCGCAGCGGGAGGATGAACGCCGCCTCCGTGAATCGAAGCGTCGACGTCAACGGGAGCCGCGCCGTCCACATGCGGCGCAACACCGCCGTACGTCCGGCGCCGCGCCCGTACGCCGCAAAGGTACGTGAAGTTCGCCGAGACGACCTACCAGCCGTTCGAAGAGGACGGCCAGCCGAAGTATGAGGTCGTGCAAATCAGGTGAGGCGTCAGGTGAGCGCCACGCAAGACCGGAAGCCGGAGATCGCCCCTTGACGCGTCGGGTGCGATCAGGCAAGGTTCCCCGGCTTCGGAACTTGATGCGGGGTGGAGCAGCCTGGTAGCTCGTCGGGCTCATAACCCGAAGGTCGCGTGTTCAAATCACGCCCCCGCTACAACTTAATTCAGACGGACTCCCCAGGTTGATGGCGCCGACGAGGCGATAACAGCCGTCAGCCTGGGGCAGCATCCGAAAGGGCGCCAGCGCTCGCGCAAGAGGTCGCCAGCGGCAGCTACTTCGTCGCAGCGTCCCGGCCGAATAGCCGGTGGGCGAACGCCGTCAGACGGCCAGGAGCCGCCGCTTCAGCTCGGTTTTCACAACGGCCCACTCCGAATCGAGGATGCTGTAGTAGACGGTGTCCCGGAGGCGGCCGCTGGCGGTGACCATGTGTTGTCGCAGCGTCCCCTCCTCGCGCGCGCCGATGCGGCGGATGGCGGCGCGCGAGCGCGCGTTGAGCGCGTCGGTCTTGAGCTCGACGCGGACGCACCCGAGCGTCTCGAACGCGTGCCGCAACATCAGGTACTTCGCCTCCGTATTTGCCGCCGTGCGCTGCCAGGCGCGCCCGAGCCAGGTCCAGCCGATCTCCAGCCGGCGGTGACGGGGCTCGATGGCCGCGTAGCGGGTGCTTCCGATGGCCCGGCCCGTCGCGCGGTCGATGGTGGCGAACGGCAGGGCTCTTCCCGCGTCGCGCTCGGCGAACGCGACCGCCAGGTACGCGCGGAGATCGTCGGCGGTCCGCAGGGGCGGCGTCGTAACCCAGCGCCAGAGCTCCTCGTCGAGCCCGACGTCGACGAGCGCGGCGTGGTGGCTCTCGGAGAGCGGCTCCAGCCGCACGCGCGTCC
>Ga0210388_10004601_pt1 | contig 10811 bp, 9 predicted proteins | sample IncBWC19OmetaG_FD_155485 | JGI IMG/M metagenome (GOLD analysis project Ga0210388, IMG submission 155485) | Forest soil microbial communities from Barre Woods Harvard Forest LTER site, Petersham, Massachusetts, United States - Inc-BW-C-19-O ...
CATTTCCGCAGTCTCAAGGCCGGGGATGGACTTCAGGATTGCCAGCTGAACCTCGACTGGCAGCGAGGTGCTCATGCCGTTAACGTAAATCTCGTGCGTGTTCAGTCCCTCGGGTTCGAGGAAGAGCTGGTGTGTAGTTTTGTCGGGGAACTTCACGATCTTGTCTTCGATCGACGGACAATATCGTGGGCCGATCGATTGAATCTGGCCGCTATACATGGGCGAGCGATGTACGTTCTCCCGAATGATGCGTTGGGTTTCGGGCGTGGTCCAGGCGATGTAGCATGGCACTTGCGAATCGTGATGAGCCACCCGCTTGGTTCGGAAGCTGAATGGAGTGGGGTCGGCATCACCGGGCTGAAGCTGGAACTTCGACCAGTCGATGGTGCGGCCGTCGAGGCGTGGAGGAGTTCCGGTTTTGAGGCGGCAGCCGCGCAGGCCGAGTTGTTTGAGAGATTCGCCGAGAAGGACAGCGGCTGGTTCGCCGGAGCGTCCCGCGGGATACTGCTGCTCGCCGCAATGGATTAGGCCGTTCAGGAAGGTGCCGGTCGTGATGATGATTGCACTCGCGCCGACGGTGCGGCCGTCGCGCAGTTTGATCCCGCGGCAGATGCGGTCGCCGGCTTCAGGCGTCGGGCTTTGGGCTTCAGGAAACGCAATCTCTTCCATGTTGCGGGTGGTAGCGAGTCCTGAAGCCTGAAGCCTGCCTGAAGCCTCTTCAATAATCAGATCTGCCACTTCGGCTTGCTTGATCTTTAAATTTGACTGCGACTCCAGTACCTCGCGCATCTTCAAGCGATAAGCTTGCTTGTCGCATTGGGCGCGGGGAGACCAGACGGCGGGACCACGAGAAGTATTCAGCAGACGAAACTGGATGCCGACGGCGTCGGTGATTTCGCCCATAATGCCGCCGAGTGCGTCGACTTCGCGGACCAAGTGCCCCTTGGCGATTCCGCCGACGGCGGGGTTGCAAGACATTTGCGCAATCAGGTCGACGTTGAGCGTGTAGAGGGCCGTCTTCAGGCCCATGCGAGCTGCGGCCATCGCGGCCTCGCATCCGGCGTGTCCGGCGCCGACGACGACTACGTCGAAATGTTCGGTGAAGACCATCCCTGGTTTCTATTGTAGCAACCAGCAGACAACGGATGTTTACCAGGGCCAAGTACCGGGGGCTGCTCCAACTTCGTTCTTGCCATTGCCCAGAGAAAGCTGAGACCCTCCAATGTCAGTGAAAGTGGCTTCTTGCCACTGCTCGGATGGGAAGTACCAGTTGCTGGCGCCGGCTTCGTGGTTGTTTCCGCCTAATCCGTAGGCGACAGTCGGGCTGCGCCAATAGTCCATCCCTATCTGTAGGAGGGCCCCCGGAGTAATCTTCACGCGGGCCGTGACAATGCAGCCTTCGAGGTTCCCCGATGGCAATGCGGCACGAGGCGAGGCGCTCCAGAAATGCCAGACGCGATCGCTACGCTGGCCGACTGGAAGCACGACCGCGTGATTCGCTGCGTCGTGGGCCATCGGCATCGGGTCGTGCTGATCCGTGGCAAACCACGGGTCACGCGAGTAGAGTCCACCGCGAACGGCGCCGATGTCGTCGTTCAGGATTACGTCCTTGCCATCGACACGGCAAGTAAGCTGCGTCGAGGCAATTTCTACTTTCGCCGATTCGTATCCGGGGATGCGGGCGTCCGCGATCGCGATTCCCCAAAGCAGCGCGGATTTAAAGTCGTCTGGCGGTCGGACCGGGTTCACATAGCCTGCTTTGTAGCTGACCTCTTCGGGGACGCGGGGATCGTTAGCGACGAAGAAAGCGAACGGACTCGATGCACGGCCTCCCGGCGTGGCTACTGTAATTGTCGAGCTCGCAGTTTTATGTGGGACGAGTGTGACGAGGCCTTCCGGCGAAACGAGAAGGAAGATGGAACTGGTTGCGCCAAAAAAGACAGCCGAGACGCCCTGTAAATTCTTGCCTGTGATTACTACGCGAGAACCCTCCGGGCCGCTGGTGGGAGATATCCCGAGAATCTCGGGGCGGCCGGCCTGCACGATCAAGACTGCGAAAACGGTTGAGATCAGGAACCCACCAAAAAGCGTGGCGTTGACAATGCGGCCTTCGTTCATACATACGGTTCCTTACGCCCGCGCTTACATCATCTAACGGGCTTTGTTCTTCGCTGACGAAAAATCGTCCTATTGTTGCCCTGAATTCCCGGATTGGGATCAGTTGCATGCACTCTCCCTGCCCCGTATATTGGAGTGTCTTTTATTCCTCAGTCCGGGAGACGCAATTATGACTACTGAGCAATTCTTCGAAGAGCTGGATACGCGGATCGCAAAGTATGACCTGCTTTGCCATCCTTTTTATCAGGCATGGAGTGCGGGCGAACTCACCCGCGAAGATTTACGGGAATATGCGCGCGATTACTACCATCATGTGGAGGCTTTTCCAATCTATCTGGCGGAACTGGGTATCCGCCTCGACGAAAGCGAACTGCGGCGGACGGTGCTAGCCAACATGGCAGACGAGAAAGGAACGGCCGACGAGTCGGGTGAGAAATCGACTCCGCATTCCGAGCTCTGGCTGGACTTCGCCGAAGGTATGGGCGCAAGTCGCGACATGCGTGGACACAGTCCGGTACCCGAGGTTAAGGAGCTGACTTCATTCTTCCATCGCGTAGCCAGCGAGGGCACGCCGGAAGAAGCCCTGGCGGCTTTCTACGCGTATGAGTCGCAAGTGCCGCGCGTCGCGAAGGAAAAGGCGCGTGGATTGCGAGAGATGTACGGCGCCGACGAACGCGCCACCTCCTATTTCACCCTGCACACGACGGCGGATGTTTACCACTCGCAGATTTGGCGTCAGCAACTGGGAAAGCGGCTGCAGTCGAATCCGCAGATGGCGAAAAAAGCGCTGGTTGCAGCGGAGAATGCTGCGAAAGCGTTATGGCATGCGCTGGATGGTATCGAGACCCGTCGGACGCAGAACACAGCGGCGTAAAAAGCAATCTTCACAACAGCAACGAAACATGGAGCCGGTGATTCGTTAGAATCATTGGCTCTTTCTTTTTGCGGGGATTCTCTTATGGCGAAAGCAATGCCCATTGGCGCGCGCGCGACGGTTGAGGAGACGGTTGAGTTCAAGCATACGTTGACCTCGCATCATCCCGAACTGCCGCCAGTGTATTCAACTCCCGACATGATCCGCTTGATGGAAACGGCAGCCTTCCAAGCGCTGCATCCTTACTGCGAGGGGGATGAGATCACCGTTGGCACGGCGATCCATGTGGAGCATCGCGCGGCGAGCGGTATTGGATCGCGAATACAAGCCGAGGCAGTGTTGGAGTCGTTCGACGGAAAGTTTTATTCACTGCGTGTCACAGCGTGGGACGATGTGCAGGAAATTGGGCGGGGGACAGTGGGGCGGGCGGTAGTGAGTGTGGGAAAGTTCTTGGAGAAGATGAAAAAGGGCAGTCGTTAGTCGTTGGCCATGACCAGCAAAGATCCGATCAGGCTCTCTCTGGTTGTACTATGTTGCCGTGCAGAAGCTGGCGCAGAGCGTACTTCACTACATTCGGAAACATGGGCTTCTGAAGGCCGGGGATCGCGTCGGCATCGCGGTTTCAGGGGGAGCGGACTCGGTTGCTTCACTGCGTTTGCTGCTGGAGCTGCGCAAGGAAATTGGCGTTGTTCTCTCCGCCGTTCATTTTAATCACAAGTTGCGTGGAGCTGCGTCCGACGAAGATGAACGGTTCGTCGCACAACTCGCCCAGGAGCACAAGCTAGAACTGCACTGCGAAAGCGGGAAAGTCGCCGCGTATGCCGCGGAAAAGCACTTGAGTCTGGAAACCGCGGCGCGCCAGATGCGATACCAGTACTTTCGGCGCTTGCTACTGGAAAGCATGGTGAACCGGATTGCCACTGGGCACACGTTAGACGATCAGGCCGAAACGGTGCTGCTGAAGATTGTGCGTGGAGCTGGTACGCGTGGGTTGGCGGGAATTTATCCCCAGTTGTCGGTTCCCGGTTCTCAGTTCTCGGCTTCTATCGTTCGCCCTTTGCTTGGAATCCGGCGGAAAGACCTTGAGGCCTATCTGCTCGGGCTGGGACAGAGCTGGCGGGAAGACAAGAGCAATCGCGATTTGCGGCACATGCGTAATCGCGTGCGGCATGGTATTTTGCCACGTCTGGAGCACCATCTAAACCCTGGGGTGCGCGAGGCACTGGCGGAGACGGCGGAGATTGCGCGAGCCGAGGAGGAGTTTTGGCAAAAGGAAGTTTCGCGAGTGTTCTCGTCGGTTTGGGCGCGAAGTGCGCTTACGGTATCGGCTTTGGCGAACTTGCCTCTCGCGTTGCAGCGGCGCGTCATTCGCGCGGCCAGCGAATCGTTAGGATTGCCGCTTGATTTCCACCACGTAGAGGAGATTCTCGCACTGAGCTCCAAACAGCCCGGATCAGACAAGGGCACGGAGTTGCGGGATCGATGGGTGGTTCTGCGAAACAAGGGCGAGTTGCACTTCAAGCTGCAAAACGTCGTGGCAAGCAAACTGGACTACGAATATTGCCTTTCGATCCCTGGATCGGTCGAGGTTCGGGAGACGGAATCACGCTTCGAGGCAGTATTAATTTCTGGAAGCGCTGCCAAGGGTTATAATCCCGGAGATTTGCTGGATCGGGCATTACTGGGGTCAGAAGTAAAAGTTAGGAACTGGCGTCCCGCGGACCGCTTCTGGCCGTCGCACACAAAGGTTCCGAAAAAGATTAAAGAGTTACTGCAGGAGCGGCATGTGACCGGACCAGAGCGAAAGCTGTGGCCGGTGGTGGTGAGCGGAACAGATGTAGTTTGGGTTCGTGGCATTCCAGCACCCACGGGCTCGCTGGCACGAAGCGATGAAGCGGTATTGATCCGGGAAGTGAGGTTGTAGGGACATACTCGGTTCAAGGCGGACGGGCGAGGTGCCCGTCGCACATGAACGTCACCACACGAACGATGAACGCCAACCCTAAACCTGAGCAGTTACGCACGGTGATACCCACTGAGCAGATTCAGAAGCGCGTGCGTGAGATGGCGCGGCAGATTTCCTCCGACTATCAAGGCAAAACCATTCATGCCCTGGGGCTCTTAGAGAATGGGTTTGTCTTCATGGCCGATTTGGTCCGCGTCCTGGAAGTACCGGTCATTTGCCAGTTCATCAAGCCCAGGTATCGGCGGGAGCAAGAGAACACTGCCGCAGGCTTTCTCGAAATCTTTTTCAGCCACGAACTTGCCATCGTGGGCCAACATGTATTGCTGATCGAGGGACTGGTGCACTCGGGAGTAACCAGCGAGTTTCTGATGAACGACTTGCGCAGCCGAGGAGCGGCCTCGGTCAAGTTGGCTACCCTGCTCGACCGGCAATCGGCGCGGAGAGTACAATTGCAGCCGGATTACTTCGGGTTCTTGGTGGACGAAGCATTCCTGGTGGGTTATGGGTTGGGATCGCCGGAGCAAACTCTTCGCAACCTGCCCTATGTGGCCGCTGCAAGCTGAAGCTTCTCTGTGACTTAAGTCACGGCAAGAACTCCATCCTTTTTTGCACAAGAAGCGTTAGAATGGCGGAGAAGGTAATTTCCTCTATCCAATCCTTGCGGCTGGCATCTAATTGGTGTGAGCGGAGCCCCAGGCGCGTTGTTTGGAACAGGGCGCACATTTTCAGGAGTTTCTAGGTGAATTCAACAGTTAAGACGGTAGTTTTCTGGCTGGTGATCGTGCTGTCGGCATTCCTGCTTTGGCAGGTGGTAAAGGCAGGCGGAGCTGGCCAAAAAGAGAAGGAAGTCAACTTCTCGCAATTCATGACGGATGTGGACCAGGGGAACGTCAAAGAGGTCACCATCAACCTGCAAGAAGTCCATGGCAAGTTCGCGAATGACGGCTCGACCTTCCACACGACCGTTCCCACGAATTATCCCGACATGATCAAGCAGCTGCGCGACAAGGGCGTGAACATTACGGTCCGTGACGCAAGCAGCGGAAGCTGGCCCAGCTGGCTACTGAATCTGGCGCCGCTCATTCTGCTCGCTGCCCTGTGGTTCTTCATGATCCGCCAGATGCAAACCGGCGGGAACAAGGCGCTCTCGTTTGGGAAGAGTCGGGCTCGCCTGCTCTCCATGCAGCAGAAGAAAGTCACATTCAAGGACGTGGCCGGCGTAGAAGAAGCCAAAGAGGAGCTGAAAGAGATCATCGAATTCCTGCGCGAGGCGCAGAAATTTCAGAAGCTTGGCGGACGCATTCCCAAGGGCGTGCTGCTGGTTGGACCTCCGGGAACTGGCAAGACTTTATTGGCGAGAGCGGTTGCTGGCGAAGCCAATGTTCCCTTCTTCTCGATTTCCGGTTCGGACTTCGTGGAAATGTTCGTCGGTGTTGGCGCCAGCCGGGTGCGCGATCTGTTTGAGCAGGGCAAGAAGAATGCCCCGTGCATCATCTTTATCGATGAAATTGATGCGGTCGGACGTCACCGCGGCGCTGGCCTCGGTGGCGGGCACGACGAGCGCGAGCAAACGCTGAATCAGCTTCTGGTTGAGATGGACGGCTTCGAATCCAACGAAGGCGTGATTCTGATGGCCGCGACCAACCGTCCGGACGTGCTTGATCCTGCACTTCTGCGACCCGGCCGTTTTGATCGCCGGGTAGTTGTGCATCGCCCTGATGTGCGCGGACGCGAAGAGATCTTGCGAGTTCACACCCGTAAGATTCCTTTGGCCGACGATGTTGATCTTTCCGTTCTGGCACGTGGTACACCAGGCTTCTCCGGAGCCGATTTGGCCAACATGGTGAACGAAGCTGCACTGAGCGCGGCGCGGCAAAACCGTAAAGCCGTGCTCATGTATGACTTCGAGTTGGCGAAGGACAAGGTTTTGATGGGCGTAGAGCGCAAATCGCTCATCCTTACTGAAGAAGAGAAGAAGGTGACGGCGTATCACGAGGCTGGCCACGCGCTGGTCGCATCCAAGCTGCCGAATTCTGATCCGCTGCACAAGGTAACCATCATTCCACGCGGCATGGCGCTTGGCGTGACCATGCAGTTGCCGATCGATGACAAACATAACTACACCAAGGAGTATCTGGAAACCGAAATCGCCATCATGATGGGTGGCCGAATCGCCGAAGAAATGTTCCTCAACCAGATGAGCACCGGCGCAGGCAACGACATTGAGCGGGCTACGGAGCTGGCGCGCAAGATGGTTTGCGAATTCGGTATGAGCGATCTCGGTCCGTTAACCTTTGGCAAAAAGGAAGAGCAGATCTTCCTGGGCCGGGAGATCGCGCAGCACCGCGACTATAGCGAAGCCACGGCAATCAAGATCGACGATGAGGTTCGCCGGATCGTGGGCCAGGGTTATAACACCGCCAAGGGCGTGCTCTCAGCGGACAATGGCGCGTTGGTCAGGATTGCGCTGGCACTACTCGAACGGGAAGTGCTCGACGCGAATGAGATCAAGATGATCATCGAAGGCAAGGAACTGCCCAAGTTGACGCCGCCGCCGAAGTCTGATGACGGCGTGCAGCAGGTACTGAAGCCAGAGCCGGGCCGGCCGGGGATTGCCAAGGGCGGGGAGAGCCCCGCCAGGGCGTAGAGTTTTACACACTGCTTTTTGGATCTGGGCAGCCTAAAGAGGCTGCCCTTTTTGCGTATGCCTCAATTTCAGACTGCTCCCCTCACGCGTTCACCAGGTGCATCATGTATTCCGGATAGCGGGCTCCCGAAGTTGCGTCGCGAGGAAACACTTCATCAATTCTCCGCAGATCACTGGGCGTAAGTTCGAAGTCGAGGGCTCCGACATTCTCCTCCAGATACTTGCGGCGCTTAGTGCCAGGAATCGGCACAATGTCGTCCCCCTGCGCGAGCACCCATGCCAGTGCTAGCTGCGAAGGCTTGCACACCTTCTCTTTCGCAATTTCCTCGACCCGGTGTACCAGATCAAGATTTCTCTGGAAGTTCTCACCCTGGAAACGCGGTGAATTGCGGCGGTAATCATCAGCGGCAAGATCATCGAAACTCTTGAACTGCCCGGTCAGGAAGCCGCGTCCAAGAGGGCTGTAAGCCACGAATCCGATTCCCAGCTCGCGACAGGTGGGTAGAACTTCGTCTTCAGGATCGCGCGTCCACAGCGAGAACTCAGTCTGCAACGCCGTAATTGGATGAACCTTCATGGCTCGGCGGAGGGTTTGCGGACTCGCTTCCGACAAGCCCAGGTAGCGAACTTTGCCCTGCTTCACGAGTTGAGCCATCGCACCCACTGTCTCTTCGATCGGCGTATCGGGATCCACGCGGTGCTGATAGTAAAGATCGATCGTGTCCACTCCCAGCCGTCGCAAGCTGCCCTCGCAGGACTGGCGGACATATTCCGGTTTGCCACTTACGCCCCGGGCATTGGGATTCTTTGGATCGCGAACAATGCCGAATTTCGTGGCCAGCACAACCTGGTCGCGACGGCCTTGAATGGCTTCGCCAACGAGCTCTTCGTTGGTAAACGGGCCATAGACGTCGGCAGTGTCGAGAAAAGTGATACCGACTTCCAGGGCGCGGTGAATTGTCGCTACAGATTCATTGTCGTCGCGTCCGCTGTAGAACTCCGACATACCCATGCAGCCCAGGCCCATGCCGGAAACTGTGGGGCCGTTGCGTCCCAATTTGCGAGTTTTCATCATTGCCTCCTGATAAGAAAATTTAGAAGCGTGGCGGAAGGAACTCTGATCTCATTACAGTTCATAGATGCGCGCGGGGGTGGGAGGGTGTCACGATTTCGAGCATGCACTCCCTCGTCTCCTTCTTTTTGATATGGTGAATCGATGAGTCAAGTTCCCAACTGGTTTGAGCGGAAATTCGAATTTTCGTTTCCCGTGGAGTTGTATCCAAATCTTTGCGTCCGCTTGCGAGGCGCACCCGCCAGGCTGGAGGAAATCGTCCGTGCTTATCCCCATGAGCGGATGGTTCATAAACCTGATGGAAAATGGTCGCCGCAGGAACATGCCGGACATCTTCTCGACCTCGAGCCTTTGTGGATGGCGCGAGTTGATGACTATCTGGCGAACGCCGTCGGACTCACCGTCGCAGACTTGAGCAATCGAAAAACTCACGAAGCGAAGCATAATCAACGTCGCCTTGAGGAGATCCTGAGCGAGTTCCGCAATGCCCGCTGTCAACTTGTCGATCGAACTGGGGGGCTTGAGGCTGCGCTGTTCGCCCGAGAGATCCCACATCCGCGGCTCAAACAACCCATGCGCCTGATCGATCATTTGTACTTTGTCGCGGAGCACGACGATCATCATCTGGCCAGGATTTGGGAGCTCTTGAAATGAAAGCCAGCGGCAGCATTCTTTCCTTTCGATCATCCCCAGATTTTCGCAAGTGGCTGGCCGCGAATCATCGTCAGTCAGAAGGGATTTGGCTTCGTATCTTCAAGAAGGGTTCGGGAGAAGCCTCTGTCACCTATGCCGAAGCGCTGGATGAGGCGCTCTGCTTTGGCTGGATCGACGGCCAAAAGCAGCCCCATGACGACGTATCGTGGCGGCAAAGGTTCACTCCAAGACAGTCAAAGAGCGCCTGGTCCAAGATCAACACGCAACACTCGGAAAGACTGATCAAGGCGGGCCGGATGAGGGCTGCAGGCCGCGCTCAAATAACTGCCGCGAAGACGGACGGACGTTGGGCGGCTGCCTACGATTCCCCCAGCAAAGCAACTTTTCCGGCTGATTTTCTGACGGCGCTGCGGCGGAACAAGAAAGCGCTAGCTTTCTTTGAGTCGCTCAACAAAGCGAATCGCTATGCCATTGCCTATCGTCTGCAAACCGCAAAGAAGCCGGAAACGAAGCAGCGGCGCATGGGAATGATTCTTGGCATGCTGGATAAAGGCGAGGCATTTCACTAGAGAGCTTCGAGTGCGTGCTCCGATCGAAGTCAGGGCGCGACCGAAATCAGCGGCTTGGTTGAAGGCAGTACTTCCCCGATTTCTACGGCGGGCACGCCAGCGGCGTTTAGGGTTTTCGTCAGTTCAGTTGCGTCGTCCGGCGCGACCGAGATGAGCAAGCCGCCGGCGGTCTGCGGATCGAACAGAATCGTTTTCGTTTCCTCGCTGATTCCATCTTCATAGCCAACCACACACTCGGCAAATTCACGATTGGCTTTAAGACCTCCGGGGATGTGGCCGGCGCGAACGCATTCCATGGCACCATCGAGCAAGGGAATGCGATTCGCATAGAAGCGGAGCGAGACATTAGAAGCGAGCGCGATTTCGCGGGCGTGCCCGATCAGGCCGAACCCAGTAACGTCGGTCATGGCATGAACAGCGGAGCCACTGGAGGAGATGACCTCAGCAGCTTTTTTGTTGAGCGTGGTCATGGAGGCGATCGCAGCATTGATCCAGGGCTGCTCGGCCGCCTTTTTCTTGATTGCTGTCGCGATCACGCCCGTCCCTAGCGCTTTGGTAAAGAGCAGGCGATCACCCGCAAGCGCGCCGCCATTCTTGAGCACCCTGGCAGGATCAATCAAACCAGTCACTGAATATCCAAACTTCATCTCTTCGTCGCGAACGCTGTGGCCCCCAATCACCGAGCAGCCGGCTTCGATCATTTTCGACAGTCCTCCGGCTAGAATGCGTTCGAGAATTGCCAAATCGGCTTTTTCCGGAAAACATACGAGTGCCAGTGAAGTGCGCGGTTGGCCGCCCATTGCGTAAACGTCGCTCAGCGAATTGGTCGCAGCGATCTGGCCAAATGTGTAGGGATCGTCGACCATCGGTGTAAAGAAATCCACGGTTTGCACCAACGCTTGGCCGGGACC
>Ga0210388_10004602_pt1 | contig 10810 bp, 8 predicted proteins | sample IncBWC19OmetaG_FD_155485 | JGI IMG/M metagenome (GOLD analysis project Ga0210388, IMG submission 155485) | Forest soil microbial communities from Barre Woods Harvard Forest LTER site, Petersham, Massachusetts, United States - Inc-BW-C-19-O ...
CCTTCGCCATCGTTTTCCGGCGCAACAATTCGAACGAGCCGCTCGGGATTTTTCGCCGGAACGCTGCGAAGAAACAGTCCATCAATCACGCTGAAGACGGTCACGTTCGCGGCAATGCCAAGAGCAGCCGTGAGAACGGCAACGAGAGTAAGACCAGGATTTTTGCGAAGAATACGAGCAGCGAAGCGCAAATCTTGCCAACACGTCTCCACAAGAGATTCCCAGCCGGCAGAGCGGACGACTTCCTTCGTAACTTCGAGATTCCCCCGCTCCAAGCGCACGGCGCGAAGCGTATCCTCGCGGCTCATACCCTGCTTCATCTTTTCTTCAGCTGCCATCTCCAGGAAGCCGTTTAGTTCTTCGTCCAAGTCCTGGCTGACCCGTTCCTTTCGGAACAGCGATCGGAGTCCGCTTGCTATATTTCGCAGAAGAGCCATGAATTACTCGTACCTCAGGGCGACCATGGGATCCACATGGATGGCCCGCCGCGCCGGGATGTAGCACGCAGCTAGGGCAACTACGCAAAGCAACAACGTCACGACTACAAATGTCACAGGGTCCGTCGCGGTCACCCCGAAAAGCAGGCTATTGAGCACACGCCCGATGGAGAGCGATCCGCCGACACCCATTAGAATGCCCATCAGAGCGATCCTTCCTCCATTTCCCAAAACGAGTCGAATCACCTCAAGCGGTTGCGCGCCCAACGCCATACGAACGCCGATTTCGTGAGTGCGCTGTGTGACCGAGTAGTGCATGAGGCCGTACACGCCTATCGCTGACAGGATGACCGCCAGGAACGCAAAAAGGCTCAATAAGAAAGTCTGGAAACGTCTTGGCGCTACCTGGTCGTGAAGCGCGTCCTCGAGTGTACTTACGTTGAAGACAGGTGCCGTCTTATCCGCAGACCGAATAGCACTGCGCACCGCCCCCGTGAAACTGCGCGGGTCGGCTGATGTTCTCACCACAAGGTCCATACCGCGTGCAGGGTGCTGGGAGAGAGGCAAGAAAATCTCCGACACAGGATCCCGTGTGACGCCATCTCGATGCATGTCTCCGACCACACCCACAACCGTGATCCATGGGTCTGCCGCTGTTTGGTACGCGAACTTGAATCGCTTAGCCAATGGGTCCTCACCTGGCCAGAAGCGCCGAGACATAGTGGCGTTGATGATGGCGGTTCGAGGAGAAGTGGCAGCATCTTGTTCACCGAAGAAACGTCCTCGCAACAACGGCACTCCTAGCCCCAGTTTACGAATTAGAGCGGGGGAACTAAGCAGAAGCCACATCCAGAGCGGGTTTGCAGGGCCTGGGGTTGTATAGCCTAACTCACGGGTTGCGGTAGCGTTCCAGAGCAAACAGCCGAAACAGCGCCTGCTGGGTGGGATCCATTTCCGTGAGTGTTGTCTTCAGGTGGGGCCGACCGGGGGAGCCAGGCTTGCCTGCGGGCGGAAAGATATTGGTCACTTCCTGAATTCCGCTGAGAGCCTTGAACAACCTCTGCATGCTCAGGGGTAATCCGTTCTGCGCCGCGCGGCGCTGCAGCAGACTTCCCAGAATCAGGGCCAGCACACAATAGAAAGCGTGGACCCGGATCTTGGAATCGGTCCAGTGGAACATCGGTTCCCAACTCAGGAAGTGTGGATCTTTCATGTCGGCAAAAGCATTCTCCACCTGTGACTGACTACGATAGGCGAGCACAATCTGTTCGTTGCTCCAGCTATGCTGGTCGGTAAAGAGGATACGTTTCCCCAGGTGCTGTTCTTTTATTCTGGTAAAGACGGAAGCATCGGTTCGATAGCTGAGTTGCAGCTGGCCGCGGTGGTCTTTGGTTATCGAGACGTGCAGGATCTTGGAGATGTGCTGACCCGAACAGATTTTCTGCACCTGTTTCGAGAGGCTTTGCTGACTATAGCCCTTGCCTTTGGCCCCGGGCTTTTGCGAGCGCCGCAGCTTGGCTTGCAGCTCTTCTAAGGCCCGTCGCTTCTTGGCCAGGTGCTGCTGGAGGCCGCGAATTTGTTTGCGCTGCAGCTCTGGACTGAAGGTGAGCACCAGGGTGCGTTTCTGCCCCCAGACCTCGCGTGTGAGGCGCAAGGCGCGGGTGGGTTTCAGGCGCGGGTCTTCGAAGGGCTGAAATTTCTCCAGTGGGAGAGCTAGCAGGTCGGCAAAGTGCGTCGGTACCAAGGAACCGACAAAGTGGAAATCACTGCCGTCGAGGAGCTCTTGATTGCGGGCCGAGTTGTTGCCTTTATCAAACACCAAGGTGATGGACTGGCAGTCGCGGGCCAAGGCCTGATAGCGCTGGGTGAGTTCTCCCAAGACTTGGACAAAGGTGACGCTGTCGTGTTGATTGCCGGGGTAAACCTTCCACAGCAAGGGGACATGAAAGTCGATGCTCACCAGCAGGGCCAGGCCGACGATGCGGAGGTCAGTTCGTTTGCTTTTGGCGTGACCGCGCCGCGGGAGTTGGCTGGGATTTTCCGTATCGATGAAGGTATCGAAGTTCGTGCAATCGAAGACCAGGCTGTTCACATTCAGTTGAAAGGTCTCGAGCAAGCGCTGGGTGAGGGCCTGGCTGATGGCGGCGATCTGCTTCTCCCCAAGTAATTCCATGTTGTCCCAGAAACGCTGTGCGGAAAACTGTTCCGGAGTCGCGCCCAGCCAACGAGGAAGAGGGGTGGAGCGGAGCCAAGAGGGCATCTGCAGCTTGCTGGTAGGTTCCAGGCAACGGTTGATGGCCGCCACGAGTAGGTACTGGCCGAGGGAAGGACCCTGCCGGCGTTTGTGGGCCTGTTGATCAATGAGTTCGACCAAGTGAAGTTGCTGAGCGAGGTCGTAGAGAGCGGCGACACCGCCAAAATGGGAGAGGCGAGCACGGGTGGGGGCGAGCTGCGGCTGCTGGAGGCGCTGGAGCAAGGAATCGGCGGAGCCCAGGTACTGCAAAACGACGGGGCGTGGGCGGCCGTTCACGCGGCGGGACTCGACGAGGTAATAGTAGGGGCGGCCGTGGATGATTTTGCGTTGAATGCTGGCCATAGATTTAGTGTATACAACACGTAGTTGTTGTCAAGAAGAATCTGCCATAGGTAGTGTATGCCTTGCAACGGCCGCACAAATAAAGGAAAACGATAAGAGTACGAACCGAGGGAAGTTGCAGAGCAGCAGGAAGCTCGGAGTCACTATTTAGGCTATACAAAAGAATGCAAAACGAGGCACCAAGCCCGGTTCTTTCCTGAGGAAAGGAAAAACGACAAAACCCTTACTGGATGTGGCTTTTCGAGTTGAGGCGAGCGGGACGAAGATCAAAACATTAGGGCAAAGAGAAAGTCGGCCCTGCTAATTCGTAAACTGAGGCTAGGACAAAGAGTTGACGGCCGTCAGAAATCTCCACGACCTTACCGATGGGATCTTCGTCATTCCACAGAACTCGTGCGAGGGTTTGAGAAACAACTGCAACTTGCGCGAGACCCCTGGCGGGCACATCGGAATTCTCAAACGCCCGTCCGCGAATAATAGAAATACCAAGAGTGTCAAAGAACTTCGGCGAGACAAAATCCATCGACCCTTGCAGCCCCCGGCCCTTTGCTTGCCCTGGCAGTCGGATTTCATCGGCCCCCGGATCCTCGAACGGAGTCGCGCTCGCGTAGGAAACCGTTCGCACCCCAGGCAATTGCAAAACGCGTTGTTCGAGCGTGTGGTAGAGGGACCACGCTGAGTCGGCGGTATAGGGCGGCACATCAATGTCTAAAGGCGCGATGAGCACGTGTTCTGTTTCAAATCCAGGATCGACGGAAATAATGTTGCTTCGCTGACGCACGAACATCACCGCACCCGCCACCAGCGCGAAGCTCATCGCGATCTGCCCAACAGCCAAGATTCGATGAGTCCGCGACCGGGCCGTCAAACCACTTTGTTGTCCCTTGAGAGCCGCCCCGAGGTCTACATTCAGAGACTCACGAGCCGGCGCCAATCCGGCTACGAGACTGGCGAGCAACGTAACAGCCATCAAGAATCCCACCACAAGCCAGTCAGGCCTCATCGGGTAATGCGGGTCTAAAGGCGCCATGTACCTCAGAAGCGCATATGGAACCTCATAAGCCAAATAAACACTGATTGAAGCTGCCAAGGCCGTGGGAACCATGACTTCGAGCAAAAGCATGCGCAGCAATCTTTTTCGTCCGGCGCCAAGCGCAAGACGGATTGCGATCTCGCCACGCCGAGCGGCCGCCCGTGCCAATAACAGGGTCGCGACATTCGCGCACGCCACCAGTAGAAGCAGCAACATCGGCCCCATCACCATCGGGACGATCAAGAAACCCATGGGCCGTTCTTCGGGAGCTTCAATTGCCGAGCCATTGGTGAGAATTACCGATGTTTTTCTACCCGGATACAATCGATCCTGTCGGCTTGCTATTAACTCGAGGTCGTTTCTGGCAGCAGAACGCGAATACCCGGGCTTGAGTCTTCCCTCGACTACGAGCCACGGTGAAGCCGACTTCTGAAAGTAGTCTTCTCCCCGGTAGAACTCCGGCTGCATCGTGTAGGGAATCCATATCCCACTCCGCAGCCGACCGGGAAAATCCGCTGGCGCAATTCCGATGATCGTAAAGGGATACTGATTTAGATTGATCACGCGCCCAACGATATTTGGGTCCGCGCCGTAGCGGTGTCGCCAAAGCTCCTCGCTCATGATGGCGACTGGGGCAGAACCAGACGTTGCGCACTCCTGTGGCAGGAACAGCCTTCCGAGCTTGGCTTGTTCCAGGCCGTATAACGAGAAGAAGTTGCAGGTGACAAGGAGCGGGACGAAGTGTTCATCGTGCCCGTCAAGAGTTGCCTGAATGGTATCCCAAGCAGCGAGGTTCGTGAGGGAGCGCGCCTGCGCGCGAAATGCTAGGTAGTCCGCGACGGATATCGAACCGAAACGGGCGGCCTTTGAATCATATCCGGCGAATACTTGAACGAAACTTCCCGGATCGTTCTCAGCACGAGGCTTGAACCAGTTGCCATCGATCATCGTGAATATTGCTGCATTCAATCCAATTCCGGCCGTCAGCGCGAGGATCACGGTGAGCGTGAGCAGAGGCGCTCTACTGGTTCTCCGCAACACGTAGCGCAAATCCTGCCAGACCGCCCCCATCCCGGTGCACCTCCTCCTCTGCCCTCAGCAAGCTCGATGCCGTACTAAGGTTAGCCGAAATGATCTGAAATTATGGGGGTTATGTAGCGTACGCTCGGCGGATGCTCTGAGCAGTTGCCCGCTGGCAGAACGTAGTGTCCCAAAATCGGTCATCCATGAACAATGCGAGGACCTGGACGGTAACGCCTTTCAGGAAGGCACTGCTGAGCTTGAGATTTACGAGCAAAAACATACGTGGCTCGTTGATATGGAAATGAACCTTTTGGGCGCCAAGCCCGAATAACACTATGGAGATCAAGATTGGCTGACGACCGCGAGCTTTGGGAGCGGATTTGCCGGGGAGATGCGCGCGCGTTTGACGCACTCTACCGAACACATGCGCCGAAGCTAGAGGGATTTCTCAGACAAGTCCTTGGTGGCCGGCAGGCGGCCGAAGACGTAATGCAAGAGACTTTTATGCAGATTTGGCAACACCCCAATGGGTTTGAACCCGAGCGGGGATCGTTGAGCGCCTATCTTTTCGGAGCCGGGCGTAAGCGGGCCGCGGAATGGTGGCGAAAGCAGGCGCGTACTCCGGAGAATCGAGGCGAGAAGGTCCAGGGCGAACTCGCTGAAGGCACGGCAAGTTTTTCGGCGATTGGAGATGCATTCGCGCGCTTGGCTGAGGAACAGCGGTCGCTTTTGTGGTTGCGCGAAGTTGAAGGGCAATCGTACGCGGAGCTGGCGGAGATTCTCCGGATTCCGGTGGGTACGGTGAAGTCGAGATTGTTTGCCGCGCGGGAAGAGCTGCGACGCATCTGGCATGCTCCCGGTGGCGGAGCGAGGAGCGAGAAATGAACTGTGCTGAAGCTGCGGAAAGCGTTTCCGCGTTGTTCGATGGTGAACCGATTTCGCGCGAAGCGGCAGCACACCTCTCGGATTGTGAAGAATGCCGCGGCCGGCTGAACGAGTACGCGGAGATGGGTGCGGAGGTACGACGGATGGCGAGCGCTGCTGCGCCACAAACAATTCTGGAAGGACGCTGGAGATTGGCAGAACCTGCCTCTGCCAACAATTGGCTGAGGAAATGGAGGGGAACCATGCGGATACCAAGATTGGCTTTTGCGCTGATGGTCTTTACTTTAGTGGCTTTGTCTACGGGACTGTTCTTGACTCGGGCAAAAGAGACGCCCCGATGGTTTCAATATGAGCTATCGGGAAGAGACGGAAAGATGATTATGAGTCAAACAGTTCCAGCAAATCCGGGAGGAAATCCGTACTACGACGGGGACGTGGGAATGCCGTATGCAGACGGAATGGTCTTATTTCACATGCGTGTTCTGGAACAAGTCGGAGAAACAGAAAAAATTGGCGTGAGAACCTTGTGGGTTCCCCGGGGCGATCATTCTGGGTTTGAGAGAGTACGCAATATGCCGGAGCGGGAGTTCCTCTATTCTCCAGGTGAGGATCTGAAGATTCCCGTGGATGGTTACGGAAACCTGGAGATCAAGGGCCACTTCGAGTCAACTCTTCCCGAGAGTGTGCGAATGGGACTCTATCCCGAAGATGGCAGATTTCGAATCGATCCCCCCGTGCTTCTCGTCAGGGGAAAAGAGATGCTTATGAAGGGGGACATGGGAGGGGGCAATGTCATCATGGACAAGTCCTACTTCGCCTATGGAGACCAAGACGAAGGATGGTACCTATTCTCCGCAAAGCCCATACCTGGTGCGGTCGAGGGGACGCTTACGATGAATCAGATTGAATTCAAGCTCAACGGCAAGCAGTACTTTCTCTTTACGGGCGACCCTATCCTATTCGGGCAGGTCAGAATTTGGGTGAAGCACTTTGCTTCCATTCGGGACGCCGATCCGTCTTCCCCGGGTGACGGATGGCAGCAAAACGTACCACGGCTTGCGTACGGAGAATTAGAGAATCTCGCAGGCGAGAAGTAGTGTTGTTCTGACGGAACGACCGTCATCGGCTACTGGGCTCTCTATTGTGCCCAGAGCAAGAAATTGGCATCGCGAAGCTATACGTATTCTATTCAAATGACGGATCGATCCAATGGATACGAACGTGTTGCTGCTGAGTTTCTGGCAGAGCGAGGCAGCGCGCTCTGTGATTGGTGGCGGGATGCTTCGCATGCGTGGAGTGCTCGTGGTGGTCGAGATCGCGCTGGCCGTGGTGCTTCTCTCCGGAGCGGGCCTGCTGATTTCTTAACTCAGTGTTTCTCATATGTGACGGAGGGCTGTGCTTGTATCCCTCAGCGTTTGATGGGACGTGCGTGTCGAGTTTGCAGATTGCCGAGGCTTGCCGGGAGCAAGTTGGGACTATCTTTTGGACCAACGCACGTTAGTGATTCATTCGTATCTCAGCGCCACCATCGGATCGACGCGCATCGCTCGCCGGGCCGGGATATAGCACGCAGCACCGGCGACAGCCAAGAGCAAAGCAGACACGCATATTAAAGTCGCTGGGTCAACGGGCCTGACGCCGTACAGCAAAGCCTCAACGTAGCGCGCCACACCTAACGCCACAGCAATACCCACTGCTACGCCGAACACGGCCAGGGCGATACCCTTACTGATGAACAAGCGGAGAACGTTGTGTTGTTCGGCACCCAATGCCATGCGTATTCCGATCTCGTGCGTGCGCCGAGAAACTTCATAGGACAGCAAGCCGTATAGTCCAATGCATGCGAGTACTAGGGCCAGCGCCCCAAATAAGCTTGAAAGGTCGGCGAGCAACCGTTCCTGATAAAGCGCCTGATCGATTTGCTCGATTTGCGTCTTCGCATTGAGCAGAACGAGATTGCTGTCGAGTTCGGCCACAACCTGTCGGATGGTTGGAATGACCGCTTTGGGATCCATTGCTGCGCGGATTTCGAATGATCCAGGCTCGGGCCCCATTGGGAGATACGCCGTGGGCACGATTTCTTTACGCAGACTGTCGTACTTCGCGTCTCCCACTACGCCGACGATCTCATACTCTGGGTCTTTCGCATCACCTTCCGAAAGCAAGCGGCCCAGGGGTTTCTCCTTTCCAAAAAATCTTCGGACAAAGGACTGATTGATGACGATTGGTCGAGGCTTGTCAGAATTGTCGAAATCTGCAGCCGAGAATGTCCGACCGGTCAAAGCAGGGATACGCATCGTATGAAAAAAATCAGCGCCAACCGGAAGCTCATCTACATTGACTCCAGATTGCACGGGAGCTTCCGTGACCCGCAAAGTCGTCGTCATATTTGCACCACTTAATAGTGCCGTCGAGGAGTAAGTGGCAGAGACGACGCTCGGTATCGCGGCCAAACGTCTTTGGACCTCGCGATATAGGTTCCCAAGCTTGGAGTCCTTATATCCGCTAAGCCTCGCATCAATGTCGAAGAGCAAGATATTCCGCGCGTCGAACCCGGTGTTCGTGCTTCGCAGATTTACGAGCGTCCGTACTAGCAATCCAGCGCTTGCAAGCACCAGGATCGAAACCGCGACCTGCGCAACAACCAATGCCGCGCCCAAGCCAAAACGCCTTTCACTCCCACGGATCGAACTCTTCCCCTTGGTCCCGCGCTCCTTGAGTGCCGGTATCAGGTCCACGCCACTCCCGCGCAGCGCTGGCGCGAGCCCGGACAAAATTCCGACTAGGCAAGAAATCCCGATCGTAAACGCCAGCATGCGCAGGTCGGGCTTGAGGTCAATCTCCCATGTTCCCTCGCCGCTACTCGCGAGAAACTTCGCCAGCGAGTTCGCCCCCCAATAGGCGAACAGAATCCCTAAGCTGCCGCCGGCGACGGCCAACGTCAGACTCTCCGTCAGGAGCTGCCACACAATTCTCCGGCGTCCTGCACCTAAAGCGACTCGCACCGCCATCTCTTTTTCACGCGCCGCCGCGCGAGCTAGCATCAGTCCTGCCACGTTCGCACAAGCTATCAATAGAATTAGGCCCACTGCGGTCATCAGGACGAAAAGAGGTCTCGAGAACTCCTGGCGCAAACCTGCGAATCCTCGACTCGCGCTCGGCAATTCGATCCGCGGATGATGCTCCGGCTTAAACAACGCATCGGGGCCGCTCGTCCCACTGGAAGCGAATATTGTGCTGAGCGTCGCCTCCGCCTGCTTGATGGTCATACCCGGCTTTAGGCGCGCCATCATCTGGATCCATACTGATTTGGCGTCGGTTTCTCTCTCTTTGGGAAAACGCTGATCGATGCCGTACCGCGATGCGAGTGTCACCCAGAATTGCCGCGGGACACCGGTTTCTAGACCAACAAATCCACGAGCGGCAACACCCGAAATTGTAAATGGCATGCCATTCAATAGAATGGTCTTACCCACCACCGAGACATCTCTCCCGAATCGGCCCTGCCAGTAGCTATAGCTGATGACGACAACCGGCGGGGCGCCCGAGATGTCATCGAGCGGCTCCAGCACTCGTCCGACAGCAGCCTCGACCCCTAGCATTGAAAAGAAATCTCCAGAAACGAAATCTCCTCGCCCTTGACTCACTTGACCATTCGCGGTTATTTCCGATACACCAGAGGGAGGAATAAATCCAAACACGCCGGAAAAGACATCACGATTCCCATGAATCTGCTCGTATATCGGATAAGAAAACGAGCACGAGCTCGGGCCGCTGTCGTCTCCCGGACAGTCGCCCCAGTAATAAGAGTTGCGAGTGCCGGGATTTTGAAGCGCCTTCCATCTGAGCACCACGAGTTGTTCGGGGTTGTGAACGGGCAGCATGCGCAGCATGACGGCGTTAATAAGGCTGAATATAGCGGTGTTGGCTCCGATGCCGAGCGCAAGCGTGAGCACGGCCACGGCAGTAAAGCCCGGACTCTTGCGCATCATCCGCTGAGCGAAGCGAATATCTGCCAGCAACTGCTGCAGCCAGACGAAACTCCACACGTCCCGCACGTCTTCCTTTACCCGCGTCACATTGCCGAACTTACGCATGGCCGCATACCGAGCCTCTTCCGGCGCCATACCGCGGTCGATATTGTCCTGCGACTCTCTCTCGATATGCTCTCGAATGTCCTCGTCAAGATCATCGAGCATTCGCTTGCGCCGCCTCATAATCGCCCTCCTGCTCCCTCGGCCGCAGAATCCGCGCAATCGCTCCCGCCAGCTTGTCCCACTTACGTGTCTCACGTTCCTCACGCTCCAGTTGCCGTCGGCCCTTGGCCGTCAACCGGTAAAGCCGTGGGTCGGCCCCAGCAGCAGCGTGCGGAGAATCGGCAAGTCCAGGCTCGCTTGCAGCAGCTCGATACGTTCGCGTTGTTCTTTGGTAGACATTCTAGGCGACGATACAAAGCTTCCAGTAGAATGTCAAGGTGAGCAATCCTCTGCAGTCAAGAAATGCGTCGGGAGAATCTCGGGCCAGCGGAACCTTGTCGGTACAAGTTATCGGCCTTTCGGAAGTCACAGCAACTCCCGGATTTTCGGCTACTATAAAAAAGAGTATTCGGTGCGATGCCGAATGCTCTTTAGAATCCGCAAGAAATCATAGAATAAGTCCTTGAGAATCAGTCAGCACAAGTGCGCATTTCATCGAGCAATTCGAAAAAATCACGATGTTGGCCCCATGTTGGACCCATACTCGAAGTAGCTTGATTTCGCACTCTGTATTAGAATGAAAATAAATGCGTTGCGCGGTTCCCCGGTAGCTCAATGGTAGAGCATTCGGCTGTTAACC
>Ga0210388_10004603_pt1 | contig 10809 bp, 14 predicted proteins | sample IncBWC19OmetaG_FD_155485 | JGI IMG/M metagenome (GOLD analysis project Ga0210388, IMG submission 155485) | Forest soil microbial communities from Barre Woods Harvard Forest LTER site, Petersham, Massachusetts, United States - Inc-BW-C-19-O ...
AAGCTTATAATGGTGGATTACATAACATTGCAGGGTATCTTTCTGGTGGTGCGGGCCTCGGTGGTATTTGGACAGTCATCAATTGTTTTAGTGGTAAAACCGTTGCAACGAATGGAACGATTTTTAATTTCTATGCCGATAACGGCGGATACGAATTTATCTGTGATGGTTGCCAAGTTCGGGGCGTAGCAGCAACTGGTTCACAAATTGGTTGTTATTCTCACACACAAGATTTTTCGCACTTTATGGCATTGGGAATTGTTCGGAATTTGCATATCGTCCGAGATGGCTTGTATTACACCTATCAAGTAACACAAAGTATTGGTTCGGCGGCTATTCCTGATAATGGTTTCGTAGCCGCTAATAGTCGTTTCTTTGAAATTGGTACAACGGTTGATTATGGAGCAACTGAATGTCCACCCGGAATGGGTCAATCTAGCGGTGTCTCAATAAATTGTTTATATAATAATAAATTGCCTGATGTTGGGAGTACTCGCACATTTGCTGTTGGCCCCCCTAATAAATCTTTTAGTTACAACTGTGTATATATTCTTGATATGACCAACATAGATAATAGTGATGTTTCGGGTTGGTGGAATACGGGAGGTACTGGTACAGGAAGTTTTGTCTGGGAAAATTGTCACGTTCATTACCTAAATGCTGGAACAGGTACATTTATTGGATTTGAGTATGGTGGTATTTATGGTGGGAACTCATCGGTAACAGCAGGAACTCTTATTATCAATTCTATTTTCACCGCTGAATTAAAATTAGGAACTATTCGTATAGGATTAGGTACTGTTAGCGGAGCAGCCACAACCAAAAATAATGCTTACTATGGTGTTTCTGAAGAAGGAAATAGTACGGCATACGACCTTGACCCAACTCCATATAATCTTCCCTATCTCTGGGAACCTCTCTATCAACCCCATGTTGACCTATTACTCTTAGGTAAAGCAGTTCTACCACCTGATAATATACCTTTAGGATATGATTTTAACTTTCAAGCCCGACCCACGACTTATTCTATTGGGCCAGTTGAAAAAACAAATATTAGTAATGGAGGAGGTATGATTATTTTCTAGCATGAAAAAATTTCTTATTTTCCTCGCTCTCTTTATTCCTACTGTAGCTTCTGCACAGGTTTTTAAGGTGAATCAAATGGTGGCTACGTCCACAAATACCTCCTATTACGGTATACCTTATTCAACTGACCTCGGTCTTGGAACGTCTACGTTTAAAGCTACGAGTTCTCCAATGTTCGGTTTCATCACTGCTACTACTACAACAGCAACGTCAACATTTGCCGGTGGTGTCAATATTACAGGTGGATGTTTGGCAATTAGTGGTGGTTGTCTTTCACTTTCCGGTTCGGGAACTGTTACCTCGGTTTCGCTAACGACTCCTACAGGATTAACTATAACAGGTTCTCCCATCACAACATCAGGAACACTAGCCTTAACTTTATCGAGTGGTTATGTAATTCCTCTTACTGCATCAACAACACAATGGAATAATTTATTAAATGCTTCAACCACCTTACCATATGTGACTTCTATAGCGACCAATAATGGTCTTACCGGAGGTACGATAACTACTAGCGGTACAGTAGGCCTTGACCTAACTTCTATAAGTAATAATGCGCTTCTTAGCTTTAATGGTACTCGTTTATCTGCTACGGGAACACCATTTTTAACAGCAGGAGCTTATATTGGTACCACCACCTCAACTTCTACCCTGGCTGGAGGTCTTCAGGCCCTTATATTAAATACAACCTCCACAACAGCTTCATCTACTTTTTCTAATGGTATAAATTTGACTCATGGTTGTCTTGCTATCGCTGGCTCTTGTGTAACTTCAGGAGCAGGTTCTCCAGCAGGTTCTAATTTTCAAGTCCAATATAATAGTAGTGGTTCGTTCGGTGCATCAAGTGCTCTCACTTTTAATTCATCCACAGGAGCATTAACTGTTGGGGGGGGGTGTGAAACCATAATCACCTCTAATTCTCCATATAATGCCATTATCGGTGATGTTAATGGTTGTGGGAGTGGGAATACTCTGCAAACAGATGAGGGAGGGGGAGTAATGGCGTTTACTGGCGAGAATGGCATCTATCAAAACTCGTCAGCGATTATTTCTCTAACTGCTCCTCAAATCTTGCTCAATGGCACAGTGGGAATAAGTACGTCAACCCCAGGCACTGTTTTCTCTATTGGCACCACAAATGGCATTAACTTTGATACCGCAGGAACTTCAACACTTCCTAAAGGTATAAATATCCTCGGGGGATGTTATGCGATAAATGGTTCTTGTTCAAGTGGTAGTGGTTCAGGAACGGTGAATTCAGGAGTGGCGAATCAGGTTGCCTATTATGCGGCTAATGGTACGGCAGTCTCGGGTACTTCCTCTCTCACGATTCTTACAGATGGGACAGTCCATGTTGGTTCTGTTCCAGGAATGACCATCATGAATGACAAGTTTTTTGATAGTAATAGCAATCTTTGCATGTCTCCTGATAGTGTCAGAACAATTGTTTTTTGCACAAACAATACTAGTGGTGTGACCCTTGGAACCACCACATCATCCGTTTCCAATATTTTTGGAAAACTTGGTGTTAGTACTACAACACCATGGGCACAGTTATCTGTTGAAGGAACATCTACATTAGGCAATGAAGCACTAGCAGGTTTCTTTTTGGGAACAACAACAGCCACATCTACTTTAACGGGTGGGTTATCCGCAAATCTTCTTAATGTCACATCTTCCACTGCCACCTCAACATTTCAAAATGGAACGAACCTAAACACGGGTTGCTATGCCATAAAAGGCTCATGTATTGGAGGTTCAGGGGGTGGGGGCTCAGGTACAGTTAGTTCTGCCAATGGAGGTCAGCTCGCTGTTTACAACAATGGAGGAACAACCGTGGGGGGCACGAGTACACTCAATTTTATTAATGGTAATCTTGGTGTAGGTGTTTCAGCGCCTACAATTGGTGGATTGGAGGTATCAGGAGGAAATTCATTCACAGCGATTCCTAATGCTGTCTCGGCATTTGGAGAAATAAATTCTTCAACGGGATGGAATGGCGAAGGATTCTTATTTGCCGGTGCAACAAATAATGCTTTCAGCATGGTGTACACTGGCGCGCAAGCTTATTTTGGAAACATTACCAATACAACCCAACAATCGTGGTTTACAGTGAATGGAACAGGTCTCTCAATTGGCACTACTAATATTAGTAATGAATTGAGCGTTAATGGTGGGGTTGAAATAGGTTCTTATTCCGGTATCGCAGCACCATCAAATGGTCTGATTATTAGTAATAGTGTGGGTATCGGCACAACATCCCCAGGAACTCTTCTTTCTGTTCAAGGTATTGCAAACTTTGATACTGCAACTTCCACATTTGAAGGTACTGGTGGTATCAATCTCACGAGTGGTTGCTTCTCTGTAAAAGGAAGCTGTATCGTTTCAGGTAGTGGAGTGAATTACTGGACACTTACGGGGACTAATCTCTACGACAATCGTTCCACCTCAAATACTCCTTCTGGTTCTAATAACTTTCTTGAGGGTGAGGGAGCGGGTTCAGCAATTACAAATGGAAGTAACAATATCCTCATGGGCGATGATGCTGGACAATCAGTTCAATCTGCCACTGATAATGTCATTTTGGGAGATACATCAGGTATTGATTTAATTTCAGGAGTACGAAATGTATTTTTAGGTCTTGAAGCTGGCGAACAAACCACAGGTTCAGATAACATCTTCGCGGGATGGGGAGCTGGTTCTGGAGCGACCACAGGGTCAGCTAATCTTTCTTTGGGTATAAGTTCAGGAAGTAGTATCGGTAATGGGGCCAATAACGTATTTTTGGGTGAAGAGGCTGGAGATGGTATGGCTGGCTCATACAATACCTTTGTGGGTGGGCATGCAGGTGCAGGCGCAATTAGTGGTTCCGATAATATTGTTCTAGGTAATGGTTCGGATTTACCCAATTCATCTGGTTCTAATCAACTTAACATCGGTAATCTAATTTATGGATTGGGGACATATTCAGGGAGTGGTAGTTCGTCTGCGGTTCCAACGATGGGTCAAATTGGCCTCGGAACGACTACTCCGACAGCCTCTTTTGTTATTGAAAGTGCCTCATCAACCGTTCCAACAACTTCCTATAATGGACTTATAGAAATAGTATCTGGTTTAGAAAATACCACTCTTAAACTCTTCCAAGAAATTGACCAATGGGGTCATATCATTACATCAGGTGATGCACCGACAGTCTCAGGTGGAACATCAAGTGTGTCTGGCAATGATAGAAATGGAAATATAACGGTAACTGGAACAGCCTTGACTTCTGTCACTCTCACCTTTGCTCATCCATGGGCAAGTGCTCCTGATTGCACAGAGTCTGATAATCAAACGGCGAGTGTAGGAGATATTAGTTCAATCTCTACAACACAAATAGTATTCAACTTTTCAGTCGGAGTTAATAGTGCACACATTTGGTATATCTGTCAGGCTCATCAATAATATGGAACAAACTGATTACACAAATAGGGAACTTGATATGAAATTCGGAACACTCGCTGAAAAGATAGATGAGAATCACAAAGAAACTATTGAGAAAATAGATATTTTAAGTCGTCGGAATGATGACAAACATCTGGAAACAAGCGCCCATCTAAGAGAACTTAATGACAAAGTATCTTTCACAAATGGAAAAGTGAAAAAACATGAAAAAGTATTGTATGGACTTTTAATGTCTGGTGGAGTGGTGATGTTTTTAGGAGGTACTATAATTGGTTTGGTAGTATATATTTATCAGTATCAACTTGGTATTCAATCAACACGAATTACGAGTTTACAAAATCAAATATCAAAATGAACAAAATAAATCTGATACTCATACTAGGACTTTTGATTTCTTATATCGTAGGCGGAGTAGCAATATATATTCTTCAAAAAGAGATAACGCAAACCAATCAAACTATTTCAGGATTTGTCACTACCTGGACAAGTCGTTTCACTCAAGAAATGCAAGCCGTTCAAAACACCAATGGTATTATTAACAATTATCTTACTAGCCAAGGCATAGCAACCACAACATGAACACCATAGAAACAATGTTACAGAATTTTATAGGGGCTTTAGAACGCCCCGTAGACGAACGAGATTGGCCATTAAGTGATGTGCCCCCACCTACACTTGTTCCTCCTGGATTTAAGCCGAATATCTACAATCAGGGCAGTATAGAGCCGTCATGCGGTGCTGGAGCCTGTGCAACGCTGGAGAATTTCAATAATCCTGGTGCAATTGTTTCAATGCAGTATATCTGGATACAAAATCGTCTCCTTGATGGCTTACCAGCAAGTTCAGGTTCTGATATGCGTACTCTTTTTAAGGCTCTGCAAAACAGTGGTTCATGCGATGAAAGTCTTTTGGAAGCAAATGTTCAAGAGCCAATTGAGCAATATGTGTCTCCAACGAATATCACTCAAGCTCTTGTCTTAAATGCCATGCCTCGGCGCATTAACTTCTATGGTTTTCAGTATGGGCCATTCACGTGGACGGGTCTACAACAAACAGTTAATTTATACCACGTTGTCTTGGCCAGAATTAACCTAGGCACAAGATTTTATACAAACGCAAATGGCGCATATTCATATTCTCCAGCAGATATTTTTCCGCTTCAATTAGGAACCTACGTAGATGATCACTTCATTGTTCTCATTTCACAAGACTTGGCCAAAATATATGGCATTGAAAATCCCAATCCAAACTTCCAATATTTTATCAACGACTGGGGTTCACAATATGGCCAGGATGGTGTTGGCTGGTTTGATGCTACCTACTTGCCTCACATTGTTGAGATAGGTGCAGTATCAAAATAATGTGTCGTAAGATTGCCCGACATTAAACGGCAACCGTGTTCTTTTGAGGAGGTATCAAATGAGTGCGGTAGACCATATAGCTGACGCACAAGTAAAAATCAATGCCCTATTTCCTTCCACCGTTTTTTATCGGGCGGCCCTGGAAAGTGGATTCGGGCCTACATCGGAAGATGTAGCCAGGAAACTATGGTATGATTACCAAAGGGGCGGTTGGGACGTGTTGCCCGACTGGACGAAGTCAACTATCTTGGCCTTGTGCGTAGAGAAAGAGAGGTGAACACAGGATGTCAGCGTAAAACTTGGTTGGTACCGAAGATGCCGCTAGACATGGATGTCTGGCGGTTTTTTATTAAAATCCTCTGCCCTTTCTGGCGTAAATTATTTTATGCGAATGAACAACATAATAACCCTTTTTCCAGAGGAAATTTTTGAGTGTATTTACATTTCTTTCATCGTCTACATGATGCACTTCAATAACCATCCGTAAAACTTGCTTAAAGATATTCTCTGGAGCACTAAAGAGCACTTCATATTCGCTACCCTCAATGTCAATTTTCATTAGGTCAACTTCTTCGTTTCCAACAACATCAGCAAGAGAAATTGTCTTTACTAACTCGGTCTCATTAAGGGGGTCATCATTTATGACTGTGTGGCCACCACTATTGTTTTTGTCAATACGTAAAGCAATAGTCTTTCCTGTCACACTCCAAATGGCGGCATGGATTGCTGTCACTTGGTCATGAGCATTATTGCGATGGATATTTTCAGCCAGAATGTCAAAGTTTTTATCCTCGGCTTCTACGGAGATGATTTTAGCCCCAGGAACATTCTTAGCAACTTGCATGGTGAAAACTCCTGTCTGTGCGCCGAGGTCAATGTACCTTTTAAAATCTTTCCACTCCTTATTGAAAAAATGAATGTAATCATTATCACCGATAAGCTCACGATGAATCATCATATCTTTTGTTCCTGCTCGGAAAACCATCTCTAATCCATTTTTGTATCGCAGAAGATGTGTAGAACCTTTAGAGAAAATATGATTTAAAATATACATCCAAGGATTTTTCAATTGTTGGCAAATATGCCATCCTCCAAAACACCATTGGTGGAACTGATGTAATTTATTCCGCAAATACCGAGCTATTTTCATTTCTATCATCATATAAAATTTTCCCCCATTTGTCCATGTGGAAAACTCCTTGTAATTTCCTACCCTTGCGCTAGACTATAGGTAGGATATGGTGGGTAAGTGGAGGCGGCGCTAAATAAAGTTACACAAGCATTATTTGCTACCAAATCCTTGTCTTTCAATAAAGTATTCTGACCACTTATATGGTATTATTAAGTCTTATCAATAGCTTTTTAAGCATATGAATGATACACAATCATCATTATCCACATCGTCAATAAATAGTCGTAAAATTTCTGTAAGTTTACAAGAAGTTGAAAATGGTTTCGTTTTAAATTACCAAGATAAAAATTGGATGAATGTTACTCATGTTGCCAGTACCAAAGAGGCGGCGATTGAAATTATTAAAAACCTATTAACGAACTAACATGCAAGCAAAACTCACAGCGCTCTTCACAACCACAACGGGTTGGGCGCACATTGTTATGTTTCTTATCGGAGGTTTCACTGTCCTTTCAACTCATGGACAAAGCTGGGCCGGAGATGCCGTAACCATTCTTACGGTTCTTGGTGGAGTATTCTTTCCCACTGACATGGTTGCAGGAAGTAAGGTACAGCGGTAAAATAAGTATTCAGGCGCTCTGTTACAAAGCAAAAGACCGGCGAAATGCCGGTTTCTTGCTTGTTGATAAGTACCTTGTACACTCCTACCTAGGTGTTAGAATTATAGAGGAAATTCTACCGAAATGGCACAAGGCCCCATCTTCTCCTCGTCGGTGAAAGTGGTGCTTGAGATATTCTGAAATCCCCCTTATCAAACTATCATCACCCTACTTCTTTCGTGTCTTTTATATCTTTCGTGCAGTAGTCAATCAGTATATATAGCCTCCTCCAGCCCTGAAATGGCCACTTCTACGCATGTTTTGGCGTATATTGAGCAATCAGCCCTTAAAGCCGGTGTTGCCACCTCATCGTTACCCTTATTAGAAAAGATTTCATATTGTGAGAGCGGCCTCAATCCTGAAGCAGTAAATATCAATAAAAATCAGACGGAAGATTTTGGCCCCTTACAGGTTAATGATTCTCACAAAAATGAGATGGAAGCCTTAGGAATGAATTATAATTCTTGGCAAGATACTGTTGACTTTGCCATTCTCCTCTTTCAAAAACAGGGAACAAAACCGTGGAATTCCTCAAAATCTTGCTGGTCTACTGATGATTGAATAAACCCATGAGAAAAAATCACTCACGAAACTTAAAATAACTATGACAGGTAATATGAGGATAACAAAGGTGTAGTATAGATATTTCATTTACGGTAAATACATTAAAAAAGCGATAATAAGCACCACAAAACTAATACTTCCTACACATATTGCTATTGATTCAGGCCAGTTCATTTCTCGTCTTGGATAAGGGTAATAAACATTTGGGCGGCTTCTGAAAATCCTTCGGCTACCGTTGAGCCTTTCATGTCCTGCAATTTGCTTTTTATCTTCTCCATCATCTCCCGCTTCTGGTCTTGGAGGGCGGAACGGATAAAGGAAATCATTTCTGGTATAATAAATGCCTCAAAAGCACCTCCGGTAACATGGACTTCAAAATCAGCAATACCTCCCGCCTGCCGTGTTTGAATTGTTTCATGGACACCAAACCATTGGGGCAATTCGGCTTTTAACCGCCCCACCCACCCCTCTTCTACCTGCTTATACTCTCGTATAGCTTCTTTCATGGTTTTAATATCTTTTTTAGTAAACTTTTTGCCTTTGAGTTCTTCTACCTGATGTGATTGTGGAGAGGTCATAGAAGGTTGGGGTTTATAATAGTTGCTAAAACACTCTCAATTTTTTCAATACGTTTTTTAAGGTCAACTAATGGTAGACATCTTTGGCAGTAATAAAATGATAGGTGGTTCTCATCCCAGATTTTATATTCTTCATCACAGATACATTCTTTCTTCATAGTTTTATAGTAGGGGCGATTAAAGATTTTTATCCCAATTACATAGGGCGCAAGTTTTAGGGTCGTGGCCTCTTTCAATCCTCATTTCACAATGAATACATGAACCCCCAAACATACCGTCACAATTATAGGGGTGCATATCATCGGCCATACAAACATGGATTTTACTTGCTGTGGTTTTGTGCTTTTTAGCAATTGCTTTTGTTGCCTCTTCTCTTTTTTGTTTCAGTGTTTTCATCTCTAGTAAGGGTTAATGGGGTTAAGTTATTTTTTCTAAGACCAATCTTGCGGCGTAACCGTTTCTAAGCACTCTACCAAAATGGTTTTTTGTTTGACTACTCCAACTACCATCTATTTGGCCTAAATGTTTTTTGCCGCCATTAGATTTTATTGAATACTCAAACTTATACCAACCTTGGCCATGTCCTTCAACATACCGATGTGTTTCTTCAACCTCTAAATTCCATATTTCAATATCAAGTCTTAATTTGATTTTTTTCATTATAGTTTCTTTAATGAGGCGAGCCTGTATTGATATTTCTGGTACTTTTGGTTCATAGCCACAAGCAATTACAAAATTAGTCCAGTTTCCGAACCTCATCCGTATCGGCATATCGCTGGGTGTCTGTGCATCCTCGTGCCACTGCTTCTTGGTAGGTTGTTCCCCAATTCTTGTCGCCAAATCCTTGAATGAAGAGATTAGTTTTTTCTTGGTATACGTTTTTGTGTTCATAGATATTACCAACCAAATGACCGTAAATATCTATAATATCCCCCTCAAAAATCTCACGCCCATCCTTGTCTGTAAGGCCGGTGAATTGCATGAGCGCACTTTCATCCGCCCATGCATCGTCCATGATGACACTGCCGTCCAGAGTTAACCGAATATGCGCCGCAAAACCATCTTCTGAGTATATCATGTTCTTCATAGCGCTATCCCAAATTCTACATTTTATTTTTCGTTGGTTCATATATTTATCTTCCTTCTAGGAGGGATTAACAAGTTTCTTCCGCTTAATAATATTCTCTTTAGGAATAACCAAAACTCGGCGTACCTTTTCTTTACTGTCCAACATATCACCCGCTAAGGCCACACATTTCTTGTCTTCAAAGATAATGAAGCCGATACTTTCAATTTCGCAGACATCCCACATTCCATCATTGTTCTCCTGCTGAATGTATAGTCGGCTATCTCGCCAAGTGATTGTTTCCATAACGGTAATGGTTGCTTTTGTTTCTTCGGATTGGTCAAGGGTCAAAGTTTCAGGAGATTCAGAGTGTCCAGAATTGCGAATGAAGAGACGGCACTCGGCACTCCAGCGACCGTCGCAGTCCAGCCGGTCGACGTACACGCACCACAACCAGTCGTAGCGACGCACGCGCACAACAGAAACAGTTCCGTCTTTATTGAGAACGAAGAAGAAATTAGCATAGCCGTTACCAAGGCATTGACCAGTTTTAATAGCGTTATATACATCACCGAGAGTAAAGATAGCGGGCGTATATTCTTTTTGCATTTCCGCAAAAGTCATCGGTTTTTCTAATTTTCGTGATCCATATTTACCTATCTTTTCTTCAAAGGTATCTGGTAGAAGAGAAATATCAGAGTCTACGTAATAGAATAGGTCACCTTTTTTGAATATATTTTGTGTTTTCATAGATGGGGGTATTATTTAGCTCCTTTCAATAACTTCAAGAGATACTTAGAGTATTTTACATATGCTGCTGACCATGCTGCTGACTCTGCTGCTGACTCTGCTGCTGACCATGCTTCTGACCGTGCTGACCATGCTGCTGACCGTGCTGACCATGCTGCTGACTCTGCTG
>Ga0210388_10004604_pt1 | contig 10806 bp, 14 predicted proteins | sample IncBWC19OmetaG_FD_155485 | JGI IMG/M metagenome (GOLD analysis project Ga0210388, IMG submission 155485) | Forest soil microbial communities from Barre Woods Harvard Forest LTER site, Petersham, Massachusetts, United States - Inc-BW-C-19-O ...
TATGGGCGGACGAACAATTCTGGGGATAGCGCTCGTGGTCATCGGACTTTTCGCACTAGCGTATCAGGGCTTGACTTACACAACACAGAAGAAAGTCCTGGACATTGGTCCCATCCAGGCAACGAAGGAAGAACATCACACAATTCCTCTTCCTCCGATACTTGGGGCGTTGGCGCTGGTCGGAGGGATCGTTGTTGTCGTATCAGATCGGCGTGGAAATTAGGGCTCGGATCGAAAGTACAAATCTTCGAACAAAGGATGGAGGATACAGTTATGAAAAGCATGGCGATTATTTTTGCGGGGGCACTGATCTTGGCGCCCCTGTCATTTGCACGGCCTGCCCCAACGCCGGCGGACGATGGTGCCAAAGATGAAAACAATCGATTGCAGAACGCCGGCACGGTGATTCAAGAAATTCTCGATGTCCCCGAAGACATTCCGCAAGACCTCCTGGACAAGGCACGATGCGTGGTTGTGTTGCCGTCCGTTCTAAAGGCCGCGTTCGTGGTTGGAGGAAGCTACGGGCGTGGAACTATGGTTTGCCGAACGGGCAAGGATTTTTCCGGTCCCTGGGGCGCACCGGCGATGTACGCGCTGGAGGGCGGGAGCGTGGGATTCCAGATCGGAGGAGAAGCTACCGACTTCGTGATTCTGGTAATGAACAATCGCGGCGTGCATAGTCTCCTGCATAGCAAAGTGAAGCTGGGCGGAGATGCCTCCATAGCGGCGGGACCGAAGGGGCGAACCGCGTCGGCGGACACAGACGCTTACCTGCGCGCGGAATTGCTGAGCTATTCACGGGCGCGCGGCGTATTTGCCGGGGTATCGCTGGAAGGCTCAACACTGCGGCCTGACGAAGATGCGAATCACCGCTTGTATGGGAAAGAAGCTTCGGCGGCGCTGATCATTACGGAGCCGAAGTTTGATGCGCCGGAGTCGGGAAAGACACTTGTGCGGCGCTTGCAGAAGGCCACACCTCAGCTGAGGCCATAGCTGAGGTAAATTAAGAAAAATGGGGCGAGGCGATGGTCGCCTCGCCCCATTTTTTTGCGCTCCGCCCGACATCTTCCGGATGGCTGCGTGGAAGCGAATCTGTATGGATACGAGATTCTGTTCAATTCCATACAGCGCGGACCGTATTGTTTGTGCTTCGCTGGCGTCGTATATCTCGTTGCGACAGAGGCTCAGTTCGAACAAAGCACCAGTACAGGAGATGCTGCCGTGATGAACAGCCAAATCGCTGAACAGGAAAAAACGCTGATCGCCAGAGCGCGCGCAGGAAACCGTAACGCCTTCGGAGAGCTCGTCCGGCGGCATTCCCACCGGGTCTACAGCATGTCTTTCCGGATCTTGAAGAACCGCGAGGATGCGGAAGACAATTTGCAAAATGTGTTCTACAAAGCTTTCAGCAAGATCCAGCAATTTGAAGGAAATTCACAGTTCTCGACCTGGCTGATTCGCATTGCGGTGAATGAAGCGCTGATGATGTTGCGCAAGCGCCGGCCGGAGGAGGCAGCAACCTGTGCCGCCGGGGAACGGACACGGGAGGGCCAGGAGACGAACGAAGAACTAAGGGATTCGCACGCCGATCCCGAGCGGCAATACTTGACGAAGGAATTGGCCACAAAGGCCCTTGAGGCATTACACCCCACGCTGAAATACACATTCATACTGCAAAAAGGGGAAGGATGGACGAGCCGGGAACTGGCTTCGGCGCTAGATATTACTCCGGAAGTCGTTAAATCGAGAATCTTCCGGGCGCGCGTGAAACTGCAGCAGCGGCTTTCGGCTCTTGCCAAGCCGGCAGCGATGGCGCTGCAAAGCTGAAGACCTTCGCAGCTTAGAAAGGGCGGTTGATGGTGCTGACGAAGGTCACCGCCAGCGTGATGATATTCCTCTTGAACAGAGCGCCTCATGTTTCCGGCCTAACTTGTAATAACGTTCCACTTCGGCTCGCATCGCGGAAAATGAAAAGCTGAGAAGAAGCTGGCGACCTGGCGCTCAAACGCAGACAGGTATCCGCAAGCGGCAGCGAAAATGCCAAAGCGGCGTTGTCTCATTGGCTCACAACTGCTTGCTGAGATGAGGGTTCTCATGCGCCCTACTCCAAAATGAGGGTGGAATGACGCAATTAGACAGTGCTCGTAGCCCGCGTGAACGGGGCAAAGAAGGCCAGCGGCCAGGGGTAACTTCCAAGCCGGTCAAACTGCAAAGGCCCGACTCGGGTTACCCTGTGCAGTCATCCCCGAGAGGGGCGTAGCCGCCGGCGAGCTTAGCCTTCAGACGATGAGGATAGCTTGCTCGGCCAGGGCCTTGCCATCGGTGAAAGACTGTAAAGGCAGAGGATGAAATTCAGTTTCTAGGAAGAGATTCAAAAAGAGGGGGTTTGCCTGCTCGCCGCTCGGTTATTATGCGGTCAGAGGATCTCACTAATTACACTTTTTACGACCGCGCTATCAATCCTTGGGCTGATATAGGTTCCCTGTCCGGTCACCACGGTAAGGGCTTTCACCAACTCTTGTTCCGCATCGGTTTTCAGGAGATACCCCCTCGCGCCAGCGCGAAAGGCGCTGCGCACCAACTCCGCAGACTCGTGAAGAGTCAGCAAGACAATCTTCACGGCAGGTTGAGTTTTTCGGATGGCGCGAGTCGCCTCGATGCCGTTGAGCCCGGGCATGGATAAATCCATGATGATGACTTCGGGCTTCAACTCTTCAGCCATGCGGATGGCATCGCTGCCGTTATCCGCTTCGCCACAAAGCTCCCACTCGGGGAAGGGATGCAGTATCGTTTGGACGCCACGACGGATAAAAGCGTGATCATCGACAATAAGCACTCTAGGCATGGTCCGGGCTCTCCGCGAGCCGCAGACAAGAGCGAGAAGTTCGGATTGGCGAAGGGCAGCAAGTAGTGTGAAGAGGCATCAAGATCCCAATTTTAGTCGTGTCCACAGCCAAGATCATCACGCGGGCCCGCGGGGAGCGTCACGCTTCGATGATTAGATTTTTTACGGCGTAACGCACAACCTCGCTGACGGAATGCATTTCGAGCTTTCTCATAATATTAGCGCGATGGGTTTCAGCCGTCTTGACACTTATACCAAGAGCCACGGCCACTTCCTTGCTGCTCTTCCCTTCCGCAAGCAGCTGCACAATTTCGCGCTCGCGCGATGTCAGTCTCTCGCGCAAATGAGCTTCGGGGTCGGGCACGGAATTCTTGTTGGCGAACCCGTTCAGAAGCATTTCTGCGGCACGGGAGGTGAAAAAAGTTCGATGATTTGCCAACGCCTCGACGGCGCTGACGAGATCGCGATCTGCGTCGGACTTCATGATATAGGCGCGCGCGCCAGCCTCGACGATGTCACGAACGAGCTGGTCGGAAAAATGAAGAGTCAAGATGAGGATCCCTATTTTCGGGGACGACTTGTGGATTCTCCGGGCCGCCTCCAGGCCATTCAGGTCAGGCATGCTGATGTCCATAACAACGACTTCGGGCTTGAGTTGTTCGGCGAGTTCAACGGCCTCTCTTCCGGTTTTTGCCTCGCCGCAAACTTCCCATCCGGGCCGCGAGGTGAGGAGCTGTTTGAGACCCCGGCGAATAATGTCGTGATCGTCCGCAACAAGAATTTTCATCGTGATCATCCCCAATCTAAGGGCAGGGTATTTAGGCCGCTCGGTACCCGCTATCCAAGTTCCCGGGCCTGCGCAGCCAGCTAGAGATAGGCGCTCCAAAGTGCAGACGAATAGATATTACGTTTTGGCACTCAATCCCATACAGTTTTCCCTGTATTTTACACTTCCGGACCAATTCGTCGACCCATTTCGGCACCGGACCCACAAAGTACAGTTGTACAGCAACCTTTCCTGGATGGCGCGACCGCTTTTTTGAGAATGGCACAGCGGATAGCCACGTTGGCAATTTGATGGCTGGCTGTGGACGCGGTTTTGCCTTCGAGTGATTGCTGAACATCAAGTCAATTCCGCGCGGGTTGAAATTTTTCGCTCGCGCGATTTTCGTGGAGTAGCGGGTTTCAAACCATAGAGGAAATCTCTCCCCCGATACCATATGGCAACGCGAGTTGTACACGATTACACCGATTGTTCGAGCCAGAGTCTTCGAGTCGAATGAAGCATGGAGGGCAAGTCAAAATGCTGATCATACTTCTCGTAGTCATTCTGTTGTTGAGTTTGGGCAGCCTGCCGACGTGGCCGCACAGCCGAACCTGGGGCTACTACCCGAGCGGGGGCCTGGGGCTGGTAGTGGTAATCCTGCTCGTGCTGTTGCTTCTTGGAAGAATCTGAAGTTGGCAACTCACGACGAAGTCAGCAGCAAAACGAGAAGTCTTGACCTCGTCAGGTATGGTTACGCACATACTGCAGCATTCGCTGTATGGGTTTCGAAGTTCAATGGGAGCAAGCTATCCGCGTTTGAAGCCATCGGGTCAGGAGCGCCTGTCCAATCGAAGGGAACAAGGAGGCTTACATGTTCATCGTTTTGTTTGTGATTTTGTTGCTGGCGTGGCTCGGTGGATTCCTGGTTTTCCACGTATCCAGTTTTCTGATCCACATTCTGCTGCTGTTCGCTGTGATTTCGTTAATTGCGCATCTATTTCAGCGTAAGACCGTATCGTGAAGTGCGAGTGCGGCGTCTCTCTGCGCGGCGTGAGGGCCAGAGGCGCTGCACCTGGACATTGCCGGCGGCGAGAAGGAGCCGAGTGATTGTATGATGCGCAGCTCAACTGACTTGCTGCAATCGCGGCTGTTAGGCCGTATTGCCTGGCTACTTTGGGGCATTGTTCTCGTTCTTCTGATGACTTTTTGTTTTTTTGCCAGTTCTTTCTGTATTACTTTGCTGCTGGCAGCGTTTCTTGCCATCCTCGTGGATCCTGTGGTCACACGCCTGGAGCGTTGGCGCGTCCCGCGTTCTGCTTCTGCTGGAATTATCATTGTTGCTGGAATGCTGTGTTTCTGTTTCCTGACGTATGCCTCGTACAATCGCATCTCCGATCTCGTGGAGGCTGTGCCGCAATATGCGGAACAAATCCGCGACGCAATCAGGCCTCTTAGCCAAAAGATTGCAAGAGTGCAAGAGACCGCGGGCAGCCTGAGCCCAGAGACGTCGACGAAGAAAATAGCGGAAGTAAAGATCAAGGAGCCGCCCAGCTGGCCTTCCTACATTATTCGCGGTGTGGGACCGGTGTGGGGAGCCGTCATCATTATTGGAGTCGTGCCGTTCCTGATGTTCTTCAATCTGATTCGCAAAGAGCAAATGAATCAGAGGCTGGCAAGTACCTTGGGGGCGACCATCGATGTCCCTCAATTTGTGGGACGCGTGACTACCATGGTACGCGGGTTCGCGGCCGGAAATCTGGCGATCGGTTCGGCGATGGCCGCAGTGACGGTTTTCGTCCTGCTCGCTCTGAAAGTACAGGGCGCGGTGGTACTCGGGATCGCCAGCGGTTTCCTGAACTTGATTCCGTTTCTGGGCGTGATTCTCGCCCTTGTGGTTCCTGTCGCGGCGGCGCTATTGCAATTCCATACGGCGGCCCCTTTCGCCGTCATTGTGTTAACCGTGGCGTGCCTTCATGTGATCTCAGCTAACTATTTAATTCCCAAGATAGTTGGGTCGCGTGTGAACATAGGGCCTGTCGCGGCCACAGCAGGAATCCTTTTCTGGGGCTGGCTATGGGGCCTGATGGGTATTTTGCTTGCCGTGCCTTTGACGGCACTGGTGAAAATTGTGGCGGATAGTCATCCATCCCTGATACACATCTCCAATCTTCTCGCTGAAGAGCCGCGCCCCGTTTCACCCTGGCGGGCTTCCGGCCAAGAACCTGCGTATAGGCCAGTCCTTCTCATTCGTAAGAGACTTCAGGCGAAGGTAAAGCTCGAAGGTTGAGAAACATGGCGGCGACGGTATTCCATGGTTGACAGATTGTCGGCCATCCCCGCTTTGAGGGTACCTGTTGAAGGGTGTTCTGGTGCATCCCGCATGCTCTGCCGGCAAGGAAGCGAATGTGTGCGGTTTGCTTTGATCGATGAAGAACTTAATAATCTATAGGAATATGAAGGAGATGCTAGCCGTTTGGGGCGACACTCGCACTTGGTTGATTTCAGGTGCCATCCTCGCAGGCGCCGTTGGATTGGCGCTCCTTGTGCATTTCGTCCTGTTCTTTGCGATCGAAAGCATCCTGAAGCGCAAGGACACGAATACAGGGTCCCTACTGACAGGGCGGGCTAAGAAATCGACGCGAGTCATTTTTCCATTGCTGGTTTTGGTTATCGCCATACCTCTTGCTCCCATCCCGGAAACACTGAAAAACATTCTGCAACACGCTCTGGGACTGGGTGTGATTGCCGTGGTTGGATGGACGATTGTAATTCTGACAGAGCTGACAGGAAACATCATCTCCGAGCGCTATTCGATGGATTCGCCCGACAATCTTGGCGCGCGCAGGATTCGCACACAGACACAGGTTTTGCAAAGGATTGTCACATTGACGGTGAGCATCGTAACGGCGTCCATCATGCTGATGACATTCCCAGCGGTGCGCCACGTCGGAGTGAGTTTGCTTGCATCGGCCGGACTGGCCGGGTTGATTGTCGGAATGGCGGCGCGCTCCACGCTTTCCAATCTAATAGCGGGGGTTCAAGTAGCCCTTACGCAGCCCATTCGGATCGAGGACGCGATCGTCCTCGAAGGCGAGTGGGGGTGGATCGAGGAAATCAATACCACCTATGTTGTGGTGCGCTTATGGGACTTGCGACGGCTGATCGTGCCGTTGAGTTACTTCATTGAGAAACCATTTCAGAACTGGACTCACACCACAGCCAACATCCTTGGGACCGTCATGATCTATGCGGATTACACGGCTCCAATCCAAGAATTGCGCGAGGAACTGCATCGCATTCTGGAAACGACAGAGCTTTGGGACAAAAAGACTTGGGCACTGCAAGTGACGGATGCAACGGAACGGACTATCCAAATTCGAGCTCTGATGAGCGCGCGAAATGGACCGGCAGCATTCGATCTGCGATGCTACGTGCGAGAAAGATTGGTGCAATTCCTCAGGGATAAATATCCTCTCGCGCTGCCGAAGCAAAGAGAAGAACAAATCAGCCCCGCACAAAATTAGACGGTCGTTTTCCGGCTCTTACTGGGACGGAACCCCAGAACGCAATTCTCGACAAGTGCGGGTCCCCAGGTGAGCGCGTCGCCTGTTCATACAAGAAATGCCGGTGTTGTTTTACAGGAAAGACTGGATTGTTGAGTGGGTTGTGTCCCAGTATCCTGCAGCCCTGAAACACCTCCGAGACACCCACCGAAAGCAGGCGTCTGACCGAACACGGGCGCCTGCTCTCTCCCCTCCTGTTCAGCCTAGAAACGCAAAACGCCCGTTTCAAGCACGTCGGCTCTGCATGTCGTAAAACATGGAGGCGGATGTGCCGAGGGTATCTGACGAGCCAAACGGGAGATGATATTTCCTCAGGAGCCTGCGCGTCGGGTTATCTTTCGTGGGCCAGCTGTACGTGAACTACGCAGCTGTTCCGAAGGCTATAAATAAAATATTCGCCCGGCGAACTCGCGGCCAAACGGGCCAATTGCGCACGCGCCTCTTCGAGTCCGTCCACAGCTTTGACCCAGAGCGGGTGACCATCGGGTAGTTTTTTGAAGATGTCGAACTTCGTGCCCATAGTTCTCCCCCAAATAGGGTTTTTTTGGTATATGCGCCAAAGATAGGGGCAAGCGTGACACCAATCCGCTTGATTTCAACAAATAACTTGAAATCAATGAGTTATGTGAGAAAAGCTCGGAGAGTGACCTGTTTACGAGTCTCTTCTTGCGAATTTTCTCTCGAATCGATGTGTAATTTCTGCTCGCTTCACCGTACTAGCACGGAAGAAAACGTCGGAGCCGTCTTTGTACCCTGTGGCTAATCGCCGACCCCTGAATCGCGCAGGGGAAGCGTGGCTGTGATGGTGGTTCCTCCTTCTGTGGAGGAGATCTGCAGGTCACCCCTGAGTTGCCGCATACGTTCACTCATGCCGCGCAGTCCAACGCCGAATGCGCCCATCAAATCGTGAGCCGGGAACTCCAAATTCTTTGCGAGAGTTCCCTTTCCTTCGTCAGTGACTTGGAGGACTACGGTTGGGCCGTCGCTGTAAAGTCGGACAATTGCCGTGGAACTGCCAGAGTGCCGATGTACGTTCGTTAAGCTTTCTTGAAGAACGCGGAACAGCGCTAGCTCGAGGTCGCCACGGATCCGATCAAGCTCCGGAGAAACCTCAAAGGTGGTCTTAATTCCACTCCGCTTTGTAAAACCTTCGAGATACCACGGTATCGCAGATTTCAAGCCTAGCTCCTCAAGCATGGGAGGAAACAGGATGTAAGATATCGTGCGAACTTCCTTGATAGCCTCTTCGATCATCTGAGAGCATTCCGCCAGTTCGCCGATATCCTCCTGCTGGGTTCGTTCGGCGACGGATTTGAGCGAATCGACCTTCATTTTCAGCCCGACAAGGTATTGCCCCACGCTGTCGTGAAGATCCCTGCCGATGCGCCTGCGTTCCTCGTCTTGCGTTTGGAGAAGGCGTAGAGAGAGTTGGCGGAGAGACTTTTCCGAATCATGCAACTTTCGTTGAGCTTCCGTTCTCTCCGCGATCTCCTTTCGCAACGCTTCGCTCACAAGTATTTTCTCGGTGAAATCACGCGTAACTTTTCCGAACCCGATCAGCGTGCCGCTGTCGTCTTTTATCGCCGTGATGATCACATTGGCCCAGAAACGCGAGCCATCTTTGCGCAACCGCCATCCCTCATCTTCAAAACGCCCTTCCTTGCCGGCCACCTCCAATTCTCGCGCGGGTTTGCCCGCCCGGATGTCCTCCTCAGGATAAAAGATGGAGAAGTGCTTTCCAATGATCTCAGAGGCGCCATATCCTTTTATGCGCGCGGCGCCAGTATTCCAACTGCTGACATGGCCCTGCACATCTAACATAAAGATTGCATAGTCCTGAACGGCGTCTACCAAGAGCCGGAATCGCTCTTCCGTGCGACGCAATGCAATCCTGGCTTCGCCGCTTGTAAAGGAGGAGTGGCCGTCCTCAAGAACGACGGCCGAGTGTTCCGCGCATACCCTCATTAAGGGCTGAGCGTTTTTCTCCCCGTAAAAATCAGCCACGGGATAGGCACATCGAAGGGAGAAAGAGTGTTTCTTCGCCAGTTCGTTCCAAAGCTGTTCGAGCCGGATGGCAGCATCAATCTTGCCTTCGGTCCACAACAAGGAAACCATCTCGCCAAAGGCGGCGATTTCAGGACGCGCGGTCTTAACAGAAGCGCGGGTTCGGTCCATGGCGCCACCGACGATCTCGGCGAAGCGGGAGGCGTCTGGCATCCCTTGCAACATGATTTTGGCGAGGGTTTCGGAAGCGTCGAGCGCAACGTATCTTCCTTGCTTGCTGGCCTTGTGGGTGTCCAAACCACGCGCCCTCAACCGCTGCTCCAGTCCTTCGACGTGTACCTTGGTGGCAATGATGATCGCCGCATTGCCAGCACCGAGAGCAGGACCGATAAAATCGCGTAGCGCCTCAAGCAGAGAATCGCTGGCTTGGTAGAAATAGGCGACATGCTCGCCAGGTAGCGTGCTGGCGGCCTGCCATGGAATGGCCAAATTCCTTGCGTCAGGGCTCAGAGCGCGGGTAGTCATTTCGGCCCTCCTATCTGTCGGATCGAGGAAGCATGCTCCACCGGATTGCTTACGCGGGGCATCGCGGCCACGTTAATTTGCTTCAGAAGCATTCGTTTCCTGTTTTCCAATTGAAGGTAACACACTCATTTAGAGTAGGCACCAGCAATCCTGTGCCGAACTACTACCGCTGTAAGAGCCGGAGTTCGCGATGCAATCTCTTGTGGACATACATGTCCTGATCGGCACGGGCCATCAGCTCCCCAAGCGAGGCGGGGGTATGTGGATCGAACCGCGCCACTCCGATACTGAAGGACAACCTATAACGCATGCAGGCTGCGTTGGCCTTTTCGAGAATGTTTTCCATGCGAGGCACGATGGCTTGCCGGCTTGCAATGGAGGCGTCGGAAGCCAACACCGCGAACTCGTCCCCGCCGAGCCTGGCTAAAATGTCCGAATCGCGGAAAGTCTCTTTGAGCGCCGCGGCGGCCCGGACCAGTGCCAGGTCTCCCTCGTGGTGTCCGAAGGAATCATTGATCTGTTTCAAGTTGTCCACGTCGCAAAAGAGGAGCAATACGTCTTGGCCCTGGCGATGAGCCAACTTTAGCTGATGGGTCGCCCCGGCCAGAAAGCCGCGCCGATTGTTGAGCCCGGTAAGCTCGTCGGTGATGGCCAAGCAGCGAATTTCGCGATCCATCAGCGACTGCCTCACGGCGCTGGACGCAGCGCGCCGCAGAGCGTTGTCCAGGCTGTGAGCGTTCGCCGCGCCGGACTTCAGCCCGTTCGATATCTCTTCTAACGCACAGAAGATTTGATCCAGTTCAGGATCGTTCGACCGCAAAGCGGACCGCAGAGCTGATTCCACAGATTCTCTTGGACTGCCATTCCCTTGAGCTGTGGAAAGGGCCCTGACGTTTGACTCTAGGTGCATGGGGGATAGTCTTTCGCGATCTTCCAGGTCCCTAAGACACTCATCGAGATTTTGCAGAGACATCACTCCCCCCTCACCCTAGGCTTACATACAGCCCCCCAGCTCCATTGTGCGAGTCTAGTTTGCACGCCACCACCGAACTATCCGGTAAAAGCTGTATTCCCCATCTAGGGGATACTCGTTCAATTCTCCT
>Ga0210388_10004605_pt1 | contig 10802 bp, 9 predicted proteins | sample IncBWC19OmetaG_FD_155485 | JGI IMG/M metagenome (GOLD analysis project Ga0210388, IMG submission 155485) | Forest soil microbial communities from Barre Woods Harvard Forest LTER site, Petersham, Massachusetts, United States - Inc-BW-C-19-O ...
GTTTCATGCGGCGCTCCTGGAATAATGCGTTGCGCGGTGCGCCGCATTTTGTCGAGTTCCAACATCAGGCTGGTCTTGGTATGCAGGCGCCCGGCAGTGTCGACGACGACGTAGTCAGATTTGCGCGCGACCGCGGCCTGCAGCGCGTCGAACAGGACGGCTGCGGGATCGCCTCCGGGCTTGGTCTTGATCACTTCGGTGCCGGTGCGCTGGCCCCAGATTTCAAGTTGCTCGATGGCCGCGGCGCGGAACGTGTCGGCCGCGCAGAGCAGGACGTTCTTTCCCTGCGAGCGGAACACTTGCGAGAGCTTGCCGATGGTTGTGGTCTTGCCGGTGCCGTTCACGCCGACCACCAGAATCACTTCGGGGCCGCCATTGACTCTGCTCACGGGCCGGATGTTGGCGGCATTCAGAATGGCCAGCAGTTCCTCTTTCAACAGGCGCTTGAGTTCCTGAACGTCTTTGATCTGCTTGTGGTTGGCTTTGTCGCGGAGTTTGGCTAGCACTTCCTGCGTGGTGGTGTTGCCCAGATCGGCGCCAATGAGTGTGGCCTCGAGATCGTCGAGCGTGTGGCTGTCGATCTCTTTGCCGATGGAGACGACGGCTTCAATGCGCTCGGCGAGGTTCTCGCGCGTGCGCGTGACCGCCTGCTTCATGCGGTCAAAAAGGCCGGGCTTCTGTTCTTCGTCGAGGCTGCCGAACAGGGTCTGAATCATAAAAGGGACGAGGATTGATTATAAAGACTGATTATACGGGGAGCATTTGCCCTGCGTTGCAAACGAGCGCCTGTCGGCAAGGTCAGGGCTTCCGTGAAAGCCGGCGGGCCACGCGCACGGCGAACTTCGGTAATGGCAGATTCCATCGCAGGTGAAGAAGAGCTCTACGGATGCGCCAGCGGGGCGACGGATCGCAGGCGAGTGAGCGGCGGTCGTGAGCGTCTCGCAGGACGTAGGCATCCATTGCGCGTTTCCGCGGATGGTCGTAGAAAGCGCTGAGTTTGGCGGCGCTCATACCCGGCGTCGAGAACCACGCCGGGACGCACTCGGCGAGCACGCGAACGTCAGTGAATGCCTTCTTCAGGCCCAGGCCGCTGGATGGGCACGCGCTCTGTAGCGCATCGCCGACAAGTACGACGCCGTCTGGCATCGTGCCTTCCATCCGATATAGGTCCATACGTCCGCAGTCTACTTTCCCCACGACTTTGAATTCACCGGTTACACGAGTCAGCTGGGGAAGGGCACGCTCAAGCAAGAGACTCGGCGTTTTATGGAACTCGCGGATCCAGGGATGGTTGCCCGGACGGAAAGTGAAAAGATTGGCGCGCATGGTGTCGCGGATCTTGAACAGCGTCAGATAGTCGATGCAGTCTGCGGCATCGCTGGGGAAATAAGTCACGGTTTCGAACGGAAAAGGGCGGGACGTGGCAACGACGTTGAATCCGAGTGTGACGCATTGTTCCTTCTGAATCACGTGACGCCGCAGGCCGAGACTGGCGGGAAGTGAGCCTCCAATGCCGCAGGCCAATACGACAAGGCGGGCGGTTAGCACATCGCCGTCGTCAAGCTCGACACATTGATTGTTGCCGTCCCCGGCAATGTGAGTGACGCGGCCGATCCCGGTCTCAACTTCGGGAGGCAGATTGGCGCGGAGCGTATTTACCAGGTCAGGATAAGTTATTCCGATTTGCTCGACGCGATTGCGCCGGAAGATACGGCCGTCGTAAGCTTCGCACAGTTCGGAGATCAGCCCCGCATAAGGAAGCAGCGGCTCCAGGAGGCGGCATTCGCGGAGCAGGACGAGCTCGTCGTGCAGTATCTTTTCCGCTTTGAAGACAGGTGCGCAGTCGGAGCGTGCGTCCAACAGCAGCACGCGCCAGCCTTGCCGGCTGAGTACAGCCGCCGTAGTGGCTCCGGCAACGCCCGCGCCCACGACGATGATGTCGGCGGAAACTTCCGGCAAAGGAACCTCGTTCCGCGGTCCAGGCGGACTCAGGCGGTGAATCCACTACTACCATAGTGACGGCTATACGCGGGTACGTTCGAGAGCGGCGGTATCGGCGGCAAGAGCGGCCGGGGCCACTGCCTGCGCGGCAGCGGGTGCGGCCTCCGCCGCAGCAGGAGTCACGACGGATGCCGGCGCAATGGGGCGCTTGATAGTGAAACGCTGAATCTTGATTTCGCCGCGGGCACAAACCGCGAGCAGAGCCTCCACCGCCTTCGGATCAAGCCGCTTGCCGGAAAGGTTACGAATGATCTGCAGCGCCTGGTCGGGAGTGTGGGCGGTCTGGTACGGACGGTTGGTGGTGAGCGCATCGAAGGTATCAGCTACGGCGATGACGCGGGCCAGCAACGGAATCTGGTCGCCCTGCAGTCCGTAGGGATATCCGCGGCCATCGAGCGCCTCATGGTGCAACTCGATTCCGGGCAGCATCTCCGCCAGCTGCGTGACGGGGCGCAGGATGTTGGCACCCTTGGTCGTATGCGTCTTCATGACTTCGAATTCTTCGGCGGTGAGCGCTCCCGGCTTTTTCAGAATGTGGTCTTCAATTCCGATCTTGCCCACGTCGTGGAGCTGTGCGGAAATCTGCAGCGTCTCCAGGAAGGTGGCAGGCAGGTTCATCTGCTTGGCGATGAGCAGGGAATAGCGTGTGACGCGGTCGGAGTGGCCGCGGGTATAGGGATCTTTTTCGTCGACCGCGCCGGCCAGCATCTGGATGGAGCCCATAAACAGCTCGCGATTTTCTTCGGCGGCGCGCTTCAAGTCCTGGACGAAATGCTCGAGTTCATCAGACATGGTGTTAAAGGTATGGGCGAGTTCGCCAATCTCAGTGCGGCTCCAAAGATTAACACGCTGCGAGAAATCTCCGCGAGCCAGCGCTCGGCTGGACTGGGTCAATACCTGCAGGGGATTGGTGATGCGGCGAGCCGCAAAAATGCTGACGCCGATGCTTAACAGTACCGCGAGAAGAGCCAGCAGGCGGGCGGTGCGCTGCATTTCAAGGACTCCGCGATAAGCCTCGCGCTGCGGTTTTTGCACCACTACGGCCCAGTCAAGCGAGGTGACCGGGCTGTAGGTACCCAGCATTTCCACGTGCTCTGAGCTCGTCTTCACGGTGAATTCCATCGTCGGTGCCAATTGCGCCTTGTTGCCGCTATCAACGAAGTTGCGAACGATGTCCAGGTGTTTCATGTCCTGGCCGGTGGCGAATTCAGGTGTTGCGGCGGCGACCAGGCGGCCCTGTGCGTCGACGACATAAGGGGTCAAACCGCCTCCGCTGACCTCATGCAGACGGCCGATGAGAAATTGCAAGTCGACCACCGACGCAATCATCCCCAGAAAACGTGAGCCATATTTGACCGGATAGCTGACCAGAAAAACGGTACGCGAAGACTTACCTTCGCCAACCACGAGAGCCTGCCCATTGTAGGCGCGACCGTCGCGGGCGGCGGCATAGGCGCGTTCCAGTTCGCGTTGCAGAAACGCGTCCGGAGCGATGCGTCCAGCGGAGATGCCTTTGCCGTCGGAGTTCAGCAGGGTCGCGTAAGCAACTTCATCGGACGAAGAAACGAAGGTTTCCAGCAGGGCCCGCAGTTCCGGAGCCTCAATATTTTTCTCACCGATATCTCCGCCGCTGGCGATCTGAATCGCGGAGGACAGATTGGCCAGCATCATGCGCAGCGAGCGTTCATGCTGCGAGAGATCGTCGGCCAGCGAACGCGTGACCGTATTCTGCAGAAGCATCTCGTTAGTCTTCAGCCGATCCCGGTTAATGGCCTCGACCTGCGCCGAGTAGAAATACATCGGGACGATGCTGATGACCAGAAGCACACCGAGGATAACGTACAGAATCGGAATGCGCGCGTGGTTTGAAGCGGAAGACAAGTCTCTCCCTTCACTCAAATCGCAGACGCCGAAGGCGAAGTGGCGGCGGCTTTCAAAGGTATCTCTAAAAGTTTAATGGGGAATCGGCCGGGCGGAAGGAAAAGCTGGCAGGAGTGCCGTTACCAAAGTACCTGTGAATACTGGCCCAGAGTGCGGATTTGGATGCGGGGTTGGAACCGATTGCTTTGGGTGTGGTGTGTTCCGACGCCACGATGCAGATCCGCCCATGCCGCTCAGTTCAACAACTTCTTCAAGTCCTTCCATTTGATCAGGATGACGTGGTTCTCTTCGATCGCCTTCTTGAATTCAGGGCTGGTGACGGCGTCGTAATCTCGTTGGCGCCAGGCCGCGCCATAGTCGGGGTGATCGACGGTCACCGCCTGGAGTTCAGCATCATCGTGACCGAGATGAACGATAAATTCAGTGACGCCAGGCTTCAAACGTTGGATCGCGGTCAAGTAGAACTCCTTCCAGGTTGCGGCGCCGACGGACGGATCGGCGATCACAATGCCATTGATGAGGACATCTTTCTCCGAAAGCAGCGACGCCAACACGGGCGGTGTACTCGGACCAAGAAACGCAAGGAACGGCAATTTGTATTCGCGCGCGACTTTGACGTAGATGGCAAAAAGATCCGGTCGCGCGAAGAGTACTCCCATGTGGCTGTCGAGATGCGTGGGATGAATACCCATCGCGAGGGCGCGCTCGATCTGGGCGCGAATTTCGCGCTCGGCTTCGTCGGCTTTTATATGTTGCTCGGCCGGGCCGGACTCGGGCCAAAGATATCCCGCGGAATCGAACAGGCTGGGGACCGTGTTTTTGGACGCGACCGATCCCCAGCGATAGGTTTTCCACTCGCTCGTGAGAGTCAGGTGCAGGCCGAGATCGGCGTCAGGATGAGTTTTGGCGTAGTCCGCAACCTCGGTCAGCCAGGGGCAGGGAATCATGATGCTGGCGGAAGTCACGGCATTTTTGTCGAGTGCGTCGAAACTAGCGGCGTCCTCGGAGTGAGCGACCGCCAGATCGTCGGCGTGGACGATTAGAAGTTTTGAGTCGCCCGGGTAGCCAAGGCGTTCGGCGATGGTTTTGGTTTGCGCCACGGCGGAAGCTAGTAACAAGACACATGAAATTGCGAGAGGGAGTTCGAATCTACGCATGCGAGTGCTCCGTAGGGCGATTGCGAAGCGTAAAGCGTAACACGGCTCAATCCTATGCCGGAGAGTTGCATCGTCGTCCTTCGCTTCGCTCAGGATGACAAAAGTGAATGATCGCTAGGAGCCTGCTTCACTCTTCCCGCTGCGCGTCATCAATTCGTGAATGGCTTCTCGCGGCGACTTGCCCTGATGCAGGATGGCGTGCATCTGTTCGGTGATCGGCATCTCGACGCCCCGGGCATGAGCCAGGCCGACGGCGGCGGTGGTGGTGAAAACTCCCTCCGCAACTGCGCCGTGCATGCCGGCGATGATCTCGGGAAGCTTGCGTCCCCGGCCGAGTTCAACGCCTACGCTGCGGTTGCGCGACAGGCCGCCGGTGCAGGTAAGCACGAGGTCGCCGAGACCGGCAAGTCCGGCCATGGTGTCGGCGCGGCCACCGCAGGCAACGACCAGGCGCGTCATTTCCGCCAGGCCGCGCGTGATCAAAGCGGCGGCGGAGTTGTGGCCGAAGCCGAGGCCATCGCTGATTCCGGCCGCGATGGCGATGATGTTCTTGAGCGCTCCTCCCAACTCGACACCGATCACGTCGGCGTTGGTGTAAACGCGAAATGTAGGATCGCTGAATTCCCGCTGCACGGTGCGCAGAAGTGCGGCATCCTGCGATGCGATGGTAATCGCGGTCGGGTCGCCGCGCGCCACTTCGATGGCGAACGATGGACCGCTCAGCGCGCCGATTCCATGCGAGCGTTCCAATACTTCTGCGATGACTTCGCTCATGCGCTTCAGGGTGGATTCATCGAGGCCTTTCGTGGCGCTGACGATGAGAGATCGGACGGGGATGAGCGATTTCATGCGCTCGAATAATCCGCGGCAGTGTTGCGACGGCATCACGCTTACGACGATCTCGCAGTCGGCGAGTGCAACCGCAAACTCGCCGGTGGCGGCGACTGATTCCGGAATCGCGTGGCCCGGCAGGAATCTCTCGTTTATTCGCTTCTGAGTAATCGATTCACGGACGTCTGCCTCATGCGCCCACAGCCGCACCTGATGCGCGCCTTTGCGGCCGAGGACGATAGCGAGGCCGGTGCCCCACGCTCCAGCGCCGATGACGGCGATCTTACTCATTATTCTCCCGGCCTTTTTCCGAAACGATCCTCCGTGCCGTTGAGCAACCGTCGAATGTTCTCGTGATGCTTGGCGACGATGAGCAGCGATGCGAGCGACATGAACACCAACGTCAGCCAAGCTTTGCCGTAATCGCCTACGCCCCAGGCAAGAACAGGGAAGGCCGCGACGGCGACGATCGACGCCAATGACACGTATCGGAAGGCGAGCGCTACTGCGACGAAAATGGCGACTGCGATAAGCACGGCCTTGGGCGTGATGATAGCGAACGAACCCAGTCCGGTGGCGACTCCTTTGCCGCCGCGAAACTTCAACCAGATCGGAAACACGTGGCCGATGACGGCGAGGAGTGCCGCCATGGCCATCAATCGATATGGAGTGGTTGGATGTGCGGGCAGATTGAGCGCCACCGCAGCCAGTACCGCGGCCGATCCTTTCAGAGCGTCAAGGATGAGGGTAACAACGCCGAGCACTGGGGACTTACGCGACACGTTAGTCGCGCCGATGTTTCCACTGCCGGTTTGGCGGACGTCTTCGCCGCGAAAGATGCGCACCAGCAAATAACCAAAAGGGATGGAGCCGAGCAGGTAACTGGTCGCGGCGATGAGTAGCAGTCTCGACATACAGGTGAGATGGTTTGAGATTCTACCGCGTACGACCGGTGCGAGGGCGAGGCGCCATCGCGGCAGTTGTCGAGTCGCCGGCGCTATGATTGCAGCGCGAACGCGGCCACCTCGGTATAGGTCGATCCTTTCGGCGACAACCGGCTCTGGTACAGATAGAACTCGCGGGTCGTCATGGTACCAAACTCTGGCTGCGAGAGGGCGGAGAGCTTTCCCTGCAAATGCGCGAACACGCGGTTTGGGCCGTCACCTTTGCGCCATCGCGGAGACCCCGAACCGCCCGCGCCGCGTGCCAGCGTCAAGTGCGGGCTGAAGGCACGGTCCTCTTTTTGAATTCCGAGCGATGCAGTCTTTTCATCGACCGCCGATGCCAGAAGCGCCAGTTGAGGAGTGGACTCCAGGCCCACCCAGAATACGCGCGGCGATTTCGCGGTGGGGAAAAATCCGTAGCCACGAAACTGAACCTGCGTCGCCTCCGCTCGAATGTCTCCTAATGCCAGCTTGATAGGATCGACCGCCGCTTCCGGTTGCTCGCCAATAAATTTCAGCGTCACATGCAACGATTCAGGTTGCACCCAGCGCGCGTCCCGAGCGAAACCGCGGACCCCGTCCATGAAGCGCGCGATGCGCTCGCGAATCGCATCGTCGATGTCGAGCGCGATGAAGAGGCGCATAGACAAGCTTCTAGCTCCTAGCCTCTGGCCAAAATCCAAACGACCCGTTTCTTAGCTAACAGCTAGGAGCTAGAAGCTTCCTTTTCACATCAACTTCTTCCGCACCATGTCCAGCGCCATAGTCGAGGCGAAGCGGCGAATGCGTTTTCGGTCACCGGGGAAAGTGCGCTGGATCACTTCGGTTCCGGTGTCGCTGGCGACCGCGTGAAACACCAGCCCGACGGGCTTTTCCGGCGTACCGCCGTTTGGGCCGGCAACGCCGGTAATGCCGACTCCCAGCGTTGACTCGCAGCGATAGCGGATGCCCTCGGCCAGCGCTGCTGCGACTTCGCGGCTGACCGCGCCGTGGCGCTCGATCATCTCCGCAGGAACGCCAGCGAACTCGGTTTTCAATTGATTGGAATACACCACCGCGCCGCCCAGAAAATAACGCGAGCTGCCGCTGACCGAGGTGATGCGCTCCGCCAGCAGGCCCCCGGTGCAGGATTCAGCCACGGCCAGAGTCGCGTTGCGCATCTGCAGCCAGTAGCCGACAATCTGTTCCAGCGATTCGCCGTTCCGGGAGTAGACGGCATCATCCAGTTCGTCCTCGACGCCTCCGGCGACTTCATCGACGCGCTTCTGGGCCTCATCGTGCGTCGCCGCGCGCGATTTGAAATGCAGTTCGATTTCTCCTGCGCCGGCAAGAATCGTGGTCTCGACATCGCTGTAGCGCTTGTAGATCGGCGAAACCCGCGCGTCCACCGCAGACTCGCCCAGCATTGCAACCTTCAGCGTGCGAGTGACGAGAAACGCGGGCGGAACTTTCGCACGCAGTCGTTCGCGCACTTCCGCCTCAAACAACGCTTTCAGTTCGAAAGGCGGTCCGGGCAGCAGCACGATGATGTGCTCGCGGCCGTCGAACTGTCCGCTCAGCCATTGCCCGGGCGCGGTACCATTCGGGTTGGTGAGCGCGGTGGCGCCGTCGAGAACGTCGGCTTGCTTGGCATTGTTCGCCGCCATTTTCCAGCCGCGGGAGGCGAAGCGCTCTTCCAGTTGCGCAAGAATCTCGGGATCGCGCTGCAGCTTCAGGCCAAGGGCTTCGGCAACGGCCTCGCGTGTCAGGTCGTCTTCGGTAGGGCCAAGGCCGCCGCTGAATATCAGAATGTCGGACCGAAACAGGGCGTGCTGCGCCGCCGCTACCAGCCTTCGTAGATCATCGCCGACGATGCTTTTGAACACGACATCGACGCCGAGCAGGTTGAGTTGCTCAGTGAGGTAGAGCGAGTTGGTGTCCATGCGGAAGGGTGTAAGAAGTTCCGAACCCACCGCGATGATTTCTGCGTGCACGCAATAGAAGTTTAAACGAAAAGGGACCTAACCGCAGAGGACTCAGGGGACACAGAGGAACACTGGGACATCACTCCGGCAGCAGCGGCGGCCCCTGAATGTTCCACGAAAGATGGTGTACCGCGCTGGTCGTCGCAAGAATAGCGGAGCGTGCGGGCGCGAAGGCAAGCCCCACCAAATCCTGTCCCGCGACCTCAAGATTGGCCTTGCCTTCAGGTGTGAGCTTTACGATTCCCCGTTTACCGGCGAGGGAGGCCGCGACGTACAGATTGCCCCCGACGTCGAAGGCGATGCCTTGCGGCCTGCCCAGGCCTTTGAAAAATGTCGTCACCGTGCCGTGCGGGTCAATCTTGTGCACGCTGTCGAAGCTGGACGTGGTAGGTCCGGTGACAAACAGATCGCCCTGCGGGCTGAACGCCAGGTGATAGGCCGAAACGCTCGGCTCCAGCGTGGCGAAAACGAACATCTGTTGATCGCGCGCGATCTTGAAGATGGTGCCGTTACGGTCGCCGACGTACAGGCTCTGCTCGCGATCGAACGCAATGCCGGTGGCCACGCCCATGCCTTCCGCGTAAGTCGTCATGGTGCCGTTGGGAGCCACGCGGTACACGGCGCCGTCGTGGCGCGAGGAAACATACATCTGTCCCTGGCGGTCGAAGGCGATGGAGGTGGCGTTCATCATCTCCGAAACGAACGGCTTCACGGCATAGTTGGTGTCGATCTTAAAGATCGCAACCGGAACTTTCTGGCCACGCGAACCGGAGAACGTGACATAGATATTGCCTTCGGCATCAAGCGCAGGATTCGCGACAGGATGAAGATTTTCGGCGATCGCCTGAGCTACCGTGACCGTCTGCGGATTGCTGAGATGGCCGTCCGTAGTGACCACGACAGGACCCGACGTTGCGCCCTCGGGCACGCGAGCGACCAGGAACGCATCGGAGCTGACAACGAGTGAACCTTCGACCTCGCCGAATTGCACGGTCGGACGGCGCAATTCCTGTGGCCGCAGCCCCGATCCGGTGATGCGGATCTCGCCCCCGGCCAGTGCCAGAGCCGGCGCGACCGCTTCGATGCGCGGCCCGCCATTGACGCTTTTTCTGCCGAGGATGCGGTCGGAAAATCCCATGATGAAAATACGGTACTAGGTTAGTAGACCAGAGTGGAGCAGAACTTGCATCCCTAACAGCGCGTAAATTCCCGCCGCGACATCGTCGAGCACGATCCCGGCGCCTTCCGGAAGCCTTTCCAGTTGCCGCACGGGAGGCGGTTTGACAATATCGAAGGCACGAAAAAGTATAAAACCTGCAAGAAAAGTTTTCCACGCGAGGGGTGCTGCGATCAGAGCTATCAGCTGCCCTGCGACCTCGTCGATTACGACAAATTGCGGATCTTTTACGCCGGACGCGCGAGAAACCTGGGTTGCGGCCGGAATCCCGATCAGCGTAGCCAGCAAAGCCAAGCTGATTACGACCGGCATTCGCGCCGAGAACGGCAAAGCATATGCCCCCGCGGCCCACAGAATTACTGCGGCCGCCGAGCTCCAACTCCCCGGCCCTGGGTGCAGCCGGCCGATGCCAAAGAAAGTCGCAATCAGAGTAGCCCACAGCGGCCCGCGCGGGCGGGACGCCCTTTCGGCAAGCTCAGGGCAGACTCCCGCGACAGGCGGCGGGACGCCAGCGCTACGATTCAGATCAATCCCGCTTTTCACGATTCGTCCTCGGAGCCTTCCGGATCTCTGTCGCGGATCAACTCTTCGGCGTCGGTGACCGGGGACGAGATGACATAGCCTCCGCTGGCCCACTTGCCGAGATCGATCAGGCGGCAACGGTCGCTGCAGAAGGGGAAGTCGGCGTCGGAGCTCTTGACGGTTTTCTTGCAGATCGGGCAACGGAGTTTGAGGGTACGCTTGGTCGGCATACGGTTTCTATTCTAAGAGATGAGAACCAGGGACGGGGCGGAATCGTTATACGATTCTGGCGACCAGATCGTAATCGTGTGCTTCGGTGATCTGG
>Ga0210388_10004606_pt1 | contig 10799 bp, 11 predicted proteins | sample IncBWC19OmetaG_FD_155485 | JGI IMG/M metagenome (GOLD analysis project Ga0210388, IMG submission 155485) | Forest soil microbial communities from Barre Woods Harvard Forest LTER site, Petersham, Massachusetts, United States - Inc-BW-C-19-O ...
CAGAAAGGCCGCTACCAGCAGTTAGGCGCGGGCGAAAATTGCGTGCGAAGGGTCACCGCGCTCTTGGTGACAATCCTGGCAGCCGCATGCCTGGCGCTCAGCCGCTATCGTCTTCTGGCCTACGCGGGCGACGCGCTGGCGGTGCTGGCGGTGTTGCTGCTGACGCCTACTCTGGCGCAATGGATAGCACGCGCGCTGCGTCCGCTGCTCCGCTGGTTGCGCCCGGTGGAAGGGACCCTAGCTGCCGACAGTCTTTTGCAGGCGCCGCGCAGAACATCCGGCGCGGTGGCGGCCTTGATGCTATCGCTGGCTTTAGTAGTAGCGCTGGGTGGGCTCACCCGCGCCAGTTACCACTCAATTTTCAACTGGCTCGGTGTGGCGCTCAATCCGGATCTGTTCGTTTCGCCATCGCCAAGTCTTACGGCTCGGAGCTTCCGCTTTCCCGGATCGATGGCGGACCAACTGCGCGCCATCCCAGGCGTCGGTGAAGTGCAAAGCGTTCGCGCCGCGCGTATTCAGATCTCGGGCGCGCCAGTGATATTTGTGGCCGCCGATGTCCGTGCGCTGGTAAACCGCGCTACGCTTCCGCCCACGGCGGGCGATCCGAAAACCATGTACCGTCTGGCCGCGGAAGGCAAAGGGATTCTCGCTTCGGACAACTTCGCGCTGCTGCACGGCTACAAGCTGGGGGATGTGTTGGATATTCCGAGTCCTCAGGGTGGTGTTCTGCACATGCCCATCGTTGGCATCGTGGTGGATTATTCCGATCAGCAGGGAAGCATCCTGATGGATCGCCGCGTGTACCAGCGCTATTGGAACGATTCCACGGTGAACGTTTTCCGCATCTATCTTGGGCCGGGCGCGGCGGAAGGCGAAGTGAAACGGCGGATTCTCGAGAGATTCGCGGGCGAGCGGCGGCTGTTCGTTCTGACCAATCGCGACGTGCGTCAATATGTGGTGCGGCTCACCGACCAGTGGTTCGGCATCACCTATGTGCAGATCGCGGTGGCCGTTTTGGTGGCGCTGCTCGGCATTGTGAACACGCTCATCGTTTCCATAACGGACCGCCGGCGCGAATTGGGAGTGCTGCAAGCCGTGGGCGGCCTGCGCAACCAGATTCGCGGAACCATCTGGCTGGAAGCGCTCACCATCGGCGCGGTCGGTTTGATTCTCGGATTGGCTTTCGGCGCGCTGCAGCTTTACTACAGTTTGCGGATCACCGGCGAAGACCTGGCGGGAATGCGTCTCAAGTACGAATATCCATTTCAGATTTGCCTGGTTCTGGTACCGGTAATATTGGCCGTCGCGTTTGTCTCGGCGATTGGACCGGCGGAATCGGCGGTGCGTGGGTCGCTGGTCGAGGCGTTGGAATATGAGTAAGGCGTGGCTGGCGGCTGGTTGCTGGTGGCTGGTGGCCGGCGCGGCATATTCGCAGGATGCTCGGCGCATTGTTGTTGAGTCGCAGAAGCGGGGGCAATCGAGGTCGCAGCAGTATGAGGGGACGCTGGAAGTGATTGGCCCGGGCAATAAGGTCAGCTTGAAGCGCTGGACATTCGAACGCATCGGATCGGGTGACTCGAGTAAAGCGATTCTGCGTTTCACAGCGCCGGCCGAGGTGCATGGAGTGGCGGTGTTGATTGTCAATCATCCGGACCGGGCTTCCGATCAATGGCTGTGGACGCCGGCGCTCGGGCGCGAACGGCGTATCGCCTCGCAGGATCAATCCACGCGGTTTTTTGGGACCGATTTCAGTTTCGAAGATTTGGAGCAGCGCGACGTCGGTGAGTTCGATTACAAACTTGAGGGAGATGCGATCTTCGATGGCCAACCTTGCTGGAAGATTGAGTCGAAGCCCAAGGATGCGAAATCGTCGCAGTACACGTCCTCGCTGATACTCATCCGCAGAGACAACTACGTTGTCATTCAGATTGAGAACTTCTCCAAGGACAAGCTGGTGCGTAGTATCCACTACAGCGACGTTCGCCAGCAGGACGGCATTTGGGTGGCACGAACCATGGAAGCATTGGACGCAAATCGCGGAAGCCGGACAGTGCTGAAGCTGGAAAACCTGCGGTATAACATACCATTGAAGGAAGAGAGCTTCACCCTAGAAGCTCTACGCCGTGGGTAACGTGGCGCAGGCACCCTCGAAAACATCTTGAACGCAGAGTAGGGCGGACACCCTGGTCCGCGGCCGACGCCCACGTCGGCCTGCCAGTGAAGTTCGTCAAGCCTCGGAAAGCGGGTCCGGGGGACCCGCGCGGACGGGGGCGTCCGCCCCACATCGCGCTGAATGGACATGTGTTGTTTTCATTGCTATTGTTATGCGGAACGCAATGGGAACACTCTTGGCAGCGGCGTCGGCACTCATGCCGGCGAAATTCTTAGCCGGAATTGTCGATTTGGCGCTACCAGAATCGACATACCAGTGAGAGGCTGAGATGTTAACCACTTCCGTTGCGGTTTCGAGATGTGAATGGCATGAAGAGCTTGAGAAGGCTCACGCGATCCAACAGCATTTCTTGGACAGCAGCGATTCCAGGCCGGTAGCGCATGTCGATTCAAGCGCTGTTTGCCGCCAGGCACAGGCGGTTGGCGGCGATTTCTACGATCTTCCGCGTTTGCCGAATGATGAACTCGGGATCGCCGTGGCGGATGTGGCGGGCAAGGGCCTGGGCGCGGCGCTTTTGGCGGCGAATCTGCAAGCAACCCTGGGCGCCGAAGCGCGCCGCGCGCCCTCCGATTTAGTCAGCGTAATTGCCAGCGTAAATCACCGGTTCCACGAAGCGAGCTTTGAAGAATGCTACGCCACCCTGTTCTATGCGACTTTTGATCCGGCCTCGAGAATTCTGAAATATGTCAACGCCGGCCACAATCCACCGCTACTAACACGCGCGGACGGGAGCATTGAATGGCTGGAGACGGGAGGCGCCCCGGTAGGGCTGTTCCACTCCTCGCCATACGGCGTGGGTTCACTCCGGCTGAATCCCGGCGACGTGCTGGTAGCTTATACGGACGGGATCGTAGAGGCGCAAGACGCTTTCGGTGAGCAGTGGGGCGCGGAACGCCTGCTGGACGTCGTCGATGAAGCGACTGACCAGACGGCCGCGCAGATCAACGCTCGGATTTGGAAGGCAGTGGACAGATTTGTTGCAGGAGCGGGACAGCGAGACGATATGACGTTATTGGTGCTGCGCGTGACTTAGGGGAGCCCTCCGCAAGGCTACGCAGATTTGAGAGCCTGGCAGACTTCTCCGGGGTGTGTGGCCGGCTTCACTTTGCGGAAGATGTTTTTGATTTTGCCATCCTTGCCGATCAAAAACGTGCTGCGCTCCACGCCCATGTAGGTGCGGCCGTACATGCTTTTTTCCACCCACGTTCCATAGGCGTCGGCGACACGGTGATCGATGTCCGAGAGCAGAGTAAACGGCAGCTTGTACTTCTCCTTAAATTTGGCCAGCGCGGCGGGCTTGTCGGGCGAGACGCCCAGAATCACCGCGCCGGCGTCGGCAAACTTTTTCGCGTGATCGCGGAAGCCCTGCGCTTCGGTAGTGCATCCGGGCGTGTCGGCCTTGGGATAGAAGTAGAGGACCACCTGCTTGCCTTTGAGTTTCGCCAGGTCGAACGGTTGACCTTGGTCGTCTTCGACGTGGATGGCAGGCGGGGTGTCGCCTTCTTTGAGGGCTTTGGGCATAGGGTCATTTTAGCGGAACGGGGCTCCAGGCAGACGGCCCACGCGGTCGCTCAAAAATTGCCGAAGAGCGCGCCAAGATCACGGCTTCCGTGCACGACGTGCAGAATCTGCACTGTATCGTCCTCTGCGACGCTATGAATGATAATGTAGTCTCCGGAGGAAAGACTGCGCAGGCCTGGCCGCAAGTCACCGTCGCGCCGTCGGCCCATATAAGGATGCCGGGCCAGTAGCCAGAAACGCTCCACTATGCTCTCGACAACCCGGTGGCAATATCAACGCTGTCGTCTCGGACGCAAGATGAATCCAAATGCCGTCAAGCTCGGCCTCCGCCTCGGGCGAAAGACGAAATTCGCTCATCAGCGGGGTTTCTGATCGGCGATACTTCGCGCCACGCCGCGGGTCTTGATGTCGTCCACGAGTTGCGCCACTTGGTCGTGCGTCGTGATTCGCCGGTCATCGCCGCGCGCCAGCGAAGCTTCAGCCTGATCGGCCGCTGCAAGGATTTCCAACCGCCGCCTTTCGCGCTCCTCCCAGAGGGACATGGCTTCCCGCACGGCGTCTTCTTTGTGGTGCAGCCGGCCCGTCGCGATGGCTTGGCGGATGAACGCCTCCTGGTCAGGCGTTAGATGTAGCTCCATGTGTCTTTATCGTAACCCCTCCCGGTCATTCTGGCGGAACGGGCCTACGGCCGAATGATCACTACTTTCTCGCGGCCAAGCAGCGATCGCCGGAGCTCGTAGCGTTCTTTGTCGTCACCGACAACATAGGCGCGAAGGGCCCGGGCCATGGTGACCATCTTTGCGATTTGCGCTTCCTTTGGGTTCTTGCAGCGCACTTCAGCCCTATACAACCAAAAACAGGGTTGGCCGTTCCAGGCGATGCAGAAGTAGCGCACAAGCATCCCTGTCTGTCTGTCCTTCATATCGACGAAGTCGCTGGTCGACCAACTGAGTTCTCGATCTCGGTCGATTAGCGCGTCCACATCCGACTTGGTGATCGGGTTTTTCTCGGCATCCACCCAATCGGGGGTGCGCACGATGTGGACGTCGTAACCCATTAGTAAAAGCTTTAGCTAGAAGTGTAGCCGAGCCGCGACCGCTACGAAGCGCTACCACGATCGGTGCAACGCTTCCTTGCGGTCGCGGCTCGGTTTTTCGTGTCGAGCGTCTCAGTCGAGAGCCGGAGTGGTACGATCTCCAGAGAGAGGGAAAGATGCGGATCAGCAAGATTGTGGCATGTTTTGCTGCGTTGATCGCAAGCCTTCCGCTCGCGGCCAAAGAGCGCGACTGGAAACAAGGGACGCTCACTTCGGTGGATGTGACGGCTGACCATCGCTATGAATGTGTAATCTCCGACAGCATTCTTCTCTACACGTTGAAGTACGAGAAGCCGCTGAAAACGCCGGCTCACAGTCCGGTCAAATTCGTGATTGAGAAGGATTCGTTGATACTTCTGGACACGGACGGTCAAGAGCGCGCGGCGCCGGTAGAGAAACGCGAGCGCGTACTTCTCGATCCAAGGCCCAATAGTCGACGGAGATGAGTTGGGTCGCCGCCCCCCATGGCGCCCTCCGAAGATTGTAGACTGGAGAATTAGTCAAGCCTGGAGGAGTTCTCTGCAATGCGTAAATCGTTATTGAGCTTGGGCGCCGGCGGGTTGTTGCTGGCCGGATTGCTGGCCGCGGCCGATACCAAGGGCGACGCTGACAAGGGCAAAGAAGTCTTTGAGCAATGCGGCGTCTGCCACAACGCGGACACCGACGAGAAGAAAATCGGCCCATCGCTCAAGGGGCTCTACAAACGTGACAAGCTGAAGAACGGCAAGAAGGTCACCGACGAGAATGTGAAAGCGATGATCAATGCGGGCGGGAACGGCATGCCGGCCTATGCCGATCTGCTGTCGGAAACCGAAAAGGCCAACGTCATCGCCTACTTGAAGACGCTGTAGACTGCACTTGTTACGGTAGTGACGTGCTACATTAGTGTTCGTAGGCCTTCCCGACAAGTCCCCATCGTCTAGCCCGGCCTAGGACACCGCCCTTTCACGGCGATAACAGGGGTTCGAATCCCCTTGGGGACGCCATTTCCCAGACAGTTCTTTATCGTCCCCTTGCTCACGCGCGGGGCTACAACTCGGGCCCCAATGGTTCAGGCGAACGATCCAAACCAATTATCGGGAAACGAGCGGTTTGAACCAATTGTTCGGGAAGCGAACGGTTTGAACCAATTGTCGGAAACGAACGGTTCGAACCAATTGTTCGGCAAACGAACGGTTCGATCCTGTAGCCCCGCGCGTCAGCAAGGGGGCGTTTTCTAAGGGATAGTGACCTGGTAAATGTTCAACCCGTTCTGATAGGGGACCAGCAAATAGCCATTCGACGCCGCAATCCCGCTCAGGCCGAACTGCGTTATAAAGGGGTACAGCACCGGGGCGCTGCTGTTTCGCGCGTCCACCACCATGAGACTTGCCGGCCCCGTGGGATCGCTCTCCGGAGCATTGTTCACCAGCGCAAAGACGTAGACCTTGGATCCCAGCGGCTCCACGTCGTACGTTCCGGTGGTTTGGATCTTGGTCACCACCGTCGTAATCGGCTGGGGACTCTCCGAGTTAGTGATATCCATAGTTGTGAGTGTCAGCGTGCCGGTGAGGTTGAAATCCGGCACGCCGGGGTTCCGAAATCCGGTGGTGTTGCCGCTAACCAGCAGAAGATCGTTGTCGTAGGCCATGCCGGTGAAAATTGCGGCGTCGGAAACTGTGACCCGATCGAGAGCCTGCAGACTTTCAATGTTGCTCACGTCAATGACATCCAGGGCCCCGTATCCCGCCGTGCTGCTCCCGGTGGCCGTGGTGGTGTCGCTGTAGACCAGATCAAAATCGGGCGGCAGCGCCAGCGCGTTCGGACGCGGGTTGAGATTGTTTGAAGAAGGCACATTCGCCACCGGCACCAGGGTCGAGACCAACTGCGGCAGCAACGCGGAAAAATCGAATGCCAGAAAGTCCCCAAAAAGGCCCGTGATATCGCTCAAGCTGTTGGTTGTGAACCAGCTGGTGGTGGAGAACCCGGCGGTCTCTACAAACGTCAGATCCGCCAGAAATGTATAGCTTTGAGGCGCGATGGTGCCCAGCAGAACCGGCTGGGTGGGGGTGGCGACATCAAAAACCACAAAGCTGGGGGCGCTGCCAGGTCCCAGCAGGTCCACCAGAATAGGCGTGCTGGTCTCAAGGTTGAGCGCGCATAATCCCCCATTGCCATTGAGATTGCCGTCGCCAAATTCGCCATCATATACCGGAGCGGTCACCGTGCTGGTGTCGATGATGATGATCCGGTCGGCATTACAGACATACGTTATGTCGTTATAAATCACCACGCTACTGGTGCCGCCATTGCCGAAGCTCGAGTTACCCACCAGTTTCAGAAAACTGGGCGGCGTTGTTCCCGAACCGGAAACAGAGAGCTCGGCGGAAGAGCTGACGAAGCCGCCCACGGTGATCACCAGCGGGTAGCTGCCGGTGGCCAAAGTGGGTACCTCAATGTTCGCTTGAGCCAGCCCCACGAACCCCGGCGACAGGCCCAGGAATTGAACCGTAGCCGCCACACCCCCGATGGTGGCTGAGACCTTGGATGTCGCGTTGGCCAGTGGCGAAGTCACCGCCGGCGTTCCGTCCGTTACCGGGTGATCCACGGGACCCTGCCCGGTAAGGTAAACCACCACCACTGAGCCTACATCCGCGGGATTCGAGCTGCTGTTCGCCTTATCGTTCGCGTTCTGCGCGGCCGCTTGATTGCTTGAGTTCTGAAATATTCCAGGGGAGGCTGTTACCACGGTGAAGTTGAAAATCAGGCTTTGGCCGCCGCCCACCTTTATGTACATCGCGGCCGTCCCGGCAGCCAGATGGCTGGGTACCTGGAAGTTGATCTGTGAGGGGCTGGCATAGACCAGCGGCGCAGGCGTCGAAACCTCCGATTGGCTTATTACCACGTTGGCTCCGCCCAAAGTAGTTGGCAAGGGAAAACCCTTGGCGTTCGCCGTTGAGCTGGCCAAGCCGCTGCCGAAGATGGTGGCCAGCGATCCCGGCGACACCCGTGGCGCGTAACTGGCTGCGTCGGTGACCGCCCCTATCACGGACTCCGCCTGCGACGCAGCCAAAGGAATGAGCAGTAGGGAGATGAATCGAAACAGATTCACTTAGAGTTGACGCAGGCAAGGTCGACTGCGTTCACCAGAAGTTGCAGGAAATCGGTCAAAGTACCCGAGACCTGGGGATAGTGATTTTTGGGAGTGGGCTCATGCGGGCTATCTGATTGACTTTGGGTACCTCCGGTCTGGGCGATTTGCAGGTTGCCAAATTGACTGAACTCGCCCACGAGGTCAGCTTGTCCTGGTAGCCGGGCAGCAATCCAGGCATTTCCAGACATGAAGCCCAACACCGCGCAGCGTAGCCCCGCGCGTAAAGCAAGGGGACATCCCGTTCTCATATTGACATTCTATAGGTCTTGATATAGAATGTCTACATGAGCGAGCCCACCGCTAAGGCGACAAATCTTCTGCAAGGCACACTGGATTTGCTGATCCTGCGTGCGCTTTCACTGGAGCCCCTGCATGGATTAGGCATTTCGCGCCGGATCGAACAGATCACCGGGGGCACCTTCCAGGTAAAACCGGGATCTCTGTTCCCGGCGCTCCATCGGATGGAAGAAGCCGGATGGCTGGCGCCATCCTGGGGTGAGTCTGAAAACAATCGCAAGGCAAAATACTACCGGCTCACCGCGGCGGGACGCCGGCAAGCCCAGGCGGAAACCGAAGAGTGGCAACGCATCGCGCTGGCCATTGCATCCGCGCTGCAGGCGACATAGATAGGCAAAGAAGCCACATGCTGACCTATCTCACGCGACTCTGGCACAATCTCACCCACCGGAAAAAAGTGGAGCGGGAACTGGACCAGGAAATGAGCGCTTACCTGGCGCTGCTGGCCGACGAGTCATCGGCCCGCGAAGCCAGGCTCGCTACCGGTGGAATCGGCCAGCTCAAAGAACAAGTGCGCGAGGCCAAGGCGGGATTCTTTATGCAAACAATTTTTCAGGATGTCCGCTACGGCTGGCGCATGCTCCGCCGCAGCCCCACTTTTACGGTGGTGGCAATTCTCGCTCTGGCTTTGGGAATCGGCGCGACAACCACCATTTTCAGCATCGTGTATGGCGTTCTGTTGCGTCCGTTGCCGTATCCGGGGGACGACCGGATCGCCATGGTCTTCAATCATTTTTCGCCGCAGAACACAGAGCATGGAACGCTCTCCATCGCCGACTACCTGGATTGGAAAAGAGACAATCATGCCTTTCAGAGCGCCGAACTTTTCCAATCAACGCTGTTCGACGTAACGGGCGCTAAAGAACCGGAGCAGGTGCAGGGCATCACGGCTACGGCGGGTCTTTTTTCGGTGCTCGGAGTGCATCCGATTCTGGGTCGGACCTTCGTTCAGGGCGAGGATGCCGCGAATGCCGTGCGCGTGGTGGTGTTGAGCGAGAACTGGTGGCGGAGCGCGTTGGGCGCCGATCCAGGAATTGTGGGCCGGAAGTTAAACCTCAGTGGAGTTCCATGCACGGTGGTGGGCATCATGCCGTCGGGATTCCACTTTTTCCGGGCTACAACTGAATTGTGGACCAATGCGCGCTTGATCCCACCCAAGCGCCGAGGGCCTTTCGGATGGGTTGGCTTGGCGCGGCTGAAAACGGGCGTGACGCTAGCCCAGGCGCAAACCGAAACGAACGCTATTGGGCATCGGATTGAGCAGGACAATCCGGTGAACTATCACCACATGACCATGCCGGTGGTGGCGCTGCGCGACGGGATTGTCGGGAATGTCCGCGTGGCATTGCTGGCGTTTCTTGGCGCTGTGTTGGTGCTGCTGGCCATCGCCGCCGCAAATGTCGCATGCCTACTGCTGGCGCGAGCCACGGTACGCGAACGGGAAATCGCGCTGCGTGCCAGCCTGGGTGCGGGCAGTGGCCGGCTAATTCGTCAATTGCTGACCGAGAGTTTGCTGTTGTCTGTTCTGGGCGGCGCGGCCGGCTGCCTGTTGGCTTACGCGGCTATAGCGGCGTTGCGGGCCTGGAATCCGGGTAACCTTCCCCGCATCGAAGAAGTTCGTCTGGATCTCGGAGCGCTCGCATTCGCGCTGCTTGCGTCGGTGGGAACCGGCATTCTGTTCGGCCTGGCGCCGGCTTTTCAAAGTGGACGCGACACTCCTGCCATGGCGCTTCGGGAGGGCGGCCGCGGCGGAACGGCACGCGCCGGACGTCGCCGTTTGCAGGCCCTGCTGGTGATGGGCGAACTGGCGCTGGCGTTGATGCTGGTCACCAGCGCCGGATTGCTGGTCCGAAGTTTCGTGCTGTTAGGGCAGGTGAATTCCGGCTCCCAAGCGCCTCCGGAAAACGTTCTGTCGATGAAAATCTCGCCGGTGGCTTCCAAATACCGCAACTCCGACCAGATCATCCCTTTTTATAAGCGCGTTCTGGAGCGCGCGCGGGCCACGGCTGGAGTGACCTACGCAGCGATCGGTGACAGCCTTCCGCCGGATCGCCAATACGATTACGACACCTTCGTGATTCAGGGACAGCAGCCGGGCGAGATCAACCCCGCCGTCACCTGCCCGATTGTGAGTCCGGATTATTTTCGTGCGCTCGGAATTCCGCTCATCCGCGGACGTTTTTTTACCGAGCATGACACCGGCGACGCGCCGCCCGTGGTGATCATCAGCGAATCGATAGCGCGCCGTTATTTTCCGGATGAAAATCCCATAGGCCGCCGGTTGAAGGCCAGCGGGCCCGATCTGCATGACACGCCTTTCATGGAAATTGTCGGCGTGGTGGGAGGGGTGCGGTACACCGGTTTGGACGATAATGCCGCGGACGCCTACTATCAGCCTTATGCGCAAACGTTGTACTACCGGCGGACCAATCTGGTGATCCGGTCCAATGGGCCGGCCGCTGCGCTGGCCCCCACTCTTCGCCGGGAAATCCGCGAGCTGGATTCCGATGCCGTAATTAGCGATGTGATCACCATGGAAGAGGCCCTGGGAGCCTCCGTGGTTGCTCGTCGCTTTCGTA
>Ga0210388_10004607_pt1 | contig 10798 bp, 9 predicted proteins | sample IncBWC19OmetaG_FD_155485 | JGI IMG/M metagenome (GOLD analysis project Ga0210388, IMG submission 155485) | Forest soil microbial communities from Barre Woods Harvard Forest LTER site, Petersham, Massachusetts, United States - Inc-BW-C-19-O ...
CTGCGTCGTTAATCCCTAGGGCGAGACTCGCAAAATCCCCTTGGAGGATGCCGAGGTCTTGCATGCCTGTCTCTCTGGTCCACAGGAATCCGTGAAAGGTTGCATCGTTGGGCAGGTCTGAATGACCAACCACCTGGCCCAGGTTATTAAGCGCACAGGCGTGGTTTCCCGCGAGCCCTCCTTCTCCGCCGAGGTTGCCGAGGTCGGTCGCAACGCCGTTATCCCAGAGCAAGGCGTGATTTTCCACGAGATAGAGACCAGTATTCGGGTTGAAGGATCCGCACCTACCTGACGCGCCGACAACCTGACCCTTGTTGTTGACCTGGGCCGCGACTCCGTCCGAGTCACCTTGATATGGAGGAAGTGGGTGGATCTCGCCGTTTTCCCAGATGACTGGCTCAAACTGATGCACTGGACAGCCCGAGGTCGGGTCGGTCGCGTCCGTCTCTGCAATTCCGGCGACCACACCTCGATTGTTGATCGAGTTAGCATAGCCATTGTCGCCTCCCAACGTCGGGAGCTTTCTCATCACGCCGTCTTGCCACAAGAAAGCGTGGCATGCGGTCGACGAGGGAAACCCATAGGCGTTGAAGCCGCAAAAGTCTTCCGCATCCGAGCGCAAAGTCTCGGCTTGACCCACAGTCTGGCCGAATTCGTTCACGCCAAACGCTGCACTGTTCGGTCCTCCCAGTCCGGGTGTCCCGATATCGAACTTCTGTCCCCTGAACCAGAGGACGGCATGCATTTCGCCGCCGGGGGTGGCCGCCGCGCCACTTATCAGGCCATCGTTCCTGATGATGTATGCCCCCGCAGGCGGGTTACCTATTAAGCCGAGGTCGAAGATGTTATAGTGCGCAAATGTCTTGCCGCCCTCCTGCCTTGCCGACTGTTCCTGCGCCCAGACTGACCCGGTCAAGACTGCGAATGCCAAGCCGAGGCCCGCGATGCGAAACGACTTCGTACTCAAACCAGTGAGTTTCATTTTTGTTTCCTCGTTGACTGAACCTGTGCGTTTTCGTTCGTTTGGGAAAACCTTCGAACGTCCTCCAATTCGAAGCATTGCAAGAGGGATGTCACGCAAATCTGTGCAGACCCATTGACCGGCTGCCAAAGGTGCAGCTTGCCTGTGGCGAGCCACTCCTGAATCTGAGCCGCGGTGGCTGGTTCGGAGAGGCTGTCGGCGTCGAGCGTGATGGTCTCAACGTTGGCGAGGCACTCGGGGCACCAAGCGAGGACGGCCTTTGCTCGCCGAATGACAACGAGCAGTTCGGTCTCCACGGTGATCCTTGTTGTTTTCACTGCTACGGTTCACTCCATGCGCTGATTGCTTCCGTGCTTCAAACTGGGCGAATCGTGAGGGAAGGCTGGATGAAAAGTCTTCAAAGAACGTCTCAAAAATTCTCAAAGTCGCTTGAGAAGGGCATTGATGGCGGGAAGGAAAGGACTTGCCGGAAGACATGGGGAAAGGGATTGAGCTATTGTGGACGTTACTGAGCCCAGGGAAGGTTCACTTCTCTCGACAGCCATGACGAACGGACCGAAGGTTTTTTACGAATTCGGGCCATTTCAGGTCGATCCAGCCAAACAGGTGCTGCTGCGCGAGAATCAGCCTGTCGCGATTACTCCCAAGGTTTTTGAAACGCTGCTGATCCTTGTTCGACACAGCCGCGACGTTGTGACCAAGGACGACCTTATTAAAGGTGTATGGCCGGACTCCTTTGTGGAGGAGTCGAACCTGAGCCAGAACATCTTTGTGCTGCGCAAGACCCTTGGAGACACTCCGGAAGACCGGCGCTACATTGCGACGATTCCGGGAAGGGGCTACCGGTTTGTGGCGGAGGTGCGGACGGTCGCGCAGAATGGCGATGACGTACTGATCTCTAGCAGCTTTCGTTCGCAAATGGTGGTTGAGCATCCAGTCGCGGTGCCGACACTGCCGGTGCCGGCAGATGGCTTAAGCCCGAAAGCGATCCGGAGGTCCGGATGGGAGGTCGCTGCCGTGATGGCTGTGCTGGTTGGCGGCACGATCCTCTTTTTGAGCAGGCACAGGCAAAAGCAAATCAGCCTGGGTGAGACAGACTCGGTGTTGCTTGCCGATTTCACTAATAAGACGGGCGATCCTGTGTTTGATGGGACTCTACAGCAAGGGTTGGAGATTCAACTGAAGCAATCGCCGTTTTTGAGCCTTGTGTCAGAAGAGCGCATACGGCGGACCCTGAGCATGATGGGGCAGCCGGCCGATGCGCGGCTTACGCGGGAGATTGCGCGTGAGGTGTGCGAGAGGACCGCAAGTGCGGCTGTGCTGGACGGGTCAATTGCAAAGCTGGGCAGCCAGTATGTGCTGGGTTTGCGCGCGAAAAACTGCCGCACCGGAGAGGTGCTAGCCGATGAGCAAGCACAGGCGGCGCGGAAAGAAGACGTGCTGAATGCGCTCAGCGAAATTGCCAGCAAATTCAGGGCTCGTTTCGGCGAATCCCTGACGACTGTAGAAAAATACGACACGCCCCTCGCCGAAGCCACGACGCCTTCACTCGAAGCCCTGAAGGACTACAGCATGGGGGTGAAGGTTGGTACCACAGGGAGTGAGGAGGCCGCTGAGCCCTTTTTCAAAGACGCCATTGGGATCGACCCCAAATTTGCAATGGCGTATGCGTTTCTCGGGCTCTATTACGGTTCCTCCGGAGAATCGGCACTCGGTACGGAGAACATCAGCAAAGCCTGGCAGTTGCGGGATCGCGCCAGTGACTATGAGAAGTTTTTTATCACCGCTTATTATGATGGGCGGGCAACAGGAAACCAGGAAAAGGCTCAGGTGACCTGCGAGACGTGGGCTCAAGCCTATCCGCGGGATCCGATTCCCCACGCGATGTTGGCGGGGTTTATTTACCCTGCATTCGGCAAATATGAAGAGGCGGCTGAAGCAGGGGAGAAAGCTATCCAGCTCAATCCGGACTTTGCCTTCGGGTACGTGAATCTGGGTCACGCCTATCTTAACCTTGGCCGTCCAGCTGAAGCCGAAAAGGTCCTTCGGAGAGCTTCCGACCGCAAAATTGAAGCGCCTTACCTTTCACTCTTGCGCTACGACGTCGCTTTTTTGAAAGATGACAAAGCGGGAATGGAGCGGGAAGCAGCTCTGTCCAAGGGAAAATCTGGAACGCAGGATTGGATTTTCGACCACGCGGCTTTTGTGATGGCATATGCCGGTCACTTGCAAGAGGCCAGGAGGATGTCACAACGCGCCGTGGACTTCGCACAGGAGGCGGGCCATCGGGAAAAGGCGGCGGTATTCGAAACCAGGGTGGCGTTGAGGGAAGCCTTTTTCGGGAATGCGCCCGCGGCAAAACGTAGCGCGATGGAAGCCCTTGCGCTTGCCCAAGACCGGGAGGTGCAGTTCGGCGCGGCCTTTGCACTGGCACTCTCGGGGGATTCTTCCCAGGCACAGGCACTCGCCAATGACCTCGAAAAAAACTTTCCCGAAGATACTGCCGTCCGATTCAATTACATGCCATCGGTTCGCGCGCTTCTTGCGCTGAACCATGGCGAGCCTGCAATAGCGACAGAACTGCTGCAAACCGCTGTACCGAATGAACTGGGCCAACCACGCAGCGCCGTCAATGGATACTTCGGAGCCTTCTATCCAATTTATGTGCGTGGCCTGGCGTATTTGGCTTTACATCAGGGCACCCAGGCCACCGGAGAGTTCCAGAAAATTCTCGATCACCGCGGGGCCGTGATCGTTGATCCCATCAGCGCACTGGCACAATTGCAATTGGGAAGAGCCTACGCGCTGTCGGGAAACGAGACCAAGGCAAAATCCGCCTATAAGGATTTCGTGATCCTCTGGAAGGATGCCGACTCCGACATCCCTATCCTCAAGCAGGCAAAAGCCGAGTACGCCAATCTTCCCTAACGCAGTGCCTCATTCTTCTTTCACGGCCAAAGAACAGTCGTTGACATCAGTGACCTGCTCATAGAAAGTCGGCTTCTTTACGCGCTGATTCCACATGTCCGAGAAACCGGCAAGTGTCCCCAGTTGGCGACTATTCGACCATTTGGCTCAAGCGCCGTCCTCGGCGAGCGCATCGGCGATAATGCGTAAATCCATGAACATTCCAGTCGATGTCTAGGCTTCGCAATCTCGACTTCATCGACGTTGGGCCGCGGAGAAAGCAGGCGCCGTGGCGGAACTTTCGAGAAGCTTCGCTGAGCCAACTAGCGCCTATGTTCTTCTCTTGCCTGATTGGATCAGGGAGCCAGCCACATGAGTAGAACCATCGTCAGCCACTTGAAGACGCGCGCCATTGTCCGGTATGAAGTCCAGAGGAGGAGTCCCAGGATAAGAGCAGCGAAAAATGGGGTCCAGAAATAGGCACGGAACCCAGTGATCATCTGTATCGCGTCCCCCATGCCTCCGAGGTCGGCTCCTATATTGAAGACATTGGCCACAATCACCAGCGCGCAGGCGAACCATAGGACCCAGCGGGAATAGCATGTGCGAATCACGCTGGCCAATCCGCACCCAGTAACCATACCCAGACGTGCGCACATTAGCTGAATGGCGGCCATCAAAGGGAAGGACAGCAAAGCCGTCCAAAGAGTCGCGTACCCGTACGAAGCCCCTGCTACGGAATATGTCGAAATGCCCGACGGGTCGTCGTCGGCGGCACCGGCGATGGGCCCTGGGCCGAGGTTCTCCAGAAAATCGGGCAGCGGGACAGATTCCGCAGGTGCCGGAGATTGAGTTCGCAACTTTTCGGTCGATTTGGGCGACAAAATCATCTTGGTTTGTGGATATCCGGCTATGCGTTACCACGCAGAGCAAGCGCGGGTCAACGGTGCTCTAACCTTCGATGCATCTAGATAGGCGGCGGGGCGAGATACCAGGCAGGTTCGCGGATGGATTCGGCTATCCAAGAAGGCCGTGAGACGTGGCCCAATTGCCCTTAGGTTGCCTGGAAAGCGGCAAAAAAAAGTGGCGATTCGAATTGATAGTTTTGAACTGAAACGATCCGGTTCGATATTTGTTTGTCGTGTGCGCAGGACGCATCAAATTATAGCGTTAGGCCACTTTTCGTCCGCTTAGATTTACCGGAGAAAGGAGTTAGTGGTAAAACTCGTTTGTATTACCGAGGGCGTTTGAGTCGAACCTCGAAATCGAGCCCCGAGCAACTGGGCTTAGAAAGATCGTGTGCCGCGGGGGAAAGCGCGTGACGCAAAAGGTGCATGCTCGTCCAAAATCCGTTGCAAAAACGCGCTCCAAATCGACCCCTCAAGCGAAAAGAGCGGCTGCTGATAGTGCTCTATCGTCTGACGCAGATCTCGACGATTCATTTCCCGTTGTCGCAATTGGGGCGTCGGCTGGCGGTCTAGAAGCCTACACGGAATTTTTCCACGCGCTTTCGCCAGACACTGGAATGGCGTTTGTTCTCGTACAACATCTAGACCCAAACCACCACAGCCTTCTGACTGAGATTATCGCGAAGACAACCCGAATCTCGGTTGAGGAAGTCAAGTCCGGCACGAAAGTCCTGCCCAACCGCGCCTATGTGATCTCGCGACGCTTAGACCCGAGACTCCTTCGCATCGGTTTCCAAAAACGGTCCGATGATGCGTCGATTAGCTGCACCTTTCCGCGGCGGTTAGGTTTCTTGCGGTTCGTGAGCATCCAAACATACGTCGGGATGCCAGTGTTGTAGAAGAGATCTGTGGGCAGCGCGATAATTGCCTCTACCCAATCGTTCTCCATCATCCATCGGCGAATTTCGCTCTCGCCCGACGCCGCTCCGCCAGTGAAAAGGGGCGAGCCGTTCATGACGATGCCAATGCGCGAGCCTTGCTCGTCCTGACGCATCTTCGAGATCATGTGCTGGAGAAAGAGAAGCTGGCCGTCCGAAATGCGAGGCAAACCGGCTGAGAAGCGACTATCGCCAGAGCCCGTTTCGGCCTCCTGTTTGATTGGCTCCTGGTACTTTTTCCAATCGACGCCGTAAGGCGGATTCGACAGCATGTAGTGAAAGGTTTTGCCACGGTGTGCATCATGAGTCAGCGTATTCCCAAAGGCTATCTGCTCTGGATCATGGCCGGTGACGAGCATGTCAGACTGGCAGATACCGAAGGATTCGCCGTTTAATTCCTGGCCGAAGAGTTCAACTCGAACTTTGCCGGGATTGAATTTATGCATCGCCTCTTCGGTGAGGGCAAGCATACCGCCAGTTCCGCACGCCGGATCGTAAACGGTGCGAATGATACCGGAACCGGCAAGCGCAGCCTTATCATTCACAAGGAGCAGATCGACTATCAGGCGGATGACCTCTCGCGGGGTAAAGTGCTCTCCGGCAGTCTCATTTGAGATTTCAGAGAAGCGGCGAATGAGGTCTTCGAACAGGTAGCCCATCTGAATGTTCGAGACTTTGTCAGGGTGCAGGTCGATCTGGCAGAAGCGGTCGAATACCTGCCACAGAATACCGCCATCCTTCAGCCGCTTGAGTTGATCGGTGAAGAGAAACTTGTCCAGGAAGATGTCACGTACATTGCTTGAAAATTTGGTCGTGTAGTCCAGCAGGTTTGCATGGAGTTGTGTCGGGTCTTGGCCGCGAATCGTTTTGAAAGTCAATGGGCTCAGGTTGTAGACCTTGATATTCAGGCCGGCGGAACCAAAGAGAATGGTGTCCCGGGTCTTTTCGTCAAGTCCTTCAGGGAGACTCTTGGCAGTTGCGAGCATCGCTTCCTTCGAAGCTTCAAGGATGCAATCGAGTCGTCTCATCACGACGAAGGGGAGCATAACCTTGCCGTATTCCGACTGTTTGAAGTCTCCTCGCAGAATCTCTGCGATCGACCAAACGAAAGAGCCTAGTACGTGTACATCTGTCCCTGCCATAACTTCTACCTCAGTGCGAATCAGTCGATATCTTTGGAAGTGCCGAACGGATAGAGGGCTGGAAACCAGCGCTCCACAACGGAAATCGGAAATCCTAGTCGAACGGGCGCCTTTGGGCCGGATGAGACCAATAGACCCAGTTCCAACAAACGTGAGAGGACATTGCGTGCCATTCGTTCTTTGTATCCGGTAAGAGTTGCCGCTTGACCGCGCTCGAACTCTCCGCCAAAAAGCGCCTCGCGTAGCAAAGGAAAGCTCCCCTTTGGCAAACGGCCCGCACGCACTTCTTCCTCCACATAAATTTCAATTCGTCGCACCAGCTCGGACGGCTCCAGGATCGACTGCATGTATTCAACCTGGTCCACGCAGAGGGAGAGAAAGAAGCGGCAGAACTCGATCAGTGCAGCCTGAGAAAGGTTTCCGCGTCCATCCAAGTCGCCATGCCGTGGCTCATCTGCGTCCATCAGCAGAGCCTTGTACCGACCGACATTGCGGGCCAATCCTCGAGATGCAGACCAGAGACTGCTGCCGACCCCGAGTCGTTTGAGCATTGCGTGAGACATCAGTCGTGTGACGCGGCCATTGCCGTCGTAAAACGGATGAATCCAAAGAAAACGATGATGCGCCGCCGCGACTGCCACCACTTGGCGGACCTTCGAGAGATTCTTTGGGTCGTACGCCTGCTCAAACCGGGACAGAAAACGCGGCAAGTCCGCAGCAGCGGGAGGGAGATGCTTACCCACTACTACTTCACCGTCGCGGAGCACACCAGGTTCGAAGCGGAGGGCATGCTTCGATTCTGGATCTTCCACAAGGAGAAGTTCCTCTGGCAGTCTGCGGCAAAACTCTCGATGAAGCCAAAGAGTGTAGGCCGCGGAGGCTGGGAACGCCGAATCGTCCCGGCCTTCATCTATGGCCTGCTGGACCTCGATGTGAGCCACGGCCTCCAACTGGAGTGCGCGACGCTTCGGTTCAGTAGAATAATCCCGATGCAGAGCACGGTCGATATCGCGGGGATGCGTGTTGTGCCCTTCAATGAGGTTTGAGTAGTAGCAATTCATCGAACGCACGAGCGCGCCGACAGCCCCAGTAACTACTGGATTGATCTGTCCAGCGAGTGAACTGGCCTTCGCAATCAAATCGAATGCGGCATCCTCGATCTCCCGCTGTCCCTCAGGGGGAAGCATCGGGTCCATCCATGATGGAGTGGTAATCGGGTTCATTGGCGCCACTGATTTTGCCGGTTCCATTGCCGGACTAAATATAAACGAATGCTACGCTTACGTCGATAGGCGTCGCTTATTGTGCCGGATGGATTGCCGCATGTCATTGCGGGACAATAGAGTGAGAGCAGAAGACCACTTCCTAATTTGTCTTGTGGATCGTGGCGGATTTCCACGCATATCCAGGGTACGAATTTACGCATAAGCGGGGTATTGAAAATAAATCCGCACGCATAACGGGGGTATCTTTTACGCATAAACGGGGTAGGAAAGGATCGTACCCCGTTGCAAAACAAAGACTTGCCCATTCCCCTGTACTTATCCTGTATCAGAGTCCCTATAGCTAGCCTGTAGTCTTGGCGCGAAAAGTGGAAATCTTCCCGCAGACGCACGAAGACCAGCGGCGCAGTGAAATCGGAGAACCTCCTCCCTGTCGGGAAAGGAACAGATCTCTTACGCCAGCGTTGCTTTAGGAATGTGAGTCAGTGATGGGTGCAGCAAAACTCCATCTTTTTGGATCTCGATCTTCAACTGTGGATAGACACATTTAACTCTGTGGAATGCCTCTATCGCGTTCCCCCGAAACCGAGATCTTCCTTGCGGTGTCTCGGCATAGCCAGCTCCGAAACTCAATTGGAACGATGCCCATGAAATGCGGAGCGGCCTCTTCAAATAGCTCACACGCCGGGTCGCCCAAGCATAGAGATCAAGCGACAAGGGCGACCTCTTTAGAGCTTTGATCGCTCTCAAATCGAGCGGGACTGGAGCCTCGATCAGCTGTTCAAAGAATTTCTGTGAAAGAGTGACGCTCGACTTCGCAAGCGGCTCCTGAGGCAGCTTTTGCGGTGTCCACCACAGATCGAACTCCTCCGCCAAGAGGAGATTGGAACCTCCAGTGTTGCTTTGCCCGCTTCGGTCATGCCTCCATCGTGTGGAGATAGCAGCGCCGAAGAGGCGCTCCATTTGCCCTCTAAACCGCGGAATCGTTCCCCAGTGACCACCGGTACACTGCAAGCCGAGTTGTCCCATGAAGCTCGATAGCGAACGTCCAAGCTCAAGCCTCCGTTCGCCCGTCCGCAGTGCTTCGGTTGTCATCCAGATGAGGATGAGTCTGGGATACGCCCCGTAGGGGAGCCCCGCACTGCCCAGATCCGTGATCGAGAGGGTCACGTCCCCATCTGTGCGGGTGTATTGCTTTCCGGGATGTGCCCGATGAGGGAGGGTGGTCTGAACAAGCATTTTCGCCATGAACCCAAGCGCGTCCGCGTCTACCGCGCACTCGTTGTGCAAAGCTTCTGCTACTGAAAGAATTGCTTGAGCATTTCGGTCCCGTCGGTTCGGAGCCGGCACAGTCGAGCTGCTCCCTTCCGGTTTGAAATTGTCCTGATTCCACCGACGGTGAATCTCCAGCAATGGTCGATCTTCCCGTTCGACCTGCCGAAGTATGGACTGAATGCTTGTCAGATCAGAGGACACTCTTTAACGGTCACCGTGCGTCCAGGACGTTTGCTATCTCTGAGGTACGAAAATAGACCCGACGACCGAGTCGCAAACGAGCGGCATTTATTCGGCTGACCCACTCGCCTGACGATCTTAGGCTGATGCGCAGGCCCTCCGGAGAACGATCGAGAATCATCGCCAATTCCGCCAGACTCAAGAGCGGACCATATTGCTTGACCAGCACTTCTTCGATAGTCATCGCTGTTCTCTCCGAAAACCGTGTGCACCACGACTCATAGGGAATTGAGTCACAATAGCAATGTACATTTCACTAGACTATGCCACGATTTGCTTTCAATACGCATTATATACATTATTGATGTGTACATTTCAATAGTGCTTTTTGGAGAATTTCTCTTGCCTCTTCAAGGCTACTCAAATCGCGTTCAGGCCGGCGAAAACCGATCCAGTCGGGAGAATTGCATCTTCTTCTTCAAAGCGATTCGATGGGAGGACGTCTCCTCCCTGCCTCCTGCCGGCTTCGCACGTCATCCGTCACCCACCTTGTATGTTGCGAATCAAGGCGTAACGATGAAGTTGCGCTTCGGCGGAAAGGCCGTACCCACCTGAGGCCTGGAGCGATCCAGAGCCTGTCGCAGAGAACGGCCACCGTCCCTCTCTTATTACGCCGTGGAGAATCGGAGGCATAAAGCCTGCATGTTCAAGGTCGGCGACAAGAGCGAGTCCGTGACTGCGGATAGGGACGGGAGCCGAGGCCGAATCTTAACGCCGGAGGCCGTTCATGAGCAAGCGATCCATACTGGTTGAGGAAACAATCTACTGTGGCATTGATGTCAGTGCTAAAAATTTTACTGTGGCGCTTCAGTGGGTGCATCAGCCAGTCGAGCAAAGGAGCTTTCCTAACACTTCTGTTGGGCACAGAGCTCTTGTCATCTGGCTTCGGAAAGCCAAATCACCTGTTCGAGTGGTATTGGAAGCAACGGGAATTTACTCTCTGGATCTCGCGTTTGCACTTGATGTGGCGGAAGGGATCGAGATTGCAGTCTTGAATCCCAAGGTCGCCAATCGATTTGCTCAAACCATTCGACGATCAAAAACTGATGCGGCAGATGCCGAGGTGTTAGCTGAATACGCTCGTCGGATGCCGTTCACCGCTTGGGTCGCCCCTAGTCCCGGTTCAATGCGACTGCGCTCAGTTGTCCGCCACATCGAGAGTCTGTCTGTGCAGAGCGCTCAG
>Ga0210388_10004608_pt1 | contig 10797 bp, 6 predicted proteins | sample IncBWC19OmetaG_FD_155485 | JGI IMG/M metagenome (GOLD analysis project Ga0210388, IMG submission 155485) | Forest soil microbial communities from Barre Woods Harvard Forest LTER site, Petersham, Massachusetts, United States - Inc-BW-C-19-O ...
GATGCTCGTCGGCCAATCCGATGTTTAATATTAAACTTCAGATTTGAAACGGCACAGGGGGCCGCCGACGCAGCGCCAGCCAACGCAGCCCGAGCCAAACGCGGCCGACCCCGCCGCAGCCGGTGCAGCCCAGCCGACGCAGCCGCCAATCGTCGCACTTTGAAGGCGTAGCGCGCTGGGCGCCGTCCACGTCAGTGGTAGAGCGAAACCTCAGCCAATTTCCCGCGCGCGTCGTTGATGTGCGGGCTGTTGGGGAAGCGTCGAATGAACGCGCGGAGCGTGTTCTTGGCGTCGTTCCAGGCTTGGATGGCGAGCTCCGCTTCGGCGAGCTGAAGCGTCGCTTCGTCCATCACCTCCTTGTCCGCTGATGCTTCCGAGAGCTGCATCAAAATCGGAATGGCGTCGCGGTGCAAGCCGAGCTGGATCAACGCGCGCGACAACTGCAAATTCGCTTGTGGACTGTGCGCGGCGTCGCTCTTGTACTTGAGTGACTCGCGGAAGGCTTGCTGCGCTTCGTGCCAGCGCGCCATGCGGATGTGATCGACGCCCGTTTGATACGCGATGAGCGACAGCTCGTTCTTGGCGCGCTCTACCGCGGCGTCGAACACCGCGCGCTCGGTCGGCGTGAGGTCGAGCTTGACCACGTCGGGGTAGGCGGCGATCAGCTCTTGTCGCTTGTTTTGCACGATCAACTGGTAAAATTCACCCGCTTGGCGGCTCGAGCGCTTGGCCAGCTCTTCCCGCTCTTGAGCGGCCTTGATGTCCTTGTCGAGCGCGTCGAGCTGGTCGCGCGTTTCCTTATTTTCACCGCGCACGGTCTCGAGGCGGATGTCCCAAGCGAGCTTCACGAACACCAGGAGGAGCGCTATGGTGACGACGTACGCCGTCGCGCTGTTCAGCACCACCTTGCGCTCGGCGCCCTGCTGCCTCTTGGAGATGCTCTTGAGATCCGCGGCCAGCGCGTTGACCAAGTTGTTCGTCTTGATGGTGAGCGCCCGGCTCTCCACGATCTCGCGTTTGATTTCCTCGAGCTCGTACTCGTTCATCCCGCATCTTCAGTATCGCTGCGGCGCGAGCCGAGCAAGCGGCGCAAGGTCGCGTGCTCGGGCAGGCGCTCACCCGACCGCTCGAGCGGCACGCCGGTCCGCGCGCGTGGCGCTCGGCTCAGCCTCGAAAATTGCCCAGCTTTGCCGCGCAAAACAGTGCTGAACCCGCCAAAAAGCCGTTTCTGGCTTGAACGGAGGCCGATCCCTCGCTAGAGCGAGGCGGGCTCATTGGCCGAGTTGGCTCGGAGCTCCGCGCCGGACGGCCTGATTCGGGCTCCGCCGGCCAATTCTCGAGGAAAGTATGGACACTAGCGACATCCGCAAGGGCCTCAAATTCATGCAGGACGGACAGCCCTACGTCGTCACGGATTTTCAATTCGTGAAGCCTGGCAAGGGTCAAGCGTTCACGCGCACCAAGATGCGCAACATGCTGAACGGCGGCACCATCGAGCGCAACATCCGCTCCGGTGAGAAGCTGGAGCCGGCGGACGTCGAAGACCGCACCCTGCAGTTCATCTACATGGAAGGCGATGCGTTCGTGTTCATGAACTCGATGACCGGCGATCAGGTCACCGTGCAAGGCGAGGTCGTCGGCGACGACGCGGGCTTCATGATCGACGGTATCGACGTGATCATCACCATCTACAATGGCAACCCGGTCGCCATTCAGCTCCCGCCGCACGTCATCGTGCAGATCACCGAGACGGAACCGGGCGCCAAGGGCGACACTGCCACGAACGTGCAGAAACCGGCCAAGATCTCGACCGGCGCAGCCGTAAACGTGCCGCTCTTCATCAACGAAGGCGACTGGGTTCGCGTCGATACCCGCACCCGGTCCTACATCGAGCGCACGAAGGCACCCTCGAAGGCGCCCTGATATTTGGGGGGGCCAGCGAGTCGAGCGCCGTCACTTCCGACCGGCGCTCGTGCTCGGCTCGCTCGGCGCGCGCGGATGTTCGAAAACGACGGCGCGGCCGGCGTCGATGCAGGCCACCGCGCGCGCGTCGTTCGCGACCACGCAGTCCGTGAGTTTGCTGGCGTTGGCGTGCGCTTGCAGCTTGTCGAGTTGCCACAGCTCCTTGCGATCACCGGTCAAGAGCAACCCGAGCGGCGTGGCAAGCACCAGCACGCGCCCGTCGGGTGAACGCGGCGTGCCGAGCGAGGGCAAGCCCAGGGGCAGTTTCGCGCCGCTCGGGCTCGTATCGAGGTGTGAGCCTGCAACCAACGCGTCGAGCGTGCTGCCGTCGAAGGCGAGCGGCGTGAGCGTCACGTTCGGCCCATTGCCGCGCCCGGCGCAGCTCGCGGGGCGCGCAGCCAGTAGCCGCGTGGTGAACGGGGGCAAGAGCTTGTGATTCGCGTCACTGGCGTTGAAAAGTAGCTCCGAGCGGTCACAAGCGTGACTCGTTCCCGTGACTTGCACGCCGTTTCCGCTCACCAATTCGAGCGGCCAGCTCGGCGCGCCGGCGTCTGCGGCAAGTGCCGTTTCGGTCGCGCGGTCCGGAGAGATCCGGGTCACCCCCGCCTCGGTGCGAACGAGCAGCCCGGCGTCGGGCTCGAACCACAGCGGGCTGTAGTGCGGGACGCGCGGCACGCTCGGCTGAGCGCGCGCCGCGAAGGCTTCGCTGGCGTCGAAGCGCGTCACGGCACGCAGCGCAGTGCGTTCCAAATTTTTTCGCTGAGTCGCCGAGAGCTTCGTGAAATACCAGCCATCGCGAGCGAGCACGGCGAAGGCCTCGAGGACGTCGCCCTGCATCAGTGCGCTCTCGACATCGCTACCCAGCAGTGGGTCGATGACGTGCGTCAGATCTCCGCAGCGAAATGGCGTGCCGTCCTCGTCGAACACGCGAGCGACTCCGCTTTCAGCGCACAAGCTCGAGAGCAAGCGAATCACGTTCCCGACGCGGTCGGGGCTGTGCGTGCCGTGCCTGCCACGGGCGCGTGCCGCAACGCGCGCAGCCAAGCGCGTGAGCGATTGAGCGGGCTCGCTCGCGGCCCGTGACACGCCCGCTGCTCGATCGAGCCAGGCCAGATCCGCGCTCATGGCTTCACTCGAGCCGAGCGCACCCACGCTCACCGTGACGCGCACGTCGTCGCGCCCGTCTTGATCCTGATCCGACGAATCTACCGATAAATTCAGGGATTCGTTGGGGGCTGCAGCGGCGCCGCGCAGCGTGAGCAGCACGGGCCGTTCGACGCTCGGCGAGACCACGACGATGCCGCGCGTCGGCGCGCGAGCGATCAGCGTGCCCTGACACGTGGCCGTCGCGTCGAGCGTCGCGCTGTGCGGACCAGTCTGACTGAGCGTTACGCTCAGCGGGCAATCTGGGCTGTTCGGGATGAAGCCGGGCAGCGCGCTCAACCTTCGTCCTGGCGCGCCGTTCGGAAAATACCAAAGCTCGCCCGGCGGCGCGTCCTTCGCCGTGCGGTCGGGCACGAGCCAAGCGATCGCATCGGGCTTTTGATCGCCGTCGAAGTCCGCGGGCAAAACCTGCGCGAACGCGCGCTCTTCGGGCGAGATCAGACTCAAGCCCGAGCCTTGCCAGGCGCGCGGCGCACCGGGCACGAGCTCGGCTTTGCGCGGCGCAAAGCCGCCATTTGCGCTGTTGGCCGGTGCTGCGCTCGGATCCAGCGCGGCGCTCGCTAGGGGCTCGGCGCTCGCGGACGGCGCGGCCGACGCCACGCCGAACGGCGTGTACGGTTTCTCGGAGCCGCAGCCATTGCACCCGGAAAAACCGCACAAGGCACCGCTCAAGAACGCGAACCGACTCAGCGCACTAAGGCTAAGCTGCTGATAGTATGGGGTTTTCTGCGGAACCGAGCGCGACACTTCAGGAAGCTTTGTACGTCGCCCGACGCTTGGCCAAAAATGCCGTGAGGCCTTCGCGCGCGTCGTCGGTCGCAAACAGGGCGCCGAAGGCCGTGGCTTCGAGCTCGCAAGCCGCGGCCAAGTCGATGTCGAAGCCACGATTGATCGCGCGCTTGCTGGACGCGACCGCGAGTGGCGCCTGTTCGGCGATGCGCTTTCCGTGTTGCTCCGCGTCCGCCAAGAGTTGCTCGGCCGGGACGACGCGATTCACGAGCCCGATGCGGAGCGCGTGCTCGGCGCTGATCGGCTCAGCCGCATAGACGAGCTCACGCGCGCGCCCGAGCCCGACGCGACGGGACAAGCGCTGCGACCCGCCCAAGCCCGGCATCAACCCCAGGTTCGTCTCCGGCTGCCCGAACTTGGCGCGCTCGGACGCGAAAATGTAGTCGGCGCACAGCGCGAGCTCGCAGCCGCCACCGAGCGCAAAGCCATTGACCGCTGCGATGATCGGAAACGAAACGTCTTCCATCAACCGGCCCAGGCGATGCCCGGCCGCGCTGAACGCGTACGCTTCGGGCGCCGTGAAGCCGGACATCTCTGCGATGTCCGCGCCCGCGACGAAGGCCTTTTCCCCAGCGCCCGTCAGGATCACCGCTCGCACGCGCGTAGCCACCGGAGCCGACTCGAGCGTTTGAAGAACGTGCGTCAGCTCGCTGATCACTTGCGCGTTCAGCGCGTTGAGCTTGGCCGGGCGATTGATGGTCACGGTGACCACCGGCAGCGTGTCGGTCACGAGAATCGTTTGATAGCTCTCGGTCATCGCTTTCCTTTCACACGTTCAGTGCGAGCGCGTGATTTTCGCGCCCTTGTCGTCGTACGTGTAGAAGCCGCGGCCGCTCTTTTTCCCGAGCCAACCCGCGGCGACCAAGTTCCTGAGCAAGATCGACGGGCGGTACTTGGGGTCGCCGAACTCGCGCTCCAGCACCTCGGCAATCGAGAGCACCGTGTCGAGCCCGATCAGATCGGCGAGCTCAAAGGGCCCGAGCGGGTGATTGAGCCCGAGCCGCGCGCCACGGTCGATGTCCTCGGCGCTGCCTGTGCCCTCCTCGAGCGCGAAACACGCTTCGTTCAGGAACGGCAGCAAAATGCGATTGATCAGAAACCCCGGCCGATCTTGACTCACGACCAAAGTTCGATTCAAGCGCTCACCGAGCGAACGGATTGCGGCCAGGGTCTCGTCGCTGGTCTGCAACCCGCGCACGATCTCGATCAATTTCATGAGCGGCACGGGGTTCATGAAATGCATGCCGATCACGCGAGCGGGCCGCTTGGTGCGACCAGCCAACGCCGTGATCGAAATGCTCGAGGTGTTCGAGGCCAGAATCACACCCGGTTTGCACAAAGCGTCGGCGTGCTCGAAAATGGCGAGCTTCAGCTCGCGGTTCTCGGTCGCGGCCTCGATCATCAGATCGCAATGTGGGTATGCCGCGTCCGCGTGCACTGGCGTGATGCGTCCGAGTGCCGAGTCGCGCAGGTTTGGCTCGAGCTTGCCCTTGTCGACCTGTCGCGTGAGGGCCTGCTCAATCCCAGCCTTCCCGGCCTGCGCGCGTTCGATGCTCACGTCGGCGAGCAGCACCGTGTAGCCGAACTGCGCGCAGACCTGCGCGATCCCAGCGCCCATTTGGCCCGCGCCCACCACGCTCAGCACGGCATTGTCGGAAAGCAGCATCGCGAGAGCTTCGCGCAGCCGAGCGGTGTCGTCGAGTCGGCCGCGACGGAGCGGTCACTTGCCGCACAAAGATGCTAGCGTCGCGAGCGCTGATGGCGGCTCCTTGGTCTCGGGCGCAGATTGTGGCGTGCTGCGTGCTACCGGCGCTGCTTTCGGCGTGCGCATTTTCGCATCCCGATCCGGCGAACGAGGCGCGCATGCTGGCCGACAAGGGGCGTTCGGACGAAGCGGCGCGCGTGCTCGAGGCGCACCTCGTCAAGCACCCGGAGGCCGTGCCCGAGCGGCGCTTGCTGATCCGCATTTACGCGAGCTTGGGGCAGCTCGGTCACGCGCAGGATCACGCCGAAGCGCTAGCGAAAATTCTCGGACCGAGCAGCCCGATCCCGTGGGTCGAGCTGGGCTACGCATTGGAGCTCAGTCATCGCTACGACGAGGCGCTCGAACAATACGACCGCGCCGCAGAGGTAGCGCCGCACGACCCGCTCGGGCCTCTGACGGGCGGCCTGCGCGCGGCACGTTGGGGAGAGGCGGAGCTGGCCGAGCCACGACTTTCCGAGGCGCTGCGCCGAGATCCGCGCAGTGCGGAGGCCTGGCATGCGCTCGGTCTAGTCCGGGTTCACCGAGGCGACTTAGACGGCGCTGCCCTTGCGTACAGTTCCGGCCTGAAGGCCGATTCCGGGGCCGTCGAGGATCACGTGGGCCTCGCGACGATCGCGGTGTTGCGCGAGGATGCACTGGCGGCGCTCCGCGAATATGACGCTATCGTTTCCGCACGGCCTAAGTTTGCGGACGCACAACTGGGGCGCTCATGGGCGTTGCTGAAGCTTGGTCGGCTGGACGACGCGCAACGCGCGCTCGATCGCGCGCGTGATCTCGGCGCGAGCGGCCGCGCGCTCGCTGCGCAGCGACGCGCGCTCGCTGCGCTTCGGGCTCCCGCTGCAGCGCCCTGAGCGTGCGTTTTCGGCTCGAGAGTCGGAGCATTCGTGCGACGCCGGATGCGTGGCTGCGGGTGGGCTTGGAGCGTCGCACAACGCTCGACCAATGGGCTGAAAGGTGCGCGAGAACCCAATTAGAATCGTGGCCTTGCCAAGCTTGTAAGAGCTTGGCGCGCAGCGTAGTGTCAAGCCCCCCCGCTCCTCGCCGACATCGCGGTGATGAGTGGGCAATGAACGGGTGAGGAATGGACTCCCAGACGATCCGCACGGCGCTTGGAACACTGCAGGCGATACCAGACTCGGACGAGGCGTGGACGGCACTTCGGGAATCCGCAAAAGCGAGCGGCGGCGATCTGTCGACCGACGAGCTCTTGCGATTGCTCGATTCGGCACGCGACAAACACGCCAGCCGCGGGGAGTGGGGCGCGGTCTCCGGGCTGCTCGAGATAGCCGCCAAGGTGGCGGAGAGCACGCCACGCGAAGCCGAGATCCTCACCGAGCAGGCCAAAGTTCTCACGAACGAGATGTTCGACGACGACGGCGCGGCCGTCTGTTACCTGCGTCTGCTCGAGATCGACCCGAACAATTCCGTTGCCTCCGCAGCGGTGGACGAAGCCGAAAATAAGCGTCTGCGCTTCTCGGAGCTCGCCTCCACCTACGCCACCGAGGCCGAGGGCGCGTCGGACGAAATCTACAAGAGCTCGATGCTCATGCGCGCCGCCGAGATGGAAGTGCGTTTCGGTGGCGAGAGCGTGAGTCTCGAGACGGCGATCGAGCGGCTAGAGCAAGCCGTGCGTCTCGATCCGACGAACGAGCGCGCCGGGCGGCTGCTCGAGCACATTTATCGCAGCGGCAACCGCTGGGAGGAGCTCGCGCGCGTGCTCGAGCGCTTGGCGGATCGCAGCGAGAAGCCCGCGTCGCGTGTCGCGGCGGGCGTGCGCCTAGCGCGCTTGTACGCGCAGCATCTTTCGGACAACGAGCGGGCCGCGCGCGCCTATGATCGCGTGCTGCGCGTCGACGCCTCGCACGCCGAAGCGAAGGGCTTTTTGTCGGAATTTTACGGCAACGACGAGCGCTGGGGCGATCTCGTCGGCTTGTACGAGCGTGAGCTCAAGGGCAAAGACACCAACGACGCCGAGCGTCTCGGCGACATGCTCCAGATCGCGATGCTCCACTGGCGAAAGCTCGGGCGCCCGCAAGACGCAGAGCCGTGGTTCGAGCGCATCCGCAAAGTGGAGGCCACCAATGAAGGCATGCTCACCTTCTACCGCGAGTACTACGGCTCATTGGAAGACGACACGCGCCTGATCGACGTGTTGCAAGGCGCGCAGCGCGCGGTGCCGGACGGATCGAAGGCGCGCAAGCAATTTGCGTCGGAGATCGCCAAGCTCGCGGAAGGCACTGCCAACGCGCAAAAGGCGATCGAGCAATACAAGAGCATCTTGCGTCAAGATCCGGACAGCTCTGAAGCGCGCGACGCCTTGAAGCGTCTGTACAAGCAGACTCAGGGTTACAATGCGCTCGTCGAGCTGTTGCGTCAGCAGCTCGAGCGTACGCCGGCCGAGGAATACTCGACGCGGCTCGCCATCTTGCGAGAGGTCGCGACCGTGTACCGGCAATACGTGCGCAGCGACACGGCGCTGCTCAGCGTGCTCAATCAGATCGTGCAGCTCGACGACAAGCTCGACGAACATGACGTCGACGAGATGCGTGAGCTCGTGGGTCTGTACGACAAGCTTGGCCGTCACCGCGATCTGATCACGAACCAGCTCAAGCTCGCGGAGATCACGCCGGACGTCGAAGAGAAGAAAGAGCTCTATCGGTCGGCCGCGCGGCGCTGGCTCGAGCAATTCTCGAACGCGCAGAACGCGACCGAAGCGTATGCGGCCTTGCTCAAGGTCGCTCCCAAGGATCCCGAGGCCCACGAGCGCCTCGAGGATTTGTATCGGAAGCGGCGCGCGTGGGACAAACTGTTCGAGCTGTATTCGGCTGATCTGGAGAGCGCCGAAGGCGGCGCGAAGCTATCTCTGCTCAAAGAGCTCGCGCAGCTCGCGGCCGAGCGTTTGAATCGGGGCGCCGACGCCGTCGAGCTGTACAAGAAGATCCTCGAGATCGATCCCACCCGCACCGAGGTGTTGGACGCGCTCGAGAAGCACGCCGAGCGCGCCAAGGATTGGCCCACGCTGGCCGAGGTTCTGGAGCGTCGCGTTGCGTCGCTCGAAGACGACGCGGCGCGGCTCGCCGCGTTGCAAAAGCTCGGTACCGTGTACGCCGAGCACATCGGCGATCATCAGAAGGCGGCGCGCGCTTGGCAGCGCGTGCTCGAACTGCAGCCGGGTCACTCGCGTGCCCTGCGCGTGCTGCGCGAAACTTATCTGCAAAGCGGCGACTACGACGGGCTCGAACGCCTATACGCCTCGCAAAACGATTGGGAAGGCCTGGCCGAGGTGCTCAGCACTGCCGCCGATCGCGCCAAAGAGGCACCGCCGCGCGTCGAGCTCAGCTACCGCGCCGCGGCCGTGTACGAGGAAAAGCTCAAACAACCGGAGCGCGCGTTCCGTTCGTACGACCGTATTCTGACCGCTGATCCGACGGACACGCGCGCCGCGCGGGCGCTGATCCCGCTGTATGAGAAGGAAGAGAAGTGGTCGCGCTTGCCAGCGCTGTACGAGCTCTTGTTCGAGCGCGCCGAGAGTGAGGCCGAGAAATTGTCGCTGCTCGGCAAGCTGGTCGAGGTCTCGGGCCGCCGGTTGAACGACAAGAAGGCGGCAGCGGTGTACGCGCGCAAGGCGTATGAGCTCTCGCCAGAGAGCACCGCGGCACTCGATCTGCTGGAAGAGTCGTCGCGTGCTGCCGGCTCGTGGGAGGCGTTCGTCGAAGCTATCGAGCAACGCTTGCAGTCCAGCGAGAACACGGCTTCACCGCCGCCCGTTGCTTCTGCTGGAGAAGCGCCCGCGCAACCCGCCAAGAAGGGCAAGAAGAAGAAAAAGGGCGAGGCACGCGAGTCCATGCCCGAGCCGGCCGCGTCGGGCTCGTCGACGTCCGCAGCTGGCGCGGAGCGCCGGCTGCTCGAGTTGCGCTTGGCGCGTGTGTTCGCGGAAGAGCTCAGTCGCTCGGAGCAAGCGGTCGAGCTGTATAAGCAGATGCTCGAGCGCGATCCCGCTGATGCCGAGGTGGCCGCCGCGTTGGAAGCGATTTTGCGCCGTGAGGATCGACGGGACGACCTGCGTTGGCTGCTCGAGCTGCGGGTAGAGCACGCTTCGGACGCCGAAGCGCGCGTGCGCATTCTGAGTGATTGGGCGACGCTCGAAGAGGACGTCTTCGAAGCACCCGATCGCGCGATCGCAATCTATCGCCGTATCCTCGAGGTCGACGATTCCGATTCGGCGGCCCTCGGGACCTTGCCTCGCTTGCTCCTGGCGCAAAACGACGCGGCCGGCGCGGCCCAAGTCATCGAGCGCCATCGCGAGAAATCTTCGGGCGAGGCGCGCGCCGAGCGCGAAGCCGAGCTGGCCGAGCTGTACCTCAATCGCTTGTCACGTCCGGAGGACGCGCTGAACAACGCCATCCTCGCGGTCGATTCAGCACACACGAAAGCGCGCGCCATGGCCGTGCTCGAGCGCCTGCTCGACGTGGCAGAGGTGCGAGCTCGCGTGGCCGACGTGCTCGCGACGCAGTACGCCGCGTCCGGCGAGGCGCGCCGCGAAGCGCACGTGCTCACCGTACTGCTCGGCGAAACCAAGGACCTCGCGCTGCGTCTGCCGCTCTACGTGCGTTTGGCCGACGCTCACCAGCACAAGCTGAACTCGTACGGTAGCGCGCTCGACGTGGTGCTCGAGGCGGTGCGTCAGTATCCGAGCGAGCTTGCGCTGTGGGATCGAGCGGACGCTCTGGCGCAACTCGCTGGTCGCCCCACGGATCTGGGCGAAGCCTTCCGCGAGGTCATGCGCAGCTCGTTGCGTGAGGAGCTCGAGGTCGAGCTGGCCGAACGCGCCGCGCGCTTGCATGAAGATCGACTCGGCGACCCGATCGGAGCCACTCCTTATCTCGAGCGGGTGCTCGCGCTGTCACCGGGCAACGAGGCGGCGTTCCAGCGGCTGAAGGACATTCTCACGGCGGCGGAGCGCTGGAGTGAGCTCGAGGCTTTGTACGACCGCGCCTCGGCTGCCACGGATGATTTAGCGCGGCGCGCCGAAATGCTGGTCGAAGTCGCGTTGATTTGCGAAGAAATCATCGAGGACGTCGAAAAAGCTACGCGTTACTACGAGCGCATTCTGGAGG
>Ga0210388_10004609_pt1 | contig 10793 bp, 10 predicted proteins | sample IncBWC19OmetaG_FD_155485 | JGI IMG/M metagenome (GOLD analysis project Ga0210388, IMG submission 155485) | Forest soil microbial communities from Barre Woods Harvard Forest LTER site, Petersham, Massachusetts, United States - Inc-BW-C-19-O ...
CCATCGGGCTGGTCCACGCTCTGCTGCGCCAAAACAAGGTGATGGAGGCAGCGGACGCCTTGCAGGCGTCCACCAAGTCCGCGCCGGAGTCGCCAGCATTGATGACGCTACGCGGCGAAGTGGAACTCAGGCAGGGCGAGCCGTGGAAGGCTGTGAAGACAGCCTTAGCTTCGAACACTTTGGATCCGTGCAACCCGCGAACCATGCTTCTGCTTTTCAGGTTGGAAGCATTGAACTCGCAAAACGCGACCGCGCGCAAAATGCTGATAAAGGCGCATCAGATTGATTCCGAGGACGTTGAGATACGAGCTGAATGGATGAAAAAGCTGCCGGTTGAACAGCGGATTCCGGAGATGGAAGCCTACCTCGCGGCTCCCAGAGGAGATACCGCGGCCGAAAAGAGCGATCTGCAAACGGATCTGAAGCATTTGAAGCCCTGGGCCGCCGAGCCGCGCAAGCCTTGCACCATGGTTTCGACGGCGGCAAACGCCGAGATACCCTTCGTGCCCATCCTGGACAGATCCGACCGGGTCATCGCCTTTGGCCCGCCAGTGAAGATAAACAATCACGCCGTCAGGTTGGCGATTGATACCAGCTACAACGCGCGCCTGCCCATCGACGGGGCGAGCGGGCTGCTCATCAGCCGGGCCGCGGCTCAGCATTCCGGTCTCAAGGCAATTTTCCAAAACGATGTGGCCGGAACAGGCGGCCAAGTGGCGCGCTCGGGCTTTGTTGGCATCGCCGATTCCATATCAATCGGAGATGTCGAATTCCATGACTGCGCCGTGCAGGTGATGGACGTCAATTTTCCGAATGGGGCTGAGGGCATAATTGGATTGAAGATTCTTTCCAGCTATCTGATCACGCTGGATTTTCCAGGAAAGAAGCTCATCCTGGAAACACTTCCCGAGCGGCCGCAAGAGATGGTTGCAACCGACGGACTCTATAACCGTTATGTGGCGCCAACGATGAAAGACTACACCCCGATTCTTGTCACCGGCAGCGACCTGATGTTGCCCTTGTCGCTCAACGGGAAGCGGCCCATGCTATTTCTCGTTGACACCGCCGTAGGATCCTCCGTCGCCTCGCCTGATGCGGCTTACGAACTAACTACCGGGCACAAGGACGCCAAGTTCGAGACCAGGGACTTCAAGGAGTTAATGAGCTCGATCTATACCATCCAGGATGGCGTTCTGAGCTTTGCGGGCGTGGCCTTGAAAGAAGCGCCGATCTACCCCTTTGACACATCCGTATTCACCGATGATGCCGGGATGGAGATTTCAGGCTTGATTGGGGATAAAACGCTGTATCGCACGACCATTCACATCGACTACCGCGACGGGCTGATCAAGTTCGACAACGACCCGGCGCGAAAAAGCCCTGTCGCATTTTGAGGAGCGGGCGGCGAAGTAAGGTTGTGACCGTTGGTTGACGATACAGTTTTCAACTCTGGATAAATCCCAGAAAAGCGCCGCGGGCTCGAAGTACGGGAGCGTTGTTGGATTGTCGGCACTTTGAAGATTGCACCGCGACTGGTGCGCCAGGTTGCTGTCCTGACGACAAATCTGCTGCTAAATCCTTTTTTCAGCGACTTCCAGCGGAATACTGTCGTCTAATTGAGTAAGATGAGTGCCTCCGCTTCTGTTCTCCCCCTATTTGGTCTGGGTTCTTCCATCGCTGTTGACGAGCAGGTTCGGCAGGAGAGCCTGGCCGTATCGCAGGGGCTCAAGCGCCAGGATGCTGGCCTTTTGGACGAGCTGATTGTCCGCTACCAGCACAGGCTGCTGCGCTATCTGCTGTATCTGACCAGCAATCGCGAGTTGGCCGAGGACCTGTTTCAGGAGGTCTGGATGCGGGTTCTGGTGCGCGGGGCACAGTTCAACGGGCAGGCGCGCTTCGATACCTGGCTGTTTACCATTGCGCGCAACCTGGTGATCGACCAGCGGCGCAAGCGCACCATGTCCAGCCTGGATGAGTTGTTTGAGGTGGGTGGCGACGACGACCGGCCGATGAGCTTTGAAGTGGCGGACGGCGAGCCTACTCCGTTTGACCGTTTCTCGAACCTGGAAGATCGCGAGCGGATTGCCTCGGCGCTACTTCAACTAGACACTCTGCATCGCGAGGTGCTGGTGCTGCGGTTCCATGAGGAAATGTCGCTCGAGGAGATTGCCAAGGTGACGCGAGCACCGCTTTCGACTGTGAAATCAAGGCTTTACCGCGGACTTGCGGCCATCAAACCGAAGATGGAGCGGAACACGCTGCGCCGCCAGGAGGCCGTGTGAACCCCATCGGCGGGGCGGGCGATTCGGGGCCGGGCATGAACGCCCGCGCGACGGCTGACCGCGATCTGCTTTCGGCTTTGGCCGGGACAGAGGCCAGCCGGGATTGCCTGATGGCCTATCGGACGCGGCGAGTGGTGAGCGCTTCGCATGGGCTTATGCAGGAGCAAAAGGCTGGGCGCAAGCGGATTCGCGCGGTGGCGCTGGCGGCCATTCTGCTGGTGGTGCTGGGGCTGGGGCCGCTGGTTTGGTGGGCCGTCGACAGCCTGATCGCAAGCGAGCACCTGGGCGACTTGACCAGCCAGTTTGCGCTGTGGGTTTGCATTCTGTGCCCGGCGCTGGTGGCTTGCGCGCTGCTGGCGGGATGGGTGCGCAACCGGTCCTGACCTGAGAGATTCGAGGTTCCCCAGATCTCGAAATCCTTCGACAGGCTCGGAGCATGCTCCGGGACGCCGAACCGGGATAGTTTTACAAACCATGCTGGCCGTTGAAGATACCTGGCTCAGGAGACTGCGGAGAGCGCCGGACAGTGCGTGCGTCACGAGGGGCATGAGTACGGGGGCGTGAGTACAGAGGGCGCGAGTACGAGGGGCGCGGGGATATGAGGGCTGTCAACTGCCGGGTTCTTCAGCGAGAAGAATGGCTCCGACAGCGCTCCACGCGATGATGAGCGGCAGGAGCACTATAGCGGCCAAAACCCTGAATGGGAACAGAAGCACGGTCTGAATGCTGTCCCTCACGGATGAGGCGTGCATACGACGCCCAACGGGCGGCAGGAGAGGTTGATGGTATTCGAGGCCAGTTGGGAAGGGCTGAATGGCCATCATGGCGGACTGCTCGGCTGACTGCATGGCTACCTCCGCGTTGAGACACGATCCTCAACCTGCTCTAAAAATCGCCGACGTAGATGAACCGCAGGCGTTCATTGCTTGAAAAGGCTGTGAATTGCGCGGGTTTCAGCGGAATCGATGCCTGGAAGCAGTTTTTTTTGATCTTCAGTTGCGGCCAGCACCCAAATCCATCATGGCTGCGAGTTGCACGCGCGGGTCCTGGGAGCTGTTGTTAGGATTGGAAGCGTCTAATCCCGCCAACCGTGCGGGACGCCTGAAGTTCATGATGGAGCGCAAACTTTGCGCACGGGCGCAACTTAGCGATTCTCTTTCCCGTCCATCTAATGTGGGGTTGAGCTGTCCTTGATCCCCGGATGAACCCTTTGAGACTGGGATTGCCGATGCGCGAACCACAATCCATTACCGTCAACGAAGATGAACGCCTGATCCCGGTCTGGTCCATCGTGGCCGCGGCTGTGGCCTTTTTGCTGGTGGAGTATTACTTCTGGTTTGTGTTGCCCGATGGCAAGCACCACATGCCGCTGGGGCTGCGGATCTACTTCAACCTTTCATGGGGATTGCTGGCGGCGCTCTACTTCCTGATGGTGGGGTACGTGAGCAAGGACGCGCCGCGGCGGGCGATGAGTTCGCGGTTCTGGATTGCGATCTGCTTTGTGATGCCGGGCGGCATTGGGGCGGTGCTTTACTTCCTGCTCAGGGCGCCCATGGTTTCACGGTGTCCGGCCTGCTCCACGCATGTGCAGAGCGATTTTCATTTCTGCCCGCAATGCGATTACCGGTTGACGGCAAGCTGCGGGAATTGCTTCAGGACGGTGCGCGGGAGCGACCAGTTCTGCACCACCTGCGGGCACGAGCTGGCGACGGATCACATGCCGGCGCGGTTGCGGGTGCTGGGCGAGTAACCACCTGCGGTGGGGCAGACGCTCGCTTTTCGCTCGCAGGAGCTTTGTGGCTTCTATCCTGGCCACAGAACAAAAACGTGGCCAGGGTCGGCGCCCGATCCCAGGGCGCAATTGACCTCGGCTGATTCCCTTCCTACAATCGGACTGTCTATCTAGCCGTTTGCTGGTCTCTATGCCCATCTCCGCGCTCATTATCGACGACGAACAACTGGCCCGCGACGAGCTGAAGTACCTGCTTGACCAGGTAGGCGGAGTGGATGTGGTGGCGCAGGGCACCAACGGCATTGAGGCTGTGGCGCTGATTGAGGAGCACCGGCCGGACTTGGTGTTTCTGGATGTGCAGATGCCGGGGCTGGATGGGTTTGCGGTGATCCAGCGGCTGATGGACCGCAATCGCAAGAAGACCAGCGCAGGCCAGGAGGCCGAACCGCTTCCGCAGATTGTCTTCGCCACGGCTTACGACCAATATGCGGTGCGCGCCTTCGATGTGAACGCGGTTGACTATCTGCTGAAGCCGTTCGATCTGAAGCGTGTGGAGCAGGCGGTGGAGCGGGTGCGGAGCCGGGTTGGCCCAGGGGCCGCGAATGGGAGCGGGGCAAACGGGCAGGCTGATTCGCCGATCGAGTCGCAACTGGACGCGCTGCTGCGGCTGCTGAAAGGGCCACAAGGCGCCGGGCGCACGCCGCAACCGGCCAAGCTGATTGTGCAGGTGCAGAGCCGGTTGCTGCTGATCGATCAGGCGGAGATTTGCTATGCGGCCATCGATGAGGGCGTGATTCGGGTGGTGACGCAGGCATTTGAGGGGCACTCGAAATGCCGCACACTGGAAGAGCTGCTCGAACTGCTGGAGCCGGCGGTTTTCTGGCGCGCCCATCGCGGATTTGTGGTGAACATCAACCACATTCGCGAGGTTGTGCCGTGGTTCAAGTCCAGCTACCAACTTCGCATGACCGACAAGCGGCAGACGGAGATTCCGGTGAGCCGCGCGCAGACCAAGAGGCTGCGGGAGTTGTTCAATCTGTAGCGGACCGGTCCATCACGAACACCAGATCAGTCGTAGCGCTCGAAGACGATTTGCTTGCGGTGCCAGCCGTAGCCGGTCAGTTCTTCGCGGATGCTTGTGACCATGTTGTTGAGGCCGCAGATGTAGGCGTAGATGTCGAACTTGAGTTCTGATCTGGGGATGGACGGATCTGGCGCCGGCTGAGGCAGCGGAAGGCCCCGGCGCGCCGCGCGCTTCTCGATGATGCGGGCGACGTGCTCCTGGACGTAACCGCGCAGGCCGGTCCAGCTCTGCTGCGCGCGGCTCAGCGTGACCAGGTAATGGAAGTTGGGATGGCGCGCGGCAATGGCCGCAAATTCATCCTGATAGTAGATGTCCGCCTCGTAGCGGGTGCCGTAGACGAGCCAGATGTCCTTGCCGTTGCTGCGGTCTGGACCGTCTTCAGGAAACAGCCACTGCGCGAAGCCGCGAATGGGGGCGATGCCGGTTCCGGTGGCGACGAGGATGGAGTCGGTGACCGGCTCTTTAACAGTGAAGTATCCGTAGGGGCCGTGAATCTGGATACTCTCGCCGACGGGAAGATCGGGAAGGTCGGCGAGGCGGTTCGAAAAAAAGCCGCCCTCGACGCGATTGACGCACAGGTCGAAGCGATTCTTGTTTGATGCGGACGCGATGGAGTAGGCCCTGGTTTGCTCCTTGCCGTCGTCGTCCTGTGCGATGACGGAGACAAACTGGCCGGCCGCGAAAGGGAAGTTCTCGACAGCGTCGATGACGAACTCGAAGTGGTAGCACTGCGAGGACTCGGAGATGCACACCTTCTTTTCAAGACGTGCTGAATAAAGCTCAGGCTCCAATGCGATTCTCGCTTCAAACAAGGATGAAGCCCAAAAGGACGGACTGAAGGCAGTATCACCAGAGGAGGGATGGGCTGGCAAGTGGGGGCAGCGCCGGGTCCGTCCTCAGACCCCGAAGATTTGCCCTGAGTTCGCCGAAGTACTGATCCCCGCCTTCAGGGCTAATTGCCTGGGACGGCGTTCGATCTGATCTCCTTCGCCATACGCGTCACGGCCGATATCACAGCAGCCGGCTGATCCAACTGAATATGGTGCCCACTCCCAGGTACGAAAGTCAGTTGTCCCCGGCGAGAGAGCTCTGTCAATTCGCGCTGATGAATTTCGTGGTCTTTGTCTATATCGCTGGGGTTCTCAGGAGTTTTGCGGGAGAGCACAACCAAAGGAAGATCGCCCAGTGGCGAGGCAGATTGGCCAGCCCATTGCGCAAGCAATTGGGCTTCTTCGCCGAAATAATCGTCCTGTGTAGCAGCCCAGTGGGAGGGCTGCGCCAGCGCCCATAGGCGCCAGCGCTGCGCGTTCGCCGGCAGTTTATCGAATGGAGATTCGATCCTGGGCCCCATGTCATATTGCTTCACGAAGTCCTGGATTGCCTTGATTGCCTCAGGAGAAAGTGCATCGCCCGCAGCAATGTGGGTGCGGGGAGCGGGAACGACCCGATTCTTGCTGAATGCCTGCATGGGTGCAGTCTTTCCATTGATGTTCAGCATGGAGTTCCAATTGCTGGCGTCAACCAGAACCAGCCCGGCAACGTCTTTCGGGTATTGGGATGCAAATGTCTCTGCCAGAAAACCTCCCAGCGAGTGCCCAACCAGCAAATAGGGTCCCGACAGGAGCGCCTTCTTAAGTGCCCTCCGCAAGTCAAACGCCTCCTGAGTGCTGGTCAGCGGGCTCGGCCCGAGCTCGCTCCACGCTTCTCCGCCTCGGTCGTAGGAGCAGACACGGGTTGTCTTGGCAATCTCGGACTGCACCAGCGACCAGTCGAAGGAAAAGTCTCCGCTGCCCGCGGATAAGACAACGGTGGGTTCGCCCTTTCCCATGCACCACAGATGCATGCGATAGCCGCCAAGATCGATCAGGTCGCCCGGCGCTGCCGGCCTGGCGACCTGGGTAGCCTGTCCCGGAGCCACGCCGCATGCCAGCAGCAGGCATGCGGCATTGAAGACCGATCGGGCAATAGACTCAAGACGCATCATGATCCTCCCCTTCCGCGCTCTTCCTCGAAAGCCCGGAGTGAAGTGGTACTACGCTAGTGGGAAGCGCGGAGTTCCGGAAAGATCGCCTCTCAGTTTGCCGGGATAAGCCCTCAGAGCCTTGGCAGAGCGTCCCGATGGCGTCTTCATGGGTCAGGACGGGCCGCCTATAATTGACCAGAGCGCCGAGTGGTCCTGGTGGGATTTTCGGCTCCTATTTCGTTTTCTTGAGGGATCCATGGCTGCATTGCTTGAAGCGATTACTGTAAAGCGCAAGATGTATTTTGAGTTTGAGAATGCTCCTTACTACTGCCTGGAGGCTGAGGTTTCTACGCCTACGGCGCGGGGCGGGCAGACGCTGGTGCGGCTGAAGATGCGCAATCTGCTCACGCGCGCTGTTTTCGACAAAACCTTCAAAGCGCAGGAAAGGTTCAAAGAGCCGGACCTGGAAACCGTGGAGGCTTCTTATCTCTATAGCGACGCCGATGGGTCATACTTTCTTGACCAGGAGACCTTTGATACGCTCACTCTGCGCGAGGAAATGATCGGCGATGCGCTGGAATTTCTGGTGGAGGGCGCGATCATCAAGCTGGACAAGTTCAATGGGAATCCGATTGGCCTGCAACTGCCCGACAAGGTGGAGCTGGAAGTTACTTACACGGAGCCCGGCGCGCGCGGCGACACCAGCGGCAACGTGACCAAGCTGGGAAGGCTGGAGACGGGGCTTGAGATCAAGGTGCCGCTTTATATACCAGAGGGTGAAAAGGTGAAGGTGTTTACGGAGACTAAGGAGTTTGCGGGGAGGGCGTGAGCGCCATCAAAACCTTGGCCGCTTTGACGCGAAGGTAAAAATTTCCGGTTTGCCAATTAATCAGGTGTAACGGCCAGCCCGGTCTTAACCGGGCATCGCGTTTTTTGCAGGCAGAACGGGACCGCAAAGAACGCACAAGGTTGCGCTTGCGGTGAAGAGCGCTCTAGTTGGGTACCTCGCGGTAGTAAAATGCCCACGACAGGAGATCTTTTCGACGATGCCGGGCTTGAGGTTGGGAACATCTTTGTTGTGCTGTGCCATTGGTGCCAGGGTTGTTTGGGCACAGTCGGATGACCGGGACGTTGCAACAAAAAAGTATGAAGCCTACAAGATGAGAGTAATTGCCGGGGATTTAGACTTCGATTGGCGCGACTTTCGGCTTACCGCGGCCTTAGGTCAGGTGAGCCAGGGATTCGACTCGCAGCCCGTGCATAACCAATTTGTGAAAGACCTTGATGCCGGACGATACGAGAAGGCACTGGCCGAGTCACAAACTGTCATAGATCGCAACATGGCCAACGGCGAAGGGCATTTATTGGCAATGACCGTGCTGCAAAAGATGGCCAGAAACGAAGAACTCAAAAAGCAAGAAGCGATCCTTAACGCGATCGGAAAATCGATCATGGATTCGGGCGATGGGAGTTCCGCGGAAACCGCGTGGTTTACTGTTCCTCCCAGCGAGACGGTCTTTTTCATGACAGAGGCGCTCGGGGCTCAGATCGAGGGGCAGGAACTTGTTCACATCAACGGACACGCATACGACAAATTAACTGTGCTTGATCGACAAGGCAAGAGACGAGTTGTGTGGTTCAATACCGACACCAATGAGCTGCTAAAGGAGCGCGGAATGCATCCCAAGGTTGCTCCTCAATAGGGCTATCGCTCCCGCAAATGCGCGAGGACATGCCCATGGGAATCTTCGCGTCGGGTTGTTGGCAAGCCAACACCTACTTCGTGTTCTGGGCAGATGGTCGACAACCCGGAAGTTACGGCTCGAATTTGACGTTCGGCCGGCAAATTAGCTCTCCTCACCCCACGGGTTCGAGGTGCGCGGTGAAGTGGCGGAGGAATGGGGCTTCGTAGGTCAGGTGGAGGCCTCTTATTTCGGCGCGGCGCTCAAACACTTTCAGGATGATTTCGACTACGTAGTCTATGTGGCTTTGCGTGTATACGCGGCGCGGAATTGCCAGCCGCACTAACTCCATTTTGGCGGCGGCGGCGAACATTAAACTGCCGATTTCTACGGAGCGGATTCCGCCTTCGAGGTATAACTCTGCGGCCAATGCTACGCCGGGGAACTGCTCTTGCTGGATGTGTGCGAGAAACGCCTTCGCATCGAGATAGATGGCGTGGCCGCCTGGAGGTTGGACTATCGGCACGCCTTGCTCCGCAATGTGATTGCCGAGGTAAGCAGTCGATGCGATGCGATAGCGCAGGTAGTCCTCATCGAGCGACTCCTGCAGGCCGACGGCAATCGCTTCGAGATCGCGCCCAGCGAGACCACCGTAGGTTGGATAACCCTCGGTGAGGATGAGCAGGTCTTTTTGCTGGCGGGCGAGAATGTCGTCATTGGTGCAGAGGAAGCCGCCAATGTTGGCCATGCCGTCTTTCTTGGCGGACATGGTGCAGCCGTCGCCGAGCGCGAACATCTCCTGTGCGATCTGCTTGGGCGTCTTGTCTTGATAGCCGGCCTCGCGCTGCTTGATGAACCAGGCGTTTTCTGCGAATCGGCAGGCATCGAAGTAGAGCGGGATGCCGTGTTTCTTGCACACCACGGCCACACCCTTGGCGTTTTCCATCGACACTGGCTGGCCGCCGCCGGAGTTGTTGGTCACTGTGAGCATGACCAGCGGGACGCGCTCTCTGCCAACGCGTGTGATCAGCTCGTCGAGCGCGGCCACGTCCATGTTGCCCTTGAAGGGCAGGATGGTTTCGGGAAGGCGCGCTTCAGGGAGCACGAGATCGACAGCCTCTGCGCCGACATACTCGACGTTGGCGCGGGTAGTGTCGAAATGGGTGTTGTTGGGGACGACGTCGGCCCTCTTGCACATCACATTGAAGAGGATGCGCTCGGCGGCGCGCCCCTGGTGAGTGGGGATGACGTGCCTGTAGGCGGTGATGTCCTGAACTGAGGCTTTGAAGCGGTCGAAGCTCTTGCTGCCCGCGTAGCTTTCATCGCCTTCCATGATGGCGGCCCACTGGTGCGTGGACATGGCGCCGGTGCCGGAGTCGGTAAGCAGATCGATGAGCACATCGTCGGCGTGGAGCAGGAAGAGGTTGTAATGCGCGGCGCGCAGCAGGGATTCGCGCTGCTCGCGCGTGGTCCAGTGGATGGGTTCAACGCTTTTGATGCGGAAAGGCTCAATGATGGTTTTGGTGGGCACGCGACAAGGCTCCTCGATAGAGGTCGGCTGCTTTTTCTGAACCAACTCAACAATCGAGTATAGGCGCGACCCCGCAAGAGCCTGCGGTCAACGGCTGTAAACAACGGGAATTGGCCAAGAAATTAATCCGCACCAATTCAAGCGCCCGCGGTGCAGGCGCCCGATTGATCCGCAAATTGCCGCGTTCAGCACGGTTATTTTTTCTTGGGCTTTTTCTTCGGCTTGGGACATGGAGCTTTCTGAATGGTCACCGTATCCACATACAACACACCCGTTGCCTTGTCGAAGAAGATCAGAGTGGCAGTGGCATCATGAGTGACGGCGACGTAAGGGCCGATTCCACTGCCGGCGACGAAGTTTCCGGCTGGCAAGTCAGGGATGAAGCAGCCTGGGGTGGTGCAGGCGAAGAAACCTGGATCACCGAAAGTGACAGTTAAATTCTCACCCCATTGCAAGCAGGTTGAAAAGGGAACGATCTGTCGTTCGTCCATGCCTCCCGGAGGAAAATGAATCTGACCC
>Ga0210388_10004610_pt1 | contig 10792 bp, 6 predicted proteins | sample IncBWC19OmetaG_FD_155485 | JGI IMG/M metagenome (GOLD analysis project Ga0210388, IMG submission 155485) | Forest soil microbial communities from Barre Woods Harvard Forest LTER site, Petersham, Massachusetts, United States - Inc-BW-C-19-O ...
CGGCCGGAGAGCAGCACGATCACCAGCGGCTTGCCGCTGCGCTTGGCGACGTCGATGAGCGCGCGGTCCTCGGCCCCGAGCTCCAGCTCGTCCCGATCGCCGCTCCCCTCGGCGTAGGGATCCTCGCCGACCACGACCACCACCAGGTCGGCCTTTTCGGCGCCGGCAGCGTCCTTCGAGAAGTCGACGCGCCCCGCGCCCAGCACCTGTTCGAACCCCTGGCGGATGGTCGTCCCCGGCGTGATGGCGCCGCGGTGGCCCCGCCAGCCGACCGACCAGCCGCCGCACTGGACGCCCATGTCGTCGGCGCGGAAACCGCACAGATGCACCCGCGCGCTGCTCGACACCGGCAGCACCTTCTTGTCGTTCTTCAGCACGACCAGGCTCTGCTGCACGGCCTGCCGGGCGACGGCGCGATGCTCGGCCGAGCCGATCTGCGCGGTGAGCGCCGGGTCGGTGAACGGATGCTCCCACAGCTTGAAGCGCACCTTCTGCTTCAGGATCCGCCGAACCGCGTCGTCCACGCGCGCCATCGGGATGCGGCCGGCGGCCACCAGCGCTTTCATGTCGGCCGCGAAGTCGCGGTAGTGGATCGGCACCATCACCATGTCGATGCCGGCGTTGATCGCCACCTCGACGTCCTGCTGGTAGTCATCCGACATCTTGTCGATGGCGGCCCAGTCGGTGACCACGAAGCCGGTGAATCCCAGCTCCCCCTTGAGGACGCCGGTGATGAGCGCCCTGTTGCCGTGCATCGGCGTATCGTTCCAGCTCGAGTAGGAGACCATCACGTTGCCGACGCCGGCCTCGATGCAGGCGCGGTACCCGGGGAGGTGGATCTTGCGCAGCTCCGCTTCGCTGACGCGCGTGTCCCCCTGGTCCATGCCGCGCGAGGTCCCGCCGTCGCCGACGAAGTGCTTGGCCGAGGCGAGGACCGCGCTGCCGTCGTCCGCGTCCTGAAAGCCACGGACGGCGGCCGGCCCCAGCAGCTCGGCCAGCTCGGGAGACTCGCCGTAGCTCTCGTAAGTGCGCCCCCAGCGCTCGTCGCGCGCGACCGCGATGCAGGGGGCGAACGTCCAGCGCGCGCCGGTGCCGGCGACCTCGCGCGCCGTCACCCGCGCCGCCCTTTGCACCAGGTCGGGATTGCGGGTGGCGCCCATCCCGATCTGGTGCGGGAAGAGCACCGAGCCCTTGACGTCGCCGTCGCCGTGAACCGCGTCGACGCCGTAGAAGATCGGGATGCCGAGGCGGGTCGCGAGCGCCTGGCTCTGGAACCGATCGGTCATCGCGGCCCAGGTCGTGGGATCGTTCGGAGTGGGGAGCGAGTTGCCGCCCGACAGGACGGAGCCCATGAAGAAGTTGCGGACCTCGCGCTCGTCCGCGAGCGCGGTCTTGTCGGCCTGGGTCATCTGGCCGATCTTCTCGTCGAGCGTCATCCGGGCCAGCAGCGCCTCGACGTCGGGCGACGACGTGCCGGCCCTGCGCATGGACGCAACCTCGGCGTCCGTCGACTGCGGAAAAGTGGAGAGCACCGGCCCACAGGCGGCGGGTGCCAGGGCGGTCGCTGCCGCGGCGCCCAGAAATGTCCTGCGGGTGGGGACCAAAGATGAACGGGTGGGGTCGGACATCGGAGCTGTGTAACATGACTCCCGAACGCCGCAGAGGCTGCCGATGCCCAGGTCCCCCAATGAATCCGCGCTACCGAGTCGGAGAGAGATCGTCCACGGTGCTGCCGTCGGTGCGGGGGCGCTCTTGATCGACGGCTGCCACGGTGGGCCGCCCCCCGCGCCGGTCACGCCGGCGGCGCTGGCGCCTCGACCACTCCCCGACGGCCTCGAGGTGCGCGGGACGCGCTTCACCAAGAACGGCAGGGCCTTCTTTGTGAGCGGTATCAACTACTGGGCCGGCCCGACGCTGGCGCGGACGGGCAACGCCGCCGGCTGGGATCGCGTGCGCCGCGATCTGGACGGGATCCAGGCGGCCGGCCTCAACATGATCCGCACGATGGCCGCGACGGAGGGGCCCGACACCGCGCCCCAGCGGATCGCGCCGACGATCCAGCCGGCGCCCGGGCAATACGATCCGGCGGGCGTCGAGGGGGTGCTGCGGTTCGCCGAGGAGCTTCAGACGCGCGGGCTCTACGGCATCTATGCGCTGAGCAACTTTTGGCAGTGGTCGGGCGGATTCGCGCAGTACGTCGCCTGGGCCGACGCGGCGCTCATCCCGTACCCGCCGCCGATGCCGAACGGCAGCTGGGATCGCTACCAGCGGTTCACCAGCGGTTTCTACAAGAACGCCAAGGCGATGGAGCTCTACGACGACTACCTCAAGCTCCTGGTCCCGCAGCTGAAATCGAACCCGACGGTGATCTGGGAGCTGGCCAACGAGCCGCGCGGTCTCGGCAACACCCGGGCCTTTCACGACTGGGTCGACAAGACGGCGCGGCTGATCAAATCGCTGGCGCCCTCGCAGCTCTGCACCACCGGCAGTGAGGGGCTGACCGCGACACCCTGGTATGCGGGCGTCGATCCGGTCGCGGATCACCGGAGCCCCGCCATCGACTTCATCTGCTTTCACATGTGGGCCGAGAACTGGGGCTGGGTCCACGGCGATTCGCTTCCGAAGGGCACTCCCAAGGCTCTCGACCTGGCGAAGAAGTACATCGAGAGGCACGCCGAGCTGGCGGCCGAGCTCGGCAAACCCCTTCTGCTGGAAGAGTTCGGCTTCCCGCGCGACGGCGGCAGCTTCGATCCGGCCTCGCCGACGACGTTCCGCGACCGGTACTTTCAGGAGGTCTACGCGCTGGTCTCTTCGCTGCTTCCGACGACGCCGATGGCGGGGATCATGCCCTGGGCCTGGGGTGGCGACGCGCGCCCGCCGCGGCCGGGCGGCCTCTGGAAGCCGGGCGATCCGTTCACCGGCGATCCGCCCCACGAGAAGCAGGGGTGGTACAGCATCTACGAGGAGGACACCACGCTGAAGCTGATCGCCGACTGGTCGCCCAAAATTTCAGCGCCGAAGAACGCCTGAAGGCGTCGCCTGCCGGGCTGTCTACTTCGCGCTCGTGCCGTCGACGGGACGTCCGGCGTCGACACGCCCGTGCGAGATCGGCGAGATCGGCACCAGGGGAACGCCCGGCGCGGTCGGCACGCTCGGCGAAATCGGCGAAATCGGTTCGACGGGTTGAACCGGGCCGGAGCTCTGCCCCTCCGGCTGATCGAGCTCGCCGGCACCGGCGTCGTCGTTCTCCTTGCTGCCGCCGTCGTCAGCCCGCTCCTTCGTGTGCGCGACGTGACCGGCGTAGGCCATCCCCTGTTCGGTCGGGCGCATCGGTTTCTTGGGGACGTCGTACAGCAGATCGCCGCCCATCCGGCAGGCTTCTTCGCGCAGCCTGCGCAAGCACTGGACCCCACCGACGTCCAGCTGGCACTCGACGCGCGCCATGCCGAGGTCGTCCCACTCCTTGACGTCCGGCGCGGGCGTGTGGAAAACGCGGATCTTGCAGTTGCCGCCGCGCCGTGGATATTTCGCCGCGTTGGGATTGGGCGCGGAGGTTGCGCAACCGACCGGGATCGCCAGCGAGAGCGCCAACGGAAGGGCCACCAGGGGCGCGAGAAACAGCAGCGAACGATAAGGGAACGACATCGTCGAACGGCCCCGACGCATATCAGAGGGGGCGCCCCGACGCCAGGCTCGCGACGCAACGAGGGATCGTCATCACGGCCGCGCTCCGTCGGAGACGCGTCATCCAAGCGAGGACTTACGGGGCCGCGGCGCATGTGAATATACTCGGCGATGATGAAGATCGAGGGGGCCGCGCTGCTCTGGATTCTGGCGGGTGGCGCTGTCGCATCGCCCGCGTGCTCCGCGAACAACGCGGGAACATCCGGCGCGGGGGGCGCTGGCGGATCTGCGGCCGCGGCGGGTGCGGGTGGCACCACGGGTGCGGGCGGCGCCACGAGCACCGGCGGTTCCTCGGGCGCGGCCGGAGGCGGCGCGGACGCCGGCGGAGGTGGCGGGCTGCCGCCTCTCACCGTCAATGGAACGAAGCTGCAGGATCCGAGCGGCAAGACCATCATCCTCCGCGGCTCCTCGTTGATCGACATCGGCTCGCTCTACGCGTACGGCGGAAACAGTGCCGCAGGCATCACGGCCCGCCTCGACGAGGTGGCCGCCGCCGGCCTGCAGGGACACGTGGTGCGGTTCCCCGTCTATCCGAAGATCGACTACAACGGCGGCTACCCCACCTGCTCGCCGTTGCCGTATCCCGTCGGCACCGGCCCCAGCGCGAGCTGCACGCCGACCACCCCGATGACGGCCGCAGACTACGACAGCAAGGTGCTGAAGCCGGCGGTCGACTACGCCACCAGCAAGAATCTCTACGTGATCATCGACCATCACCAGATCGACAACGCGACCACGGGCACCTCCGCCGCGGACGCGACCACCTTCTGGACCGACGTGGCGCCCCAGTTCGCCGGCTACAGCAACGTGTTCTACGAGCCCTTCAACGAGCCGATCGACGGGAGCGCGGGCTGGGCCGCGTTGAAGCCGGTCGTCCAGGGCTGGATCGACACCATCCGCGCCGTCGCGCCGAACAACATCATCATCGTCCCTTCGACGAGCTACGACCAGCACCCCGGGGACGCCGCCAGTGACCCGCCGACGGGAACGAACCTGATGTTCACCGCGCACGTCTATCCCCAGAACTGGAATTCGACCTTCCAGACGCAGGTGACGACCGCGGTGGCCAAGGCTCCTGTCTTCATGACCGAGTGGGGCTACACCTATTCGACCACCGGCACCAACGTCGATGACACCAGCTCGTCCACCTGGGGGCAGACCTTCCAGACGTTCGTCGAGGGGGCGGGCGCCAGCTGGACCGCCTGGGTCACTGACAACGCCTGGACGCCCAGTCTCTTCACCAACGCCGCCCTGACCCAGCTCTCCCCCTTCGGGACGCTGGTGCAGACCTGGCTGGCCGCGGACGCCTCCACCGACTGGGTCCAGTGAAGCGTCCAGCAAAGCGATCGGGCACAGCGGGCCGGTGCCCCGCCTTCGGGGTCAGTTCGCCCCGGAATCGGGCGCAACCTCGACGCATATGCCGCCGGTCGGGCTTCCGCCGCTGACCGCGACGCAAGCCCGCCGGGCCGCCGCCGCGCTCTGCGAGTCGCACTGGTACTGAAGACACGACCCCGACAGGCACTGGGCGGCCCATCTTTGCCAGGCGGTGTCCGTTCCAATCGGATCGTTCACGGCCACTTTGAACGAGCAGCCGCCGTTGCACGCCGCTTCCGAATGGGCTTCCGCCTGACACTGATCCGGCGCGCCCGGCGTGCAGGTGAGCGCCCCCTGCAACGTCGCCGCATAGTCGTTCGACAGCTGGTCGCAGCTCTCCCCGCCGTCAGGGGCGCCACCCACGCCCGCGTCGGGTGGCGGCGTGCCGGGGGCGCAGATGCCGCCGAGCGGGCTTCCCCCGTCGACGGGGACGCAGACCCAGGGTCCCGGGGACCCCGTGCAGATGTCGCCGGAGCAGGACGGACCGCACTGGTGGCCCCATTTCTCACGGATCAACTCGGCGTCGGTCGGACCGCTCACCCATACGACCGGAGGGCAGACGCCGTCGCACGGGGAGACTGTTGTCGGGAAGGACTGAGCACACTGCCCCGGGACGCCCCGTGTGCAGGCGCGCGCCGCGCTGACCGCGGCCGCGTAGTCGGCGGCGAGCTCCGCGCAGCTCTCGCCGCCATCCGGTACGATTTTCGCGCCCGCGTCGGGCCCGTAAGGCACGCAAGTCCCCGTCGAGGCCCCGGGGCTGGTCGGACTGCAGTTGGCGTGGGGTGTGGGCGGAATGCAGCTGACGCTCGGGCAGTTCACGATCTCGCCGCAGGCGCTCTGCCACCTTTGAAAGACAGCGCCGACCTGATTCGCATCGTTCACGTATTCACCACAGGTGGGACAGATTTCGAGCCCAGGGGTGAGCGCCACCAGCGTTTGACACGGATTGGGCGCGCCGGGCGTGCAGGCCAGTGCAACAGGCAGCGCCGCGGCGTACTCCGACTGAAGCTGATCGCAGAGCGCGACGTTGACACCGCCGGTGCCGCGCCCCCCGTCCCCTCCTGGGCTCCCGCCGCTGCCGTTCAGGCAGCCGGTGGCCGCGGTGCACGGCGCGCCGCCGGTGCCTGGGCCCCCGCCCGAACCACCGACGAGCCGCGTCCCACCGCAGCTGGCCGCCGCGAGGGCGACCGCCGCCGTCACCCAGAACCCTCTCATCATGATCTCAATGGGAGTCGACGATGCCCGTCTTCAGTTTGGCCGCGCGCGCCGGCGCGGCACACACGACCAATCCCCTCGACGAACCCCCTCCCAGGCCGCTGCAGCCCTGCCCGGCGTGCTCGGCCTCACGCGCGCGAGGCCGCCGGCTTGCTCGGTCCGTTCTCGGCGTGTCACGCTCGACCGGTGGCGGCTGTGAGGCCAAGGCGGCGAGCTTCCCTTCCGTTGCTGCTCGCGTTCCTGGCCTGTGGCGCATGCGGAGGTACGACGCCTCCTCCGGCACGCCCGCGCGCGGACGGTGTCGATTTGCGCCAGCTGGCCACGGAGATGGACGATTCGGCGGCGCCACGGATCTGGCCGATGGTGGCGCCGGAGCTGAAAGCGCTGGTCGCTGCGCGGATTCCGCCTTCGCTTTCGCCAGCCGAACAGCGGCGGCTGGGCGAAAACTGGGTCGAGACCCCGAACGTGACGGAGCGGTGCGACGGGCGCGATCCGCAGGAGCCCTTCCTGTCGTTCCTGGCCGGCTGGTCCCTGCTGGAGGAGCTGGCCTGGTCGCCGGCCTCCGACCAGCGCGTGCCCGCCGCGGCGGCGCTCTACGATCGGCTTCGAAAGGAGCCCTTCACCTCGCCGTTTCGGCAGTCGATGAAGCTGGGACTCCGGAGTCTCGGCCCAACGTTCCGACAGCGCCCGGAGAAGCTGCACGCCTTCGAGAATGCCTTCTGCCTGGGCCCCGTCCGGGAGCTCATCGCCCGCCGCGCCGTCGAGCTCGAACACCACTTCGGCGCCGAGATCCTGCGCGGGGCTCCCTCCGACATGACGGTCAGGGTGCTGCGCGACGAGGCGGCGCGGCGCATCGATGCCCGCGACTTTCGGCGCGCCGTGCCGTTCGCCGACGCGGCGACGCGCCTGCTTCCTTCGTCGAGCGACGCCTGGGTCGAGCTCGCCAAGGTGAGCTACCAGAGTGATGACGTCTCGCGCGGGGACGACGCCCTCCGGCGCGCGCTGGCGCTCGGCGCGGATGCGACCAGCGAAGCGGTCCGGAAGGCGGCGCGCTTTCAGCTCCTGGCACACCAGGCGCCCGCCACGACCTTCGAACAATCTCTTTCCAGGTTCTGGGCGCTGTTCGAGATGGAGCGGATGAATGAAGCGAGGACGCTCATCGACCGTTTGCGCCGGCAGCGTCCCGACGACGCCCGCGCCTTCATGGGAGACGTCTGGTTGAATTACAACGTCAGGGTCGGCGCGGGAGAATCGTTCTTCGACCTGGGGCACGCGAGCTTTCGCGCATTCGACGGGGCCCACGCGCTGAAGGCGCAGGACCAGGACTTCTACCGGGTCTATCTCGCGCTCGCGTTTCAGGAGGTGTTCCAGGGCTTCCTGCGTGCGATCGCCGCCAAACAGCCCATCAGCTCGGACCCGGCCTTCTTCGCCGCGATCGAGCGCGCGCGGAGCCTCTCGACAAACCTCGCCCCGCACATTCCCGACGCGGCCGCGATCACCACGTTCAGCCTCGACTTGCTCGAGGCGGCCGTCCCCCGGGGGGTGAGGCCGCCCAGCGACCGCAGACCCGCGCTCGGGAAATTCTTCCCGCGCGCGCAGGCCATCTACGCCGCGCGGCCCAGCGCCGAGAGCTATCGCTTCGTGCTCTCGCTGGCGATGCTGACCGACGACCGCGGCGCTGCCTCGGCCGCGATCACCGCCCCCTTGAAGTTCGACCCCGCAGACGACGCGCGGCTCGCGCTGGCGCGGGCCGAGGCATTCGTCAGCGTCGCCGCCCGGGGGAAGAACTGGAACGCGCTGAAGAGCGTCTCGACGCTGCTGGCCGCCGTTCCGCGTTCGTCCGTCTCGATCGACCAGGATCTCGACCTGCTGCGGGCCGACACCTATCTCTTGCGCGCCGTCCACGGCGAGCAAGACCTGTGGCGCTCCGCCTATTCCGGATACACGGACGTGTCGTGGAGCGTCCCCTTCTTGGAGCGGGACCGCGCCACGAACAACATCGTGGCGATCGCCGATGCCTTCCGCCCGGACGGCGACACGTCCACCTCTTGGGCCGAGTTGCGCGCAGGGGCCAAACCGGCCTGGCCCGTGCTGGCCAACGCCGCCGCCAAGGTGTTCCGAGCCGGCCACCGCCAGGAGGCGGTCGCCATCCTGAAGTCCCGCTCGCCCGGGGCCGACGAGCAACCGCCGGACTTCATCACCGACTGGCTCGCCTGCCTCGAGGGGGCTCCGCCGAAAAAGGCGATGCCGCCGACCGCCGAGGACCAGAGCCCGGCGGTCGAGATCGTCGACGACCGCTCCAAGTCGGCAGCGACCGACGACACTTTCAACTGGCAGTTGACCTCGCAGCTCGGAAGTCCGCCCGGCAAGCCGACGCTGAGTTTCGCCGTGAGCGACCAGGAGCCCTGGCTCATCGCCTCTCCCCGTCTCTGCTGGGCGCAGGACTCCGTGGCCGGCTCGCAGCGTCACTGATCAACGATCACGGCGGAGGCCCAGCGGGTCGGGGCTCTCCCTGCACCCCCTTGCCGACCCTCCTCGGACGGTCTGGCGAACCCCCTGCCAGGCCGCCAACCGACCTGCTGTGTGTTCGTCTAGCCGTCGAGACTGGCTCCGGAGGAGGGTTTCGAACCCCCGACCCGGCGGTTAACAGCCGCCTGCTCTGCCACTGAGCTACTCCGGAATGTGAGAGGCGCTCATTATGAGGAGCGGCCCTCGTCAGTCAAGCGCCGGTTGGTCTCCAGCGCAGGACCCGGACCGCATTGTCGAAATAGACCTTGCGCAGGACCGCCTCCGGAAGCCCGATGCCGTCGATTTTCCAGCGGCCCTGGATGGGGGTGGGGCTGTCGATCTGGCGGTCCAGGGTCTGGAAGTAGCGCCAGGTCTCGGTGAAGAAGCGGACCTCGTCCGCGCGGGTCGGCGGGTCGGCGCCGTTCGAGCCGTACATCATCTGGTCCTGGTCGGCGCCGATGCCGGTGTCGGTGCCGAACAGGATGCGGTCCTGGTACTTGATGAAGAAGCGCCGCATCTTGTCTTGCGGCTGGCGGCCGATCTCCGGGACGCGGGCCGCCGTGTCGAGGAAGAAATTGGGGTAGCGGTCGAGCATGCGGGCCACGTTGTCGGGATCCTCGGGGTCGTCACCGAAGTGGACGGCGATGAAGGTGGTCTTGGGGTGGCGGGCGACCCGCCGCTCGAACGCGTCGTACAGCTCCTGCCAGGAGGGGACGCCGCTCCCGTAGAACGACCACTCGGGGTGGGCCTGCAGCTCGTCCCAGCGCTCGTTGTCGGGGGCGGCGGGCTTCCAGAACGCCTTCGGATCGCCGCAGTGGATCGCCACCGGCATGCCGAGCTCGCCGGCGCGCTCGAACATCGGGTCGAGGCCCGGATCGTCGACGGCCAGCAGGTGGATCCCGTCGGCGGCGGGATAGCCGAGGCCGAGCCCCTTGGTGATCTTGAGGCCGATGGCGCCCAGCCGGTGCGCCTCGGTCAGCTGGTCGGCCATGGCCACGCCGTAGTCGGTGGGACGGCGGCGCACCAACTTGAAATCGGGCGTGGTGAAGACGGCGATGCGACCGCCGCTCTCGGCGGCCGCCGCCAGCTGCCGCTCGAGCGGGCTCTGCGGCGGGCCCGGGTACATCCCCGAGAGGTTCACCATGCCGTCGATTCCCCACTCGTTCATCAGGCGTACGGCGCGCTCGACGCCGTCAGGCGAGATGTGCGTGTGGACGTCGATGCGGTGGAAGCGCTGCCCGGGAGGCGGAGGACCATCATTCGCGCCCCGGTGACAGCCGACCGCGGTGAGCGCGCCGAAGAGCGCGAACGCGGCGAGGCGCGCGCAGAGGTTCGCTGCCGCTGGCCGCAGCGCCGTCATCAGGGCGAGTCCGGCTTGATTTCCTTGATGTACGGACCGCCGGTGTCTTCCGGTTCGGCGTTCTCTTTCGCTGGAGCAGGCGTGGCCGCAGGCGCGGCGGCCGTGCGCCGCAGCTTGGCGTTGACCTTCAACGTCTGGGGGCTGTTGCCGTGCGGGCGCGACCAGTCGAGGCCGCTCACCATCCGCTCGCTCGGCTCGTAGCCGTCCTTCTTGATGGTGATCGTGTGCGGCGAAGAAGGATCGACCTCCTTGCTCACGAACGGCGTGTTCCCCAGCTCCCTGCCGTCGATCAGGACCGCGGCGCCCGGCGGCGAAGAGGTGACCTTCAGGATCGGTGCCGCCGGCACCGGTGCGGCGGCGGCTGGCTTGTCGCCGGGCGCTCCCTCGGCGGCCTTCTCCGGCGCCGGCTGCTCGGCGGCCGGCTTTTCAGCGGCGGGTTTGTCCGCAGGCGGCTTGTCAGCTGCCGCGGTCGCGGTCGCGGCTGCGGGGGGCGCCGCCTCGGCTTCGGCCTTGTGGTGGACGCGCTTGCTGGGGTGCTCTTCGTTCCCCGGTGCGGCCGCGGGCGCCGGCGGTTTCTTCTCGTCGGTCGTAGCTTTTTCGGCTTTTTCGGTGGCCTTTTCAGCGACGGCGTTGTCGGGAGCTGCCTTTTCC
>Ga0210388_10004611_pt1 | contig 10792 bp, 7 predicted proteins | sample IncBWC19OmetaG_FD_155485 | JGI IMG/M metagenome (GOLD analysis project Ga0210388, IMG submission 155485) | Forest soil microbial communities from Barre Woods Harvard Forest LTER site, Petersham, Massachusetts, United States - Inc-BW-C-19-O ...
GAAGCCGAATATGACATTTCGCACGCCCCGCCCTTTTCGCCCCTATGACTGGCGTCTGATCGCGCTGCTGAGCCTGACGACACCGTTGGCGCATGCCGAGGATCAGGCGCAGCCGGACGTGCCCACTGTCGTGGTGCGTGGACAGTCGGAAGTGGAATCGGCAATCACACAGGCGCCCACCCAGACTCCGCTTGACGCGATTCAGCCGACCTCGCAGATCAGCCAGTACTTCATCGAAAACAATCTGGCGCCGACCAGCAACTTCTCGGAAATCATCGGGCTCTCGCCCAGCGTCCAGTCGGTGTCGCCCAACGGCCCGGGCCTCATGGAAAATCAGATCCTGAGCATCCGCGGCTTCGTCGACGGCCAATACAATGTCACCTTCGATGGCATCCCCTTCCAGGACTCCAACGACTTCACCCATCACTCCACCTCGTACATGATGGCCAATGACCTGGGCGGAGTGAACGTCGACTATGGTCCGGGCACCGCCGCCACCATCGGCAATGCCACTTTCTGCTGCAGTATCGACAATATTTCGAAGGCGCCGCTGAACGCGATGACGCTGACGCCCTACGTGAGCTTCGGCAGCTGGCACTCACAGCTGTTTGGCGCCGAGTTCGATACCGGCAAGCTGGACAGATTCGACGGCGCGGCGGGGTATATCGACGCCGAGAGCTCCTCGACCCATGGCGAGCTGACCAACATGGGCCAGCAGCGCAAGAACATCTTCGCCAAGTTCGCCGCCAACGTGGCCCCCAATACGGTGCTCACCTTCGTGGCCATGTACAACCAGATCCACCAGAATGTGGGTCTGGGTGCAACGGCCGCGCAAATCGCACAGTACGGCCCCACCTGGGGTCTGTCCTCGGACCCGACCAGCCAGGACTACTACGGCTACAACTTCGACGACATCCACACCGACTTCGAGTACATCGGCCTGCAGTCGAAGCTGGGCGACTGGACGCTGGACAACAAGGTGTACACCTACGCCTACTATCACACCGGCCACAACGGCGAGGACCCGAATGGCGAAACCCCGAACGGTACCTACTGGGGAGCCACCGATGTTCCGGGCCAGCTGCTGACCAACAACTACCGCTCCTGGGGCGATACCTTCAACGCGAAGTACAGTGTGTTCTTCGGTGACGTCAAGGCCGGCATCTGGGCCGACCGCCAGTCCAACGAGCGGGCGCTGCCGGAAGTGGATGAGACCCTCGGCGGCGCACTGAATCCGAACGGCGCCAACTGGGCCACCAACGGCGGCCCGTCGAACTACCTCACCAACGGCGGTGTCAACGGTTCCTGTACGGCCAGCTCCGAGCCTGCAACGGCGGGTTCGACCATCGCCCAGCCCACCGCCCTGCAACTGCTGGGTGCCTACAGCTGCAACGGCGGGCGGCTGCTCTCGCAGAAGCTCATCACCGTGCAGCCGTACTTCATGGTGGACTGGAACGTGTTGCCCGGCCTGACTCTGTCCCCGGGCGTGCGCTACGATCATTTCGAGCGTGACGTGGATGCCATCGTCGACGTGGATGATGGCGAGCCGGAGGTCTACAGCAACACCTACTCCGCAACGCTGCCCTCGTTCCTGGCGCACTACGCCATCACCGACAACTGGGCGGCCTATGCGCAGGCGGCGAAGGGCTTCCTGGCCCCCAACGAGAAGGACTTCAACTTCGGCCCCACCACCGTCCCGGGCTCAACCAACCTCTCGCCGCAGGAGACCTGGAGCTACCAGGCCGGCACCACCTGGCAGACCCAGCAGCTGTCCGTGTCGGGGGATGTCTACTACATCCACTTCAGCAACGAGATCCTGTCCGAGAAATTCGGCGGCGACACCATCTTCTTCAACGCCGGCGGCACGAACTACAAGGGCGTGGAAGCGAATGGCACCTACTACCTGGGTCAGGGTGTGAGCCTGTATGCCAACGGCTCCATCAACCGGGCGAAGGTCATTGAAAGCGCCGAGACGGACTGCGCCACGGGCAGCTGCACCGGCGGGCTGTGGGTGCCCAATGCGCCGAACGCCACCCTGGCCTACGGCGTGATCTACAACCTTCACGGCTTCTACGCATCGCTGCTCGACAAGCGCGTGGGCCACACCTATGGCAACCCCGGGGAGACCGCGCCCATCAGCTCCTACAGCGTGCTGAACGGCGCCCTGGGCTACACCTTCGGTGACAACGTGGGCGGATTGAAGGGCGCGTCGATCAAGTTCGATTTCGGCAATCTGTTGAACAAGACCCCCATCATCGCGCTGGCCGGGAGCACGGTGTGGCTGGGCACCCCGCTGTACTGGACCCTTCCCGAGCGTAACTTCAACGTCACGCTGTCCGTGCCGTTGTAGAGGCGCGCTCACCGCCTAAGCGGGTTCCCGGCAACCGGGCCGGGAACCTGCCGCTTACCCTCGTTCTGAGGCATTACCAGTAACGCTTGACATCGTTACTGGTAACGATTACTGTGCTGCCCACGCGTTACCAGTAACGCATTTCAGGGCGGCACATTGACTAAGGACGGCAATCGAAGGCGACAACAGACTCGTCGCCAGAAGCTGCGCGAAGAGGGCCTCGTCATGCGCGAGGTCTGGATTCAGCCACAGCACGCCCCGGTCCTGCTCAAGGTCGAGCGACTGCTCCGAAAACCGAATGCACACCCACTCATCCACGCTTTGAAAGGGGTCAGCGCCGCCATGTCAACCGGACCAGTCACCACCCAGACACTGCTTCCAGATCTGCAGTCGGGATTGCTCGCCTCCTCGCACCGCTTCACGTTCTCGCTGGTCGAGGGCCTGGAGCCGGTCATCCAGGCCGTAGCCCACGACTACGGCGACGTGAACGTCTACATCGCGGTCACCGGGGAGATCGCCATCGCCCAGGCGACCTTGTTTCCGGTCGCCAGAGTGCGCGACACAGCCCGGCTCAACGATCGCATCCTGCGCACCGAGAAGCTGTTTGATCTGGCCAATATCTCGATCGATACCCATCCGGATGGATCGGACTTCTACGTGATCTATGGCGCGCTGCGCGCGACCTCGGCCCTGTCCGACATCGAATTTGAGATCGACACGCTCGCTCGCAACGCGGTGGACGCCGCGGGTGCGTATCGCGAATTCGTGAAGTAAAGGAGACCACACATGTCAGGCGTATTGAACAAACTTTGGACCGCACTGCGCGGCGCCGCCAACGAGGCCGGAGAGGCTGCCGTGGATGCCAACGCCACGCGCATTCTTGACCAGGAGATTCGCGACGCCGATGCCGAGCTGCGCGATGCACGGGTCGCCCTGGCCGGCATGATGGGCAAGCAGACCGTGGAGCGTAACCACCTTGCGGAAAAGCAGGCGAAGCTCGAGGAGTACGCCGGCTACATCCGCCAGACGCTCGCCAAGCAGAAGGCGGCGGAGGCCGCGGGCCAGCAGGCCGAGGTCGCCAAGCACAGCGCGCTTGCACAGGAAGTCGCGGCCAAGTACGCCGAGCAGGAAGCACTCATTACGGCCAGCAACAACGTGATCGCCGAGTACGCCAAGAACATCGACGTGCTCAAAGTGAAGATCACGGCGGGCGAGACGGCCATTCGCACTCTCAAGCAGCGCGCGGATACGGTGAAGGCGAAACAGCATGTCATCCGGGCCTCCGCTGCGGTAGCGGCCGCGAGCTCGAGCACCGACTCCCGGGCCCGCAGTGCCCTGGACAGCCTGGAGCGCATCGAGAAGCGCCAGGAAGAGGCACTCGCGCAGATGGACGCGGCGAATACCCTCTCCGCGGAATCAACCGGCGAAGCGCTCGAGGAGCGGCTGCGCAAGGCCGGCGTCATTCCGGGAGCCAGTGCCACCAGCGATGTGCTGGCGCGCTTCAAGAGCGAAGGCGCATCGAGCGACGGTTCCCCGCCCGCCACCTGATTGTCGCTGAGGATTCGACCATGAGTTTCGGAACGATGATCAGCGCGCTCGCGCGCGATGCAAAGGAACGCCTGCGGCCGCCGCCGCCGCGCGTCGAGCTGCCACCGGAGCCGCTGAAGTTGCGCCGCGGGGGATTCGTGGAGATCGATTCGGTGCCGTTCCGGATGCTGAACGGGCGCGCGAACTTCGAAATCGGAGATTGCGCCCAGCCGATCGCCGCGCGCGGGCTCGTGGATCTGAAGGGCAGCTGGCTGCATCGCTACTACCTCGACGACGATGAGACCTGGCTACAGGTCAAGACCGACGGGGGCACGGACGATGCGGACGTCTCGGAATGCATCCTGTGGCAATACTGGGATACCGCGACACCGGCGAATCACACGGAGCTGGCGACGATTGCCGGAAAAGACAGCGATATCGGCCTGCCAACCTATGAGGTAGGGGCCTTCCTCTACCACCGTGTATGGGGAGTCTCGCGCGGGCAAACCGAATTGGTCCCCTTTGTCGAGCAGGTATTTGACAAGAGCGACACGGTGGCCAGCCGCAACTGCAATCACTACGCGATGTTGTACCGGCGTCTGATCGAGGGCAGCGAGCGGGCGGAATACGTACTGATTTCCGTCGAAGAAATGCCGGACAGCCTTCAGGTTGTCACCTCAATCGGCGTGGACCTCAACCCCGCCGACCTGACCGTCACCTGAAGGGAATCGAAAAATCATGTCTCATCCCTGGGCTTTGTCCTTTCTCGGCTTGCCGGCCTTCTTGAGTTACTTCGGCAGCGCGATGCTGCTGTTGCTGCTGTTCGGCTTCATCTACACCCGGCTCACCGCACATGATGAATTCGAACTCATCCGGCACGGCAAATCGGCGGCGGCCGTCGCGCTCGGCGGCTCACTGCTGGCGTTCGCGTTGCCGCTGTGCAGCGCCATCGTTCATTCGCTCTCACTCGTCGACTTTCTGATCTGGGGCGTGATCGCCATGATCATCCAGATCGTCACATTCTTCGCTGTCCGGGTCTTTCTGCCGAATCTTTCCCAACGAATCACCAACGACGAATTGTCAGCGGGAATCTTCGTCGCGCTGACCTCGCTGTCGGTGGGTGCAATCAACGCGGCGTGCATGACACCATGAAACGTTCACGAACCATCGAACTGGTGCTGATGGGGACCGTCCCGCTACTGCTGTCCGCCTGCGAGCCACCCTCGCCGCCGCGACCGCAAACCGCGGCCGCTCCCACCGTGGCTTATCAGGGCCTGGCGGAATGCATCAGTGACGGAAAAGTCAGCGCCGACATCTGCGAGAAGGCCTACGCCGATGCCGTGCAGGCGCAGTATCGGGATGGACCGCGCTTTGATTCACTCGACGACTGCCAGGCGCAGTACGGCTACGACCAGTGCCATCACATTCAGACCTCCTCGGGTGGCTGGTTCATGCCGGCGCTGGCCGGCTTCATGATCGGCCGCGCGTTGAGCAATAACGGTGGCTACAACTATGGTTACGGATACGGCGGCGGCTTTGGCCAGCCTCTGTACCGGACGCGCGGGGACCGCGCGGAATGGCGCACGGCCTCGGGTGAGCGCTTTGGCGGGGCAGCCCGCGGCCCGTACAGTCCCAGCGTGGCGCAAACGCTGTCCCGCGGCGGATTCGGCATGAGTTCGGCAGCGCGTGCGAGCTGGGGCGGCTGACACGTGCAGCGCGTCGTGATGGCGGAGCGACCCGGATGGCGGCAGCAGGCCGAATCGCTGGGATTTCGCTTTCATTCCATCGGCGGCCAGCCCTACTGGGACGAATCGGTGCATTACCGCTTCACCTTGCCGCAGATCGAATCGGGAATCGAACAGCCCACGCAGGAAATACACGAACTGTGCATGGACCTGGTGAGCCGCGCGGTACGCGACGAGGAGTATCTGCGCCGACTCGCCCTGCCGGAACGCTTCTGGGATCTGATCCGCTCGTCCTGGGTCCGCGGTGAGCCCCATCTGTACGGACGCATGGACTTCGCCTACGACGGTGAGAATCCGGCCAAGCTCTTCGAGATGAACTACGACACGCCGACATCGCTATACGAGGCGGCCGTGTTCCAATGGATCTGGCTGAAGGATTGCATCGAGGCGGGTCGGCTGCCGGCCGCGACCGACCAATTCAACTCACTGCAGGAAAAGCTGCTGCTCGCACTGGGCATACTCGCTCCGAAGATCCACGCCCGGATGCACTTCGCCTCGGTCCGCGACTCCATCGAGGATCGTGCCACGGTCGAATACCTGGAAGATCTGGCGCGCCAGGCCGGGATCCGCACCAGCTACATCGCAATGGAGGACATAGGACGCACGGCGGAGGGACGCTACACCGATTGCGACAACAACGTGATCGAGGCGATCTTCAAGCTGTATCCCTGGGAGTTTCTGTTTGCCGATGAGTTCTCCCAGTACCTGGAATCCGCGGCGGCGACCTGGTTCGAGCCACCCTGGAAATCGATTCTCTCCAACAAGGGTGCACTTGCACTGCTGTGGGAACTGCACCCGCAGCATCCGAACCTGCTGCCCGCCTTCTTTGAAACCCCGGCGGAAGCTGCCTCGGCCCTGCCTTCGGGGTGGGTTCGCAAACCACTGTTCTCGCGCGAAGGCGCCAACGTCGAGCTGGTGACACTGCAAGGCGAGCACCTCGAGGCGCCCGGACCCTACAGCGATTTTCCCTACGTGCGGCAGGCGTTTCACGCCCTGCCGAAATTTGCCGACAGCTACGCGCTGATCGGCAGTTGGGTCATCGGTGATCAGCCGGCCGGGATCGGCGTGCGCGAAGACGACTCCCTCATCACGCGCGACTCGGCACGCTTCGTACCGCATATCGTCGTCTAGCGCGTGGACGGCTCGATGACGCGAAACTCCCCGTCCAGGTGCATCATGCTCATCAGATACAGCATGCCGTCGAAATAGCGCTGCTCACCCGCCGGCACCGGCATCATCCACAGTTCCTGCAGAAAAGCGTTGGCGATGGGCCCGGGCGTTGCCGCCAGGCTCCCCACGGCAGCCGCGGCAACCATGCCGGGAGAATGGCGCATCGACAGTGGCTTGCCGGCGAGCGTGTAGCGGTCCGGGAAGTCGTGAATGCCCTGTGCGAATAGAAATTTCTGCAGCCGGTCACTCAATACGGGCTCCTGCGCATCCTTGTGCCACCAACTGTAGTCGACCGACCAATTGCTGACCGTACGCCAACTGTCATAGCCGAATTGCACCGGTTGACCGTCGCGACCGGCAATGGGCGACATGTCCAGATTGCTGCGGTCGGGCGCGAGCCCCGTATCCGCTCCCGTCACCCGCACGAATAGCTCGCGGCTGACATCGGCCGCCTTGGCCCAGAAGGCGCGATCTTCTTTCGGCCCCCAGCGCGACCACAGCTCGTAGAATGCGGGCAGGTGATACGAGGCATCCGTGCCGGCAACGCTGGTTTCGGCCACGAACCGAATCATGGCATGGGCTTCGTCGACCATCGGGCCGACGGTCACCTGGCGCGGCGTATGGTCGGGCGGGATGAAGGGCGGATCGTCGGGGTGGATGCGCAACGGCGAGGTGCCCGTCAGCAGCGGGTGATGCCGCATGCCGCGCAGGATCCGGTCGGCCTCCTTCTGGTAGTTATAGATTCCCTTGCCATTGCCCCAGCGATGCGCCGCGAAATACAGGGCCATCACATAGTATTCCTCGCCATCGGGTGCCGCGCCCGTCGAGCGCGGCGTGCCATCGGTATTCATCGACCAGGCAAAGTAACCCACCGATGGGTTATTGGGATCGGTGACCTGCATGTAGGTCTTGGACCAGTTCCACAGCGCGTCGAACTCGCGCTTCTTGTCCAGCTGCACGGCAATCATCATCCCGTAGCTCATGCCCTCGGTGCGGGCGTCGTTGTTCGCCCAGTCGGTGACATAGGCCAGCGTGCCATTGGCATTGGCTCCGGTTTCGAAGTAGACGCGCTGCTGCTGGCCGTCGCCGTGGAAGAGCTGCTGGAATGCCCGCTCAATCTTCGCGTGGCTTTCGGCAGCGCTATGCCCCAGCCGCTCCGCGAACAGATTGTGAGGCGGTTGCGCAGGCCACACGCCTGGCGCGGCAATCATCAAGAGGCCGGTCGTGACGACGCTCCACACCCTGACCGAGCGAATTGTGCTGTGCATTTCCGTGGTCCTATTCGAGGCTAATGCCAAGCGTTCAGGCTGATCCGAGCCTCGGGCTCCAGCCTCAAGGTACGCACCGGCCGCCCGGGCGTGAGCAGGCGCAGCTGCTGGGCGCGCTCATCGATGCTGATGAGGGCCAGCAGCGCTCCGGACTCCCCGGTGACCAGCCGAGCCGCCCCACCCTCGATGCGCCCAAGCCAGCGTCCATCCAAGCTCAAATCGGCACCGTGCGAGTCATACACCAACTGCGCCCGCCGTTTCGTATCGGTGCGAAGTGTGAAGCGGGCCCCCATTGCCGCCGGATGCCCCGGGCGTATGTGCCAGTTCAACTGCCGCCCTGCCTCGCACATCCCGGCCAGGCGCCAGGTGAAATCAATCATCACCAGTGCTGCCGGTGAGTAACCGGGTGGACCACTGGCCGTAAATCGGCCGGTGCGCGGATCAGCCTGCTGCCTGAAGCTCCCGTCCCGCCGCAGCGCCTCGCACCAATTGTGCATGAGCTGCGCATGCGCGGCCGATTTACCGTAGTGATCGAACCATCTTGGCGTGCGCAGGGCCGTCAATGCCTGCGCCGCGCCGCCCCAGGAGTTGGCGGGAATGGGCCTGACGAACAACGGGTCGTCAAGTGCCACCGAGGGCAGCGGCAGCGGGGCCCAGAATGCCTGCGGGTTGTGCAGTTGCTGCGACCACAGATGCTCGAATGTCGGCTGCTCCACGACATGCTCCCCGCAGATGCGGCTCAAGATATCGCAGCGAATTTTGACGTACCCGCCCGATGCATCAAGGTCGTAGAAGGCCGCCTCCTGGGGTTGATACAGATGCTGGAGAATCAAGTTGCGCAGTTGTTGCGCCTGCTCCTGCCAGCGCGCGGCCTGCGTCGCCAGGCCCAGCGCCTGCGCCATCTGCGCCAGGGCCACACGCCCACCGTAAGTCGTTGCCGACAGATCCGGGCACAGCCGCGGCAACCCAAGGCCCGCAACGAAGCGCTTCGCATCCCCTTGCGGGCATTGCGGCGGGATGCCCCTCCAGCGCGGGCTATTGTCCTGGCCGGTGTCATAGGTGCAGAACCCTTCGGTCAGGCCGGTGCCGCGCACGTTGCGGTAGCGCTGCAACCACGCATCCCAGCGCGCACAGGCGTTGTAGGCTTCGTGCAGCAGCTCATCATCGCCCGTGGCCTGCGCCAGCTCCCAGGCCGTTGCCGCGCACGTTGCGGTAGCGCTGCAACCACGCATCCCAGCGCGCACAGGCGTTGTAGGCTTCGTGCAGCAGCTCATCATCGCCCGTGGCCTGCGCCAGCTCCCAGGCCGTTGCCGCAATGGGCGCCACCATTTGAATCTGGCCAAAGCCCGTCCCGGACAGCTTGTTGTTGCAGGGAATCTGGCCATCGGCGCGCTGCAGTGCGAAGAAGCAGCGATGACTGTCGCGGGCCACGTCGGGTCGGAACCTGCGATACACCAGTGACTCATGCGGTCCGCACTCCAGCCATATGCCCTGGTACGCGGCACCCTCGATCAGAACCGGTTTGGCGTAGCGCGGCAGAAGCTGCACATTGGCAGCAAGCACGCTCAGTGCCTCATCGTAGGCCGACTGCCAGGCCGCATCCTGTGTCTTGAATTGCGGCGTGTCCTCTGCGGCAGCCTGGGCGGAATCGGCCGCAGTCCGCGCCAGCGTACCCGTTGCGGCCAGCGCCGCACTGGCGGCCATGAAGCGACGCCGATTCATGCGTCAGTGCTCGACATGGAACCAATCGAAATCGACGTAATGGGCTGCGGCCGGCGCGACCGTGCTCTGCGGCAGTGCCTTGATGAAGGTAAACAGACCCGGACGGCTGCCCTTCCACCAGGAAAATTTACTCAGGGCGGTCGTCGGTCCGAACCAGGCGAATGGCGTCTCACCACTCATCGCATAGGCAAACCGGACGGACTGGTCGGTGCTCACCTGGGCCCTCAGGATGATCGCATCGCCCGACAGGCTCGGACCGCGTGTTTCGATGCCGGCCGAGGCGTAGGTGAGATAGGTGGAACCGGCCTCGCGAACCACACCAATCCAGGTCGGCCTGACGCCGAACAGAACCAGGCCGGCGCGCTGTTGCTCGCCGAGATGACCGATTTCAAGTCGCGTGGTCGCCGTCATCGCAGGCCCCTGCAGCATCTGCGTCAGGGTATTGCGCGCGGTCACCAGGTACTGCGCCGGCGCAGCCTCGAGCCGCAGATAGCCGGGGCGCGCGCTCAGGCTCCACAGGTCATCATCCGGATTGTGATTCCACTGCCACTGCAATCCGAGAGTCGGGCTGTTGAATTCATCCGCCTCCTGCAGATGGTATGGGTTCGCTTGCCGGCCAGCGCGCGGCTCGGTGATCGGTAAGGCGTGCTGCACGACGGGCTGACCCTGGGTCTGATCGCCGATCGAATCGCCGATGACGGGCCAGTCATCCCGCCAGTGCACGGGCTCCAGGTAGGTGATGCGACCGAAGGCACCGGTACTGTTGAAGTGCACGAACCACCCCTGGTGTGTGGGGGTCTCAACATATGCGCCCTGGTGCGGCCCCAGAATCTGCGTCTGTCCGGGTACCAGCACCACGCGCCAGGCATAGGGCCCATCAATGCTGCGCGAACGCAGCACCGCCTGACCGCCGCTGCCGACGCCGCCAATCGGCGCAAAGATGTAGTACCAGCCATGCCGCTTGTAGAGCTTCGGCCCCTCGAGCACCGGCAGGTTCACCCGGTCCTCGA
>Ga0210388_10004613_pt1 | contig 10790 bp, 10 predicted proteins | sample IncBWC19OmetaG_FD_155485 | JGI IMG/M metagenome (GOLD analysis project Ga0210388, IMG submission 155485) | Forest soil microbial communities from Barre Woods Harvard Forest LTER site, Petersham, Massachusetts, United States - Inc-BW-C-19-O ...
GATGCTTGAAATGGACGGCAGCCCCAACAGCCCGCAAGCCGCAGCATGTCCTGCCTCTTGCCAATCCCAGACATAGTAGAATGGCGCCGGATCAGTTCCGAGTGCAGGTGTCGCCATTGCTGGATAAAGATGACTAGTGAGCGGAAGCAGCCGTCGCCGGGGTGGCAATTTTTGCGCAGCAAAAAATGGGCGATCCTCGCTATTTCTGTCGTGATTATGGTGCCATGCCTTTGGCACCGCCGCATCGAAGCCGGCGATTTAGGGAGCCATGTCTATAACGCATGGCTGGCTCAGTTAATCGAAAAAGGCCAAGCTCCTGGTCTCTACCTCGTGCGCCAGTGGAATAACGTGTTGTTTGACTGGATGCTGCTGCACGTCGCGAATGTTGCAGGCTTCGCGGCTGCGGAAAGGATCGTGGTCTCGGCGTGCGTGTTTATTTTCTTCTGGGGAGTTTTTGCCTTTGTTGCAGCGGCGAGCGGCAGGCCGCCCTGGTTTCTCGCTCCGTCGATAGCCATGCTCGCCTACGGATACTCCTTCAATATGGGGTTCCTCAACTACTATCTGTCTGTCGGGCTGGCTTCTGTTTGCTTGGCTTTTTTGTGGCGCGGAAGGGGACTCGAGCGGTTCCTGGGTTTGGGTATCGTGCCGTTCGTTCTACTCGCCCACCCGGTAGGATTTGTCTGGCTGGTGGGGACGGCGCTCTATTTGATTCTTTGGAGCAAGCTGCCAAAGTGGTGGAATTCGGCGGTATTGCCCGTGGCCATTGCTGCGCTGTTTGTTGTTCGATGGTATCTGACCAATCGAGCCCAGTTTCCGGTGGATTGGTCGGACACCCCGTTCTATCTCCTGAACGGAGCAGATCAGCTCGTGCTGTACGGCGACCGCTACGTTTGGCTGGCCTGGACAGCTCTGCTGTTCGGGATCGCATCCTTCTTCTTCCAAGCGCGTTCGTCCAGGAGCGACAAGGCGTCGCTGAAATCATTGATTCTCCCTTCGCAGCTCTATCTCGTCGCAATTTGTACAACTGCTCTTCTTCCAGAAGATCTTCGCCCGTCGCTGTCCGGGGGCTGGATTGGGCTTTTGGTTTTCCGCCTCACGACCATTTCTGCCATTTTCGGTCTTTGTGTATTGGCGTGCCTGCGGCCCCAGAAATGGCAGTTCGCCGGTTTTATGGCCGTCGCGATGGCGTTCTTCGCGTTTCTCTATCAAGACACGAAAGCGCTCAATCGCATGGAATCCAACGCCGACAAACTGTTCTCGGGACTCCCCTATGGGACGCGCGTAATCCCGACGATCGGGGCGCCCGAGGACTCCCGGGTGCAATTCATCGGTCACCTTGTGGATCGCGCATGCATCGGACGGTGTTTTACCTACTCCAATTACGAACCTTCCTCGGGCCAGTTCCGCGTTCGCGCGAGGAAGGGAAGTCCGGTGGCGACGGACTCGGCGGATGACTCCTCGGACATGGAAGGCGGTTCCTACGAGGTGCAGGACCGCGACCTTCCTTTGGTACAAATCTATCAATGCGCTGGGGCCGATCCCACGCGGTTGTGCCTCCACAACCTTGCCGCAGGGGAAACCACCGGCCAGGTGGGAGGGCATGCGCCGACCCCTCCAAAGCCAGATAACCCGGCGAAATCCGACCCTCCTCCGAAGTAGACAAATTGGCTCTTGCGCCAGTCCAATATCGTGTAAAATTGGCTCCAGGTAAGAGACAATGCTGCCACTTCATCTCCAGCCTCAGAGTCACGTCCCGCTGTACATCCAGCTTCGCGACCAATTGCGCTCGCTGGTCCACGCGGGCGATTTGCGTCCCGGCGACCGCATCCCGGCCAGCCGCGAGCTAGCCACCATGCTGGGTGTGCATCGCACCACCGTGGCGAACGCCTATGCCGAGCTTGAGTCCGAAGGCCTGATCCAGGGCCATGTCGGCCGCGGCACATACATCAAGGGCAATGGAAATGGCTTGAAGCTTACGCCTCCGCCGCCCCCTGTCCTTACTGGAAGCGAAGGCCTTCGCTGGGAACTGCTCTTTGCCGACGAACGGGGCGAAGAAGCCCTCAGCCGTTTGACGGCTAGCGCCCCGGAAAACGCCCTATCCTTTGTGATGGCTCGCCCTGCAGAAGAATTCTTCCCCGTCGAGGAATTGCAGATTTGCGTGAACGCGGTCCTGCGCCGCGAAGCCACCGATGTTTTGAAGCTCGGACCTTCGGACGGCTACGGCCCCCTGAAGGAAGCGCTGCTCGAACATCTTCGTGTCGACGGCATCCCTGCGAAGGACGAAAATCTCCTAATCACCGACGGCTGCCAGCAGTCGCTGGACATTATCAGCAAAGCCTTTGTGCGGCCAGGCGATTCCGTCATTCTCGAGAATCCTACGTATCCCGGCGCGATGGCCATTTTCCACGGCGCACGCGCACGTTGCCTCGGGGTTCCGATCGAAACGCGCCCCGAACCGGGGACGGCTTTGGGCATTGATCTCGAAGCACTAGAAGCGACGCTCGCCGCGAATCGCGTGAAACTGATTGTGCTTACGCCTGATTTTCACAACCCTACGGGCACCTCCATGCCGCTCGCGTCGCGCCGCAAAGTCTTGGAACTCGCTGGGCGCCACCAGGTGCCCGTCGTGGAAGACCATATTTACGCGCGGCTCCATGCCCGCGACGAGCGCGTGCCTTCCCTGAAGCAGCTCGACCGCGCGAACCTCGTCATTCACATCGATAGCTTCGCGAAGGTGGCTTTTCCGGGGCTGCGCGTGGGCTGGATTGTCGGTCCTGCGACGGCGATCGAACGCCTTCGCATCGTCAAGCAGACCACCGATCTGCATACCGACCAACTCGCCCAGGCAACGCTCGCGGAATTTCTACGGCGGGGATTGTTCAGCAAGCATCTGGCGAGAATGCGCAAGGTCTACGCTTCGCGCCTCTTGGCTTTGGACGAGGTGCTTCGCAAACAGATGCCCGAGGGCACGCGCTGGACGCGTCCCGATGGCGGTATGTGTTTGTGGTTGGAACTCCCGCCGGGCTTTGACGCCAGCGAACTCTTGATTCACGCGAAAGAACGCGGCGTTCTCTTCGCGCCAGGCCGCTACTTCTACGTGCAGAACCCCCTGCCGAATACGCTGCGTCTCGGTTACGCGGGACTGGATGAAAAGCAAATCACCCGCGGCGTGGCAACGCTGGCAGATGTTTTGCGCGTGGAGATGCGCAAGCGCCAGCGCGGCGTGCGTCGCGCCGAGCGCAGCCGCGTTGCGCTGGTATGATGCGATGACCCAATCGCAATGTGGCATCCGGGGATGGAAGCGGGAAAGTAGAGAAAACGGAGCTGGCCGACTTTGACGGACACAACTACATTAGCGCCGAACCCGACGAACAAGTGCTTTGGCTGCGGCGGAGCTAACGATTTTGGCATGAAGTTGACGTTTATGCAGGATAACGTCAAGCGCCGGATCGTAGGCCGATTTATTTTGGGTCAGGCGTATCAAGGCGGAGGCGGAATGGCCCATGGCGGGATTATCGCCACGCTCTTGGACGAGGCCATGGGCAAAGTCTGCCGGTTCCGCGAAGTTCGCGCGGTGACCGCGGAACTGACGGTCCAATACCTGAAGCCCGTAAAAGTGGATGAGGAGATCATCGTCGAAGGCTACGAGACGGAGGTAAAAGGACGCAACCTGTTCCTCGTTGGAGAGATTCGGAATAGCGCCGGCGAGGTGCTGGCCAAAGGCACAGGAAGATTTGTGGTGATCGGCCAAAAAGAAAAAGCCACGAGCGAAGCGCGCAGCAGTTAGAGGTGGGGAGTACATAGAATTTTGGCGGCAAAAATACGCCGAGACATTTGGACCGAGAGGAGAAGTGACATGGAAGCGAAGAAAGTCAATGGCAGCGGCGGTGCAGACGGTAATGCAAACCAATGGCGCGTGAAGGTCGGCTTGGCGGAGATGCTCAAGGGCGGCGTCATCATGGACGTGACCAACGCCGAGCAAGCCAAGATTGCGGAGAAGGCCGGAGCGTGCGCCGTCATGGCCCTGGAGCGTGTGCCATCGGACATCCGTAAAGAAGGCGGCGTGGCCCGGATGGCCTCGATCAAGATCATCCGCGAGATCATGCAGACCGTCACCATACCCGTGATGGCCAAAGTGCGCATTGGACATTTCGCCGAAGCGGAAGTGCTTCAAGCGCTCGAGGTGGACTTCATCGATGAAAGCGAAGTGCTGACCCCAGCCGACGAAGAGAACCACGTCTGGAAGCATGATTTCCGCGTGCCGTTCGTTTGCGGCGCGCGGAATCTCGGCGAAGCATTGCGGCGCATCGCCGAGGGCGCGGCGATGATTCGCACGAAGGGCGAGGCTGGCTCAGGCAACGTGGTTGAAGCTGTGCGGCACATGCGCACCATCGTAAGCCAGATGAAAAAGCTAACCGTGCTGCGCGAAGACGAGCTGATGCACGAGGCGAAAGAACTTGGCGCGCCGCTCGATCTGATTCGTCAGATTGCCAAGACGGGGAAGCTGCCTGTGCCCAATTTTTCCGCAGGTGGAATTGCAACTCCCGCGGACGCGGCGCTTGTCCGGCGGCTTGGTGCGGAGGCGGTTTTTGTGGGCTCGGGGATATTCAAGTCCAGTGATCCGGAAGCACGGGCCAAGGCCGTGGTGAAAGCTACGACGCATTTTGATGACCCGAAAGCGGTGCTTGAGGCATGTGAAGATCTTGGCGAGGCCATGCGCGGGATCGACGTGCGCCAGCTTGAAGAGAAGGACATGCTCTCGACACGTGGGTGGTGAGAGATTGGCTTGGATGATTCGTTTGAACGGGCAGGGCGACGCCGGGCCCCTCGAACTGCAGATCGACGGAGTTAATGACGTGAAGATAGGGATTTTGGCCGTACAGGGTGACTTCGCCGCGCATGCCGAAATGCTGGATGCTCTAGGGGCGGAAACTCTCGAGGTCCGCACGCCCGCTGATCTCGATGGATGTGACGGCCTCATCCTGCCTGGCGGGGAGAGCACGACACAACTGCAGTTCTTGCAAGAAGAAGGTTTGTTCGACGCCATCCGCAATTTCGCTGCAGCTGGAAGGGCTGTTTTTGGAACTTGTGCTGGCGCCATTTTGCTCGCGACCAACGTCAGGAATCCGGCGCAAGCCTCTTTGAGTTTGCTGGACATGACCGTTTCACGCAACGCCTATGGCCGGCAGCTCGCCAGCAGCGTGTTTTTTGGTCCTAGCAAGTTGACGGACGTGCCCATGGAGATGGTTTTCATTCGCGCTCCTGTGATTGATAGTGTCGGTCCAGGGATTGAAGTTCTAGCGGAATACGGCGGCAAGCCCGTGCTCGTGCGGAAAGCCAACGTGATGGCGGCGACGTTTCATCCTGAGTTGACCCGAGATAGCACCGTACACCGGCGGTTCTTGGAGTTGGTTCAGGCCAGTCCGAGACGGTCTGCTGTGGTCGCTCAATAGCCAGCAGGGATTTGCGATCTGTGACAGCCGTTTCGGAAGATTGCCATGGGCTAGCCCAGTCCACCCCCGTCGGGCCGCGCTTTCATCCCTCTCTGCGACTCTTCGGCAGTAGACTCCTATCTTTGCAATCGCAGACGGCACTTGATTTTTACTTCTTCTTATTGCATGCGTACATCAAGCAGATCCATCGAGGCCAAGGAGCGCTCGCTTCCTTGACTGCGTCAGCGCAAGTTCCAGTTGCTGCATCGTTTCTCAATTCGGCCCGGTCCCTGAATCTTCTCTTGACACTCCATAACCATAGGAGCAGTATTTCGCCTGTATTAAACCCATTTAATAGAGGCCATCCTCGCGGTCAGGAGCAAGCCATGTTCTCTTCCAACGCCCATCTCTCGTTCCGCCTCTCACTCGTTTCCGTCGCCGGCATTCTGCTGGCCACGTTTGCATTCGCCCCGCGCGCCCGGGCGCAATCTGTCTATGTGCGCGTCAGTCAAGTTGGCTACGAAGCCGGAGAGACACCTTTTCGTGCGTACCTGATGTCCAAGGTGCCGCAGAGCGGCGCGTCTTTCAAAGTTATCAACTCGAAAGGTGCCACGGCGTTTTCGGGCCAGGTCGGCGCTTTGCTTGGCACATGGAGCCACAGCACGAAGGAGTCCTTCGAGGTCTACGCTCTCGACTTCTCCGTTCCCGGAGGTGACCTCTACTCGATTTCAGTGTCCGGGAGCGCAAACGCCTCGTCGCCGCATTTCGCGGTGGATTGCCCCGAAGCGCTCTATTCCGGCCTGCTGCTGAACACTCTGTTTTTCTATGAAACGGAGCGCGACGGCGCTGACTTTATCCGCAACGCGCTACGCACCGAACCGGGCCACCTCAAGGACGAAAACGCGCATGTGTATGACACACCTCCTCTTGATACCAACGACTTCATCGACATCCTACCGCCTGCGCCGCCTTTAACCGCCGCAAAACTCCCCAACATCGATGCCGCGGGTGGATGGTGGGACGCAGGCGACTACGAGAAATACGTCGAAACCACTAGCTATACCGTGGCGCTGATGCAAATTGGGATTCGTGACTTTCCAAACCAGATGGGCCCGTACTCTCAAGTGAACCCCCCGGCACCCCCTGGCTCGATTTCGTTTGCGGGTGACAGCGCGCCCGGAGCGCCCAGATCATCCGATTTCACAAACGAAGCTAAGTTCGGCGTCGACTGGCTGCTAAAGATGTGGGATGACAAAACGCAAACCCTCTACTACCAGGTGGACAATTCCCAAGACTGGGATTACTACGGCGAAGGCTCTCCCAGTTCGGCCACTGGCAACTGCGGCGGCACCTATACCACGCCCTATTGTTTGATCACCGAGTACGACATCTGGACGCTGCCGCAAGCGGCCGACAATTTCGATCAACCCGGTGATCCCCAAGCTTGCGACCCGCTCACCACGTTTTACATCTGCAATCGTCCAGTCTATGTCGCAGGCCCCGCAGGCTCGAAAATCAGCCCCAATCTTGCCGGCCGTCTCGCTGCGGACTTTGCTCTGTGTTACCAGCTCAACCGCTCCACCAACTCATCTCTCGGAAACAAATGCCTCAAGAATGCAGAGGACATTTTTGCGCTCGCGGATACTTCGTATCCGGATCCAGCACCCACGGTAGGCTCGGGCTCCTGCGCAAACTGCCTGCTGACGATTGCACCCTTTGACGGCTATCCGGAAGACGTCTGGGAAGACGACATGGAGCTGGGCGCCACCGAGCTCTACTTCGCACTGCAGTCCGCCGGCGGAGCCGAAAATCTTCCGACCGGGCTGCCGCACAGCAATCCCATCGACTACCTCAAGCAGGCCACGCAGTACGCGAAGAATTACATCACGAACATTTACGACGCAGGCTTCGCTGACACGCTGAACCTATACGACGTCAGCGGCCTAGCACATTTCGAGCTCTACCGCGCTTTGGAAATGGCCGGAGATCCCAGCGGCCTAGCCATCTCCGAAGCGAGCATTCGCATACAATTTCTCCGACAAGTAGCCGACGCCATCGAGCAAGCCGGCACGGATCCCTGGGGCTTCGGCTACCAATGGAATTCGGGCGACAGTACTTCGCACGGGGCGGGCCTTTCGGTCATGGCCAGCGAAGCCTTTTACATCACGCATCAAGAGAGCTACGACACCTACTCCGAGAGGTGGCTGGCCAACATTCTGGGCGCAAACTCCTGGGGCTCGTCTTTTATCGTTGGCGATGGCACAACGTTTCCGAACTGCATCCAACACCAAGTGGCCAACCTGGCCGGCGCGCTCGATGGAACTTCTGGTGGCACTCCGGTGCTTTGGGGTGCGGCTTCCGAGGGTCCGACCAGTTCGGCGACCTCGGGCGTTGTCGGCGGTATGATCCTGTGTCCAGCAAATGGCGCCGACACCTTCAAGAAATTCAACGGAAATGATGGTGCGTTTGATGCGTCGCAAGTGGCCGCATATCAGGACAACGTGCAGTCTTTCAGCACAACCGAGCCGGCGATTGACCTCACAGCGACATCGTTCCTGATGTGGTCCTGGCGCTTGGCTAAGCACCCCAGCTTCTGACGCAACGCCGACCGCGACCTTTCCGGGCGGTGGCGGCACTTGGGGACGATCGACTCCCTGCATACGGCTGGGCTGGATTCAGCCAAAAGGCCCTCAGGATGCTAGGGAGATTCGACTTAGGACTGGCCGTGGGGGATACCCCCTGGCGGCGCGAGCATGAAAAAGGACGCAATCTGAAAGGGCATGGTTCGTGTTGCAGCCGGCACACCTCCCAGTTAGGCTGTTATACGGGAGGGATTTTGAGTGAGAAGCTGCGGTCGAACTAGGGTCCTTTTTGTTTGCCTGGGCAATTCGTGCCGCAGTCCGATGGCCGAGGCGATCGCGGCGCACATCGGTTCCGACGTGATGGAAGTTTCCAGCGCTGGTTTGGCTGCCCTCGGTCGCGTGCAAACCTTGACTAAACTAGTTCTGGCGAAGAACGGTTATCCCGCTGATGGATTGCAATCCAAGGCTCTTAAGGCCGATGATCTGGAAGCGGCGGATTTCATAGTTAGCATGACCGGACGTCCTGATTTCGCTTTGTTCCAGGACGCTCGGAAAGTCGAAGACTGGAACGTCGAACATCCCTATGGCGCCAACGTCGAGACTTATCAGAGAGTCTTCGAAGATATCGAGAGCCGCGTGCTGTTGCTCGTCGAGAGGATTAGAGAGTCGGTAGCCGGTGATTTCACGGAGCGTAAAGCCCGCGAAAAGGGTGCTGTCCAACGATAACTTGCATACGGGAGAAGAGAGTTTGAGGCGCGAGAAAACCAGTGTTTCGCAAGAGGATTACCTCAAAGCTATTTGGGAGATGCTTGAAGAAGACCAGACACCGATCAGTGCGCGCCTGGCGGAAGAGTTAAAAGTGACTCCTCCGGCGGTGACAGCGGCGCTAAAGCGGATGACGCGGGATGGACACGTCCGCGTGGAACGTACCGGGCGCATCGATCTGACCCGGAAAGGCCGCATGGTTGCCGAACGTTTGGCTTTGCGTCATCAGCTGGCGGAAATGCTTCTTACGGAGGTGATTGGGCTTTCCTGGGCGAAGGCGCATGACGAAGCCGAGCGGCTTGAACATGGGATTTCGCCGGAAGTCGAGGCGCTTCTGCAGAAGCGGTTTGGCGATAAGAAGTCGTGTCCGCACGGCGTGCCCATGCGGGGTGGTGTAGCGAAGCTGAGGAGTCAGGGTGCGGTATTGCTCTCGGATTTGCGTGCCCGCGAGAACGCGGAGATTGTTTGTGTTTACGAGAAAGATGGCCAGTTTCTGGAGTTCTTGGAAGGGTTGCGATTGCGACCTTCGACTAAAGTCGAAGTGCTGAAGCGCGAGTATGACGAGACGATGACGCTGCGCTCGGACGGGCGCACCATGCATTTGGGGAAGCCGGCCACTTCGCGTATTTGGGTGCGGCGGTTGGGGGCGTGAGTGGGTGAAGGGTGAATAGTGAGCCGTTAGCATTGAGAAGCGGGCCTGGAGTGGTCTAACTCTCTTGGTCGGCACCCTTGAGCGTGGAGGGGCGCGGCCTGCTGAAAGCGTATCGTGCCCCTGCAGAGAATTCCGCGCGATTCGACGATTGCAGGTTGGATTAGAGTTAGGTGCGTTGATCGAGGAGAATTTTTAGGCGCGCGAAGCCTGTTTTGCTGACGGGCAGGCGTGTGCCATCTGCGAGGATTGCCAGTCGGCTGTCTTTCCCATAGGGCTCGATCCGCGCGACTCGCTCGAAATTCACTAGGTAGGAACGATGGACCCGGACGAATCGGTCTGGATCGAGGCAGGTTTCCAGGCTTGCGATAGTTTGCTGCTTCAGATGCTTTTTGCCTTCGCTGGCCAGGGCGACATAGTCGTCTTGGGCTTCCGCGTAGTCGAGCTTTCCAACCGGAATGAGTGTGATGCGGGTTCCATCCCGGACTACGATGCGTTCTAGGAATTGCTTTGGCGGGCGTGCGGCGGCGGCCAGTTCCGGAGGTGGGGGCATTTTTTCTCCCAGGCGTGATTTGGCTCGTTCGAGAGCGGCTTCGAATCGTTCGCGGCCGATTGGCTTAAGGAGATAGTCGACGGCGTGGACCTCGAAGGCGCGCATTGCGTATTGGTCATAGGCCGTGACGAAGATGACGGGGGTTTCCGCGCCGATCAGCTCGAGAACATCGAATCCTGTAAGCTTGGGCATCTGCACATCGAGAAAAATTAGGTTGGGCTTGTGGTCGGTGACCGCCTTTACGGCGGCGAAGCCATTTGCGCACTCGGCAACCACTTCAAGCTCGAGATGCGTTTCAATCAGTTCGCGGAGGACCAGGCGCGCGAGGTCTTCATCGTCAACGATGAGCGTGGTGATCTTCTTTTCGTCTTGCTTGGTCAACTCTTCACCTCGTCGGAATCCGCCGGAAACGACAGTTCCACTCGAAATTTCCCGGCTTCGGCGCTGACGCGCATGTTGGCGTCCTTGCCAAAGCGTGCTTCGAGTCTTTCGCGAACATTTTTTAGTCCTAGGCCGCCTTTGCGCAGAGTGGCCGACTCTGGATCGAAAGAATTCTCAAGCGCGAGCAAAACGCGCCCATTGTAGCTCTGCCCGGAAAGACGCACCGTCCCGCCGTCGGTGAGATTTGCGATGCCATGCGTGACGGCGTTCTCGACAAGCGGCTGCAGCAGGAGTGGGGGCAGCTGGATCGATTTCGAAACTTCCTGAAGGTCTTCCTCCAACTGCAAGCGCGCGCCGAAACGCACTCTTTCAATCGCTAGATAGCGATGCAGGAGCGACAGTTCCTCAGAGAGGGGGACGCTCGCTTT
>Ga0210388_10004614_pt1 | contig 10790 bp, 10 predicted proteins | sample IncBWC19OmetaG_FD_155485 | JGI IMG/M metagenome (GOLD analysis project Ga0210388, IMG submission 155485) | Forest soil microbial communities from Barre Woods Harvard Forest LTER site, Petersham, Massachusetts, United States - Inc-BW-C-19-O ...
GACCCCAAACGTAACGTTGCCAATTCACGTTCGCGCCGACGATTCGAGCGAGAGCCGAGCCCAGTCCGTAGAGCAGCAACCCGCCGACTAGAAATTGCGGGCGCCCGAGCTTGACGAAGGCGACCACGCGCGCGGCGAGAGGGGGCGTCACTGCGCGCCAGCATGCGACGTGCTGAGCGCGCATGAAAGCCTCAGCGTCAGGCGCGCTTGCGCAAATTGCCACACTGGCCCGTGCGACGCGGCGCAATCTCCCTCTTTCCTAGGGGCACGGCCTTTGCACTTGCTCGGCGTCGCCTCGTGTTGCTTGCAATTGATTGACGCTCGATACCTTCGGCTTCGCACGGCGTCTTGATCCATATGCTCACGCTCAGCAATTTTTCGATGCAGCGTCCGCGCTATCAGGTCGCGCAGAGTCGCACCCTGGAGTGGCTGGCTGAGATTCATGCTGCGTCTCAAGCGACGCTCGAATCACTCTCTCCCGCCGAGCGTGACGCTTTTGCGGTTCGCATGCACAAGCTGATCGAGCGCTGCGCGTGCGGGCCGGACAAAGTGGGCTCGCGTGGCCACATGCTGTCCGATCTCAGCTCGTCGGAATTTGCGGGTCACGCGCTATATGACGTGACTCGCTATCCGCGGGGCCAGGGAACGGCCGCGCGCTCTCGCCTCTTCGCTGAAATCGTGGACGCCTATTTCGAGCGCGAATTTGCCGAGGAGCGCGAGCCGCCGAGCGAGCTCGTTCATGTCACGTGCACTGGCTACGTGGCGCCGAGCGGGGCGCAGCGCGTGGTCGCGAACAAGGGCTGGGGCGCCCGCACGCACGTGACCCATGCCTATCACATGGGCTGCTATGCCGCATTTCCTGCGATCAGAATTGCTGCGGGCCATGTCTCGCTGCCCGCGGCGCTGGCCCCGAGCGGTGTGCCGCGGCGCGCGGATATCGTGCACACCGAGCTGTGCACGCTGCACCTCGACCCGAGTGAGCATTCGGTCGAGCAATGCGTGGTGCAAAGCCTATTTTCCGACGGCTTCGTGCGCTACTCGGTTCGCGCGGAGGCCGTAGCCACACCGAGTTTGGAAGTACTGGCGCTCAGCGAACAGGTGCTACCCGACTCCGCGCAGTCGATGGGCTGGGCGGTGGCGGACTTCGGCATGCACATGACCTTGGCGCGTGACGTTCCGGATCGCATTGCCTCGGCGTTGCGGCCGTTCGTGACCGAACTATTTGCGAAATCAGGCCTAAATGTCGCGCGCGATTTGCGGCACGCGCTGGCGGCTGTGCACCCCGGCGGGCCAAAGATCATCGATAGCGTACGCGACGTGCTGGAGCTCGATGAAGCTCAAGTCAAGGCCAGCCGAGGTGTGCTGTTCGACTACGGAAATATGTCGTCTGCGACCCTGCCGCATGTCTGGCTGCGCGTTTTGGCAGATGACGACGTGCGCGCGGGCACACTGATATTGAGTCTGGCCTTCGGTCCCGGGCTGACCGTGTGCGGTGGGCTATTTCGGAAGCGCTGATGCTGCTGATTTTGCTGCTGCCAGCAGTCCTGCAAATGCTCGCCATGGCGTTCGATGAGCTCGTGTTTCATCGGCGGCGCGGGCTGCCGCGTTGGGAGCGGATTGGACACCCGCTGGACACTGCTACGGCAGCGCTCTGCTACGGCTGGCTGGTCTGGGTGCCTCGCCAAAATCCGCACGCTCTGACCGTGTATGTCGCGCTGTGTGCGTTCTCCTGCTTGTTCATCACGAAGGATGAGCCCGTGCACGCGCGTTCGTGCGAGCCAGCCGAAATGTGGCTGCATTCGTTGCTCTTCGTGCTGCACCCGATCGTGTTTCTCTGCTTCGCTTTGATCTGGCGGCAGGCCGCGGCGCCTTGGCTGTTGAAGCTCGAGCTCATCTTGACCCTGAGCTTACTGGTCCATCAACTCGTCTATTGGAGCCTATTGTGGCAACCCACCCCGAACAAATCTCGCTCGTAAATAACGACGTGTATCGTACGCTGGGCGAGCGTTGGTATGGCGCTACCGATGACCCGGTGGCGTTGCTGCGCGCCGAATCGCGCCTGCGTAACCCGTGGCTCGCGCAGGAAATCACGAGCGCGTTCGGGCAACGGAGCTGCACCGTGCTGGATATCGGCTGCGGTGGCGGCTTTCTAGCGAACTACTTGGCGCCGCTCGGTCACCGCGTGACGGGTATCGACGCGTCGACCGATGCGCTGCGCGTCGCTGCGCTTCACGACCGCACCGGCCGCGTGTACTACCAGGAGGGGGATGCGTTGCAGCTCCCCTTCGCAGACGCCTCGTTCGACGTCGTGTGCGCGATGGATTTTTTGGAGCACGTGGAGAATCCGGATCAGGCCATTTTAGAGGCGGCGCGGGTACTCAGCCCGTCCGGCAGGTTCTTTTTTCACACCTTCAATCGCAACTTTCTGTCCTGGTTGGTCGTGATCAAGGGCGTCGAATGGTTCGTTCGCAACACGCCCAAAAATCTGCACGTTTTGAGGCTGTTCGTGAAACCGGAGGAAATCCGAGCCTCGTGCTTGCGGCATGGTTTGAGCTCGCCCGAGCTGCGCGGTGTGCGACCGAAGCTCGGGTGGCCGTTCTGGCGCATGCTCGCCACGCGGCGTGTCTCGGCGGACTTCGGCTTCACGTTCACGAAGTCCACCCGGCTCGGCTTCAGCGGCATTGCTCGAAAGAGGCTTGCCTAGTCGACCGAAAAGCGGTGCACCATGCGGTGCCGGTACAGCTCACCTGGCCTCAAAATGACCTGATTTCTCCAGCTTGGAACGTTGATCGCATAGGGAAATTTCTGCGTTTCGAGACAGAAGCCGCTGTATTGATCATAGCGAGCGCCCTTGCCGCGATCCCTGCCGTCCAAGAACGAACCGCAGTAGAACTGCACGCCGGGTTGGTCGCTCTCCAGTGTCATGACTCGACCGGATTTCGGATCGCGCGCTTGGGCGACCTGGCGCAACTCACCGGGCGCTCCGAGCACGATGAAGTTGTGGTCATAGCCGAGCGGACGATTGCCGACTTGTTCGAGGTCGCGCCCGATCGTCTTGAACTCGCTGAAGTCGAAGGCCGAGCCCGCCACCGGCTTCGTTACGCCGGGGTCGGGGTCCGCCAGCGTGTACTCGCTCGCGTTGAGCCGTAGCTCTTGCGAGAGCACGGAGCCCGAACCGTGTCCGGCGAGGTTGTAGTAGCCGTGGTGCGCTAAGTTCACGATCGTCGGGCCGTCGCTCTCGGCCAACATCTCCACGACGAATTCCGCGTCATTCGTGAGTTGATAGGTAACGGTCGTAAATAACGTGCCTGGATAGCCTTCCTCGCCGTCCTTGGACACGTACTTGAGCTCGACCGCGGGACCGTTCCCTAGGAGCTTCGCTTGGGCAGACCAAATGCCCCTGTGGAACCCCTTCCAGCCCCCGTGGAGGTGATTCGGGCCATCGTTTTGGGCGAGCTGGTAGGACTTGCCGTCGAGCTCGAAGAGGCCATTCCTAATGCGGTTGGCAACGCGCCCCGCGATGCAACCGAAGTACGACTGACTAGCCACGTACTCGTCGAGCGACTGAAAGCCGAGCACGATGTCTGCGAGTTGTCCGAGCCGGTCCGGCACGTGAAGCTCGGTGACCGTGGCGCCGTAGTTGGTCACCTTCAATACGCACCCGCTCGCGTTGCGAAGGACAAAAAGAGAGAGTTCGCGATCAGCCAAGCTCCCGAAGACCGACCGCTCGATGGTCCCTTGCCCGTCCTCGTTCAGCATATTGATTTCCTGTAGCTTGGTTGACCGGCGCGAGTCCCGAGCGCTCGCGGCTCAACGGTCATGTTATTAGCCTATCTCCTTCCGGCTGCGTCAAGCGGGCGCCTGCGCAACGCTCAATCTCGTCCGCACCAGAACGTGGTGCTGCGTCTTGACGAGATGAAGCCGCACGCGCACGCTGCGCCCGAACTCGATACTCATGATTGATGCAGCTCTTCTCCGAGACCAATTCGAGCAGCTTTTCGCTGAAAAGCCGCGGCTATTTTCGGCGCCGGGTCGCGTGAACCTGATCGGGGAGCACACCGACTACAACGACGGCTTCGTGCTGCCGATGGCCATCGAACGGCGCACCTTCGTGGCGGGCTCGGCGCGCCTCGACACGCTCGTGCGTGTTCGTTCTCGCAACGCCGACAGCAGCCTCGAGTTCGATTTGGCGCAGCCCGGGCCGAAGCGACGCGGCTCCTGGCTCGACTACGTCGAAGGCACCGCTCAGGCGCTGTTGAGCGCTGGTTTCGCGGTGGGCGGAGCCAATTTGCTGATCGACAGCGACGTGCCCTCGGGCGCGGGGCTGTCCGCTTCGGCGGCGCTGGAGCTCGCGGTGGGCTATGCGCTGGTGAGCCTCGCCGGCGCCCATGATCCGGACCGCGTCAAGCTCGCCTTGGCTGGCCAAACCGCGGAGCACACCTACGTCGGGACCCTATGCGGGATCATGGACCAGTACATCGCCGCGCTCGGTCGATCCGACCAGGCTCTGTTGATCGACTGTCGTTCGCTTGCCTTCACGCCGGTGCCACTTCAGCTCGGTACCGCCTGCGTGCTGATCTGCGACACGCAGGTAAAGCACGAGCTTTCATCGTCGGCCTACAACGAGCGCCGCCAGCAATGTGAAGAAGGCGTGCGACTGATCGCTCGGGAGCTCGCTGCGGTGCGCGCCTTGCGCGACGTGAGCGTGAGCGCCTTCGAAACCCTGGCTGAGCGCTTACCTCCGGTGATCGCCAAGCGTTGTCGGCACGTGCTGACCGAGAACGCGCGCACGCTGGATGCCGCTCGCTTGCTCCAGTCTGGCCAGCTCGCTGAGCTGGGTGCCTTGATGTATGCCTCTCATGCCTCGCTGCGCGACGACTACGAGGTCAGTTGCGTCGAGCTCGACGAGGCGGTCGCCGCAGCGTCGACCGAGGCTGGCGTGTACGGCGCTCGCATGACGGGCGGCGGCTTTGGTGGCTGCACCGTCACGCTGCTCGAACAGAGCGCGCTGGACCGCGTCACCAGCGCCATCAGCCGCCGCTTCAGCGACCGGTTTGGGGCCACTCCACAGTTCTTGGTCACGCAAGCCAGCGCTGGCGCGTGTGAGCACTGATTCGCCGCGCTCAGTAGCGGCCGCCGAGCTTGCCGAAGTCGTCGTCGTCGGGAGCTGCTCGGTGCCCGCTGCTGGTGCTCCAATACAAGTCGTAGAGCGCGCCGGGGTCCGTTGCTGCGCTTGCCTTGGGGTTTGCCGAGCTGGCTTGGCGCGCTGTCACGCTCGAGCGGGCGCGAGCGGGCACGCCGGCTGCGCGTGAGCGCTGCACAGCGCTGACCTCGGCGGGTTCTGGGGCTTGGTGAGCGGCGTCTAGGTTGGGCTCGGTGGGTCTAGGCATGGCTCGGACATCTGGCGCGCTGGAGGGAGGCGGCTGTGCTGTCGAGGCAGGAGCGAGCACGGGTGCTGCCGCTCTGACTGGCTTGCTGTGCGCGTGCGGGATCGCCGCGAATGCGACCCCGCGTCGCCCGATTGCCACGAGGCCGCCCGCGACTGCCATCGCGAGAGCGACCGCGATGACGGTCGCAGCGCGCTGGCGCGCCGGTCGTCGCTCGTAGCGGTACGAGCTGGCACTGGAGACAAAGGAGCCGCCAGTTTGGGTGGCTGACGGCAAGGTGGGCGACGACCTGAGCGGACGCGCCATGCTCGTTGAGGCGTTCGGGATCTGAGCGAGCTCGCGTTTCACGTCGACACCCGAGGCGAGGCGAGTGCTGTGGTCTGCCGATCGCTGACCGTCCAAGCTTGCGAAGTCGCGCAGGGCCGAGGCGAGGGCGCCCACGTCCCGGTAACGTGCGTCCGGATCCTTCGCCAAACAGCGGCGGATGATCGCCTCGAGCTGCTCGGGCGCTTGCTCGAGAAACGCGCTCAATGGTGGCGGGTCTTGGTTCAAGACCTTCGCACACACGACCGGCACGGACTCTCCGTCGAAGGGGGATTTGCCCGTCACGAGCTCGAACAGCACCGCGCCCAGCGACCAGATGTCCGCGCGTCGGTCGATCTGCGGTGACGCCCGCATTTGTTCGGGCGACATGTAAAACGGTGAGCCCACCGTGCAACCTGCGCTCGTGAGCGCCGTGCGGGGGCTGATTCGCCGCGAGTTCGTCGTATCTTTGGAGATGCCGAAGTCCAGAATCTTGAGCTGCGCGCCCTCGGTCATCGCCGCTAGAAATAGATTTTCCGGCTTTAGGTCACGGTGCACGATCCCCAGCGCATGCGCCTCAGCCAAACCTTCACAGGCCTGCAACACGTAGTCGACCGCTTCACGAATCGAAAGCGCGCCGCGCTCGGCGAGCAGGGTCGCCAGATCGCCACCGGCCAAGCGCTCCATGACGATGTACGGTGCACCGGACTCCAAGCGCGCCACGTCGAAGATGCGCACCACGTGTGGGCTGTGTAACTTGGCCGCCGAGCGTGCTTCGAGCACCATTCGCGACACGACCTCTTCGTTGCTCGCTAGCTCGTCGCGCACGACCTTGATCGCGACCGGCGCGTCCAGATCCAGATTCGTCGCGCTGAGCACGACGCCCATGCCGCCCGCGCCCAACACCCCGTCCACCCGGTACTTGCCGCCCAGCACTGTGCCGAGCTGCATTCCCAACTGGGAAAGTGAAGATATCTCGATGTTGGGTTGGGGCATGGCAGTGCTTCTGGCGGGCTCGACGCGGTTTCCGTGCGCGACAATCAGTGAGCAGTAGCAAGAGCGGTGCCGCGGCTGGGAGCAGCGTCGATGAAGCCCGCTTGGAGCCCAATTTCGGCCTTCAAACGCACAAACGCCTCATGGAGGGTCTGGAGTCGGACTGGCCGCCGCCGCGAAAGCATGCTGAAACGTAGCTATGCGCCTCGCCTTTCCGACACTCGTCGCCATGCTGACTCTATCTAGCTGTGCGCTCAGCGTGGGCGCTGGGGCCTCGGGCAGGCTCGCCGCTTCACCGGACGCTTCTGGCGTGGAATGCGACAATTTCGAGTCCTGTGATCTCGTCTATCGAGATGCGGTCGCCGAGGCGGAACGCTGTCACCGCCAGGGTGACGCCGAGGACTGCGAAGCTGAAGATCATGACGTCGCCGCGACGTACGAGGTCCTGCACGAGGAGACCCTGCGTGAGCTCGATGCGCTGCGCGGTGAAGCCTCGGAGAAGGAAACGGCCTTGGAACAAGCAGACGAAGCCGTCGAGGCAGCGCGCCACGAGGAACAAGACAACTGTTCCGGCAAAGGTCATCCGACAGAGCCGCCGCCCGTAGCGCGACACGGCAACGGTTGGTTCGAGTCAGACTCCGGCGTGCATTAGCGTCACACTTGGGTCATCTGTGCGTTCGTGTTGACGGGCTGAATTTATGCTTTATTCGCTTGCCGAGTCAGATTTTCGCGGCACGTTGTTGCGTAATGGCCGAGCCGATGAACTCGCAAGTGCGCAGCACTCCGTACCGCAAGAAGATCCTCGTCGTCGATGACAGCCCGGACGCGGCCGAGCTCGTGCGCGCGCTGCTCGAGCTGCAAGGGCATGAGGTTCGCTCGGCCTTTATGCCGCGCGAAGCGATTGCAATAGCCCAGGAATTCCAGCCCGATGTTGCGTTCCTCGACATCGGGCTGCCGGACATGGACGGCTTCGAGCTCGCGGCTACGTTGTCCACGCTGCCCGAGCTACGCGATTGCAGATTCATCGCCATCACCGGCTATGACGACGCGGACGACCGCCGGAAGAGCAAGCAAGTGGGCTTCGAGGCGCACCTCGTCAAACCGATCAGTGCGGAAAGCCTCGAGCGTGCCGTGCTTGGCGCGCGAGGCCGCAGCGCGCAGCAGGTCGGCTGAAAGGTGAGCCGCGCGGGCCGGCCTTCGACGCTGGCGCTGCTCGACCCGCCGAAGCGGGCCGCGAATGGTGAGCCGCGCGCCTGATCTGCGTGTGGCGCGCGTGCCCGCCACACGGCAGCCCGAACGCCACGTTTGTTCAGTCGCTCCGTTCAGCGACCGACCGTCTTACGCCAAGCCGGACGCTCACTGATCGCGGACCACCAACGCGCGACGTGCGCCTGCTCGGTGATCTTGCTGCCGGCTGGCGTGCCCGCCAGATATTCGAGGTACGGCGCAAAACAGAGGTCCGCGAGCGAAAAGCTGCCGCCAGCCAGATAGGGCTGCACGCTGAGTTGTTTGTCGAGCTGCGTGAGCGCAAGGTCGAGCTTTTCTGCGGCGGTCTGCAAGACCTCCGGAGTCTGCTCGCGCTTGAACACGGAGTGATAGATGAACTTCATCGCGTGCGGCGTGAAGTTCGAGGTCTCCACGCTGATCCATTGCTCCATGAGAGCGCGACTTTGGGCGTCTTTTGGCGTGAGCGCGCCTCCGAATTTGCCATCGATGTAACGCGCTATTGCGCGTGATTCGTACATCGTGAAGCCGTCGTCATCGAGCGTTGGAACTTGGCCGAAGGGTTGCCGAGCCAAATGCGCGGGCTGCTTGTGCTCGCCTTTCGCCATGTCGACGAGCACGAACTCGAATGCTGCGCCGTGCTCGTGCGCGGTCATCAATACTTTACGAGTGCAGGTGCTTCCGGGGTGTCCAAAAATTTTCATCGCGCGGGAGGCTAGCACGAACGGGCGCAGCGGGCGTGCGGGTCTACTGGCTGCAGCAGCGAAAGCCGAGCTCGGGCGCCTGCATGTCACGCTCGGCGAGCCCCGACTGGCCGCAGCTCGTGGTCGTCAGATACGAGCCGCCGATTCGCTCACAGTCGTCGCTCTGACCGGCGCTTCCGTTGCATGCGTCGACCCACTCTTGCGCGTTGCCGAGCATGTCGAACAGACCCGGATAGTAGCCTTGGCATTTCGACTCCGTGCCCACTGCGAGCAATGCTCGTGCGCCGCCGGCGTCGTTGCAAAAGCCGGGTTGATACGCCGTACCGTACGGGTACAGCTGGCCCTTCGGCCCCGCGCAGCCCTCGAACCACTGACTCTTGGTGGCGTCCGCGAGCTCGGCGAGCTGCAGGCTGCCGCCGCCGATCTTGCCGCACAGCCGCTCACCCGCCCAAGCGCAGTACGCGACCGCATCGCAGTAATCGACATTCGTTACTGGAGCCTTTTCAGCGGGGTTGGGCAGCGTGGGATCGAAGGCGGGATCGAACGACGTGTTCCACAGGCACTCCGACACTTGGCCCGTGGTGTCGCCGTTCTTCGCGTTCTCGAAGATGGCGTATTGGCCGTTCGTCACCTCGGTGCTGTCGATGTAAAAACCGTTGGCTTTGATCAGAGTGGGTCCACGCACCACGCACTGGCCTGCTTCGCAAATCGGCGTAGGCGCCGCACACGGGCACTCGCTCGCGGTGCTGCCGCCCGCGCCGCCGACGCCCGAGCCAGACGTGCCGACCGTTCCGGCCGTTCCGGCCGTTCCGGACATGCCGCCGCTGGTTGCTCCTGCTCCGGCGCTCGTACCGGCGCTCGCTGCGCCGCCCGTGCCCGCGTTCGCTGCCGGACTACCGCCGTTGCTTGCGCTCGCTGCGCCGGCTTGGGCTTGACTGCTCGAGCCCCCACCTCCGGCGCCAGCTCCGCTCTGCGCTGAGAAGCTGTCTCCGCAACCACTCACCGCTACGAGCGCCGCCAAGATCCCAGAGGGCGATCGGACGAGCGCGCGGATACGGAGAAAAGCTGATCTCATGCTGCGCTCGACCTCTCTCGGGGAGTACGTTGGCTCGGGCAAACGGATTCTTGTTTGATCGCGCGTCTGGTAAGAGTTTCCGGAAAGCGGCGATCCATTTTCAGCGCTCGACGCGGTAGGACTTCACAGCTAACGGGCCGGATCTCGAAATCTACACTGCAAATCGTCTGGCGTGCGCGCCGCGCAGGATTTGTGCACAAAAATTGCGCCCTTAGGGCCTCGTGAACGGCCGAAAGTCGTTCCGCATTCGAGCGGCAGCGGATGCCGCGGGCGCTCGGGCGCTCGGTCTTATGTGATCGCGATGGCGACGCGCCCCCACACAGCGTCATTCCATGACTAGAAGCGTCGCGGCCGTAGTGCTCTTGGGGTCCTTGTTCAGCCAGTTTGCATGCAGCTCGAGTGGCACTGCGTCGTCCGGGGCGAGTAGCGGCGCCGGTGGCGCGCCCAGCGGCGGCCAGAGCGGCGCACCGAGCGCAGGTGGCGGAGCGTTCGCGAATGCCGGCGCGGGCGGTCAGCTCGCTGCTGCTGGCACGGGCACGCTTGGAATGGGTGGCGCAAGCGGCGCGGGCGGCGCGAGCAACGGCGGAAGCGCTGGCACTGCTGGTCACGGCGGTGCCATGGCGGGTGCGTCAGGCAGCGCAGGCAGTGCGGGCGCTGCGCCCAACGAGGCTTGGGTGGGCACTTGGGCGGCATCGCCGCAGGCTGGCGGTAACGCTTACAAGATGCAGACGCTGCGCCAGATCGTGCACACGAGCATCTCCGGAACTGCGTCGCGCATTCAGCTCTCCAATGCGTTCGGCAGCAATTCCGTGCAGGTGAGTGACGTGCACATCGCGAAGCGCACTTCAGGCTCGTCCATCGACATCACGAGCGACCACGCACTGACTTTCGGTGGGCAAACCTCGGTCACTATTCAGGCCGGTGGCCTCGCGGTCAGTGATTCAGTGGATTTCCCGGTTGTCGCGCTGTCGGACGTCGCGGTCAGTTTTTACTTGGTCGATTCGACGGGCTCCAACACGTACCATCAACAGGGTACGCAAACGAATTACGTCGCGTCCGGAGACGTGAGTGGCAATCAGGATTTGTCCAACCCGAATACGATGG
>Ga0210388_10004616_pt1 | contig 10789 bp, 8 predicted proteins | sample IncBWC19OmetaG_FD_155485 | JGI IMG/M metagenome (GOLD analysis project Ga0210388, IMG submission 155485) | Forest soil microbial communities from Barre Woods Harvard Forest LTER site, Petersham, Massachusetts, United States - Inc-BW-C-19-O ...
GAAGATGCAGGACGACCTCAGCTGGGGCGTGAAATATCTGGTGGCCGAAGGCATCGCCGATCCGAAGCGCATTGGGATTCTGGGCGGCTCCTACGGTGGATACGCGACCCTGGCCGGTGTCGCTTTCACGCCCAATCTCTATCGCGCGGCTGTCGATATTGTTGGCCCGTCGAATTTGCTCACCCTGCTCGCGGCGATTCCTCCGTATTGGGAGGCCGGCCGCAAAATCATGTATGCGCGCATGGCCGATCCCCAGACGCCCGACGGCAAGAAGTGGATGGAAGAGCGGTCGCCACTGCATTCCGCCGGCAAAATCAAGACGCCGCTGATGGTGGTGCAGGGCGCCAACGACCCGCGTGTGAACCGCAGGGAGGCCGAGCAGATTGTGATCGCACTGCGCGATCGCGGATTCCCCGTGGAATACCTGCTCGCGCCCGACGAAGGCCACGGCTTTGCGCGCCCGGTGAACAATCTTGCGATGTTCATGGCCGTGGAGAAATTCCTGTCACGGCACCTGAATGGCCGTTATCAGGAAGGGGGAACGCCCGAAGTCACGGCACGCCTGAAGGAAATCACGGTTGATCCGAAGACAGTTGTGATTTCGAAAATCGTGGATGCCGCCACGGTCGGAGTTCCCAAAGTGACGGCGGGTCTGAAAGCAGGCGCCTACAAATACGACGCCAAGATATCGATGGGCGGCCAGCAGATGGCGCTCAAGCTATCTACAACCATTGAGGATAGCGGCAGCGAATGGACTGTGGTCGAGAACGTCGATACTCCCATGGGGGCGATGCTCGACACAACAACTCTGGAAAAGGGCAGCCTTACCTTGAAAAAGCGGGCCATGGAGGGTGGCGAAAAGCCGATTTCTATGGATCTGGATGGAACTACCTTCGCCGATGGGGCCGGTTCCAATTTCGTGATCGGATGTCTTCCGCTGGCCGATGGCTACGCCACCACGTTCCGCAATTTCGATCTGCAGAGGCAGGCGGTGAAGCTGATGCAGCTCCAGGTGGCCGGATCGGAAAGCGTCACGGTGCCCGCCGGAACGTTCGACGCGATCAAAGTGGAGCTTTCTTCGGCGGATGGCGGCCCGGACAAATCGACAATCTGGATCGCGAAGGACAGCCGGACGCCCGTGAAAATATCCACGGTGATGGCCGAGATGGGCGGAGCCATCCTTACGGCCGAACTTTTACCCTGAACTTGAGTTGAGTCCGTTAGTACCGTCTTGGCATCCCATGCGTGTATAATGGAATTGTCGGCAGTGTCCAGTGGGCGAAAGCCCACTTTTTTATTGCAATAGGGAAATGTCTGTCATCGCCAAGGACGAGATTGTGGCAAAGATCGCGGAAATCGCCGAGCGAGTCGCCGAGCCGGAAGGCATCGAGATCGTCGACGTGCAGCTGCTGGGTGCCGGCCGGGGTCGCTTGCTGCGTATTTACATAGACCGAGCCGCGTCCGAGGCTTCAACTGACCGTCCTGAGGGCGTCTCGCATGCCGACTGTGAGTTTATTTCGCGGCAGGTAGGAACCATTTTGGATATCGAGGACGTCATACCTGGGGACAGTTACACGCTGGAGGTCAGCTCGCCTGGCCTGGAGCGTAAGTTGTCCAAGGCGAAGGACTTCGAGAGATTCGTGGGACAGAAAGCAAAAGTCGTGCTGCGGGAACCGGTGGAAAACCAGCGTCGCTGGGAAGGTAAGCTTGCCGGCATTTCGCAGGGCGTCATTGCCCTGGAAGTTGCCGCGTTGGAGCCAAGTACCGGAAGGGTAATCCATTTCCCGCTCGCGCAGGTCGAAAAAGCCAACCTGAAGTTTGACTGGTAATTCACCCCCAGACAGTTTGAGAAGAGGAAACAGTGGCTAGCATCTATCAGTCCATTGAGATTTTGAGCAAGGAGAAGGGCATCGACCCTCAGATCGTCATCGACGCCGTCAAGGACGCCATGCTGGTAGCGGCACGCAAGCATTTCCGGACGGCCGAGGAACTGGTCGCGGCATTTAACGATCAGACCGGCGCGCTTGAAATCTACGGTGTGAAGAAGGTTGTGGAAGCGGTACAGGATCCAGACAAGGAAATTTCACTCGACGACGCGCAGCGGATGGATCCCACGGCTCAACTGGAATCCGAAGTTCATTTTCCGAAACCCACCGAGGCCCTGGGCCGCATCTCCGCCCAGACCGCCAAGCAGGTGATTCTACAGAAGGTGCGCGAAGCCGAGCGTGAGACGATCTTTTCGGAGTACTCGGGCCGCGTGGGTGAGCTGGTCAACTGCGTTGTGAAGCGCATTGAGGGTCAGGACCTGGTGGTGGACCTTGGTAAAACCGAGGCGCGCCTGCTGAAGAAAGAACAAAGCAAGCTGGAGAACTTCAGTGTGGGGGACCGCGCCCGTTGCGTCATCCGCAGCGTGGAAAAGGCCGGCAAGAACGCGGGAGTGATAGTGTCCAGAGCCGCGCCGGAGCTCGTGATGCGCCTGTTCGAGCAGGAAGTGCCCGAAATCTACGACAACACGGTGGTGATCAAAGGCTGCGCCCGGGAAGCGGGCGAGCGCACCAAGATCGCCGTGTCCAGCCGGGACCGCGACGTGGACAGCGTGGGCGCCTGCGTGGGCATGAAGGGGATGCGCGTACAGTCCATCATTCGCGAGCTGCGCGGTGAGAAGATCGACATCATCGAATTCTCCGAGGATCCAGTGGTATTCGCAACGCACGCCCTGAGCCCGGCCAAGATCACACGCGTTTCCATTATCGATCCGGTGGAAAAGCACATGGAAGTGATTGTCGACGATACGCAGCTCTCGCTCGCGATCGGCAAGAAGGGGCAGAACGTCCGGCTGGCGGCCAAGCTGCTGGGCTGGAAAATCGACATCAAGAGCGAGGAAGAGAAGCGTCAGGAAGTGGAGACGGCCATGGCCGCTCTGGTGCCCGCGGGTGCCCCGGTATCGGTTCTGATTGACCTGGGCCTGGCTGAGAAGATCGTCGAGACGCTGATCGAATCCAGCGTCGGCACCGTTGAAAAACTCGGCTCCATGACGCCCGAGGAGCTGGAGGCCATCCCCGGCATCGGTCCCCAGGTTGTGGAAAAGATTCTGGTCGCCGTGAACGCCTATTACGCGCAGTTTGAGCCGAGCGCTGAAGCGGCGGGCGCTGAAGCAGTGGGCGAGGTCGTCGAAGCGCAAGGCGAGGAGCCTGCTGTCGATGCCGCGCCGAGCGGAACGCCCGAACAGTCCGAAACGGAGGAAACCGCATCGGTTACCGCCGGGAAATCGCCGGAAGAGAAAGAAGAATTTGATACTATAAAGAACTCGGAGGGGATCAGCTAAGCACCGGGTTTGCTGGTGTTGCAGTTATCTATGACGAAAATCCGCATCAACGAGCTGGCCAGGCAACTCGAAGTTCCGTCGCACGCGATTATCGACATGTTGCCCGAGCTCGGTGTTTCCGAAAAGAAAACCCACTCCAGTTCCATCGACGAACGCGTCGAGAAGATTATCCGTGAACGACTGCAGGGCGGCGAAGGCGACGCGGCGCGCAGGGAATACGAATCTTCCGTAGCAGTTGCCGAACCTGAAGCGATGGAAGAGCCCGCGCGGCCTGAGCCCGCGCGGCTTGATCCACAGGCTGAGCGTCCTCCAGTCGCCCCCAGGCCCGCCGCACCACCTAGCGCTGCCGCCACTGGATCGCCCGCTTCGACAGTTTCTCAGAGCACAGTTTCCCAGGAGGCCACCGTTACCACCGTTGAAGAACCGCTTCGCAGCAAGCCTGCGCCCTTGAGGCCGCCCCTGTCCGCAGGTGGCACCGCGCCGCTGCATCCCCCGCTGCGAACGGGTCCGGTTCCGGCTCGTCCTGTTCCGGCGCCGCGCCCTGGTCAAATCTTGTCGGGACCGCGACAGCCCATACCAGCCGCTACCCCCGCCGCGCCCATGCCGCCGCCCGCGTCCATCCCGATTCCAGTTTCTCCGGTGGCCCGGACGGCTCCGCCCCCAAGCGCTTCCACAACCTCCGAATCGGCCAGCCCTTCGATGCCAGCGCAGGCAGCGATGCCAACCCAAGGTGCGATGCCGGCGCCAGGAGCAACGCCGACGCCTGGAACGCCCTTGCGGCCGCAGCCGCGTCAGAATCTGGCGGGTCAACCCGCCGCGCGTCCCGTGGTTCCGCCTCGTCCCGACATGGTGGCCAGGCTACAGCAGACGCGTCCGGCTCCCGGTCAAGTACAGCAGCCTCCACGGCCTGGATTGCCGACCCGTAGTTCGACACCGGTCCCCGGTCAGCCCATCTATCGTGGCCCGATTCGGCCTGGCCAGCCGGTCATGCGTGGGCCCGGCGTGGGTGGCGGTCCGCCCGGAAGCGGAGTAGCGCCCGGAGGCTTTCGCCGGCCGCGCACTTTGCATCCGACGTCGCCGCTGCGGGCCGAGCCCGCAACTCCGATCCCGACCACCGAACAGCAGCGCCGCCATCAGGGCAAGCCGGTCAGCCGTGACCGGCATCGGGATCAGGAGCAGGAAGAGGGTCGGCTGCGGATGCCGATGCGCCGCGAGCAAGCCGCCGCGCCGCCGCCTATCGATCGCGAAATCACCATTTCAGAAGGCGTTACGGTCAAGGAGCTTTCCGAAAAACTCGGCATTAAAGCCAACCTGGTGATCAAGAAGCTGGTGGAGAAGAAAATCTTCGCCACCATCAACCAGAACCTCGACGTAAAAATGGCCGAGGATCTGGCGCGCGAATTTGGCGCCTCCACCAACAAAATTAGCTACGAAGAAGAGAGCACGCAGGAGATCACGGAAGCTGAGGTAACAACCGATAAAGTGCGGCGCGCGCCCGTGGTCACCATCATGGGCCATGTCGATCACGGCAAAACGTCGCTACTGGATGCCATCCGTTCCGCGCACGTGGCCGACCGCGAGGCCGGCGGTATTACGCAGCACATCGGCGCTTATTATGTCGAGAAGAACGGCCGCAAGATCGTGTTCATCGACACGCCCGGCCATGAAGCGTTCACGCGCATGCGAGCCCGCGGCGCGAAAGTCACGGACATCGTCATCCTGGTGGTGGCCGCCGACGACGGCGTGATGCCACAGACGCTGGAGGCCATCGATCACGCCAAGGCAGCGGGCGCGCCCATCATCGTCGCCATCAACAAAACCGATAAGCCCGATGCTCAGCCGGAGCGAATCAAGCAGCAACTGGCCGATCGCGGTCTGCTGGCAGAGGATTGGGGTGGGGACGTCGTCATGGTGGAGGTTTCGGCTAGAACCAAGAAGAATCTCGATCTCCTGCTCGAAATGATTCTGCTGGTGGCCGATATGCTGGATCTGAAGGCCAACCCGGACCGTCCCGCTGTTGGCAACGTGTTGGAAGCCAATCTCGATCGCGGGCGCGGTCCCGTGGCCACCGTGCTCGTTCGCAACGGCACGCTGCGCGTGGGCGACCACTTCATCTGCGGCTCCGTGTTCGGAAAAGTTCGCGCCATGTTCGACGATCGTGGCGGATCCATTCGCGAGGCCGAGCCGTCCATGCCGGTGGAAGTACTGGGTCTCGACTCGCTCCCTGAAGTCGGCGATATGTTCCAGGTGGTCACCGACACCGCCAAGGCTAAACAGATCGTCATCTATCGTGAAGCCAAGGCACGCGACGTCGCCATGTCCAAGAGCGGCCGCATGACGCTCGAACAGTTCCATGAGCAGTTGAAGGAAGGCGAGGTCAAAGAGCTTAACATCATCCTCAAGACGGACGTCAGCGGAACCGCCGAAGTGCTTTCCGACATGATGCAAAAGCTTTCCAACGACAAGGTGCGCATCCGTGTGCTGCGTAGCGCAGTGGGCGCCATCAACGAGAGCGACGTGCTGCTGGCTTCCACGTCCAACGCCATCATCGTGGGTTTCAATGTCCGGCCCGAAAGAAACGCCGCCACCCTGGCCGAGCAGGAAAAAGTGGATATCCGCCTGCATACTATCATCTACGAGCTCACCGACGAGCTGAAGCGCGCCATGACCGGCATGCTGGAGCCGGTGTTCAAAGAAGTGTACCAGGGCCGCGCCGCGGTGCGCGAAGTATTCCGTATCAGCAAGGTCGGCAATGTGGCCGGTTGCATGGTGATCGATGGCTTCATCAAGCGCGACAGCGAAATACGCCTGCTCCGCGATAACGTGGTCGTGTTCACCGGCAAGATCGAGTCGTTGAAGCGCTTTAAGAACGACGCCAGCGAGGTGAAGAACGGATTCGAATGCGGTGTCACGCTCCGGAATTTCTCCGACGTCAAGCCGGGCGACGTTATCGAAGCCTTCGCCACCGAGCGAGTCGCCGTGGAGGCGATGGCATAAGCGCGTCCAGGGGTTGAAATGCCCAGCGTTGGTGTCCTGACTCTGGAACTGCACATCGAGGGGGCGCTTTCGCTAAAAGACAAGCGCCACACCGTGAAAAGTTTGAAGGACCGGCTGCGTGCCAAGTTTAACGTGGCCGTGGCCGAGATCGGCTATCAGGATCTCTGGCAACGCTCGCTCGTCTCGGCCGTCACCGTATCAGGCGACCACGCCCACGCCGAACAAGTGCTGCAACGCGTGGAGCGCGAGGCTGCGGGTCTCCTGGGTGGCATTCTGGTGGGGTCGAGCGTGGAGTGGATTGAATAGCACCAAACCAGGTAAGCATGCCACATCGTACTGAGCGGGTTTCCGAAGCGCTCCGCGAAGAACTGACCGAGCTGATCGGCTACGAGCTTTCCGATCCCCGCATCAGCTCAGCCATCGTTACCGGTATCGAGATCTCTCCCGACAAACGACACGCGCTGGTCCGAATCGGAGTAGCCGAGGGGGCCGATGTTCAGCAGGCGCTCGCCGCGCTCGAGCATGCCGGCCCATTCCTGCGGCACCAACTGGCTATCCGGTTGGAGCTTTTCCGCATCCCAGAACTTCATTTCGAAGCCGACGTGGCCACCGAGCTGGGCGGCCGCATGGATAACTTGCTTAAACGCATCAAAAAGGGCCGTCCGCGCGAATAGCCGGGTCGTGTCGCTAAGTGGCTGAATCTAAAGACAGAATTTCCTGAAATTTCCGCCGGGCCCACAATTTCGGCCCAGACTATTGACAGTAGGGCTTGGTCCAAGCGCTACTATAATTTGGGCCGTTTGAGAGCCCCACGTTACTTACACATGCTCAACTACGAAATCACGTCAGGTCCACGATGCGAATGGCCTCAATGAATAGCCGGTTTCTGGAAGCTTGCCGCCGCCGGCCGACCGATGTCCGCCCCGTCTGGTTCATGCGGCAAGCCGGACGTTACATGAAGCAGTATCGGGATATCCGCGCCAAAGCGGGGATTCTCGAAATCTGCAAACGCCCCGATCTGGCCGCGGAGGTGACATTGCAGCCAGTCGAATTTCTGGACGTCGACGCAGCCATCATTTTCGCCGATCTGCTGCTGCCCGTGGAGCCGATGGGACTGAAGCTGAAGTTCCTGGCCGGCGAAGGGCCGCACATCGACAATCCCGTTCGAACTTCCGACGACGTGGATTCGCTCTCCATTTCCAACACCGACGATCTGAACTACGTCGGCGAGTCGATTCAGATCGCCACCCGGCAACTGGCCGGCCGCGTGCCGCTGATCGGTTTTGTGGGCGCGCCTTTTACACTTGCCAGCTACATGATCGAAGGCGGTCCCTCCAAGAATTTCGTGCGCACCAAGTCCATGATGTACAGCGACGAGACGCTGTGGCGGCGCTTGATGGGCAAGCTGGTGGACGTCCTGGGGCCGTTCGCTCTCAGCCAGGTTACCGCTGGCGCGCGTGCCATCCAGGTGTTCGATAGCTGGGTGGGCGCTCTCAGTCCCGACGACTACGTCCGCTTCGTCGCGCCGTATTCGCGTGCGTTGATCGAGCGCATCCGCACCGCCAGCGTCCCGGTGATTCATTTCGGCACGGGCGCGTCGGGATTCTTTCGCGAACTGCACGCCGCCGGCGGCGATGTGATGGGCGTCGACTGGCGCATCAACATCGATCAAGCCTGGATGGACATCAGCTATCGTTCCGCGATCCAGGGCAATTTGGATCCGGCCGTCCTCTTCGCGCCGCTGCCCGAGTTGAAGATGCGCGTCCACGAGCTGTTAAAGCGCACCGGCTCCCGTCCCGGACATATTTTCAATCTCGGCCACGGCATCTTGCCCGAGACTCCGCCCGACAATGTGCGCGCCGTGGTGGATTTCGTGCGCGAGTTTCGAATGTAAGCCTGTTTAGGAAATGGCCGTGCGCCAAAAAGCACTAATCATCGGCGGCGGAATTTCCGGTCTTTCCGCCGCTTATTACCTCTCGAAAGCCGGCATCCGGGCAACGCTGCTGGAACGAAAACGGAGCCTCGGCGGCGTGATCCAGACGTCCGTGGTGCAGGACTGCGTGCTCGAAGAAGGCCCCGACGGATTTCTCGGCGCCAAACCATGGGCGATGAATCTGATCCGTGAGCTCGGCTTGGCGGACCAGGTGATCGGCTCCAACGATCATTCCCGCATCACCTACATCGTCAAAAAAGGCAAGCTCGTTCGCATGCCCGAAGGGCTCATGATGATGGTGCCAACCAAAGTCATGCCAATGCTGGAAACCCCGCTGCTCGGTTGGGGCACCAAGATCCGCATGGGACTGGAACTTCTGCGGCGTGCCAAAGGTCCGCAGCCAGACCGCTCCGTGCACGATTTTCTGCTCGACCATTACGGGCAGGAATCCATCGATTATCTCGCGGAGCCGCTGCTCGCCGGCGTCTACGGAGGCGATCCTCGCGAGATGAGCGTCGCGAGCGTGTTGGCGCGCTTCGTCGACCTCGAGGCCAGGTACGGAAGCCTCACACGCGGAGTCCTGGCGGAGCGGAATCCAAAGGCTGCGGGGGCCAGTCCTTTCTTGCAGACGTTGAAGGGCGGGCTCGCCCAGTTGATAGAGGCATTACGCCCGAGCGCCGACGTGATTCATGCTGAAGCCGAAGCATTGCAGCAAATCAGCGATGGGTTCCGCGTACGGGTGGACGGTGATTGGCTGGAGGTGGACCATATAGTGCTCGCTACGCCGGCTCATGATGCAGCCCAACTGTTAGCGGACTCCCGGCCCGAGCTTTCCCAACTGCTCGCGGGTATCCCGTATTCAACTTCCATCACGCTTGCGCTCGGCTACCAAAAGGCGACCTTCGATCATCCGCTGAACGGCCACGGATTTCTGGTGCCGAAGAAGGAGCGGAGATATATTTTCGGCTGCACCTGGGTGGGCAATAAGTTCAACTATCGTGTTCCGGACGACATGGTTGTGCTGCGATGTTTCCTGGGCGCCAATGCCATGCCGCTCTCCGATTCCGCGATTGTCGAAGCCGCGCGCTCGGAAATACATAGCATCATGGGACTCGAAGCCCAGCCGATATTCCACAACATCGCTCGCTGGCCCAATTCGATGGCGCAATACACAGTTGGTCACGAGAAGCGTATCGCGCGAATCGAAGAGCTAGTGGCCAAGATGCCCGGTCTCCATTTGGCCGGGAATGCTTATCACGGCATCGGAATTCCGGATTGCGTCCGCATGGGTCAGGAAGCTGCGACGGCTATCATTTCCGGATATAAACTCGAGCCTCAGCCGGCGTAACCACGATGCGATCCACGGTGCGGGCCAGATCGAACGGCTGGTCGATCTTGACGTCGGGATAAAATGGCAGCAAAAAGTTTTGGACCAGAAAATCGAGCGGTGCTCCAGTCACCGCGAGGCCGCCAATCTCCACGCGTACTAGATGTACGGTGGCGCGCCCATTCGCCGATTCAATGCTGGCTTGGGCGGTTACTAGTTTCTCGCCCTCAATCAGTTTCGCGATCAGGAAATTGGTTTCGATACCAGCGGCGCGGCGCACCTTGAGGAAGTCGATTCGCGCGGATGCCCTGGCCGTGCCGTTTCCCATTTGCAGCCGCGGCTCGCGAAAGCCGTCGCGGATCGCGGAAGGCACCTTCACGCGCACCCATGCGTTGAGCTCGGCCGTCGTGAAGTGAAACACGGCTCCGGGCTTGGCCTTCCCGCTTTGGATCAGATCTAACTTACGGCTGACGTTCGCCGCTGGCGGGTCGGCCGCCGAAAGCGCCGCCGCGCTCGCCAGCACCAGGATCATAGACCGCAAGCCCAACTCTCATCATATAGCCTGCTAGAATCAGGCCAGGAGGGACACAGAATGAGACTAAGTTACTTAGCACTTCTCGTAGCCAGCGGAAGTTTGCTGTACGGAGCTGGCGATGCTGCCAAGCGCCTCGACGACTCGGCCGACATGCTGACCGAAATCATGTCCGCGCCCGATAAAGGGATCCCCCAGGACCTTCTGTCGAAGGCTCATTGCGTGGTTCTAGTCCCGGGTCTTAAGAAGGGCGCCTTCATCGTTGGCGCGAAGTATGGCAAAGGCTTCATGCTGTGCCGCAAGCCCAGCGGCGTGGGTTGGTCGGCTCCCGCGGCGATTCGCGTGGAAGGCGGCAGTGTTGGATTTCAGATCGGCGGCTCGGAAACCGACGTCGTCATGCTGGTGAACAGCGAACCGGGCGCGAAGAAATTGCTCGAGAGCAAATTCACTCTCGGCGCCGATGCGTCCGTCGCAGGCGGTCCGGTGGGCCGCACTTCATCGGCCGAAACAGACGCACAACTGCATGCCGAGATCCTGACCTACTCCCGGTCGCGCGGCGCCTTTGCCGGCATTTCGCTCCAAGGCGCGACCCTACGACCAGATGACGATTGGAACAGCGAGCTCTATAGCAAGCCGCTCACCAACAAGGAAATCGTATTGGGCGCCACTCCGGCG
>Ga0210388_10004617_pt1 | contig 10788 bp, 2 predicted proteins | sample IncBWC19OmetaG_FD_155485 | JGI IMG/M metagenome (GOLD analysis project Ga0210388, IMG submission 155485) | Forest soil microbial communities from Barre Woods Harvard Forest LTER site, Petersham, Massachusetts, United States - Inc-BW-C-19-O ...
GGCGAGCGCTGGCGTCAGCAGGAGGTGCGGGATTATTTTCGCCTGGAGATTTTGGCATCGAGCCAGAGTCGAGTGGGCGGCATGATATGGGACTGTCCTGGGCTTTTCAATTCAAACTTTAGCTTGACCGGACGAGGCTCAGCACACGAGAATGGCCACCGATCCGCATCGCACAAATACAACTATTTAGAGGCTCATCCATGCACTTTTTACGCGTCTCAGTGTTTATGTTCGTGGCGGCTGTCTTGGCGCTGATTGGATTCACGCCGCAGGAAAGCTTCGCCGCGCAGCTTTTACCACACCGGGCACCTTCGCATGCGGCGCGATTGCGCGCGTCGGGCCGGCAGGCGATGCGACTTCAAATACGACCGCAGGAGGCGGGCCCTACTACCGCACTGGTGTCGACGCCCGTGATTTTTTTTCAAGACAAAGATGGCATCAATGGAACCGGGGCGCCATTCGTGGTTCCGGTGACGAACGTCTCGGCGACGGAGACGATTCAAGTTTCAGGCATCTCGGCGGACAGCGAACTCTTCACAGTGAGCACGACCTGCACGACCGTCGCTCCGGGTGGGACTTGTACGATGACGATCAGCGCGGCGACGACGGACCTCTGCCAGTTTGACGAGGCCAATGTCACCTTAGCCAGCAATGATCCCGCCGGCCCGCTCGTCGCACTGGTCGACGTGTACGGTGCGGACAACAATTTCAACATCACGAGTCTGGTGAACGGAGCGACGACGGCTGCGAAACTTGCAGCGAGCCTTGTTGGGAGTGGCGTTACGATCAGCAACGTGAAGTACACAGGCGCGGCCGTCGCAGCAGGGACCTTTTCCACCACGAGCAACATAATTGGTTTCGACAACGGAATTATTTTGAGCAGCGGGTCGGTGCGAAACGTGATCGGGCCCAATTGCGACTCCGGAATCACGGCCGAGAATTTCACCGCCGGGGATACGGACCTGAGCGCGTTGATTGGACAGGTGACGAACGACGCAGCTGTGCTTGAGTTCGATTTCATTCCGACGAATCCGACGATTCGCTTTCAGTATGTGTTCGCATCAGACGAGTACGAGGATTTCGTTTTCAATTTTAACGACGTATTCGCGTTTTTTGTAAACGGCAACAACGTAGCGCTGATACCCGGAACCAACACGCTTGTTTCGATCAATACGGTAAACAACGGGAATGACGGTCTCGGCGATCATCCAGAGTTCGCGCTGATTCCGCCGGTCAACCCGCAATTTTATGTAAACAACGACATCGATGTATTTACGAGTCCACCGTTCGATACTGAAATGGACGGTTTCACGGTGGTGTTGACGGCAAGCGCCCCCGTAAATCCGGGAGTGACGAACCATATCAAGTTGGCGATCGCCGATGCGATCGACACGGATGTCGATTCCAACGTCTTCATCAAGGCGGGAAGCCTCTCGAGTTCTGTCGTGTCGCTGGCGCCAACCGGTCTTGCGTTTGGCAACGTCAACCAAGGGTCGCAGAGCACCGCGCAGACTGTGACTTTGACAAACGTCGGAAGCGCGGCACTGAGTGGCGTCTCGGTGGCCGCTGATTCGAACAATTTCACGCTTGCGAACAATACTTGCGGAACTACGGTCGCAGCAGGTGCCAGCTGCACGATTGACGTTTCCTTCTCGCCGCAATCCTCCGGAGTGATCCAAGGTTCGTTAAATTTTACGGACAGCGCTGGTGACAGCCCGCAACCCGTCTCTCTGTCGGGCACGGGAATCTCAGGCGCGTTCGCCAGTATTGCGCCAGCAAGTTTGGGATTTGCCCCGGTGCCTGCGGAGGGTATGAGTCCGCCTCAGACGGTGACGATTACAAACACGGGGACGGACGTCCTGACGGTTGGGAATATCTTCACCACTAACGAGGATTTCAACATCACGCAGGAATCGTGCATTTCCGGAAGCATTCCTGTCGGTCAAAACTGCACGGTGACAGTTGTTTGGACGAACTTTGCTTCGAAGCTACCCGAGAGCGGACAGCTTATTATTGGGGACAATGCTCCGGGCGGACAACAGGTCGTCGCTCTCATAGGAGGAGTGACGGTATCAACGATCAGCGTTTCGCAGAGTGCTCTCGCATTCGGAAATCAGGCGGTAAACACGACGAGCGCCGCGAAGACGATCGTCATCAACAACACCGGAACAGCCGTGGTGACGATTCCGAGCATCATCGTCCCGCCCGGATTCGCCGAGACGGACAATTGTATTTCGTCAGGTGGGCTTGTTCCGACGACATCGTCGGGCCAGACGAGTTGCACAATCAACGTGACGTTTACGCCGACCAGCGCCACCACATTTGGCGGAGTGCTCACGATCAGCGATTCCGCGCAGGGGAGTCCGCACACGGTGACGCTCTCCGGAACGGGCACTGCAGCGACGCTGGTTTCGATTGCTGTGACCCCGAATCCCGCCACCGTAGCGGTGAATGGGCAGCTGCAGTTCACCGCGACGGGAACATTCTCAGATCAATCGACGAAAGACGTGACGGCCCAATCGACGTGGATGTCATCGGATACTGAAACGGCGACGATCGGGGCGAACACGGGCTTGGCAACAGGTGGCAGCGCACCGGGCGGTCCCATCACGATAACCGCGACGGATGGAACAGTCAGCGGCACGTCGCAGCTGACGGTAACCGGAAGCAGCGTGACGCTGAAATCAATCGCAGTGACGCCAAATCCGGTGACGATCGCGAAGAACGGAACGCAACAGTTTACCGCGACGGGAACCTTCTCAGATAATTCGACGAAAGATGTGACGGCGCAGTCTCATTGGATTTCTTCCGACACAGACGTCGCAACCATAGGGGCAGCGACAGGTCTGGCAACTGGAGTTGACCTGGGCGGCCCCGTGACGATCACCGCGACCGACGGAAACATCGTCGGCACGGCGCAACTCACGGTTTCGAACTCGCCGATTACGATCACAATCACTCCGCCTCCGAGCGGAATGTTCGGACCCGTACCGCCGGGCGGTACGCTCCCTGTAGGGGGAGTAATAACAGCGGTTCCCGGCACCAACGGCACCGTCACGTTTAGCTGCTCCACAAATTCTGTGACCATCACGTGCCAGCCGCGTCCGGCGTCCGTGATAATCACCTCGAACGGGCCGACGCAGGTGGCGTTCGTTGTGAATACTTTCTGCAAAGGCACCACTTCGACGGGGCATCTCGTGTGGCCCGGAGGATTCGGAGGTGGATTGGGCTTGTTGATGCTTTCGATGATGATTGCGGGCTTTGGGTGGATGTCGAGAAGAAATCCGCGATGGGTGTTGTCGTTTGCACTCTTTTCGCTGATTACTCTGGGCGGCGTGGCGTGCAACTCACTGCCACGCGGGCCGAACGGAGCTACTCCTCCGGGGACTTATACACTGACGATCACCGCAACATTTAACGGCCAAGCAACGACAGCGGCGACGATCCAGTTTGTGGTCGACTAAGCGGATCTCGTGCGGGAAGAAAGAAATTGGAAGCCTTGTATTAGCCTCGCGGCGCCGACGCGAAGTAAGACGCTGCTTCGGCCGCAAGGCAGCTGAGCTCGCAGTCCTCTTCTTTTGGTTTTCGAGTTGCAGGCTTAAGTTAGCTGCAAACCGCCGGCAGTGAAGCGGCACCGACGACAAAATGTTAAGTCTCATCGCGCGAGTGAGATAACCCAGGGACGGGTTCGAAGCCCTGGTGTGGGATGAAACTGCGTACTCTTAATGTGCAAAGTTTTGACGTTACATAGCTGTTTTTCCGCAATATACTCCTGCCCAAAATTGAGCCGCGGCAGCAAGATTGGCGTTCCGCCTGCGGCTTCGTTAGGCGAAAACCGATAATGCGAGGTACCACAATGCGACGGTTCCTGCCCGCTGTCCTCGTGCCCATAGTCTTCCTGGGAACAACATCCCTAAACGCGCAAGCGCAGAAAGCGGCTAGCAAGAGCACGGTTACCGCCAGCGGCGCGACTTCGAGTTCCAGCGCCGCGACGACTCGGAGCGACCTCGTGTCGGCACCAGCGCCGCGCCCGAGCGGCGCTTACGGCGATCTGCCAATGAGTTTTGAAGAGAACCGAGGGCAGACCGATTCGCGCGTGAATTATTTGGCGCGAGGCAAAGGCTACACGCTCTTTCTAACTCCCAATGAGACCGTGCTTGCGTTGCGGCATGCTTTACCTACTGAGAATGAAAAGCCGGGAGCAAATTCGATCGTGATGTCGCCTGCGAACGCTCCGCGATGGTCGCAGGAAGTGGTTCGCTTTAGGCTTGCAGGCGGATCCGCGAATCCGAAAATCGAGGCGCTGGAGAAGCTTCCCGGTATCTCGAACTATTACATCGGCAACGATCCTTCGAAGTGGCACACCGGAATTCCAAACTTTCGCAAAGTGATCTATCGCGATGCGTATCCGGGCGTCGACCTTACCTACTATGGAAATCCGGGACTACTGGAATCGGACTTCGTCGTGGCGCCGGGCGCGGATCCGGGAGTGATTGCGTGGAACGTTGACGGAGTAAAGAGAATGCGCGTCGATGCGTCTGGAGATTTGATTCTCGAGACGGCTGACGCTTCGATGAGTTTGCAGAAACCGGTTGTCTATCAAATGGTAGCCGGAGTGCGACGCGAAGTTACTGGCGCGTATTTTGTCGACGGCAAGAAAGTGCGCTTTGCCATCGGTCCTTACGATCGATCGCAATCACTGGTGATTGACCCGATTCTGTTTTATTCGACGTATCTGGGTGGTTCGAACGGATCAATCGGTGATGTTGCAAACGGAGTAGCCGTCGATAAGGCCGGGGAAGCTTTTGTGGCAGGAATTGCGTCGTCCACGGACTTTCCAACTACCAGCGCTTTTCAGGACACTCTTGGGAGCGGTGCTTTTGCAAATGCGTTTGTAACAAAATTTGCAGCGAACGGTTCCTCTCTCGTCTTTTCAACATATCTCGGCGGAGGCAGCAATGACGCCGCGAATGGAATCGCAGCGGACGCCGCTGGAAACTCCTTCGTAGTAGGTCGCACTACATCCAGCAATTTCCCGCTTCATCTTCCTCTGCAGGGCCAGGCTCAATTTACGGGCAATCAGTGCGGATTTGTTTCCACATTCTCTCCGGCGGGCGCTCTTACGTTTTCAACATTGCTTTGTGGCGGCGCGCAGGATCAGGCGAACCAGGTGGGAATCGATACGAGCGAGAATATTTACGTGGTTGGCTCCACGACATCTGCGGGTTTTCCAACCGTTGCGCCGGTACAAGCAAGCCTTGCTGGGAACCAAAATGCTTTCGTCACCAAACTGGCAGCCATCACTGGCAACGGCTCGTCATTGCTTTTCTCTACTTTCTTCGGAGGAAATAACTTTGACGAGGGGAACGCCCTCGCGGTTGACGGCCTCGGCAACATCTACTTTGCCGGAGCCACGAACTCGAGTGTGTTTCCGACGAAGAACGCGCTTCAGGCGAACCTGAACGCCAAAAACGGGGGATTTAACGCGTTTGCGGCTGAGATTAGTACCTCCACTCCCGTTTTCTCGACGGTGTATTCGACCTATTTCGGCGGCAGCGTGAGTGACGTGGCGCATGGAATCGCTATTGATGGGAACGCGAATGCTTATATAGCTGGATCAGCCACGTCTCAGGATTTCCCTTTGAAGAACAGCCTTCAGGCGCCTGACCCGAACGGCGATGCCTTCGTTGCGGAGATCGGTCCGAATGGCGCACCGTTGGTATTTTCGACGCTTTTTGGCGGCAGCATCAGCACCACCGCGGAAGCGATCGCGTTGGATAATGAGGGTAACATCTATATTGCGGGCCAGACTTCGAGCGGTGATTTACCGACGTTTGACCCGCTCCAAGCAACTTTGAACAATCAATTCGCATTCAACACCGGTTTCGTGACGGGGTTCAAGCCAAACGTCTCCGGCTTTCTTATTTCTACATACTTCGGTGGCAGCTTCGCTGTGTCGGAAGTTCAAGATGGAGTTAACGCGATTGCGACTGATACGTCAGGCAATCTCTACGTTGCCGGGCAAACCAGTACCGCCGATTTCCCGACAGTGAGCCCGTTCCAGCCGACCCTCAAGGATCCAGCTAACTCCAACGCCTTCCTGGCGAAGATGATTGCCGGGCAGCAGGAAGGCCCGCAGATGTTTCCTACCGCTTTGAATTTCGGAACTGTCAGCACTACCACGACGAGCCGGTCTCAGACGGTCTCGCTTGTAGCCGGCTTGAGCCCAGTGACGATTACGAGCATCGTGGTAAGCGGTCCGAATGCGGCGGACTTCAGCACTTTCAGTACGTGCGGGCCGACTGTCCCTTCGACCGTGGTTTGCACTTTTACCGAGACTTTTACACCTTCGATCTCGGGGACGGAATCAGCGACGGTTACGGTCAACGAAGGTACAACCGCAGGAAATGGGACGCAGGTTTTCACTCTCACCGGCACAGGGAGCGGTTCACCACCGCCGATTGGCACGATTACGTTCACGCCAAATTCGCTGACGTTTGGCAGTCAGGAAGTGGGCACAATCGATCCGAACGCACAGGGCGTCTCGATCACGGTGACGGGCACCACTCCTGTCACGCTGCAGTCCACTGGCTCTACCGGCACGAATCCCTCCGATTTTGGTCAAGGCGGCCAGATTACGGCTACGCTTTGCAACTTTGATGTTGCGTTGGCCCCAGGCAACACTTGCAGCGTGCCCTTTGAGTTCTCTCCCCAAGGAGTGGGTGCCCGCAGTGCCACGGTTCAGATTTTCGGAACATTTGCCAATAGTCCCGCGAGCGTTAATGTGACTGGCACCGGCACGCCGCAGATTGCGAGCCTTACTCCTACCTCACTTACATTTCCAAATACGGTGATAAATACCAGCAGCACGGCGATGATTGCGACCCTGAAGAACGTATCTACGACCGTGACGCTGACAAATATTGTTCCCACCGTGACGCCGCCTTTCTCGATTTCCGCAAACGGTTGCCCTGTTACCGGTGGGCTGGCCCCCGGGGCGAGCTGCACGATCAGCATCATATTTTCTCCGACGACAGCAAACTCATTCGGCGGCGAATTAACGGTCACTGATAGTGACCCGGTGCCGCAGTCCGTCTTTGTCTCCGGGCAGGGGCTCAATCCAACTGCCACGCTCGCGACTATCTTCCAGAGTTCCATTTCGTTTGGCCGGCAGACGATCGGCAGTACCAGCAGTGCTCATTTCGTGTTCCTGCAGAACACAGGGAACACGAACCTTGTGTTCACGAATCCGGTGAGCGGTACGAATGCCAGCACTTTCGCGGCGACGAACACCTGCGGGGGCACGATCGCGCCTGGGATGGAATGCTTCCTGAGCATCACATTCGCGCCTACCGCGACCGGTCCATCTTTTGCCACGGTCACAGTCCAGAGCACAGCGACGGGAGCGCCACAATCGGTTGCTTTGAGCGGCACTGGCGTACAGCCAACTACGGTGAGTTTGCTGCCTGATCCCCTCATTTTTCCGGCGACCGGAGTGGGACAGACGAGCGCCGTCGAGTTCGCATTCCTGAATAACACTGGACCGAACCTCGATACGATCAACAATATCGGTATCAGCGGCGCGGACCCTGGAGATTTTGAGCTGACCTTTACCGGGCCGGGTAATACTCCATGCTTCGTTGGCGCTACTTTGAACGCCCAAGCGGTGTGCGTGATTGGTGTTGCGTTCGTTCCAACGCAAACAGGTCAAAGGACTGCAACGTTACAAGTAACCGACACTGCAACCGGCACAACCCATACGATCAATCTTCAGGGCGGAATGGGAACAGCTCCACCGGCGCTTAGCATCATGAAGTCCCACATGGGTAACTTCACGCAAGGCCAGCAGGGTGCTACTTACACGGTGACGGTAGCAAATGCGGCTGCGGCGGGTCCGACCAGCGGGCTCGTGACGGTGACGGAGAACGCCCCATCGGGATTGACGCTGGTGTCAATGGCGGGAACCGGCTGGACGTGTTCGGCGAACACTTGCACGACGATGACAGTGTTACAGCCCGGCACGAGCTATCCAACGATCACGGTGACCGTGAATGTATTAGCCAACGCGACTTCGCCGCAGGTGAACGCAATAAACGTATTCGGTGGCGGCTCGGCGACAAACAGCACAACCGATTCAACTGTGATTAACGCGTCGGGTGTTCAACTTACAGTGGCGACTGCCGGGACGGGAACAGGGACCGTGACGGGCAATGGGATTGCCTGCTCCAGCGGATCGGCCACCGGTTGCACCGTGAATCTGGCGGCCGGGACGCAGGTATCGTTAATAGCTGGGACGCTGAACGGATCGACATTTGCCGGATGGAGTGCTCCTTGCAATGGGAGCACTGCGACGACTTGCGCTTTTGCTATGCCGGCAACGCCGTTGACCGTGACTGCAACCTTTACCGCAGGGGCGACGACCGCTGCGCTAACAGTTGTTACCGCCGGTACCGGCACTGGCACTGTGACTGGCGCAGGAATTACCTGTATGAGCGGCAGCTCCGCCGGATGTACCACGACTGTGACGGCTGGAAATCAAGTGACGCTCACCGAGATGCCAAACGCGGGCTCGGGATTCGGCGGTTGGAGCAGCATCTGCCCGAGCAGCACGAGCGCAACCTGCACGTTCACGATGCCGGCGACTGCAACCATGGTGACGGCAACATTTACTCTGAACCCCGCGACACTGAAATCAATCGCCGTGACGCCAACGAATCCGACTGAGCCGATCAATTCCACTCTTCAGTTCACAGCGACGGGAACTTTCTCAGACAGCAGCACGAAGGATATCACCTCGACCGTTGCGTGGGCGTCGTCGAACCCGGATGCCGCAACGATTAACGAAGAGGGAGGACTCGCGACCACGGGGCCAACTGCTGGCCTGACCACGACGATATCGGCGACACAAAGTGAAGTGCAGGGCTCGACGCTACTGACCGTCTCGAACTCACCAATTACAATTACCGTCACGCCACCGCCCGGAGGATCGTTCCCGCCGGTGCCGCCGGGAGGCAGGCTTGCCGTAGGAGTTGTGATAACGGCGATACCCGGATTCATGGGAACTGTGAATTTCGGTTGTTCGACGTCGTCGGTGACGATTACGTGCCGGCCCGATCCGGCTTCGGTAGTATTCACGTCGAGCGGGCCCACGCAGGTGGCGTTCGTGGTGGATACCTTCTGCAAAGGGCCCACAGCGACATCGGTTCCGGGTCCCAACGGCTTTGGACTCGGCGGTGGCCTCGGACTCGCGCTTCTCGCGTTTGCGCTTGGCGGCCTTACCTGGATTTACAGAAAGAGTCCGCGGTGGGCTCTCTCATTCGCAGTGCTGCTGATCTTCGCACTGGGTGGAATAGCTTGCAGCAGTCCGCCGGCCGGACCGAATGGAGCAACGCCTCCGGGGAATTACACGGTGACAATCACCGCGACGGTGAACGGAAACACGACGAGCACGCCGCCAGTTCCATTTACTGTGGATTAACTCTTCTAGCGGGATAAGCTAGACGAGCTTGACGTCGAATAGATGCGCGCCGAAGCGCTCGCGGCGAACGAAGATGCCGATGTTGTGCAGTTCTTCGCCGCTGCGCTCGTAGTGGACGTCGTTTAGCTGATCGTAGAAATCGTATTTTCCCGAAGGCGAAACGCAATCGGCTAACCGAACGCGTCCCTGCGAGCCCCAGTCCGCCACGTTTACTGCAATTATTTTCCAGGCCTTTTCCGATCGCCATTCGTAGACCACAAAATTACCGGAAGTGTCGTCACCTTCTGAGACGATTGGAAGAAGGGACCACTTCCCGGAATGAAATACGTCTTCGTTCGTGATTTTCAGGATCTTTTGAAAAAATGCTGCGCTCACCGGATTGGGCGGTTCGGCGGCGGGAATCCGGAGCGTGATCGGCAAGCGGATGCTGTTACCTTCGAGCTCGCCATGGTAGTAAAAACGCATTCCAGGAAGCGTTCCGAGCAAAGCTCCTGCGGCGATTAATCGTTCATTGGGAAAAACTGCCGCGCAGCGATTTTCGTCGTGATTTTCGAGAAAGCGCGCCAGATGATTCTGATAATCCAGCGGCGCCGAAAGACAGGCATGAACGCCCCAGGGATTCGCGTCGCGCACCGCGTCGTAGAGTGGTTTGTCGTAAGCAAAGGTGAACCCCAAATCGAGAAGGCGCCCCTCGGTTCCCCAGTATGCTTCTGCAAGAAGTGCAAGATTCGGGACAGCCGCGTGAGCATCGCTCCAAAACTCCGTGGCAGGTCGCGCCTCGCGCGCGAGAAACGGAGCCCACGTGTTTGCGAAAATATCGTTGAGAAGTAGCATGGCCATATCGCAGCGGAGCCCGTCGCAATGACCGGAAATCGAACGCAAGTCAGCAATCTGAGCCGCGCGCATTGCGGGATTGAAGTGGTTCAGCTGGGCCACTTCCTTCCACGGCGGGAAGTAGGGATCCTTCGCGAGCGCCAGAAATACGGCGCCTTTTGAAGTCTCGACGCGATAAAACGCCGACGGGTTTTCCTCCACTTGCTGAGGCGTGCCTTGCACGTAAAATTCAGGGTGCTCGCGTGTCCAGGGATGGTCGAGCGCTGTGTGGTTGCCAACGAAATCGAGAAGCAACGCGATCCCGCGGGCGCGCAATTTTTTGCGCGCGCCGTCGAGGGCTGCCCATGTGCCAATCCGCGGATCGGGACCGTAGCCGCGCACGGCATACGGAGACGCGATCACATCGTCCGGCTTCCATCCTGGCAACGCTGCTTCATATCCTGCGCTGTTGGCCGGGTCCTCAAGCGTGATACGGC
>Ga0210388_10004618_pt1 | contig 10787 bp, 16 predicted proteins | sample IncBWC19OmetaG_FD_155485 | JGI IMG/M metagenome (GOLD analysis project Ga0210388, IMG submission 155485) | Forest soil microbial communities from Barre Woods Harvard Forest LTER site, Petersham, Massachusetts, United States - Inc-BW-C-19-O ...
CAAGCTTTAGAACTCGTAGTAACACTTCCAGCACCACCTTTACCCCCGCCACCAGCACTTTTACCCCCGCCACTGCTACCACCACTTCCACCACCACCGGAAGGCGCGCCTACCGTTACTGGACCAGTTTTAATGTCAGCTTTGATAAGAACGTTCGGCGGCGTGAGCGTGGTACCGGCCGCAAAAGCGTCGCCTGAGCGCGACCAAAGGGCGGTCACGGTCAAAACGCCACTGATGGCTAAAATCGAACCGAGTGAGAGTTTTTGCAGGGGTGTAGTCATGGCTAAACGGATAAACAGGGGTGAGGGGAATTAAGTTTCAGGGGAAATTAACGAAGTTGCTGGTGTTAATTTTTCGTTAAGATGGCGTCGCTGGCTGGCATTGTCAACGAATTTTGACGCTAGTGAAACAATTGCGGATAGAATTCACCAGCGGCGAGATATCGATGTCATATCCAAAACCAAGGGGATGCATTTAAAATTATCCATTCCGCTGCGCATATCAACAAGAAAAACGTGGATTTTTTGCGTTGAACGCGCGATTGTAAATATAAGCTTGCCTCCTGCGCAGGGACGTTTACCTTGGTCTGCTTTTTCCCTACACAGACACCATTCCGCACCAACCTGTTCCATGCCCACCATCAATCAGCTCGTTCGGCACCCGCGCCGGGCGCCCCGTTTCAAATCCAAAGCCCCTGCTTTGGCCGGTAACCCGTTCAAACGCGGGGTCTGCGTGCAAGTCATGACCCGCACGCCCAAGAAACCGAATTCCGCCATTCGCAAAGTCGCCAAAGTGCGCTTGACCAACGGCTACGAAGTCATCGCTTACATTCCGGACGAAGGTCACAATTTGCAGGAACACAGCGTAGTGCTCGTGCGTGGTGGCCGTGTGAAGGACTTGCCCGGCGTGCGCTACCATATTGTGCGCGGCCCGCTCGACTGCCAAGGCGTGGAGAAACGCCGCCGCAGCCGCTCGAAATACGGCGTCAAACGCCCGAAGGAAAAGAAAGCCGCCTAGGACTAGAAGCCAAGGGATAAAGGAGCAGGGGAGCAAGGGGAACGAACCCACAACCTCCGGCTTTTTTGCCCGGCACTTCGTAATTTTAAATTTATAATTCTTAATTTCCCACTACCATGTCCCGCCGCCGCAAAGCCGAAAAACGTGAACGCGCGATTGACCCGCGCTACAATAGCCCGCTGGTTACCCACCTCGTGAGCACCATCATGCGCTCGGGCAAAAAGACCGTCGCGCAGCGGATTGTTTACGCTGCCTTTGAAAAAGTCAGCGAGAAGCTCGAAAAGGGCGACCCGGTGGATCTGCTGCTCGGTGCGCTGGAAAACGTGCGCCCCAAGCTGGAAGTGAAGAGCCGCCGCGTCGGTGGTGCGACTTATCAGGTGCCGGTGGAGATTTCTTTTGAGCGGCAGCAAAGCCTGGCCTTCCGCTGGCTCGTGGAAGCCGCCCAGGGCCGCAAAGGCATGCCGATGCGCGAAGCGCTGGCCGCCGAGATTCTCGACGCGTACAACAATACCGGCACCGTCGTCAAACGCCGCGAAGACGTGCACCGCATGGCCCAGGCCAACCGCGCCTTCGCCCACCTGCGCTGGTAGATTTGTTTTGGACAGAATTAACCGAATTCACAAAATCAGGGAAAAGCGCCGACTGTTCTGTTAATTCTGTCAAAAAATCTTATATAATATTTTTCCCGCCATGACCGCCATCGCCGAACCCACCGTCCTTTCCCCCGCCAACTCGCCCGCCCGCCGTTTCCCGATGGAATACACGCGGAATATCGGCATTGCCGCGCACATTGACGCCGGCAAGACGACGACGACCGAACGCGTGCTCTTCTACGCGGGCGTCATTCACAAAATGGGTGACGTGCACGATGGCAACACCGTGACCGACTGGATGGAGCAGGAACGCGAGCGCGGCATCACCATCACCGCTGCCGCCATTTCCGCGGGCTGGACGACCAAGGAAGGCAAATGGGCGAATATTCCGCACACCATCAACATCATCGACACTCCGGGGCACGTGGACTTTACCGCCGAGGTAGAGCGCTCCCTGCGCGTGTTGGACGGCGCCATTGCCGTATTCTGCGCAGTTGCGGGCGTGCAACCGCAGTCGGAAACCGTCTGGCGGCAGATGAACAAGTACAAGGTTTGCCGCATCGCCTACGTCAACAAGATGGACCGTACCGGCGCGAACTTTTTCAAAGCCCTCGACGACATCCGCAACAAGCTGAAGGGCAATGCGCACCCGTTGTTCATTCCCTACGGCGCGGCTGACACTTTCTTCGGCGTCATTGACCTCGTGAAGATGGTCCTCTGCGAATATGACCCGACCGACGCCAGCGGTGTGCGCTTCCACGAAAAGCCGATTCCCGAAAGCCATATTGCCGAGGCCAAGGAATGGCGCGAGAAACTGATCGAAGCCCTCGCGGACTTCGACGACACCATTGCGGAAAAATTCCTTGAAGGCAAAGACATCAGCATTGACGAGCTACGCGCCGTCATCCGCAAGGCGACGTTGACGCAAGACTTTGTCGGTGTCATCCCCGGCAGCGCGCTCAAGAACAAGGGTGTGCAAATGGTGCTCGACGGCGTGGTCAATTACCTGCCCAACCCGCTCGAATCGCGCCCGATGACGGCGCACAAGGACGATGAAACCACCACGGAAGTTTTCGCCGACGACAAGAGCAAGCCCATTGGCCTCGTCTTCAAATTGTGGACCGACCAATTCGTGGGCCGCTTGGTGTTTTTCCGCCTCTATGCCGGCACGCTGAAGAAGGGCGATTCGCTCTACAATCCGCGCACGCGCCGCACGGAGCGCATTTCCCGCCTGCTCTTCTTGAAGGCCGACGAACGGGTGGACGTGGACGCTATTTATTCCGGGGAAATTTGCGCCGTGGTTGGCGCCAAGGACGTCATCACGGGCGACACACTTTGCAGCGAGGATTTGGATTTGCGCCTTGAGCCGCCCACCTTCCCCGAGCCGGTTATCTCGATGTCCATCGAGCCGAAGACCAAAGCTGACCAGGAAAAACTTTCCATCGGTTTGCAACGCCTGGCGTCGGAAGACCCGACGTTCAAGCTCACCTCGAATCCCGAGACGGGCCAGACAATCATCGCCGGCATGGGCGAGTTGCACTTGGAAATCATTCGCGACCGCCTGTTCCGCGAGTTCAAGGTCGAGGCCGATGCTGGCCGCCCGCAAATCGCGTATCGCGAAACGATCACCATGCCCTCTGAAGGCGTGGGCAAGTTCATCCGCCAATCCGGCGGCAAGGGCCAATACGGCCACGTCGAGATCAAGCTCGCCCCGAACGTCAAGGGTAAGGGCGTCGAGATCATCAACGATATCGTGGGTGGTGTGATTCCAAAGGAATTCATCAAGCCGAGCATCGAAGGCATCGAGGAAGCCGCCAAGAACGGCACCATCGCCGGCTACCCGGTGATCGATTTCATCGCGACCATTGTCTTTGGCTCGTTCCACGAAGTGGACTCGAACGAAATGGCGTTCAAAATGGCCGGCATCTTCGCTTTCAAAGACGCAATGCAACAGGCCAAGCCGATTTTGCTGGAACCGATCATGAAGGTCGAAGTCGTCACCCCCAGTGAATACCAGGGTGACGTCGTCGGCGACCTTAACCGCCGCCGCGGCCAAATCCAAGGCATGGAGACGAAGACCGGCCTGGTGTACATCAATGCGAATGTGCCGCTCGAAACCATGTTCGGCTACTCGACGGACGTGCGCTCGCTCTCCAAGGGCCGCGCCTCGTATTCGATGGAGCCCTCGCACTTTGAGCAGGTTCCGCAAAGTTCGCTGGTAAAGATTGTCGATTCGTCCACTCGCAAGGTGGCGCGCACCATCTAACCTGCCATTTTTCAGCGCCCCACCGGCACTGAAATTTTTCCTTGCGCAATTTCACTTCCTCCACACTCTGGTTCCCTCTACCAAGCACCTGAACCTCCTTTTTCCGCTCCGCCGTTCTTTCCCAGTTTGATGTTTTTTTAGTTTGGACGCCACCAGGCGGCCCAAACGAGAACGCTGGCGCAATTTTCCCTCCTAACGAAACCATCTTAACCCGCAAATACCATGGCCAGCCAACGCATCCGCATCAAACTGAAGGGCTTCGACTATCGCATCATCGACCAGTCAGCCGTTGACATTGTTGAAACCGCCAAGCGCTCCGGCGCGCGCGTCGCCGGCCCGGTGCCCCTGCCCGTGCGGATTGAGAAGCTTTCCGTCAATCGCTCACCGCACGTGGACAAAAAGTCCATGGAGCAATTTGAATTGCGCACGCACAAGCGCATCATCGACATTTTGGAACCCACGGCGCAAACCGTGGATGAATTGAAGAAGCTGAACCTCCCGGCGGGCGTGGATATTCAGATTACGGTATAGCCCGAATGGAAGTCTTTTACAGAAAGTTAGAAAAGCGCTTGACGAGGAGACGATTTTTCTCCTTATTTGAACTCTTTCCCTGATTATTTCCCAGTCCCTCCACTACCAATCAGCCGCCATCCCGAGTCTGGCGGCGAAGTCGGAAAGCAGCATCTCTCGCAGGAATTTAACTCCTGTTTCAAGAAGCCAGCTCCGATTTTTTCCAACCCTTTTCGACTCGACCAACCTCCCTCACACATAATCTTTCACGCCTAACGCAGGATCCGGCTTCCGCCGGATGCAACAAGGCGCTCCGCACCGCCCCTTCAACCGGGTCTCGTGGACTTCCACCTGCCAATTAGCAATATGAGCTTAATCCTCCTTGGTAAAAAAGTGGGCATGACCCAAGTTTATGACGCCGAGAACCATTTGGTTCCCGTCACGGTTGTTCAGGCCGGTCCTTGTCCGGTCACGCAGATAAAAACCGTTGATAATGATGGCTATAACGCTGTCCAAATTGGTTTTTGGGTGCAAAAAGAGAGCCGCATGAGCTCCCCAGAGCTGGGTCACCTCAAAAAGGCCGGTTTGAAGGAACCGGTAACGCAGTTGAGTGAGTTTCGCACCACCCAAGCCTCCGAATTTAAAGTTGGTGACGTGTTGACAGTCAACAAGTTCATAGAAGGTGCGCTAGTTGACGTCATTGGCAATAGCAAGGGTCGCGGTTTCCAAGGCGTCATGAAGCGCCACAATATGGATGGCCAGCCGGACTCGCACGGTCACATGATGCACCGCCGCCCTGGCTCCATCGGCATGCGCCAGACCCCCGGTCACGTTTTCAAAGGCAAGCGGATGCCCGGCCATATGGGCACGGAACGCCGCACGACGCAAAACATGACCGTCGTAAAGATCATCGAAGACAAGAATTTGATTCTCATCAAGGGCAGTCTTCCCGGAGCGAATGGCGACTTCGTTGTCGTCCGCCAGGCCAAGAAAGTCCGCGCCGCCGCTCCGGTGAAGAAATAACCCCTGCTGACGCGCCAACACTCTAACCTATTTACGATCATGAAGCTCAAAGTTTACAGCCCTGATGGCGCGAACGCCCAGGAAAAGGACTTCGCCCTCAAGGAATTCGAGGGAAAGAAGGGCGTCCAAGCGCTCAAAGACGCGATTGTGGCCTATCAAGCCAGCGCGCGCCAGGGCAATGCCAAGACGAAGAATTTCGGTGAAGTCAAAGGCACCGGCAAAAAGCCTTGGCGCCAAAAAGGCACCGGTAATGCCCGCCATGGCTCCCGCCGCAGCCCGATCTGGGTCAAGGGTGCCGTTGTATTCGGCCCGCGCCCGCGCGATTGGTCGGTTGGCATCAACCAGAAAGTGCGCCAGCTCGCGTTCCAACGCGCGCTGTTTGACAAGGCAGTTGAAGGCGGCCTGAGCCTGATTGAAAAAATCACCCCCGCCAAACCGAAGACACAATTGGTCGCCCAAGTGCTGACCCGCATCCGCCCCGAAGGCAAAATTTTGTTGATCGACGAAGCTTTCGAGAAGAACGCCCAGTTGGCCACACGTAACATTGAGCGTGTCGAGATGATTGATGCCGCTTCCGTCAACGCCTGGAACATTGTCAATTGCCAGTGTGTGCTCGTCAGCGAGCAGGGCTTCCAAAAAATCCTGGCCCGTGCGAATGCGTAAGCCGAATTCTTAGTATATTTTTTAAATTTTAAAACTTATTTTCCGATGAAAGAGCCCATCCAAGTCCTGAAGAGCTTCCGCATCACCGAAAAAGCGTCGGCGCTCAACGCGCACCTGAACAAGTATGTGTTCGAGGTGGCGACATCGGCCAACCGCATTGAAGTGGGCAAGGCCATCACCGCGAAATACAAGACGAAAGTCGCGCGCGTGAATATCCTCAACCACCCCGGCAAGCGCAAGAGCGGGCGGATGTTCGGCGGCTTCCCCGGGCGCACGAACCGCCGCAAGATTGCCATCGTGACCCTCGCCGAGGGCCAGAAGATTGAGACGATGTAATTTTTGTCCGTTCCACTCTTTTTAATTTTAATTTCCACCCTCTAATTTTCACCTGCCATGGCCCTCAAACAACGCCGCCCCCTGACTCCCGGCCAGCGCTTTCTCATTGAGAATACGCGCGAAGAGCTTTCGAAAAAAGACCCGGAGAATACCCTGCTTGAGTCGAACCACCGTGCTCAGGGCCGTAATTGCTATGGCCGCATCACCTCGCGCCGGCGTGGTGGTGGTCACAAGCGTCTCTACCGTGTCATTGATTTCAAGCGCGACAAGAAGGAAATTCCCGCGACCGTGCAGGCGTTGGAGTATGATCCGAACCGCTCGGCCCGCCTCGCTTTGCTGGCGTATGCGGATGGTGAAAAACGCTACATTCTCGCCCCGAACGGTCTCAAAGTCGGCGACAAGCTCGTTTCGACGGACAAAGTCGTCACCGAGTATCCCGTGGGTCTCGCGCTTCCGTTGCGCAACATTCCCCCCGCCACTTTCATTCACAATGTTGAGATGCTCCCGGGTCGCGGTGCGAAAATCGCCCGTGGCGCCGGCGCAGGTGCCCAGTTGATGGGTATCGAGCACAACACGGCGACAATCAAACTTCCCAGCGGTGAAATCCGCCTCGTCCACGCTAATTGCCGCGCTACCGTAGGTGTCGTGGGCAATTTGGACCACCAGAACCGCAGCCTCGGCAAGGCCGGTCGCAATCGCTGGCTCGGCAAGCGCCCCCGCCAGCGTGGTATGTCAATGAATCCCGTGGACCATCCGATGGGTGGTGGCCAGGGCAAGAGCAAAGGCGGCGGTGGCTGGCAGCACCCCGTGTCCCCTTGGGGCCAGCTCGCCAAAGGCTTCCCCACCCGCGTGCGCAGCAAGCCGTCGAACGCCTTCATCCTTACGCGCCGCAATGGCCGCAAGGTCAAGCCGGTTTGAACCATCCTTTTTCACCACTAACACTTATTTTCCACCATGGGCCGCTCCGTTAAAAAAGGTTACTTCGTCGAACCGAAACTGCAGGACAAAATCGATGTCGCGCAGAAGGAAGCCTCGCGCAAGCCGATCCAGACCTGGTCGCGCCGCTCGACCATCACGCCCGACTTCGTCGGCTTGAACTTCACCGTCCATAACGGGCGCACGTTTATTCCGGTGTATGTGACGGAAAACATGGTGGGCCACAAACTCGGCGAATTCGCGCCGACGCGCTCGTTCAAGGGCCACAATCCCCACACGCAAAAGAAAGTTTAAGCTTTTTCTTCATGTCGCATTTCCGACCAACCGCCCTTTTTGCCGCTGCCGCCCTTGTACTGGCCGTGGACGGGTTGGCACATGCGCAATCGACCGCTGCAGTGCGCCCGCCGTTGTTGTCTCAGGACACATACCACCCCGCGCACAGCACGACCCGCCCGGATTGGGTGGACGCGCCATTGGTGCCAACCGGCCACGCGCACATTTCCCGCATCGCCGAAGGTCAGGCTGATGTCGTAGTGCTTGATGGCGGCCTGTACCAAGGTTTTCGCAATGGTGTGCTCTGCGTCATCATGCGCAAGGATGCCGCCGTGGCCCAGCTCGTCGTCGTGGCCACGGAAGAAGACCGAAGCGCCGCGCTGATTACGAATCAAAACGGCCTCAGTTCACCCCTGATGCCCGGTGACGAAGTGCGCGTCGCCACCATGTCCGCCCAATAATTTTTTCCTCCCCCACCCTTTTCAACCGCCTCCCGCCATGGAAGTCCAAGCTCTCACCAAATACGTCCGCGTCTCGCCCAAGAAATTGCGGCAAGTCACGCGCGTCATCCAAGGCAAGCCCGCCAATGAGGCGCTCGACCTGCTGCGGTTCATCCCGCGCAAGACAGCGCGCCTCGTGCGCAAGACGCTCGTCAGCGCCGTGGCCAACGCGGAGAACAACCACCGCCTGGCCTCCGCCAACCTCGTCGTCAAACGTGCGTTGACCGAGCAAGGCTCCGTGCTCAAGCGCATGCGCCCGGCATCCCGAGGATCGGGCCACCCGATTCACAAGCACACGTCGCACATCCGTATCATCCTTTCCGACAACAACGCCACCCCCGCTTCCGCCGCCGAGTAACCGGCTGGCACTCACACACCATGGGACAAAAGACCAATCCGATCGGTTTCCGCCTCTCTGTTCGTCGCAACTGGGAGTCGCGCTGGTATGCCAACAAGAAGGACTTGCCCGTGCTCGTCCACGAGGACTACCGCATTCGCGAACACCTGATGGACAAGCTGCGCTACGCCTCCGTGCCGCGCATCTTCATTGAACGCGCGAGCAACCGCGTCCGCGTCAAGATTTTCACCGCTCGCCCCGGCATGGTCATCGGCCAGAAGGGCCGCCAGCTCGACCAGATTAAAGCCGACCTCGCCAAGCTCACCGGTAAAGACGTGCTGTTGGATATTCACGAAGTTAAGAAGCCCGACGTGGTGGCTTACATTGTGGCCGAGCAGATTGCCTTGCAGCTCGAACGCCGCATTTCTTTCCGCCGCGCGATGAAGAAGGCCGTGCAAAGCGCGCTCGCGCTCGGCGCGGAAGGCATCCGCGTGCGTTGCGCCGGCCGCCTCGGGGGCGCGGAAATCGCCCGCGTGGAACTGCTCCGCCAAGGCCGCGTGCCCCTGCACACCTTGCGCGCCAACATTGATTATGGTTTTTGCGAAGCCAACACCGTCGCCGGCAAAATCGGCATCAAGGTGTGGATCTGCCGCAAAGACGACGAAGGTCTTTACAGCTAATCCGCCGCCCGAAATTCCAATTTTAAACTTCCCGACCCATGGCTAACATTCAACCCGCCGCCCAGAAATACCGCAAGGTAATGAAAGGCCGCATCCGCGGCGTCGCCAAGCGCGGCAACCGCCTGGCCTTTGGCGACTTTGCCATCCAGTCGCTCGAACGCGGCGCACTCTACGCCACCGAGTTGGAGGCCGCGCGCGTGGCCATCACCCGCCATTTGAACCGACGCGGTAAAGTGTGGATGCGCGTGTTCCCCCACAAGCCCGTGACCAAGAAGCCGGCGGAAACCCGCATGGGCCGCGGCAAAGGCGGCGTCGAATTCTACGTCGCGGTGATTAAACCCGGCGCCATTTTGTTCGAAATCGGCGGCGTCAACGTCTCCTCCGCGCGTGAAGCGCTGGCCCTGGCCGACGCCAAGCTCGGTTTCCGCTGCCGTTTCATCAGCCGTGAAGCGCTGGAGCGGTTCTAGTCGGGCACGGTTCACTTTCAAATATTTTCCTCCCATGATTTCCAAAGAACTCAAAGAGCTTCCCCCGGTTGAACTCGACCGCAAGCTGACGGAACGCCGCGACGAGCTCGTCGGCCTGCGCCTCAAGCAGTCCAGCGGCCAAGTCGAAAACACGGCCCGCTTCGGCGAGCTGCGCCGGGAAATCGCCCGCATGGAGACGCTCAAGCGTCAGCGCACGCTCAAGGCGTAAAGCGCCTTCGCTTCCCACTTCCACCATTTTTAATTTTTATTTTTCCTTCCATGTCCGCCCCCCAAACCACTGACCGCGCCGAGCGCAAGCACATCACCGGCATCGTCACCAGCCGCTCCGGCGACAAGACGATCAAGGTGACGTACTTCTACAAGATTCCGCACCCGATTTACCAAAAGGAAATCAAGCGCAAGACGGTGCTTCACGCCCACGACGAGGCCAACACGTGCAAACTCGGCGATAAAGTGGTACTGACGGAAACCCGCCCGATTAGCAAAACCAAGCGCTGGCGCGTGATCCGCATCGTCGAGGCCGCCCCCATTGTCGCTGCGTAATCCTTTTTATCTTTTCCGCTTAACCAACCTTCTTTCTCCGCCCGGAGCCCAATCGCCATGGTCCAAATGCAATCCCGCCTTGAAGTCGCCGACAACACCGGCGCCAAGCACGTGATGATGATCCGCCGCCTCGGGCAGCGCACGCGCTTCGCGCACGTGGGCGACATTATCGTCGTCGCCGTCAAGGACAGCACACCCGACGCCCAAGTCAAAAAGGGCACCGTGGCCCAGGCCGTCATCGTGCGCACGAAGCAGGCCATCCACCGCGCCGATGGCAGCTATCTGCGCTTTGACACGAATGCCTGCGTCATCCTCGACACGACCGGCAACCCGCGCGGCACGCGCATCTTCGGGCCCGTCGCCCGCGAGTTGCGCGCCAAGAATTTCATGAAAATCATTTCCCTCGCTCCGGAGGTGCTCTAAACATGGCTCACTTAATCAAACGCGGCGACGAAGTTGTCGTCATCAGCGGCGCCCATAAAGGCAAACGCGGCAAAGTGCTGCAAATTTTACGCGAAGCCGACCGCATCCTCGTCGAGGGTGTGGCCGTCATCAAGCGCCACACCAAGGCCAAGTCGGAGAAGGAACCCGGCGGCATCATTCAGCGCGAAGCGCCCATCCA
>Ga0210388_10004619_pt1 | contig 10786 bp, 6 predicted proteins | sample IncBWC19OmetaG_FD_155485 | JGI IMG/M metagenome (GOLD analysis project Ga0210388, IMG submission 155485) | Forest soil microbial communities from Barre Woods Harvard Forest LTER site, Petersham, Massachusetts, United States - Inc-BW-C-19-O ...
AATATACTTAGCGTCATTCATGAGGGTGCTCCTTGTAGGTGATGATGCGAACGATCAAAACCTACTCCAAAAGGGGCGCCCTTTTATAATGCGTTTACCAGGCTCTTGGCGAAGAACGCCCGGGACTCAGGTGGCTTAACCACGCGCGAACTAAATGTTATTCGCAACGAAGTGCGATGATGGGGTCCACGTGAGAGGCGCGGCGCGCGGGAATCCAGCAGGCCGCTAGCGCCACAGATAGCAAGATGACCGCTACAGTGCTAAAGGTAAATGCATCGTAAAAGCTCACGCCAAAGAGCATGCTGGCCATTAGGCGGCCGAGCACAGCGGCAGCGAGCAGGCCGGCAACGAGACCAAAGGCGGCCATCCGGCCGGCTTGTCGCAGGACCATGGTGACAACCGTGGAGCGCCCGGCTCCAAGGGCCATGCGAATGCCGATTTCGTTGGTTCGCTGACCTACGATATAAGAAATAACGCCGTAAATCCCAAGGGCGGAAAGCACAATCGCGAGCACGGCGAACACCCCGAGTAACGCCATAGCAAAACGCTTGGTGGCCAATGAGTCGGAGATGATGCCGTTCATGGATTCAACGTCGTAAACCACGGAGTCGCTGCTGACGGTTTGCATCGCGCGGCTTAACGACGCGGTGACATCGGTTTGTGCATTGCGAGTCCGGACCACGCCGCTGGCCCCCCGGTCGAAGGCGGAGAGCAGCGCATCCGGCATTTGCTCTAAAGACAAAAAGCATTGCACTTGAATCGAGCTGGAAGAATCCGAATCCAGGCCCCACTGGTTTTGGTGGCCCACGATACCCACAATTTCCGCGCTTTCATTCACGATGGTGAGATGAATATGTTTGCCGATAGGATCCTGATTGCCGAAGTACTGTTTTGCGAAACGCTCGTCGATGACGGTCACGACAGGCGCACCTGCGGTGTCCGCCTGCGAGAGAAACCGGCCGCGCTTCAGAGGAACTCTCATCACTTTCAGGTAGTCCGACTGAACCGCGAAAAACAGAGACGGCTTCATGTCCGCCTGCGACGCCGGTTTGGCTTCTCCTTCCAACCAGAACGGAAGCTCGGAATCGGTTTCCATGGGAATCGAGGCGCCTGAGAGCGACACGGATTCGACACCGGGAACCGCGGCGATCGCGTCGTGTATCTGGCGATAAGACTGACGAACGGCGTCGGGCGTAGCGCCCAGGGATTGCGCAGAGCCGAAACTAAAAAAGATTACGTTACCGGGATTAAAGCCGGGATCGACGCTCCAGATTTTTATGGAACTGCGGATCATCAAGCCGGCGGCGACCAGCAATACCACCGCGAGGGCCATTTCCATCGCGACAAAAGCGCTCTGCGTGCGATGGCGAGCCCCGCTGAGGCCGCGGCCGCCCTCGCGCAGCGTTCCTTGTAAGTCGCTTCGCGCGCTTTTGAATGCCGGCACCAGCCCAAACAAAATTCCCGCGAAGACCGAAGCGCCGAACGTAAACAGCAAAACGCACGCATCCAGATGAATTTCGCTGGCGCGGGGCAAAGCATCCGGCAGGACTTTGAGCGCGGCTGTGGTGCCCCAAGCTGCCAGCAGCGTACCCAAGGCCCCGCCAAGCAATGCAAGCAACACGCATTCCGTCATCAGCTGGAGAACGACGCGGCCCTTGCCGGCGCCAAGCGCGTTGCGAATGGCAAATTCACGCTTCCTGCTAGTGGAACGCGCGAGCAATAGGTTCGCGATGTTGGCGCACGCGATGAGCAGGACAAATCCGACTGCCGCAAGCAGCATCAGCAAGAACGGCTGAATGTCGCCGACTAAATTTTGTTTTAATGGGAAAAGGGTGACGCCTAGCCCCTTGTTGACATCGGGATAGACTTCGGCGAGGTGATTAGCCACTGCACTCATATCGGAATTCGCTTGTGCCAACGTAACGCCCGGCTTTAGCCGCCCCACCGCGTCCATTCCCATTCCAGTGTGGCGATCTCGGAACAAAGGGTTGTCCCACTGCCCGAGCGGAACGTACACATCGGCCTTCGAGTGATAGTTATCGTTTTGAAAGTGAAAGGTGGCGGGAATAACGCCCGTGATTGTGTACAGATGGTTGTCAAGCCGGATGGATTTGCCGACGATATCCGCGGCACCGCCAAACTTGCGCTTCCACAAACCTTCGCTGATGAGCGCTGCGCGCGCTGCCCCTAGCTGATCTTCTTTTTCTTCGAAGTTGCGCCCGACGATCGGGTTTACGCCGAGCAGGGGGAAAAATGCCGCGGAAACCATGTCGGCGTCCAGCCGCTCAGGCGCGCCAATACCAGTCATCGTAAATGTTTCTCCACGGAAAGCGGCGAGCGATGAAAAAGAATGGTTCCGGCGGGACCAGTCCAGGAAATTAGGATAAGAAATGGAAAATTTGGTGAACTCATTGGCGCGGGCGTACAAGGAGACCAAGCGGTCCGGTTGCGGGTAAGGCAAGGGATTCAGAAGCACGCCGTTAACCACGGAGAACAGCGTCGTATTGGCGCCAATGCTGATGGCCAGAGTCAGGATCGCAATCACCGCAAAGCCTGGCGATTTACGCAACGTGCGCACACCGTATCGCACGTCTTGCCGAAAATGGTCCAGCCAGAGCCAACGATGGGATTCGTAAAAATGTTCCTCGGCGTGCATAACGTTGCCGAAGACGCGTCGCGCCGCAGCGCGCGCCTCTTCCTCACTCAGTCCGAGTTCTCTCTGGCGCTCGACCTCCAGCTGCAAGTGCGCGTCAATCTCGGCGCTAAAGTCATCCGAGTTGCGTTTGCGTCGGAACATGGGTTTAACCTCCCGCCGGTTCTGACTCTAGAATCCGGCCGATGGCTTTCGCCAATCTCGTCCACTTTGCGGTTTCTTTTCCCAGTTGTTTGTGGCCCGCGGCGGTTAGCGTATAGAAACGAGCCTTGCGGTTATTGAGAGAGGTTCCCCACTTCGCCGAGATCCATCCGCGCTCTTCGAGCCGCTGAAGCGCTGGATAGAGGGCGCCGTGCTCCACGAGCAGCTCTTCGTCTGACGTTTCCTGGATGGCGCGAGCGATGCCTTGGCCGTGCCGCGGTCCAAAGATCAGCGTTCGCAAGATCAATAAGTCCAGCGTGCCCTGGAGCAATTCGAGCTTTTCTCTATCTTCTTGGGTAGACATTTAACCCGAGTATCTATCGCTTTAGGTAAGATGTCAACCCAACAGCGTGTCGTAAACGGAGGGAGCACCTTCCTGTCCAAGGACCTACAGTGAGGCTCAAGTCCTGGTAAGTCGCCTTACCGGAGATGTGAAGTAATGCTTCACTTGGACGGTGAGTGCGTCAATCAAGCGCAACCCCCTTGTTGAAATCGTATCAAGCCCCAAGTACAGGTCCTGCGAAAGCACCTGGTTGGACGTGGTTGAATATCCTGGAAGTTCCCTAGGGGCTCTACAGGAATCGCTATGCCCGACTAAATAATCCTCTGGATATCTCTTCTCGAATCGTTTGTGAACAAATAGGCTGCCGCTAGCTTTTAGAACAACTCAAAGACTAATGCCGCCCATGGCTCGAAGTGGCAAGGAGTGACTCGTTATGGCTGTCCTGTTCTCTCTTCGCAATGGCCTCTGTTTTTTCCTGATCTTCCTAGCCTCGATATCCCTCAATTGTGGCCCTGCTAACGCCCAAAGTCAGGTCTTTCAGCGGTGGGTGGCGCGTGTTGACGTTGTCCATGGGCCGGACCAAGTGGCAGCCCTTACTGCCGACAACCAACAAAACGTGTTAGTCGTAGGAAGCGATTGCGTGGTGGTTTCGACGCAGGATCCAACACTCTGCGAGACCACCGAGCTGCTCGTAGAAAAATACGACATCAATGGGAATAGGTTGTGGGGCGCTTCGCTCAAGGACGTAGTCAATGCGGTCGGCGAGGTGGTTACCACCGACGCCGCGGGGAATGTCTACGTAGCGGGGCTGGGCGAGTATCAAACTCAGGTGGGAACCGGATGCAACGGTCTCTTTCGTTTCACCACCGTTAAGTATTCTTCGACGGGGCAGAGACAGTGGATTGCGTACTTCAACATCGGAAATAACTGCGATGGGATCGGTGGAATAGGCGTTGACGCTGAAGGGAACTCGTATATTTCGGGTTCTACCGGGGACGACCACGTGGGGCCGGATGTGACGATCAAGTATGACCCGAATGGCAAGCAATTGTGGGCGGCGAGCTTGAATATTGTGCAGACGCACTTTGTTTCAGGGTTGGCGTTGGACAAGTCGGCGAACGTGTATATCACTGGCACTTCGGGTGACAACGGCGCGTTCACTTTTGACGCCTATACCGCGAAATATGACACGAATGGAAACCTACTCTGGAAAGATGTGTTTTTGCCGACAAACCCGGCAGGGACTGGGACGCTGTCGGCCAACAGCGCAATCGTGCTGGATGCCGGCGGGAATGCTTACGTCGCAGGCGACTATCATTTCCTCGACCAAGCTCTTGACCCAGGGATTTCGACGGCGCACGTCATCAAGTACGGCCCGTCGGGGAATCGGGTATGGGTGGCGACACACCAGACGTCTGGAGGTGTCGCTGGCGGAGGAGACTTCTCATCCGCTATCGCTTTGGATGGGGAGGGGGACGTGCTTACCGCAGGTAGGTGGGTAAGTGGCTTCAGCGGGGATACCACGATTTCGGACTTTTCGACGCTCAAGCTCAATCCGGTCGGAGTGCTGCGCTGGCAGCGCCGTTACACAAGTTCGGAGAGCGCGGATAGCGAGGCAGCTGGACTGGGCGTGAATTCGAATGGGGATGTCTACGTGACTGGCAAGAGCACAAATACGACGGGCGCCGGCGAAGACTTCACCACTCTTAAGTACGACACAAATGGAAACCAGCTTTGGTTGGCTCGGTATGACGGGCCGGGTCACGGAGATGATACCCCTGCGAATCTTGTGCTGGATGGCGGGGACGTGATTGTTGCTGGGACGAGCGTTGGATCGGGAACGGGACAGGATTGGGCGACGGTAGCCTATGTGCAGGATGCGGCGCAACTGACGCCTGCGAGTTTGACGTTTGGAAGCCAGACGGTTGCGACGACAAGCGCGGCGCAGACGCTAACCGTGACCAACACCGCGGAGACGATTCTTACTATCACGGACATTTCCGCTTCAGGGGATTTTAGCGAAACGAATAATTGCCCAGGGGCGCTTGCCCCCATGGATAGCTGCACGATTGAAGTGAGTTTCCATCCGACGGCGGTGGGAACTCGGGCAGGAACGATTACTGTGTCGGACAATTGGGCCGGAAGTCCGCGTGTGGCACAGTTAACAGGGACTGGGAAATAGCAATGGTGGATAGACGGGCCACGATCAGAGAATATCCATTACTCGGCCCTTGGTTTCACTTGTACGATTACCGCGTTTACCAGGATTTAGGCGATTAGTTCCGATTTGCCGACTAAAACCTCTGAATCGACTTCCCAAAAGTGTGCCGTGTGAAACAGACAGGAAACAGCCAAAAATGGATTAATGCTTTTGTGGGAACTCCAAACTGGGAGACGTACGTCTAGCGCAGGCCACTCTGCGACGCAAAACGGAGGTCCCCGCTTGGAGGCTAGTAATGATGGAACGGATTGCAGAAGCTTCGCCGCTTCCTAGGGCCAGGATTACTGGTGTCGTTTATTTGCTATATTTTCTAACGGCTGTATCCGCCGAAGTCTTCATAGGCCGGGGACGGCCTGTAGCATATGACGCCGTCAACCTCATCGCTTACGCGTCCTACATCGCAGTGACTCTGCTTTTTTATTACATGTTTAAACCGGTGAACAGAAGCCTATCTTTGCTCGCAGCGTTCTTCAGCCTCCTGGGATGCGCCAATGATGTTCTTAGCTTCTTTAATGTCGCTCACTACAAAATCAACTCCCTGGTATTTTTCGGCCCCTATTGCCTCCTGATCGGCTACCTTATTTTCAGCTCAACCTTCCTACCGCGAATTCTGGGCGTGCTGATGGCGTTTGCCGGTTTGGGTTGGCTGATCTTTCTTTCACCGCTCGCAAACCTTCTGGCCACCTACTTTAAAGTCCTCGGCTTCCTTGCGGAAGCATCGCTGATGCTATGGCTTATCGTAAGAGGCGTAAACGTTCAACGATGGGAGGAGCGGGCCAGCACAGCCGTCGGGTAACGGGCTACTAGGAGGTAATTGCTCCAGCGATTGAATTCCACTTCCCCGGCAGGGCTAACCGGATGAGTATTTTGGATCGAATCCACTTCTCCGGTAACGGCTGACAGCTCAACCAGTCGATGCAACACCGTCTGATCAGTTGATCCGACAATACTTCAGAAGACCGATCTATCGGGCTGAACTTCATTAGAACCCAGCCAGGGTAGTGTTCCGTTTAATTCAACGCTCGCGATCAATTTAGCCTTTAAGGCTCCTGCAAGTAGACTTCGACTTTAGTTGTTGCGTCGACCCATTGAGACCACCTGTAGGACCGAGGCGGCCGGCATCCTGCCACGCTCCGAATACGCTAACGGGTGAAGTCCGTGTTCTGCCGCTGCCTTCAGGGATTTTTCTTTTGTGGTGGCTTTTTTTCTACGCTCTTGGTGCTAATGAGCGCCAAGAAATCTTTGGCGTTGAACGGGTACCGGCGAATGGACTGTTGTCCTGTGGTGCTAAGGGTGATGTCTACGCGGCGATTGTTGGCTAGAACAAGCACCTGGAGATTGCGCATCATTTTTTGACGTTCTTCGGGACTCAGGTCTGGATTCTCCGCCATCTGTTCTTTGATTTGGTCGGCAGTGAGTTGGTCTTCTTCGCCGAATGCTTTCAACTCAAAGTGATCAGCGGGGACGCCGTGTTGTACTAGAAAACTCCTGGCGCGTTCCACACGACGTTCGGTGAGTTTCTTGTTGTATTCGGCCGTGCCGCGCGGATCGGCATGGCCGCTGAGGATCAAGTGGGCATCCGGCATGTACTTCAAATAGTTAGAGAAGTCGGCAGCGAGAGCTGTCAAGATTTCCGCTTGGCTATCGAGCAGGCCGCCTTCGGGATGCTCTGCAGTGGGACGAGCAGTCTGGAAATAAATACTATGGAGGGCCAGTCTGGTCTCCAACTGCTTGATCTCAGGAGCCGGAGCAGGAGGCGGCGGTGGAGCTTGGACGTCCACCAAAGCGTTAGACGAGGCAGAGAGCGCCGGATTGCGATCATCATTGACGTTGCAGGTGACGGTGATGTGGCCTGGTTGAGCGCCCTGTGTATTCAGAGTGGCGGTGGGGCCAGTGCCGGCGATGTTACCGGAGCTTGCGGAGTAGCTATAAATCAGTCTGCGGCCATCAGGACTGCTGGCGGAAGATGTGATGGTTGACGTGCCGCCCATGGATACACTCGAGGGATCTGCCGAGCATGAAATTACCGGTGGGTGTGGAACTTTGACCGTCAATCTGGCGCTGCAGGACGCAGAACCGTGCTTGTTACCTTCATTCAAGTTGGCTGTGACTACATAGTCGCCGGGCTGCAAGCCGGTCGTGTCGATCTGCGCGGAAGCCTCGCTCGAAGTGACCTTTACCCCGGTGCCAACCCAACCGTAGGTGACAGTACGCTTGGGATCGAAATTAGAGCCAGTGGCCGTCGCGGTCACAGACTCGCCTTCGAAGACTTCGGTCGGCTGTAGCGAGCATGCGGCGGTTGGGGGCACAGGAGGATTTCCGCCGGCACGGTAGACGATACCCGAGGAAAGGCGCACGTTATTGCGAGTACCAGATTTTCCCGAGTCAGAAGAGGGATCTGTGAAGCGGGTGATAAAGTATTCGGCTTGGAAGATGCGGAAGGCGAAATGGCGGGTTAGGTTGAGGTCTAAACCGCCTCCTGCGGCAAAAGCAAAGGAACTGGCGGAAGCGAGGGGGACGCAGGCAGGAGAACCTGTACAATTATTGATCGTCACCTGGCGGGCGTCCGCGACTCCGAGCAGGGTTTGAGCAAACAGAGTGAAGTGGGGCCTCCTATAGGAAAAACGCGGACCTCCCATGTATGTGAAGGCCCTTCCGTCAGCGCCAACGTCGCGAGATGGGCCTCCCGGTTGATTAAACGTGAGTGTGTTGGCGTGGTAGCCAGCGAAGTCGCCAATAAGCCCCACGTAGCGACTGAAGTTGAAAGCGACATTCGCGTCGCCGCCCTGAAGATCAACGATTCGGTTTGACAAGCTCATCGGCGCAGCCAACAGATTCGAATAGCCCAGGAAGAGTTCAAACTTGGGCGTATCGCTGCCCACTCCCCCTGATGGCGGCACGGGCTTTGGTGCGGGAGCAGCCGGTGTGGCTTCGCCTGCGGGGCCGGGTGTCGCGCTGGATTTGACAGCCCCGTCCTTATCCGTTGTGGTCGCTGGCTTTGTTGTGGTTCCTGGCTTTGGTGTATCGTCTGCCTGGATTGAAAACACCAGCAGAGAAGCAACCGCAAGGGTGGCAAACATACGCGCTACAAATTTCATCGTCAGCTCCTGACTTTTGCTTCGTGATGCGCTTGCCTCAATTCCGGCATAGACCTGTCAACTTCGCGGTGTTCGTCCCGGATAACCTGCTGCCTCATGGCACGTTGATGATGGTGTTCACCATGGTCACGGGTCCGACCAGCACTGCCGCTCTTCCATTCAGAACAGTGAACGGCGGCGCATTGTTGCCGGCAGTCGAGAACGTAATTCCTGACATGGCGATGATAGTTCCTACCATGGTGCCACCGCCTGCCCCGTTAATCGTGGCGGCGCTGCCAACCTGCCAGAACACGTTTTGGGCCTGAGCGCCGTTGATGAGGGTCACGCTTCGAGGGGCTCCCGCGGCACCAACTGTAAGGGATGTGGCCATCTGAAAGACCCAGACCGCGTTCGCGTTGCCTTGGGCGTCCAGCGTGAGATCACTCCCCGTCAACAAAAAGGAACCGCCCGGAGCTGTATAGACGCCTGGAGCGAGAGTTAACCCACCGAGGTTAGCGCCTGGATTTGCACCTGGCGGTAACGCAACCATGGCGTTATAGGCAGAAAGCGCGTCAGCCGCAGCCTGCGTTGCGATCGCGAAGGTGGCAGCAGTTCCTTCGTTCGGACACATGACAGTCGGAGGCGGGGCCGCGGTGTATATCTCTCCATCAACCACGCCGATATTCAGGGGAGTTTCGGTATAGCTGCAAGGAGGCGGGCTCCCTGGCAAGGTCGTATCGTGGAAACCGGTTACCGCTGTGGAAACCGCCGTAGTCGCTATATTTCCGTTATTAATTTCAGTATTGATACCCTGGTTGGTCATTCCAGCAGTCCCCCCAAACGCCCCGAAGGTGGAGAGCGATCCGAGATTGATTGGCTGAAGGCCCGCAGCGGCGCCAGTTGTAAAGGTCCAGGGATTCGGAACGGAGCCAGCCGCCAGCGCATTGCCAAATGTGTCTTTTGCGCCGGTGGTGACGGTGGCTGTGTATTCGATGTTGGGCGCCAGTTGACTGGCAGGCGTAAATGTCGCGATGTCGGTCGCGGGAGCGTAGCTAACCGTTCCAGTGACGAGAGTCGCGCCGGGCGGCGCTGTGAGAGTAAAGGTGGCCGTGGTAAGGGTTGTCGGATCCATCGCCTCGCTAAATGTCGCGTTTACGGTCGCGTTGAGTTGGACGTTTGTAGCAACATTCGCGGGATTGGTGAGAGTGATCGTCGGCGCTGTAGTGCTGGCCGCCGTCCCGGTCGTAAAGGTCCAGGGATTGGGGACGGCGCCAGCTCCAAGGGCATTGCCTGCCAAGTCTTGCGCGCCAGTCGAGACTGTGGCCGTGTATGTGGTGCTCGGTGCGAGATTCGCTGTTGGGATGAATAGTGCCGTGTTGCTTCCCGCAGCGTAGGTGACCGAGCCCGCTACGGCCGTCATCCCGGGCCCAGTTAGAGTAAAGGTTGTGCCGTTAATCGTTGCAGCATTCATTGCCGTACTGAATATCGCTGACACTTTTTGGTTGATGGGCACGGCCGTCGCGCCATTCACCGGGTTTGTAAAAATGATCGTCGGGAGGCTCCCTTGCGTCGTTGTGCCCGTCGTAAATCTCCATACATAGTTTGCCGCCAAGGGGCTCCCTAGTGCACTCATAGCTCCAGTGGTGATCACGGCTGTGTAGACTGTGCTAGAGGTCAGATTGGTTGTTGGCGTGAAGATGGCCGTGTTGCTTGCCGCGACGTACGTGACCACGCCCGCTACAGCCGTCGTGCCGGGCCCGGTTACCGTAAACGTCGCCATTGTGATGGTTGTCGAATTCATGGACTCGCTGAAAGTGGCGGAGATCTTCTGATTCAGCGGTACGCCACTCGCGCCGTTCGCCGGGATCGTAGAGGTCACTCGCGGTATGGTACCGGTGGTAAATGTCCAAACGACATTCGCTGCCAGTGAACTGCCTGTTACATCTGTCGCGCCGATTGTAATGGTTCCGGTATATGCGGTGCTGGGGAGCAGATTGGCTGCAGGAAGAAACGTTGCAGTTGTGCCGGAGTAAGTGACCGTGCCCATGATCGCAGCCCCGCCAGGTCCTGCCAGAGTGAAGGTCATCGAATTGATCGTCGTGGGATTCATCGCGATGCTGAAGTTAGCAGTGACTATCTGGGTGACTGGCACGCCCACGGCGAGATTCGCGGGGTTTGTGGACGTCACGGTGGGGATTACGAGTGCTGTTTGTTCTCGACCGCACCCGGCCATTGCGAAGGCCAGCAGGAACGCCGGAATCAAAATTTTGCCCACATGCAATATGCGCATTAGTTTCTCCTCTTCACCCAGTTACAAAACGTTCAAGACTGCTGGCAGCGGCCAAGCGATG
>Ga0210388_10004621_pt1 | contig 10783 bp, 9 predicted proteins | sample IncBWC19OmetaG_FD_155485 | JGI IMG/M metagenome (GOLD analysis project Ga0210388, IMG submission 155485) | Forest soil microbial communities from Barre Woods Harvard Forest LTER site, Petersham, Massachusetts, United States - Inc-BW-C-19-O ...
CATAATTGCAACTGTTTTTACATTATTTGTAGTTCCTATATTTTACTCTGTTTTGCGTAAGAGCATGCCTACTTACCATAATATGGATGTAAAGTTTGAAAAGGAAGCAAAAGGACATATTGAAAGTTAAACATATTAAATATGACAACCGTAACCAAGAAAACAAATTATTATAAACTGCTTATAGCAGGCATTATAATATTGGTATCAATTATTGGAGGAATAACCTTTATTTACAAAGGCAAAACGAATAAACTGGAAACTGATACTGCCCAACGAGCTAAAGAATTAAAGGCAGGACCCGTAGTAAAAACTGTTCTTGCCTCATATAATTCAGGGGGTAAGGAACTAGTATTGATAGGCGAAGCAAGACCATACCAGACAACTACATTATATGCCAAAATAAGTGGCTATCTTGAAAAAATAAATGTAGATAAAGGTGACAAAGTAACTGAAGGTGAGCAATTGGCTTATATCGATAATCCTGAAATAGACCAGCAATATAACTCCGCATTAGCAGATTTGGAAAATAAAAAGAAAATTGCTGAACGTGATAAAAAACTATTGGATAAGAAGTTCATTTCACAAGAGGATGCTGACCTTTCGCAAACTGCTGCTGATATGGCAGATGCCAATGTAAAATCACTTGCCGAACAACAACAGTACAAAAACCTTAAGGCTCCTTTCTCAGGTACCATTACTTCTCGATTTGTAGATCAAGGGGCATTGATACAAAACGCCAACAATTCCCAAACTAGCGCACAACCAGTTGTAACGCTTGCCGATTTGGGAAGGTTAAGGATATATGTTTATGCGGAACAGCGGGATGCTGCCAATTTGAAAACGGGCGACTCTGTTGAAATCACTTTAACTGAAAGACCCGATGTTCATATTAAAGCAAATATTACCCGAATAGCAGGTGAATTAGACCCACACACAAGAATGATGCTTTGCGAAATAGATGTTGAAAATAAGGATAACACAATAGTGCCTGGCAGTTATGTACAAGTTCATATAAAGTTGCAAGTAGAGGGCGCAGTTAAGAAAATAACCATACCATCAACCGCGCTTATAATGCGTAACAATAAAACTATGGTTGCCGTTATTAACAAGGATAGTACTTTACATTTCAGAGAAGTACATATCTCCAACAATACCGGTGAAAAAATGAACATTTCAGATGGTATTCAAGAGGGCGAACGAATAGCTATTTCGGTAGGTGAAAGCATTGATGAGGGTCAGAAAGTGAGGGTAACTGAATAGTCCTAAAGTTGATAGGTTAAAAAAAGGTACTGAATGAACATACGTATAAAATACCTGTTAGTTTATATTTCCCTGCTAATTGCAGCATCGAAAAATATGCAGGCACAAGATTCTGTAAAAGTATTGCTTCTTGATGACTGTATTAAAATTGGCTTGGAACAATCAGCACAAATACTAAGAAGCCAGGATTCACTGGAAATTACCGGTGCAGCTTTAGTAGGTGCCTACGGACAATATTTGCCTAATTTAAATTTTAGCGGTAATTATGGGTATATAAGCGGAAGTAATTTACTTACTACTGCTGAGCCAACATTAATAGAATCAAAGGTTAGCCAGTTAAATTATCAATTAACGAGTACAGTAAATATTTTTAATGGTTTTTCAAACTATTCAACTCTAAAAGCAGCTACAATATCTAATTCAGCTTCTCAATTAAACCTTAATCGGGCTAAGCAGCAGATAGCCTTTGATATTACCCAATCCTTTCTTCAAGTTATACTCGACCGCCGTATTGTTGATTATGCGCAAAATAATCTTGATGCCTCTACAAAACGTGAAGCGCAATTGCAGGAACTTACTTCTGTAGGACGTAAAGCTATGTCGGACCTATACCAACAACAGGCAGAAACCAGTAACGATAAACTCTTCCTAATACAATCCGATAACAAACTAAAAAATGATATCATTCTATTACTGCGCAAAATAAAAATCAGCCAAACTGATAAATATAAAATAGGTGATATGCCTTTGGACAGTTTACCATTGGGCCCGCAATATCAGAATGTACAGGACCTTATTGATCAGGCCTTGAAACAAAGAGCCGACTTACAATCTTCTGCATTAAGTATTACGAGAGCCGAATGGGAAGTTAAAAATTTTCAAAGTGGCTATATGCCAAGGTTAACATTTGAAGGTGGATTATTTTCAAATGGTGGATACTTTAACCAGCTATATGTGAATGGTACCAATGAGTTAGGCCCGCAAGAACCAATAGGAAGGGCCTTGTTTGGCCAGATATACGGTGAGGCTGCATTGAGCTTGTCATGGAATATTTTTGATCGTTTCTATAACAAAACAAATGTATCTATAGCTAAGGTATACCAACGCAATGCTCAAATAGAATTCGATGATCTAACAGTTCAAATTTCATCAGATATTAAGCAAGCTTATAACGATTATATTTCCGCTTTGCAACAAATTGAAACTGCAAACCACGGGCTTTTTGCTGCCAGTAAAGCCTTTGAAGTAGTTGATGGTGAGTATAATGTGGGTAAAGCTACATTTATTGAACTTTCTAATGCACAAATAGTTCTACTACAGTCGCAGGTTAGTAAAACACAGGCTGATTTTAATTTAGCCTTGCAAAAGAAAATCATTGATTTCTACATAGGGAAATAAAGAAGCCCGCCTAGGCGGGCTTCTAATTTCTTACGTTCGAATATTATACCAGCTTATTTCTGATATCGGTTATCATATCCTTCAACTTCTGCACATCGCTTAATGATAATCCTTTATCATTTAACGTAGACGCATAATCAAATATAGGTTGAAGCAGTTTTAACATGCTTGCACAGTCTGCATTGCTTTGGTAGTCTGTCAAAACATTCTTTATATAGCTGAAAGAATAAACGTGATCCCATATCTTTTGGTACATAGCTTGGTTCTTATCATTCTTCTCATCCTTTATAAGATTAGTAGCTATATACAGGCCCTCAACCCAGCCACCTGCAAATATCAATGTACTGGTAGATGCCCTTTTATTAGAATACAGTTCCTTTTGAGCCCTATCAAAGGCTGTTTGAATTACAATACCCAAAGAATCTTTGTTACTGGCTGCGCTTTTGAATGAATCCATTAACTTCTGATCGTATGCAGAAGTAATACCTAATGCCCCTGCAAGTTTCGCCACCTGCGATATGTATTGTAAGGCATCTTGCATCTGATTGTAACTTACCACATAACCCATGTCAGCACCATATATACCCATATTAGTTGCCTGCTGGAAAGTACTTGAATAGCTACTTGCTTTATCAGGAGAATTAAGAATAGATTTATTAAGTTGAATACCCTCCTTCGATAATTCCTTAGATATTTCCATAGGAGAAGGCATATTAGACATAAGCTGACCCAAAGTATTAACAGTACTAGACTTTGCGCTGTCCTTTATTACTTCCTCAGCCGGCATTACAGGGGCATCTGCATGATGGCACGCTGCCATCCCCATTACCAGCATAAAGGATAGAGAGGCATAAACAAAGTGATTCTTTTTCATGATTATATAGATAGATTTATTTCTCCAAAAATAATAGAATTTGAATTACTCCGACATTAAGCCTGAAGAAAAATAATTTACAAAAAAAAATGTTGGTGAATAGAATAATTATTTATCATTGCGGAAAGATTTTCGTTCTTTAAAAAATTATATGTATCTTTGATAAAGCCACATTTAACAGGTCATTGGGGGGAGGTGACAAGAGTGTGGTATTGGTATATAAACTTTTTTACTAGAAAAACAATAGGATAAATTTTTTTTTAATTGAAATCATTTGCTTTCTTTTGCCGACAGTAAAATATCGTAACGAAAAACTCGAAAAAAATTAAGATAGAACTATTTCACTTTTGTATTAAAAATGGAAAAATCGCACATTAAAGTTTGGGAACACTGCATCACGATTATCAAGGATAACGTGACGCCACAAAGCTTTAAGACGTGGTTTGACCCTATTAAACCTATTAAGTTAAAGGACAATGTATTGACCATTCAGGTACCAAGCCAATTCGTTTATGAATACCTTGAGGAGCATTATATTACTTTATTAAAGAAAGCTATTAAGAGGGAGTTAGGAGCTGACGCACGCTTAGAGTATAGTATTGTAATGGAGAACACCCGTAATGCAAAACCATATACGGTTAAAATTCCCGGTTCAAATAAACAAGCAGCCAAAGGACAGCCTGTTAATATTCCTATAGATATTAATAAGAACCCTATCCGCAATCCTTTTATTATTCCTGGATTAAAGAAAGTAGATGTTGCCCCACAACTTAATCCTAACTACTCATTCGAGAACTTCATTGAAGGAGATTGTAACCGCCTTGCCCGCTCTGCAGGCTTCGCTGTTGCTCAAAAGCCAGGTGGAACGTCATTCAACCCCTTATTTATATATGGCGGTGTTGGCCTTGGTAAAACACACCTCGCACACGCTATTGGATTAGAGATAAAGAACAACTTCCCAAATAAAACTGTTCTTTATCTGTCATCTGAAAAATTCACGACCCAGTTTATTGATGCGACCAAGAACAACACGCAGAATGACTTTATCAACTTCTACCAAATGATAGATGTGTTGATAGTTGACGACGTGCAGTTCCTTGCCAAGAAAGAAAAGACACAAGATGTCTTCTTCCATATATTTAACCACCTACATCAGAATAGTAAGCAATTAGTGTTTACCTGCGATAAGCCTCCGGTTGAAATAGAAGGAATGGAACAACGCTTACTATCTCGTTTTAAATGGGGATTGGCAGCCGACCTGCAAATACCAGGACTTGAAACTAGAATTGCTATACTTCAGAGGAAGATATATACAGAAGGACTTGATATATCTAACGATGTAGTAGAATACCTTGCATATAGTATTAATAGTAATGTTCGTGAATTAGAAGGTGCTCTTATATCACTAGTTGCTCAGTCTTCGCTTAACAAGAAAGCAATTACGCTAGATCTTGCCAAACAGATGATTGATAAATTCGTGAAGAACACCGCACGTGAGGTTTCTATTGACTATATACAGAAGGTAGTATGTGATTATTTTGGCTTACCAATTGAAATGATCAAGTCAAAAACACGTAAGAGAGAGGTAGTTCAGGCAAGGCAAATTACCATGTATTTTGCAAAGAGCTTTACCAAATCTTCATTGGCTAGTATTGGATTACAATGTGGCGGTAAGGATCATGCTACTGTGCTACATGCATGCAAAACGGTAAACAACCTTATAGATACTGATAAACGTTTCAAAGGGTACATATTGGAACTGGAGAAAAAAATAACTCTATCTAATTATCAATAAAACATATTTCAAATTACAGGAAAGAGGGGCTAAAAGCCCCTCTTTTATTTTCATAACGCCATATTTGGTATTTTTGTTTTAAGGCTAATATATTATGACAAAAAAAATATTAATGGTTTGCCATGGCAATATTTGCCGTTCCCCAATGGCAAAAGCTATACTTATCAAAAAGCTGGAAGAAAAGAAAATTTCAGATGTGCAAGTTGACTCCGCAGGTACTTCTGATTATCATATAGGGGAAGCGCCTGACCCAAGAACATTAGCGAATGGACTTAAACATGACATAGATGCCACATCATATCGAGCCAGGCAATTTAAAAGTGCGGACTTTGCTACTTATGATAGGATATATGCAATGGATAGTGCCAACTTCGCTGACATAATGCTATTGGCCGACTCTAATCGAGACAAAGATAAAGTAAAGCTTTTTCTCGAAGCAGCCCATCCAGGCTCTCATGATTCAGTTCCTGATCCATGGTATGGTGGCGAAGATGGATTTGAGAAAGTATTCCAGATTCTTGACAAGGCCTGTACAATAATTGCTGACCAGATTAAACAAGGACTATTACCTTAACATGAGTTCAGCAAAGACTGGTTCACTTTACTTAATTCCATGTTTACTTGGCGATGCCCCAATAAATACCTCCCTCCCCTCTTTCAATAAAGAGATAGTTAACTCAATAGACGAGTATATAGTTGAAGATGTCCGCAGTGCAAGAAGGTTCCTTATAAAAATGGGCATAATAACACCAATAGATAATATTACTTTTCATTTACTGAATGAACATACTTCAATTGAGCAGGTAGGTTCTTGCATAGAAGGACTATTGCAAGGCAAAAATGTAGGACTTCTATCTGATGCCGGCTGCCCTGGCATAGCGGACCCCGGAGCAGAAGTTATTAAACTGGCACATAAGCATAGCATTAAGGTTATCCCTCTTATTGGCCCATCATCAATATTGCTCGCATTAATATCCTCTGGCTTGAATGGACAAAACTTTGCCTTTCATGGATACCTTCCTAAACAAAAACCAGAACGTGTATCTAAATTAAGACAACTAGAAACAGAGTCTCTTAGAGAAAACAGAACACAAATTTTTATTGAAACCCCCTATCGAAATGACGCGCTGTTTGAAGATATATTGTCTTCCTGCAAACCCGAGACTTTGTTGTGCATTGCATCTGATATTACCCTTCAAACTGAATATATACACACAAAGACTGTGAAAGAATGGCAGTCTCAGAAAAGGAGTTTTAATGACCATCCCGCAGTATTCTTGATTGGCTGCAATCAACCAATAACTAATAAGAGTAAGAATTATCGTTGAAGTGGCGCTTGCAGTTGCTCAATTCTAATTCCCAGTGCACATTTAAAATGTCCCTTAGGACAAGCCCTATATCCGTGAAGTCCACACGGGCGACAATCTAACTTTTCGGCAGTTTCAACAATAAAAGATTTCTCGGAAAGTGGCCCAAACCCAAAAGCAGGTATGGTAGAACAGAATACAGCTATAGTAGGAGTATTAACTGATGAAGCTAGATGCATTGGAGCTGAATCATTCACATAATTCATTACTGCACCTTGCATTAACGCAGCCGATTGTAAAAATGAAAGTTTACCTGCCAAACTCACTATATCTTTATTTTCAGAAGCATTAATAATACGTTCACACATCTCAACATCACTACCAGAGCCAAGAAGGTATATCTTGTATTTTCCCTTTAACTTGTTCAATAACTCCACCCATTTCTGTTCTGCTAGTTGTTTAGTAAACCATACCGATGAAGGCGCAATACATACATAGGGGGCACCGCTATACTCCCTCACTCTCTTATAGTCTGATGGCTGTGGATACAGTTTTGGTAAAGTCCTCTTATTATCAGTAAACGAGCTAATAAGCTCAATATTCCTTTCGACTTCATGCTTACCATTTCCTATTTCATGCTTGACCTTTATGCTATAACAAAATGAAAAAGGATTCTTATCAAAACCTATCTTTTTAGGCGAACCAGAAAGCCAAGTTATTAAGCCTGAAGAGGCAAACCTATGAAGGTTAATAACCATATCGTACTTCGTTCTCCTTACTTCAGATACAATCTTCATAAGATTCATCATTTTACTTGATGACTTATCCCATATAATCAACTTATGCAAATAAGGGTGCCCAGAAAATAAAGTCTCATTGCCTTTGCGCAGCAAGAGATCAATTTCTGAATCGGGGAAGTAAGAATGCAACTTCTCTAATACTGGCGTAACCAGAATTACGTCACCAATAAATGATGTTTGAATAACCAGAATTTTCAACACAATAGTATAAAACAGGAAGTAATTATACTCAAAAAGGCTATAACTTTAGTTGACTATAATTTAGATACGAGGTTATATGCTATTCCAGCATTAAAGAGGTAATCGGGGACACCTGAATAACCAACTTCAGCCCAAATGCCAATTTTTTTAGATAAAAACACCCTTGCTCCTACTGCAACCCCAACAAGTATTCCGGGGTAAGCACTGCTAGATGGGTAACTTACCTGCTGATAAGTAGTATTTGATGACGAAAGAGTGAATGTGTATCCTAATATTAGAGCTCCGTATGGGTCAAACTTACCCGTAGCTCCAAAATGATAATATGCCTTGCCTGCAAGGCCAATATAAGTAGCAGTAATTTTATCAGTAAAGGTTTTGTTATACTTGCTACCAGCCGAATCAAGCACATATGTCATATTGTCATTTGTATATGTAGCACTGGAAAAACTCATTACCAAACCAATACCCCAATGCCTGTCAAACTTAAGCTCATAAGTAGCCATAATACCTGGACTCATTGTACCAGTGTAGCCAGGTAGCAAATCATAAGAAATACCCGGACCACCAAGTCCACCACCAAAACCTACACCTATACCTACAATATTAGTTTCTTTAAAATAAGCAGGCGGACTAGGATTTTGAGAGCGTAATAGATTACTGCTAAATAAAAGTACTATCAGTACTGATATATTAAAGTAAACTTGCTTTCCAAAATTACGTATTTGCATAAGTACTTTATAATCAATACAAAATTAACATTTTAAACGAATTAGCCACCATTTATAGGCATTGTAATGATTTTATGGCTCGAAGAAGGCATAAAAAAAGCACCCCGCAATAATACGGGGTGCTTTTTTATAAGCTGCTAATATTAGAATTTAAGTGCAAGACCAACCTTTACAAGGTTACCCGCATATCCGTCGAAACCAAGTTCAAGGAATGCGCCAATACTGCTTGCGAAATAGTACCGAGCACCAGCAAATACTGTGTATCCAAGACCGCCTAAGCTAGGAGCAACAAGTGTAACACCATTACTGCTTGCATTATTTGGGTCATTGTCAAAAGAAGTAGCTGAGAAGCTAAAATATCCAAGTCCAAGACCAACATATGGGTCGAAGTTATCATTCACTGTAAAGTGATACGCACCCCGAACCATTATTCCAAGGGCAGTATATTTCCAACCAAAGGTATAACTAAACTGAGCATATGGAGGTGTGTTATAATAATCTGTACCGGTAGCTGTTTCAGTAAGACTAGCATAAGAAACTGAAAGTCCAAGTCCTATATTACCGGTTAGCATATGTTCAAATTTTGCAAAAAAACCAATTCCACCGCTGTTGGTATAGCCAGCACCATAAGAGTAGCCACTAAGTCCGCCGCCGAAGCCAACGCCTAAGTCAACCATGTTCTTACCTTCCATTCCACTGCCTCCGCCACCACCATGGTGAGATTCCATTGAAGTAAATCCATCAGGGCTATTAACTGCCATTGGGCTGTTAGATGTGGTTGTGTTAGCTCGTAAAGAGAAGTTATTGGTAGTAGGTATCGTAACTACAGATTGACTGTTAGTTGTACGTACCCAATTAGGCTCAGTTAAAATAGCACCATTAACCTTAGCCCCTGCTGTTTGCGCAAGTGCCAAAAAGCTAATTGCGCTCATTAAAATGCATACTCTTTTTTTCATTTGTGTTGTGTTTTAGAGTGGTTTATATTTAATCCGTTTCACGAAAATAACATTTTTTTAATATTCTACAACACGTATCACATTATTTATATAAAAAAAGTCCCCCCAATAAACGGGGAGACTTCCATAAAAAGAGCAATTTTTATATTACATCATATCGCCCATTCCGCCACCCATTGGTGGCATTGCAGGCTTATTTTGTTCTTTTTCTTCTGCTAATACACATTCCGTTGTAAGTACCATACCGGCAATTGAAGCTGCGTTCTCTAAAGCAACACGGCTAACCTTGGTAGGATCAATTACTCCGGCAGCAAAAAGGTTTTCGTATTTCTCTGTTCTGGCGTTGAAACCGAAATCACCTTTGCCTTCCTTCACCTTTTGTATAACTACAGAACCGTCAATAGTGCCTGAATTAGCTACGATCTGGCGAAGAGGTTCTTCCAGGGCGCGCCTGATAATGGCAATACCTGTTGTTTCATCTTCGTTTTCGCCTTTCAGTTTTTCCAGTACTTCAGCAGCACGAACGTAAGCTACGCCGCCACCTGCTACAATACCTTCTTCAACAGCAGCACGTGTTGCATGTAATGCATCGTCAACTCTGTCCTTCTTTTCTTTCATTTCTACTTCAGTAGCAGCACCAACATATAACACAGCTACACCACCGGCTAATTTAGCAAGGCGCTCTTGAAGCTTTTCCTTGTCATAGTCTGATGTTGTATTTTCTATTTGTGCCTTAATTTGGTTGATACGTGCAGTAATGTCAGCCTTTTTGCCTGAACCATTTACTATAGTTGTATTATCCTTGTCAATAGTGATCTTTTCAGCACGGCCAAGGTATGCTAAGTCAGCATTTTCAAGCTTGTATCCGCCTTCTTCCGAAATGAATACACCGTTTGTCAATACTGCAATATCCTCAAGCATTGCCTTCCTTCTGTCGCCAAAACCAGGTGCTTTTACAGCAGCAATTTTAAGCGATCCCCTTATTTTGTTTACTACAAGGGTAGCTAATGCTTCTCCGTCAATATCCTCAGCTATAATAAGCAAAGGGTGGCCGGTTTGCACTGATTTTTCAAGTATTGGAAGAAGTTCCTTCATGGTAGAAAGCTTCTTTTCGTAGATAAGGATATATGGGTTTTCCAACACCACTTCCATCTTCTCTGCATTGGTAACAAAGTACGGAGAAAGATATCCTCTGTCGAATTGCATACCTTCTACAACATCAACTGTTGTTTCAGTGCCTCTTGCTTCTTCAACGGTAATAACACCTTCTTTCTTCACCTTTGCCATAGCTTCTGAAATAAGCTTGCCAATGGTAGAATCATTATTAGCCGATATAGTAGCAACCTGCTCTATCATCTTATGGTCTTCGCCAACGGGTTTCGATTGTTTTTTAAGGTTTGCCACAATAGCTTCTACAGCTTTGTCAATACCTCTTTTCAAATCCATTGGGTTTGCACCTGC
>Ga0210388_10004622_pt1 | contig 10782 bp, 6 predicted proteins | sample IncBWC19OmetaG_FD_155485 | JGI IMG/M metagenome (GOLD analysis project Ga0210388, IMG submission 155485) | Forest soil microbial communities from Barre Woods Harvard Forest LTER site, Petersham, Massachusetts, United States - Inc-BW-C-19-O ...
CGGACCCTGGCCATCTTCCACGCATTTGCGTGGCTTGATATCGTCGCCTTCCGCGTGCCGTTTTCGGTGACATGGGCGCAGATCTTCGCCATCGCAGCTACCTGGCTCATCACCGGCCTCAACTATCTGGGTATCAAGAAAGCGGGAGATTTTCAGCTCGTATTCACCTGGCTGAAGGGCGTTCTGATTCTGGCCATCGCTGGCTTTTGCTTCGCATCTGCCACCGGCCACTGGGGAAACTTCCGCACCGTCTTCACCGGAGCCCACGGCGGCTTCGGAGGATTCATGATCGCGCTCACCGCCGCCCTCTGGGCCTATGACGGCTGGAACGATCTGACCATGGTTTCAGGCGAGATACAGAATCCGGAAAAGAGCCTGCCAATCGCCCTCATCCTCGGACTAGGCATCGTAGGCGTTCTCTACATGGCGACGAACGCCGCTATCCAGTGCATCCTGCCCGCGGCGGCCATAGCCGCCTCACCCCGCCCCGCCGTATCCGCACTCGCCGTCGTGACCGGTCCATGGGGAGCTGCGCTGGTCTCGGGCGTAATGGCCTTGAGCATATTCGTAACTCTGAACGGCACAATTATGTCCGGCGCGCGCGTTCCCTTTGCTGCCGCAAAGGATGGCCTTTTCTTCAGAAGAATGGCGGACATCAGCCCGCGCTTCCAGAGCCCGTCGACTTCGCTCATCGTGCAGGCCCTGCTTACGACCGGTCTGCTGCTCGCCGTGGGACGATTTCAACAGCTCTTCGAGTTGGCGATCTTCGCCGAGTGGCTTTTCTACATGATCACCGCGACTACCATCTTCCACTATCGCCGCACACAGCCAGCCGCGAAAACTTATCGTGTATGGGGATATCCCGTGGTTCCTGCACTCTTCGTCGCAGCTGCGGCTGTGCTGCTTTACTACTCGTACGCAGAAAACTGGAAGAATTCTCTGCTTGGAACGGCGGTCATTTTGCTGGGAGTTCCACTGTACTTTCTGCTTCGTCTCCGTCGCGCCTAGGCTTACGCCCGCAGGTGAAGCGGGATCTGGTACCAGTTCGCGCCTGTCAACGGCGGGACACCAGCCTGTTAAACTCGGATTCTAGATCCTGTCTTTTCTAACTTCAAGGAGTAAGCGTGCCAGAGAACGAAGCGGTCGTTAACGAAGTAAAAGTAACTGTCCGGCCGAACGGACCATTTCGCGTCGAGGGTCCCATCAAGCTAGTCGACGCCGAAGGAGGCGAGTGGAACCTGACCGGCAAGCCGGCCATCTCACTCTGCCGCTGCGGCGCGTCGGCAAACAAGCCATTCTGCGATGGCTCCCACAACAAGATTGGCTTTCAGTCGACAGAAATCGCTCCGTCAGTTGCACCGGCGGAATAATCCCTTAGCCAACAAATCCGTGGACCTGAAAAGCGATGAGGCTCCAGCCTCATCGTTTTCCTCTTTCACCTCTGAGTCTGCACGAAATTGAGCACCAGATCCCGCTCCCGCGGGCCGTCCAGCTCCACCACGATCACGCGCTGCCAAGTGCCCAGAACCAGAGCGCGATTACTGACAGGAACCGTCAGCGCCGTTCCCAAGATCGTCGACAGGATGTGATCCGGTACATGCGCCGGATTATGCGGATGGCGATACTTGAGCTTTGGCATCATCGCCTCAAATGCGTCGAGCATATCCAGATCGGTGCCCGGATCCAGATCCGCTGTCGTAATGGCCGCGGTCGTGTGCAGGATATTTAGATAACAAATGCCGTCGCCTGCAGGCTGCCTGGCCAGCGCTTCCTCAACCGTGTCAGTGATATCCAGAATCTCGCGCTTTCGATGGGTTTTGATCGTAAGACGTTTCATGGCCATTCCTTTTCATCTTAAGCTGCGCAGGTTGTGAACCTTAAGTTAAGGTCCTGCATCCATCATGAAGCGGTAAAGGGGATTTCGTTTCTTTGTCAGACAAGCCTTCAAGTCCTGGTTTACGATTTGCGCTGAATCTGATTGCAGGATCAGCCTTTCAACCGATGCAGGGTGTTTCTCAAAAGCCACTCCTTGCCAAGCCAGAAGAGCTGGCGATAACCTTCATTGGCCACGCTTCGTTTTTCATACAGATCGGGGGTCTCAGGCTGCTCATCGATCCGGTCTTCGCTGACCGTCTCGTTCTGATCCGCCGCCTGCGCCGTCCTGGCGTCCAAATTCGCGACCTGCCTCCCATAGACGCCGTGCTGCTGACTCATGCGCACATGGATCACCTCAATCTTCCATCTTTGCGCAAGATCATTCGTCACACCTTCCGCATGTCAGGGAAGACCCCCGTCGCAATCGTTCCCCAGGGTGTTGAAGACCTTGTCAGCTCGCTTGGTTTTGAAAGCGTGCAGAGCATGCGCTGGTGGTCGTCCCTTCGGCTCCGTCAGGTTGAGGTCACGATGACGCCCGCCCAGCACTGGGGAGCCCGCATGCTGCGCGACACTCATCGCGGCTTCGGCGGCTACGCTCTTCGCAACGGCACCCATTCCATTTATCACTCAGGGGATACCGGCTATTTCCCAGGCTTCCGCGAGATCGGCCGGCGGATGTCACCCAAGGTCGCACTGCTGCCCATCGGAGCCTATCGCCCTGACGGATTTCGCCGCGTCCACACCAGTCCCGACGATGCGTTGGCGGCTTTTCAAGACTTACGCGCGGAGTGCATGATCCCCATGCACTATGGAACCTTCCGGCTCTCCGAGGAACCCATGGATGAGCCGCTCTCCCGACTCATGACGGCTTCCGCAGAAGCGCAAGTGGAAAACCGCGTTCACGCTCTCCGCGAAGGCGACACCACAATCTTTCCCTGAATCCGCTCCCGCTCGACAATTGCTTTGCTTGAATTCACCTGATGCGCTGTCAAAACCGGGCTCATTCCTGTATTTTGGTGAAGGTAACGATAACATTGCAGAGCATTTGTTTGCTTTGGGTTTACTGATTTAACCAGCGCCCTCGTCTCGCGCGTAGAGGAGAAAGTTCTCGTGGAAAGCTATAGCATCGGTGTCGACCTCGGCGGAACCAACCTGAGGATCGCCGCATACACACGGGCCAATAACCTTTTGGATACGATCCTGTTGCCCACCCGCCTCGAGGCTGGCCGCGAAGCCGTCGCCGAAGATCTTTCCAGTGCCGTCGAGACGCTAGAGCGCCGTTTCTCCTCCCAATACAAACTGATCGGCGTAGGCGTGGGAACCCCGGGGCCTCTGGAACTTCCCGCGGGGATACTGCACCATCTTCCCAACCTTCCCGGCTGGGATGGTTTCGAATTGAAAGCACACCTGGAAGCGCGTCTCAAGCGTGCGGTCATCGTAGAGTCTGACGCTAACTTAGCCGCGCTTGCGGAATATGTGTTGGGCCGCGGAAAGACGCTTGGTGTCGACTCGCTCTGCATGCTGACCCTCGGCACCGGAGTCGGCAATGGCATCATCCTGGAAGGAAAGATCTGGGACGGCGCGCACGGAATGGCGGGAGAGGCCGGTCACGCAACGATCTATCCGGATGGTCCCGCCTGCACCTGTGACAGCAACGGCTGCCTTGAGATGTACGCCTCGGCAACTGCGGTGGTGAGGGTGGCAAATGAACGTGCTGCCTCCGGCGAAGCCCCTCGACTGGTCCAGCCGGAAGGTGCTCCAAAGTGGACGGCACGTGCCCTGGCCCACGCCGCCGACGCAGGAAATGCAGACGCCGCAAAAGTCTACACCGACGCCGGCCGTGCTCTGGGCATCGGACTCGCGGCACTCGTCAACACCCTCAACCTTCCTCTCTATGTTGTTGGGGGCGGCCTGGTTCAGGCCTGGCACCTGATGCAGGCTACGATCTTCGAAGAGCTCATCCATCGCAGCTACGTCTATCGTCTGACTGCTCCGGGCAGCAAAGTGGCCAAAGGACACCCCAAAGGGGCTACGCAGCTCCTGCCTGCAGAGCTGGGACCTGACGCAGGCCTGCTCGGTGCGTGTATCCTTCCCTTTCTGGAACTCGAACGGCGCTAAGGCCGTTCCCGCTGAAACCTCGGAGAAACGCGGACAAGCATGCGATTTAACTACTATCTGGCAAAGGGCACGCTCGTCGGGGCCCTCGGCGGACTGCTCTTCGGCTTCGACACTGCAGTCATCTCGGGCACCACTCAGCAGCTGAGCGACGTCTTCCATCTCTCTGCGTTCAAGCTCGGTCTCACCGTTTCGATCGCACTCTTCGGAACCGTAATCGGCGCCATGACCTCCGGCGAACTCGGCCAGAAGATCGGAGGGCGCGAGGCACTGCGCATCATGGCCCTCCTCTACGTCATCTCGGCCATTGGCTGCGCTGTTGCTTGGAGCTGGCCTGCGCTGGTCTGCTTCCGATTCATCGGCGGCCTTGGCATCGGTGGCTCATCGGTACTGGGCCCCGTGTATATCGCCGAACTGGCTCCCGCAAAATGGCGCGGACGACTCGTCGGCCTCTTTCAAATCAATATCGTCATCGGCATTCTCCTTGCGTATGCCTCGAATTACGTCATCGCTGGGATGAACCTCGGCACAACCGAATGGCGATGGCAGCTGGGCGTCGCCGGCGTCCCTGCGTTACTCTTCCTGATCCTGCTTTTTGCCATCCCGCGGAGCTCGCGCTGGCTGGTTACTCAAAGCCGGATCGACGAAGCCCGTGAAGTACTGCGCATGATGGGCTCGCCGAATACCGAAGAAGAGCTGAAAGAGATTATCGACTCCATTCATCTTGAGCGTTCCTCGCGCTCCGAGGCGCTCTTCAAAAAGAAGTACTGGCTGCCCATTTTTCTGGCCGTCACCATCGGCAGCTTCAACCAGCTCTCAGGTATTAACGCCATCCTGTACTATCTGCCGTCGATCTTCAACTACGCCGGCTTCAGCAGGCTTTCAGGAGACAAGCAGGCCGTTCTTGTCGGTTTCATGAATCTGATTGCTACGATGCTGGCCATGACGGTGATCGACAAGCTGGGGCGCAAGACACTGTTGCTCGTCGGCTCGGTGGGCACGTCGGTGGCTCTTGCCGGCGTCGCAGCCATCTTCTACACACATCAGAATCAGGCGTATCTGCTCTGGCTGTTAGTCGGGTTCATCTTCTTCTTCGCCATCTCCCAAGGAGCGGTCATCTGGGTCTACATCAGCGAGGTCTTTCCAACCCGGGTCCGAGCTAAAGGACAGAGCCTGGGGAGTTCCTCTCACTGGATCATGAATGCCATCATCTCATTCGCTTTTCCGGAGATCGCGAAACATTCGACCGCAGCGCCGTTCGTCTTTTTCTCCGCCATGATGGCGCTGCAGTTCTTCGTAGTGCTCTTCGTATATCCGGAGACCAAGGGAATCACCCTCGAGCAGATGCAGAAGCGCCTCGGCATCGATTAAACCGCGACGGAAGATCCCTGAGCGCTGTCTTAATTCGACCAGAAATTAAGGGAGCGTTCAGGATCGAATCTCAGGAGCCCGGGCCACCGGAGCCTCTTCCTCGCCTTCTTCAACTTCCGGGCTCTTAACCGACGAAGAAGACGCCTCCTTGTCTTTCTCTTTAGAGGAAGACGTCAACTCTGGCTGAGGTTCAGTCTCAGCCTCAGATTTTTCATCCTCAAACAAAGCCAGATAACCTTTCAGCTTGTATCCGGCCCGCGCTGCCTTCGCCAACTCTCCGGTATACCGCACTTTGACAGCTAGCAGTCCCTTGGAATCGACTGGTCCCACTTTCAGCTGCTCGACCAGACCCGGCAATTGCAGCCACCAGAACAACTCCTCCAGGCATTCCTTATTGAAATAGAGAGTGCCGGCCGATTCGTTCGCCGCCAGGAGCCACCGGACATCCGGTTCATTCCAGAACACTGGCGATGCGACCTCTGCTTGCGCAACCGCTCCGGATGCCGGGAGCAACCCAGACTTTTGATGAATTCCTGACAGCAGAATGCGAATCCGCGCTCCTGCACGCCACGCGTCTTCGCCCTCCAGCCCCAGAGTCGAGAACACTTCAGCTAGGGCCGTCCGCAGCTGGAGCTGATCGAATAGCTCCAATGTCTCCTTGCTGCTCTCAGACAGCGACTGCAGAATGCTCCAGGCAATCACCGGTGCCCATACCGCACTCGCTCGCTTCAAAGGATGACTGCTAGGCAAAACGGCCCGGGCAGTCGACGGCCAGTCGGCAGGTAACGTGCTTACAAGCAGCGGAATTTTTGCGGCCGCGTGGAGCGCCTTCTCCCATTGGTTCGCCTCCGGACACCTCAGCAGCTTGGCCCCTGCGGATCTTTCCGTTACCTGCTCCATCTCTCGGAAGAATTCCTCTGCGCGGTCGGAGATCGTGGCGATCCCGGACTCGATGCCGCGGCCATCGTGCACCAGCTTCTTGTGATCTTCCTTTGCTGTGGGATGAGCCTGTTGATCCTCCGCTGCTTCGATGAAAGGTTGGATCACGACGGCGCTCAGCAGATGCTTCAGCGCATCGTGGAGCGGCCGCAAACGCAGCTTCGTGAGCGCTTCGTCCAAGTTATACACGCCCGCGCCCTGTAATGCGTCGCAGAGCCTTCCCCATGGATGTTCGGCGGTCGAGACCATCTCCCGCCAGTGCAGCAACACCGCATATTGATATGCTCGCAGCTCGAAGGTGAACCCATGGCGCTCGATCGCTCCCGCCCGATGGAGATACTTAAGCCCCGTTGCCGTATCCTCGTACGCCAGCACCAGCCCGTTGCCTGAGGGCAGTCCCAGCGCTTCGTGCAGACGTTTCTGCACCATCCCACCAACCCATTTATCCATCATCGGAGTCGAGTTGTGGATGGTGCCCCGCGTCTGCCCATAACGATTGTTGAAGAGAATCAGCGCGCGCTGACTGCCCAGGCGATTGGAATACGCAAAGACATTCTCATCGACTGCGCCATCGGTATTCCAGAAATCGTAAAGAGCGAAATGCGTGCTCTCCGCGAAGACGGCACGACTCTTCAGGAGTGGCGCAATCTCCCGCATGTGCCGCGCGACCAGGTCTTCGTTCGGATATTCGTCATAGCGCGCGCGCTTGTACTCCATACCGTATTTCTCGGTGAAGGCTTCGATCTGTCCATGGCCGAACATTGGCAATCCAGGCAGCGTCGCCATTAGACTGCACACGCCGAAGTACTTGTCGCCGGTCCCAAACTGATCGATCGCAGTCCGCTCGTCGGGATTGCTCATGAAGTTGACGTAGCGCTTGAGGATTTCAGGATCGAACTCGATCGTCTTCTTCAGATACGACCTGTATTTAGCGTTCTCCTCATCGCGCAGCATGTTCATGAACGCGCTGTTATAGACGCGATGCATGCCCAGCGTACGAACGAAATACCCCTCCAACAACCAAAACGCCTCGGCAAGCAGCAGTGTTCCCGGAACCTCCGCTGCTACCCGATCGACCACCTCACGCCAAAATTCATTCGGCATGAGCGCGTCGAACTCTTCCTGAGTCATGCTGAATTCCGCGCGCGAAGGAATGGAGCCTCCAGCGCCTGGCAGCGGAAACCACAGCCTCTGCACATGCTTCTTCGCCAGCGTCATCGCCGCATCGAAGCGAATGATGGGAAACTGGCGCGCCACATTCAGAATGGTCTGGATCACCTGCTCGCGGACATAGGCCTTCGAATAATCAAGCTGCGCGGTATCGTTCCACGCAAAGGTCGTGCCATCGTTGCCGTGATAAACATACTCTGTAAAACCGGACGCGCGGTCGCGCCGGCGAAAAACCACGGCTGCGTCGGTCTGATCGTAATAATGATCTTCGATCTTGATCTCCACACGGCTATCGGTAGAGACGTCCGGCCCCTCGAACGAATAGGAAGGATAAGGACTGTCGTGACGCGATAGAAACCACTCCGGGTGCTCGATGACCCAGTTCGAATCGATCCCCATGTGATTCGGAACCATGTCGCTCGCCAGCCGAATTCCGAAACGCCCCGCGCGATCACGAAGATTGGTATATGACAGGTAGCCGCCCAGGTCCTCCGCAATGCGATAGTCCCGCAGCGAATACGCGGACGCCACCGCATCGCTCTGACCGCGTAGCCGCTTGATCGTCTGCGAAGCGCTGCTCCGCTCCCACAATCCGATAAGCCACAAGCCGTTCAGGCCCCGGCTCGCCATCGTCTGCAGCTCTTCGTCGGGGATCTGGTCCAGCCGCTCGATATGCCTCTGATATTTCTTCGAAAGCTGTTCCAGCCAGACGTAGGTGCTCTTGGCGATCAGCACCACGCGCGGCATCCAGTCCTGGTCGGGACTGAACGCCTCATATTCATGCACCACCGGCCCGTAGGGCGCTGTCGCCGACCGTCCGTGGCCAAAACCTACAAACTCGTCTCCGAGGAATCCCTCCGATCCCCACCCATCCCCTTGCCGCCCGTGGTGGGCGGCAGCGGATGGGGGATGAAATCGCATCCAAATGGCGATGTCCTCCTCTTTCAGAACATCGATCGCGAGGAGAATCTGGCGGATGTCGTCGCCCAGGTACTCGACCCATTTCTCCTTGATGAAGGCCAGCTGTCCGGTCAGTGAATCGGGAGAAGCCAGCATCGGCGCCTTTAGAACTTCAAGCAGCGTACCTGCTTCGGGCGCAAAGGGAGGCCGGGTCGCAAAATAGGAGTCGAACTCCGGCGTCACACGCGAATAAACCGTCTTCTCCCGCAGGTCCTGATCGTCAAAGAATTCGCGGAACGGCTTGAATGCCGGGTTCATATTCGCGAGCCACAGCAGGATCAACTCCTCGAAAGCTGCTTCCCGATTCGGCAAAGTCGCGGTAACCCCATCCAGCCATTGCTGAACCGTCTGCTTTCCGCGATACACCGCTACATTCGGAAACTGATCGGTAAATGTCCGAAGCAGTTTTTCCACTTCAGGCTGATTCTGACGCTCGCTGAACCAATGAATCGCCTCTGCCAGAACGCCCGGATCGCGCGTAGCGCGGTAGCGTGCGATCATCGCATGGCTCAATTCGTCAATCAGACCCATTGCGAAAAGGGCCGCCGCGTGAACAACCTTTTCTGGAGCCTGCTCCGCCCCCCGAACCTCATTCACGCGATTGGCAAGCTCACGGCTGGCCGCCAGATTCACAAAAACTACATTGCCGGCGTAATTGAACAACAACTCGCTGACGTCATACTTCTTACGCGCGGCGCGCGAAATATGGAATTCCATGCCTGAATGTATTTTCATTCGTACCTTTATCCTGCTTCGCGTTCTTGTCAGTCAATTATCCTTCGCCGATTCACGCAGTTGGGCAAGACGCTACCCTAACAGAAGGCCGCAAGAACCTGGCACGCAATTCCATTGCCGTAGTTTCCCTAGACACGCCCAACGCCGCTCAGGTTGCCGCACCAAAATCCTCCCTTTCGCGCAGTGAGTCAAGTCTTTGCATTCCTTGTATAGATGCCAGGAAATCGGCGAAGGCAGGACCGCCTCGGGATGGAACATCAAACCAAGGGTTAATCCTTGAAAGTGAGCACAACCGCGCTTGCAGCAGGAACCGCCAGTTCACAATAGCCGGACCGAACCGCCACCTTCTCGACGGCGGCCGACTGCCACGATCCATCCGCTCCAATCGCCGATCCCGAAAACGTGATTCCATCCTGACTATCTAGTCGTGAGGCCTTCAGCCGTGCACCCCTGGCATGCGAGAAACGTTCCCCGGCCCGGATACGAACGTGCACGGCCTGAGCCGGCTCCTTGTTGATGATCGAAAGGGTCAGAATTCCGCCATCCTTCTCGACCGCGTACACGCTCAGATCCAGTGCCGGCGCACCGAAGTCAACGGCAACAAGTTCCCCCGGGATAGCCTGAGCAAAGGCCAGCATCCCGTAATAATCCGGACCGGCCGAGTAACCGCTCCACGAATCGCCCCGCAGCGGCGAATACGAACTAATGCGGTCGAGCTGATTGATCCCTGTTTCTATGTTCACTCCCGCCGCTCCGCCGCATGCCAGTGTGAACATGAAGTCCATCACCCACAGTGCTGCGCCAAAGGTATCGCTTACCCCTGGCCTACCCCCACCGGAAAAGGAGTTAGTCTCGCAGATCCGAAACGGCAGATGCGCCGACTCACCAGCCGACCGCAGGTCGGCAAGGCGGCTAAGGAGTTTGGGATCGGGATGCAGCAGCTTCTCCAGCGTGCTCCTCGGATTCTGGCCTTCACGATAGTAATGATGGGTAAGAAGCTGGAGATCCTGGCCCTCATCCGCTGCAAATCGGGTCACCCAATCTGTACTGCCAGCAACGTCCGGTCCGGCAAATGTCGCATGCGGCAAACTGCTCCGGATCGCCCGCTTGTAGCGTCGGTAATCCGCCAGATAGTCCTCGTAGGCGTAAGCGCCCTTGCGGTGCCCTTCATGCACGAAGAGATCCGGCTCATTGCCGATCTCGAACGCAATGAGTTTGCCCCGCGCGATTTCCGTTACTGCCCGCGCTTCAGCAACGGCGTCCTCCGCAGTGCCGCTGCCCAGGTTCAAACCCCAGATCAGCTTCCAGCCCGTCGCATCGAGAAATCTGCCCAGGCCCTTGAGATTTCCCTCGTTAATCACCGACGCCTTCGCCGCAGAGACACTCCGCCCTGAAGCCGAAAATGCAGAATAGTCCGAGGTATTTCCGCCGATGCGAATGACGCCGTCGGGGCCGAGCGTGCGGACCAGCTGCTCGTAAACCGCGCTGCCGCCGCTCAGCGGACCACCCGCCGCTACCGAAGAAATCTCATAGCCCAGTCCCATAAAGTCTGGCCGGATCGCACCCAGCACCCTGCTCCGATCCACGCCGACGGAAATCACCGGCAGCGTCTCTTCC
>Ga0210388_10004623_pt1 | contig 10782 bp, 7 predicted proteins | sample IncBWC19OmetaG_FD_155485 | JGI IMG/M metagenome (GOLD analysis project Ga0210388, IMG submission 155485) | Forest soil microbial communities from Barre Woods Harvard Forest LTER site, Petersham, Massachusetts, United States - Inc-BW-C-19-O ...
CTTTTTTTCCGCCAGCACGCTGCTCGCCAGCGCGTTCTTGAACGAGACCTTGGAGAACAAAGGTGTCGTTGGTTACAACACCGACGCGATCGCCGACTTTTTCTTCTTCGACATCGGCGGGATCATCCTGTTCAGCTTCGGTTGGCCGAAGGAGCTGTTCAGCAAGTACATCATCGTCTCCGATTGGTCGCTGCAGCCCGCGTTCACTTATCCGGATTTCTTTCTGCACAACCAAGGCAACTACTTCGCCGTCAAATTCCCAATTCCGTACTTCAACGCGCTGCGCTTGTTCGCCAGCATCGGGCTCGGCACTCTCGGCGGCTTGTCGTACAAATTCGATCGCGAATATTCGATCTCGGCCGGTGTCGGGAACTTGGCGACTCGCCTAGTGCCCACGTCCGCCACCAACGCCGACAATGACGTCGTCTTCGCGAAGAGCGCCGGGCTGTTCATCGATCGCAATGACTCTTTGCTAGCCTGCGTGCGCGTCACCGACGTGCCGGACTACACCGTCGATTTCAATTTGTATCCGAACGCGTTCGGCACACCGAACCTCGGCCTGTGGAGCGTGGTCGACCGTAACGGCCACTTCATCTTCGGCGCTTCCTTCAGCCACACGCTCGGCCTCGGCTTTGGCGTCGGCTCTCTGAACTAGTGGCTCGTTGCTCGGCTAGCGCCGATTGAAGGCGACAGCGTCTGCGTAGCGCACCCCCGAACCGCCGAAGATGTCCAGCGCGGAGCCGATGGTCAGATCGATGCGCCCTTGGCCGATGCGCGTCACGGTCTCCAGATCAGCGAGTGAGCTCGCCCCACCGGCGTAGGTCGCCGGGATGGGCGAAGCCGCGCCGAGCTTCTCGACGAGCTCCACGTCGATGCCTCGACACAACCCCTCGACGTCCACCGCGTGAACGAGAAACTCGCAACATGACTCGGCGAGCTGAGCCAGCGTCGCGGCCGTGATCGTCACGTCCGTGAATTTCTGCCAGCGATCGGTAACCACCCAGTACTCATCGGCGCGACGGCGACAGCTCAGGTCGATCACCAAGCGCTCCCTACCCACTTTGCGCACCAGGCTTGCGAGACGCTCGAAGTCAACGCGCCCGCCTTGGAATACCCAAGAGGTCACGATGACGTGCGAAGCGCCCGCCTCGAGCCAGTCGAGCGCATTGTCGACGTTGACGCCTCCGCCCAACTGAAGGCCTCCCGGATACGCCGCGAGCGCAGCGCGCGCCGCAGCCTCGTTGCCCGGCCCGAGTGAGATCACGTGGCCACCGCGCAAGCCGTCCGCGCGATACAGCGCGGCGTACTCCGCACTCGACTTTTCGGAGACGAAGTTCTCGCGCACTTGGCCTGGCGCGTCGCCCAGCGTGCCGCCGACGATCTGCTTCACCTTGCCTTCGTGCAGGTCGATGCAGGGCCTGAACACGGCGAAACCATAGAAGCCTGCCGCAGAAAGCGCCAGCCGGGGCGAAAAGCGTCGCTTTTACGCGAGCGCCACGGGCCAAAGCCCCGCCGGCGAAGACCAGCGTGGGCGGAGCCCGGAATTCGAAATCGAGCGGAAAACCCGGGCGATCTGCAGCTGATTTGGAAATTTCACAGGTCGCTTCCGAGCCAGACATTAACCGCAAGAGGTCAAGATGAGTCAAAAGCCAGCTCGGATTTGGCAGGGCGCGCGGGGGGACTTCCGCATCAAGCCGCTGTACGTTTTGGTGCCGAGCTTGGCGCTCGGCGCGTGCACGGGGATGGTCACTAACCCGTCGGGGTCGAACGGTACCAGCAATGGTACCGGGACCAGCTCGGGCGTCGGTGCGACCGGGAGCGGCGCGAGCTCGGATCCGGTCACCGGTTCCCAAGTGATGACCGAACCGACATGGCGACTCACCAACGCGGAGTACGCCAACACCGTCCACGACCTGCTCGGGATCGACCTGACGACACCGCTCGATCCGGACGGGGCGAGCGCGGGCTTCAACGCTGGGCTGCAAGCCGGCGACGCCACGGTGCAGGCTTACCATTCCGCGGCGATCGAAGCGTCGAGCCAGAGCGCTGCCCTGCTCAAGCTCGTGCCCTGCGATCAAGCGACGATCACCTCGAATCCAGCGGACTGCGCCGGAAAGTTCATCGACGCCATCGGACCGAAAGCGTTTCGACGCCCGCTCGACGCCGACACCCGCACCGGCCTGACGACGCTGTTCGCCGCCGTCTTCGCACAATTCGGTTTTGCGGGTGGTTTGCAGGCGCTGGTCGAGGAAATGCTGCAGTCGCCCTACTTCCTCTACCACCTTGAGTTGGAAGAGCAGGCCAAAGGCCCGGGGCAAGTGGCCGTGACGGGCTACTCGATGGCGAGCCGTCTGTCGTACTTGATTTGGGCTTCCATGCCGGACGACGAGCTGTTCGCCAAAGCGTCCGCTGGGCAGCTCACGAGCGCGAGCGACGTCGAGACCGAGGCAAGCCGCATGTTGGCCGATCCGAAGGCGCAAGCCGGGCTGCGCAACTTCTATGAACAGTGGCTGTCCGTGCGCGACATGCCCCTCAGCAAGGGCGGGAATTTTGCGAATAGCTACGACGGCCCGAGCATCCTCGGCTCATTCGACGCGCAGGTCGACGCGGCACTTTGGGCTCCACAAAACGGCCTGACGACGCTGCTGACCGGCACCCAGGCGTTCGTCAATGCCACGACCGCGCCGCTCTTTGGTGTGACGGGCATCACGGGCACCGCGTTCCAGCCGGTCAGCGTGAACCCGATGCAGCGCGCGGGCATTCTGATGCACCCCGCGATCATGGCGACCTTCGCGACGGACACGGGCAGTCACCCGATCAAACGCGGTGTCTTCGTGTGGGATCAGATCTTGTGCCAACGGTTGAGCGACCCGCCACCCAACATTCCGACGTTCCCCGGTGTGCCGCCGAACTCCAGCGTGCGTCAGGCGTACGAAGCGTTCACATCGCCGGCGCTATGCCAAGGCTGCCACGCGCGCATCAACCCGGTCGGCTTCTTGTTCGAGAACTACGACACCATCGGCCAGTATCGAACCATCGATGACAACGGCCAACCGGTAAATTCGGACGTTACGGTCGTGGGCGCGGTGGACAGCAACGGCAATCCGGACACGAAGCTCGACGTGGAAACCCCGAACGCGCTGAAGTTCGTCGCCAATCTCGCGAGCGACAGCGGCATCCCCACTCAGTGCATGGTGACGCAGCTTTACCGCTACGCGCTGAAACGCCTCGAAAATGATGCGGACCAAGCGACGCTCAGCAGCCTTTCCAGCGCCTACACCGGCGGCGCGCAGAACATGAGCAAGTTACTCGGCGGACTAACTCAGACGCAGGGCTTCCTGAACCGTCTGAACGTGCAGTGAGGAAGAAATGAAAAACAACCTGACCCCTAGCCGCAGGCGTTTCCTCCAAGGTTTGGGCATCTCTGCCGCCGCGATTCCGCTCGTCGTCGGACTCGACAGCCTGTACGCCCACGCAGACGTGCCGGTCGTACCGAAGAAGCGCTTCCTCTTCATGTATTCGCCGAACGGCGGCCTGTACTACAACTTCCGCCTACGCGTACACGGCACCCAAACCGACATCAGCGACGGCAGCGCGCTGGCCGCGCCGAACCTCATCTATCATCCACTGCAGGCCAACGCGAGCAAGCTGCTCGTGCTCGACCGCCTGTCCTGGATCGGCGCGCGCGAGATCTATCAGGCCGCGAACGCCTCACCCGATCACATCGACCACCCGGGTGGTCACCAAAAAGGGCTCGGTAGCCTGCTCACTGGCCAGGTCTTGATCGGCGGCACGAGCGACTTCGGCAACGCCGGTTTGGGCGACGGCATTTCGGTCGACCAAGTGCTGGCGACCAAGTTGTTCGCCGGCAAGGTCAAATTCCCCTCGATCGAAGTGGGCGTGCAGACCGACGAAAACCTCACCGATCGCTATGTCGACAAGCGAGTGAGCTACGATGCGCCGGCCCAACCGCGCGCGCCGCAGAACGACCCGTTCGTGCTGTTCAACACGCTATTCGGCACACCCGGCGCCAGCACGTCCGGCCAAGCGTTGCGACAAATGCTGGACAAGAGCGTGCTCGACGGAGCTCTGGCGGACTTCACCCGCTTGAACTCGAAGTTGAGCAAGAGCGACCAAATGCTGCTCCAGCAGCACGCCGACGCGCTGCGCGGTCTCGAAGTGCAGCTCGGAACCGTCGTGAACTGTGGCGCCGTTACGCCGCTAGCAGCTCCTACTGGCGTCAACGTCAGTGACGCCTCGGCGACGCACACTTGGGCCATGACGCCCGGGAACTACCCCGTCGTCGGAGGGATGATGATGGACATCATCACGCAGGCCGTGGCATGCGGCTTGACCAACATCGTGACGCTGATGTGGCGCAACAGCGAAAATGATCTGCAGCTCCCGTTCCTCACGGACATCAATTACACCGCGGACGCGCTGGGTCATCACGGCATGTCTCATGCGCGTGATCCAGGGCTGGTCGCGATCGACCAATGGTACGCGACGCAATTCAACACGCTGGTCAACAAGTTCAACGCCATCCCAGACTCGGGTACGTCGGGCACGCTGCTCGACAATTCGCTGCTCATGTGGAGCAGTTGTCTCGGCGACGCTTCGTCGCACGTGAGCAACAACGTGCCGGTGATACTCGCCGGCTCGAACGGCGGCTACTTCAAGACTGGGCGCAACATCCAGTTCAACGACGTGTATACGCCTGCGCAATGGGCCGGCGACCCGCTGGGCGCGAAAGACGGCACCGCGCTCACCACCGCAGCCGACGCCGCGCGCGTGGGCGATCAACAAACGGTCGGTACCCCCGATCTGAGCAACAACGATCTGGCCGTATCGATCCTCAATAGCTTCGGCATGCCGGACACGACCTTTGGCGACCCGCGGTTCTGCAAAGGCGCGTTGCCGTACCTGACTGGCTGAGCTGGGCGTGGGCGCGCCGCGGCCTCGAGCAAACCGCGCTGCGGCGCTGGCAAGCTCGCGGGCTGGTTCTCAAAATCCGACCCACTCTGGCATCGGCTATTTTCATTTCATATCTGAAGTTTAAACTTAAACCTCAGACCTCGCGTCGCGAGAGAGGTGAGCCTCCCGCACTTTCGTTGACACGCATTGGAGTTCCCCCGGTTTGGTTGACACCGTTACGCGGCGTTGGCGAGAGCGGGGGAACGCCAAGGGTCTGAAATCCGCGCGCCGGGCGCTGTCGATTCGAGGGCGCAAATGCGACCACTACGCGAGCTCGAATTGCCCTGATCTCAGGGGTGCACGAAGCTCAAGCTGTAGACGAGCTGCGTTGCATCGCCGAGATCCCAGAGCCAAGGAGCGCCGAGCTCGGCTTCCGAAACCAACGGGCGCAGCCCGGGCGACGAGAGCAACGAAAGCAAGTCCTTCGGGCGCGGACGAAGCGTGAGCGCGCCGCGAGCTAGCGACCCTGCCACGAGCTCCGGTAGCTCGCCCGATGGACGCTCGCCGTACTGGGCAAGCTCCGGAGTGTCCTTGGACGACGCAACGTCGAAGACGAGCAGGCCTCGGCCGCCGCTCCGCGTGCTGCCAGCCAGCGTCGCTAAATGCACCGCGCTGAGCGCGCTCAGCAAATCCGCCCAATTGGCGCGCGAGCTGACCCAGGCGTGTTGAAACGGCACGGCGAGCTGACTGAGCACGCACGTTGAAACCACGCCAGCAAAGCTCCGGCCGAGCTCACGCAAGATGCGCTGTGCGGCGCTGACGGCACTCCGCCCGAGCGCGGAGCGATCCGGAAAGCGCTCGCCCCAGTCGTCCAAGTGCTGCAGCAAGCCCGAGAAGTCCACGTTGGGGTGCAGCACGATCTTGTCGCGCACCGCGCGTGACTGTCGCTCGCGAGAACGCTCCAGCGCATCGCCGTCGAGATCTACGAGGTGGATCTCGCGCTGGGAGCAGGCGAGCATGTCGAGATCTAGATCCGAGCAATTTCCCGCACCAAACACGCAGATTTCCGCATCCGGTGGCAAGCTTCCGATGAGCGCCATCACGCGCTGACGATGCTGCGCATAACGCTGCCAACTGTCGGGGAACTGGCGATTGTAGGCGCGGGCCGCGGTGCGCGCGCGCGCTTCGGCGTCCCCATTTTCGGCCGCGTGCTGCTCGCGTTGATGACGCTCCAGACACACCCGCGAGCACGCGAGGAACACGCTGCGTGCGGAGTAACACAGGTCGCAGATCCGCTTAGGCGGCTCGGCGCAGCCGCAAGTCCTGGTCTGTGGCACCTCGACGGGACGCGAGCTCTCGGAACACTCGAGGGTCACCGAGCACTAGTGTCCGGACTGAGCTCCGGTCGTTTCAGACGACGGGCAGGAGCCGGTCCGGGCCGAGCGGGACCAGCACGGCCCGGTGCTTTTGGTCGAAATCAGGGAACAATTCCGGATGAATACAGGCCGCCAGGATCTCCAAGGACTCCACCAAACGCGGTCCGGGGCGGTTGAAGAAGGCGTTGCCGTCCGTTACATATAGCCGCGCGCGCGGCCCAGCAGCGGCTAGTAATGCGTCAATCAGCGCGCGCTCCCGTAGCGTGCGCGCGAGATCGAAGCCGCACGGTTTCACGACCACGATATCTGGCTCGAGGCGCGCGAGCTCAGAGAGCGCGACGGTGGGCGCAGGCGCTCCCGGAAGCGCCCCAAATGCCTCGCCGCCCGCGAGCGCGATCAACTCGGGCATCCAAGTTCCACCGAGCATCACCGGCTCGAGCCACTCGACCGACACGACGCGCGGTCGACGAGCAGCCTGGCTGGCCCGCTCGGCGATGGCGGTGATGCGCGCCTGGAGCGCAGCGCGCAGCGCGCCGCCCCGCTCAGCGCGGCCGAGCGCCCTGGCCACCGTCTCGACATCGCCCAAGACATGCTCGAGCCTGGTGGGACGAAAGCTGACGATGCGCACCGCGTCGCGCTGCGCAAGACGCGCTACGGCGCTGCGTACATCCTCGAGCGACACAGCGCACACTTCACACAAATCTTGAGTCAGGATCAGATCCGGAGCGAGTGCGGCCAGGCGTGGCTCATCGACCGTGTAAATGCTGAGTGCGTCCTTCACCACAGCACGCACGGCAGCGTCGATCGCGCGGCTCGACAGCTCGTTGCCAACGCGCGAGTGAGTCAACACGGGCAGCCCACGGATCGCCTCGGGGAAGTCACATTCGTGGGAAATTCCGACTAAATTCGAGGCCGCGCCCAGCGCGCACACGAGCTCCGTGGCGGAGGGCAAAAGCGAGACGACGCGCGGCTGGGACACGGCAAACCTGGACCACTCCTAGCATGAGCGGTAACGTGCCGCGCGTGTCGCCTTGGACCGCGCAGCGCATGGGGGCCATCGTGGGCGTCGCGCTGGCAGTCACTTGGGTGATTTGGATCCGCACCCGCGCCACGCCTTGCCCTGGCGCCGTCACGCTCGAGTTTCACCCACCACTCGCCGACCCCGGGAGCTACCACATCGAGCTGAGCTGGGACGGCGGCAAGCCGTGCCAGCTCACGGTCGAGCTGCCGCTCGACAGCAGCACGCTGAACCAGCGACCCAAGACCGGCTGCGGCATGGCCGTGCAACTGCGCACCCAGGTGCAAGACGGTCAGGTGAGCGTGTCGGGGCTGAGCTTTGCGGCCGCGCCAGAACGCTTCAAGCTCGCCGTGTTGCGCAACCAAGAAGCGGTCTACGACGCTGAGCTGACTCCTAAGTACGCACCGTACGAGACGACGCGCACGGAGGACTCGCATTTCTGCGGCAATCGAGCGTTGGTCTTGCCGCCCTGCCTACGAGGCAGCTCCGAATGCGCGCCGTTTCCAGCGAGCTGTGATGGAGCTTGCGGCAACAAGAAGGTGTGCTGTCTGACGCCGGAGTGGGGTCGCGACTTTGGCCCTAAAGCCGCCAGCGAATGCAGCTCGGCCAATAGTTGTTTTGCTCACCTCGGGCATGTCGCCTGCCACGGAGACACGGACTGTCCAGCGAGGATGCGCTGCGGCGATGCCTCGTTCGCGAACGACTTCTCAACGCCCGTGCTCGTTTGCCAAGATCGCTAACGCGCGGCTAATTCAGGCCAATTTATTTTACCCGGGTATTATTGACAGGAGATTTTACCCGGGTATTATAACCCGATGGATCAAGACAAGACGTACTCGGCGTTTGCCGGTGAACGGCAGATCGCCGCCGGCTCACTGCTCGACATGCTCCGCTCTGCAAAAGCCTACTTGGACCGCGCGAGCGAGCCCCGCCTGCTGATCTTCGAAGATCAAACCGGGCAGCAAGTGGACTTCGACTTCAGCGGCAACCTCACCGAGGTCCTCCAGCGTGCCGCGCCCGTCGCTCCCGAGCGGCCCGGACCCGGTCGGCCCAAGCTCGGCGTCGTGTCGCGTGAAGTGTCACTCTTGCCTCGACACTGGGAGTGGCTCGAGGCGGAACCACAAGGGATCTCGGCGGCGCTCCGCCGCCTCGTCGACGAAGCCAGAAAGAAAAACCCAGGCGAGCAGCGCGCTCGCCAGACACGCGAAGCGGTCAACAAATTCTTGACCGCAATGGCTGGTGACCTCGAGAACTTCGAAGAAGCGACGCGCGCGCTGTTTGCGAAGGACAACGCGCGCTTCGCCGAGCTGATCGCCAAGTGGCCACGAGACATTCGGCGGCACGCCCTCGGCATGCTGGAAGACGCTGCACCATCGGGTGACGTCTAGCGAAGCTCGGGTGGTGGCCCGGTTCGAAAATCCAGCCCGCGATTGCCCAACGCAGCGCTCGACCCGTCCGCTGTTGCAGGTCCGGACGCGACGCTGGAGCGCGTCCGTGGAGCGTCGAGGTCCGCGAACCGAAATCTGATGTTTAACTACAATGCCGTTCACTTAAGCGGCGAACCCTACGATATGTTGTGGGGCAGCGTGAGCGATGGGGTCCATATTGTGGTCTCGGTCCTTAACCGAACGGCATTGTGTTTAACTATAAACTTCAGAGTCGCGACGAAACGGGGTAACCGACGACGAGCTTCACCGTGAAGCTCGTCGGTCGTCGGACCCGTGCATTGAAGAGCCGTAACCGAGCTCGAGCTCGCCTCGGCAATATGGGCGTCACTTCCGCGTCCCTGAAAATTTTCAGGGCAAGTTGGATTTTGACCCGCTTGAGCCGAGACACGCGGCGCGCCGGAACTGCGGAAATCACCCCAGGGAGTAGCTCCCTATGCGCGTCAGGCCATTTTTCGGCAAGACGCTTGCCCAATCTCTGGAATCGGTTCCAGAAACATCTCGAATCTAGATCCGAAAATGCTACACAACGGATATGCGACGAGCGCTCGTGGGTTCGTGGGGTGGTTGAGTACATATGCATTGGGCGTGGCGGTGGCACTCGCCGTAACTCCTGCTCGCGCGACGGTTACTCAGCCCAACGGAGACGCCATTCCGATTCTGCCGTCCGCAGCGGAGATCGGCGTGGTCACGAGTCGCGGCTTCGCGCCCAGCGCCGTCGAGCTGAACGGCTTGTTCGCCGCGCGCGGCGAAATGCTCGACTACATCGTCGACGCCAAGACCACCCCGGGGGCGTTCTCTCCGACTTGCGGGTTCACCGGTGAGCTGGTCTTGCGCGGCGGTTCGGCGATTGCCGCGCTCGGTTGGTACAACGTGGATGATCCCACCCAGCCGCCGAACGTGTATCCGCTCGTGCCAACGTCCATTCTGACCAATCAGAGCTCGACTCAGGACAACCAATCCACGCCGAACGTGAACGAGTGCATTCAAGCGGCGACGGCCGCCGGCGCGCTGTGTGGCGGCGGCGATCATGATTTCTGTCCTCTGGCGACGCCGAGCGTTACCCAGCCGACGCAGCACTGTTGGACCGACGCGACCTTCGAATCCGGCATGATCAAGAGTGATCCGCACTACCTCGGCGGCCTGGTTGGGTTTGCGCTTTGGCAGAACGACCACACGAAGCAGATAAAATACAGTGAAGCCAAGCTGAATGTCCCGTGCACCGCTCCGGGCTGCGGTGCCAATGATCGTTGGGTGACCGCGCTGATCTGGCAGTCGACCGTCGATCCGGAAGGCTTCTACCTGGGCTTCGAGGATCTCGGGATGGATCCGAGCGATTGGCACAAGCTGCCGCCCGGCGACTCCAGCAGTACAGGGAGCTGTGACGGTGACTTCAACGACTTCGTGTACTTCGTCACGGGTGTCGATTGCCAAGGCGGGAACCTACCGTGCGACACGGGCTTGCTCGGTGCATGCTCCGTCGGTCATACGGATTGCGCTGCGCCAGGTGAGACAGCAACCTGCCGCCCGGTCGTGCAGAAGGGCGTCGAGATCTGCGATAACGTCGACAACGATTGCGACGGCGTGATCGACAACGGCACGGGGCTGTGTCCCGACCCGGACAAGCCCATCTGCTTCCAAGGCAGCTGCGTCAGCACGTGCACGGGCGGTGAGTTCCCCTGCCCGGCCGGCACCACCTGCGACGACTCCGGGCACTGTGTCGATCCGACGTGCGCAAAGATCTCCTGCGCGGCAGGCACGGCGTGCCGCAACGGCGCCTGCGTCGACCCGTGCGGCGGCGTGGTTTGCCCGTCCGGCTCCCAGTGCGAGCTCGGACAGTGCGTTGATCCATGTGCCGGCGTGACGTGCACGGGCGGTCGAGTGTGCGACAAGGGCCTGTGCGTCGCAGACTGCTCGTGCGCTGGCTGCACCTTGCCGCTCACTTGCGGAGCCGACGGCAGGTGCTCGGATCCCGCCTGCGCGAACGTGAACTGCGCGAATGGGTTCGTGTGCCAGGCCGGTACTGACG